>Ga0302314_10000065_pt1 | contig 165130 bp, 144 predicted proteins | sample III_Palsa_N2_3_FD_200533 | JGI IMG/M metagenome (GOLD analysis project Ga0302314, IMG submission 200533) | Peat permafrost microbial communities from Stordalen Mire near Abisko, Sweden - III_Palsa_N2_3 | ecosystem: Environmental > Terrestrial > Soil > Palsa > Peat permafrost | place: Sweden... | reverse complement strand
GCGCGTGATCGATATCGCCATCTCGATCGCTCCTTCCAACATATCAAGCGAATCGAATCACAAAACGACCACCCGTGGGAATCCCCTACGCAATCCGAGAGTCAGAATTTCAGGCGATTGGTATTAGGCGGTAACGTACGCGGCAGATTGGATCGCGATGGGCGAGCAGATTTTCTGAGGACAAGTCCGTGTAGATAGTTTGCGAAGTATCGGCTTTCATAACGAAAGGCGCCTGAATCGCGCTATCAATTCGAGCCCGTTCCGCGCACAGTCTCGCGCCGCAGCGCCGATGAATGCGAGCCGCTACGCCTAGAGCGCCCCGCCCGGGAACGCCTCGCACAGGAACTGCACGAAGGCCTGGACCTTGCTGCTGGCGAGCCGGCGTGAGGTGTGCAGCGCCCACATCGCCACGATCCGATCGGATTTGCCCCAACTGACCAGGCGTCCCGATGCCAGGTCGTCCTTGACGATCGACGGCGGCAGCAGGGCGGCACCGGCGCCGGCGCACACAGCGTCATGCACCATGACCAGCGAGGACAGGCGCAGTACCGGATCGGGCCGCAGGTTCAGCCCATCCGAGCCCTGCCATAGGGTCGCGTCGGGCGCGATCGACAGCACGACGGCGCGGACCGGCACGGGCTCGCTGCCGGGCAAGGGCCGGGCCAGCGAGGCGGGGGCCACGATCAGCAGTTGATCGCGCACGAAGCACCGCCCGACCAGATCCTGGTCCGGCGATGGGTTGACGCGGATGACTACGTCGTAGCCTTCCTCGACCAGATCGACGAAGCGGTCTTCGGCGGTCACCTCCAGCCTGACCTCGGGATAGGCCGCGATGAAATCGGCGGCGATCCGGCCCAGCGCCAGATGGGCGAACAGCAACGGCGCGCTGACGCGCAACCGGCCGCGCGGCCGGGTCAGGCCGCCGGCAATCGCGGCACCCACCTCGGCGACTTCGCTCAACAGTCCCTCGGTCCGGGCGTAGAGCGTGCTGCCTTCCTCGGTCAGCCGCAGCGTGCGCTGGCCACGTTCCAGCAGCCGTACCCCCAGGCTTTCCTCCAACTCCATGACCCGGCGCGACAGCGTCGCCTTCGGCCGCCCGCTGGCCCGGCTGGCGCGGCCGAAGCCGCCGTGGCTGGCGACCAGATTGAAGTCGGCGAGGGCGAGCAGGTCCATGGGTGATCCATCAGTGGGACGGTCTGTCTCAAATCTACCGTCTTATGATCCGTTTTGGAACAACCATCTCCTGATCCAGAGGAGAACGGCGATGTATACGAACCAAGCTTTCCGCATTCACGCTTATGGCGGCCTCGAGGTCCTGCAGCTCGATGACATCCCCGTGCCGGTGCCCGGCGCCCGTCAGGTGCTGATCCGGGTCAAGGCGGCCGGGGTCAATGGCCTCGATTGGAAAATCCGCGACGGGTTGGTGCGCGACGCCTTTCCGTTGCCGCTGCCGGCGGTGCTTGGCATCGAACTGGCGGGCGAGGTGGTAGCCACGGCCCCCGACGCCACGCGCTTCAAGACCGGCGACCGGGTCATGGGGCCGCTGGGCGGCCTCGGCGCCTATGCCGATTTCACCGGGATCGACGAGGCCAAGCTCTGCCTGATCCCGGCGACGCTCGGCGACGTCGCGGCGGCGGCGTTGCCGGTGGCGACGCTGACGGCGTGGCAGGTACTGCGGGCCGCCGGCCCGCTTCGTCCCGGCCAGAAGATCCTGATCCATGGCGCCGCCGGCGGCGTCGGCGGGTTCGCCGTGCAGTTCGCCAAGGCGGCCGGGGCCACGGTGTTCGCCACCGCCGCCGGCGCCAGCCGCGCTCATGTCCTGGGCCTGGGCGCGGATCTGGTCATCGACCGCCTGGCCGAACGGTTCGAGGACAAGCTCGACGGAATCGATCTGGTCGTCGATCTGGTCGGCGGCGAGACGCTCGACCGGTCCTGGGCGGTGCTGGCGCCCGATGGCGCGATCGTCAGCACGGCGGCGCCCGATATTGCCCAGCGCGCCCCGGCCGGTCGCCGCAGCGTCTGGTTCATGATGCAGCCCGACGCCGCGCAACTGGCGCAGATCGCGGGCCAGGTCGCGGCCGGCAGCCTGAAATCCACCATCGCGGAAACCATCGGCCGGTCCGGCCTGGCCGCTGCCATCGAGCGCAACAAGCGGGGCCACGCGCCCGGCAAGATCGTGCTCGACCTCACCCGTTCTTAGATAAGGATCACCATCATGACGATACTCGTAACGGGCAGCACCGGCGCCATCGGCGCCCAGGTCGTGGCTCTCCTGGCCCAAAATGGCGCCGACGTGCTCGCTTTGGCCCGCACGCCGGAGACGGCGACATTCCCGGCCGGCGTGACGCCGGTCAAGGGCGACATGACCGACGTGGGTTCGATGCGTGCCGCGCTCGCCAAGGCCCAGACGCTGTTTCTGCTGAACGCGGTGACGCCGGACGAGGTGACCCAGGCGCTGCTGACGCTCAATCTGGCCCGCGAGGCCGGCATCGAGCGGATCGTTTATTTCTCGGTCCTGCACAGCGACCTTTACACCAACGTCCCGCATTTCACCGGCAAGCATACGGTCGAGCGCATGATCGAGCATTTCGATCTGCCCGCGACCATCCTGCGCCCGGCCTATTTCATCCAGAACGACGCAGGCCTGAAGCAGGCCGTCGCGGGCCATGGCATCTATCCGATGCCGGTCGGCAGCGTCGGCCTGTCGATGGTCGACACGCGCGATATCGCCGAAGTGGCGGCCCTCGAACTGCTGCGGCGCGATCGGGCACCGGGCCCGCTGCCGCGCGAGACGATAGATCTGGTCGGGCCGGACGTGCTGACCGGCGCCGCGATCGCCCGGATCTGGACCGACGTGCTCGGCCGCCCGATCCGCTATGCCGGCGACGATCTCGCCCCGTTCGAGCAGATGGCTCAGAGCTTCATGCCCGGCTGGATGGCCTATGACATGCGGCTGATGTGCGGCCGGTTCCAGCAGGAAGGCATGATCGCCGACGCGGGCGACGTCGAGCGCCTGACCCGTCTGCTGGGTCGTCCGCTGCATGGCTACAAGGGTTTCGCGGCCGAAGCCGCGCGGCTGTGGCAGGCGGCCTGATCATCGACCTCTGGGGCGGAGTGTCTCCGCCCCAGAGGTCGCTATTGGTGATAGACGACGAACTCGCCGGACGGACCCGACAGCAGGCCGGGGCCGCCGCCGAGTTCGCTTTCCGGCACCGCGAACGGTGCCGGCTTGATGCCGCAGCCGCCGAGGCCGACGCCGGTCAGCAGCAGCAGCAGGACGGCGGCGATCATGCGCGGGCTCAAAACCGCACCCGTGCGCCGGCGGTGACGGTGGTGATGTCGTAATAGCTGGCGAAATCCCGGCTCAGGCTCTGCAAATGGCCGGACATGAACAATTCCAGGCCGGCGTCGTCGATGTTCTGGACCAGGGCCAGGCCATAGCCGCGGGCGGTATCGCCGGCGAAGTTCAGCTCCTGATTCTCGTTGTAATCGACCGAGAACGCGGTCTGGCCGAAGTCCCAGAAGCGGGTGAGATAGCCGAGTTTGGCGTAATACATGGTCGGCGAGAGCGGGTGGCCCAGCGGGTCGGTGTATTTCACGTCGCGCGTGCCGCTGGCGAAGGTCGCGTTCAGCCCGTCGGGCAGCAGGACCGAGACGGAACCGGCATATTGCTTGGACTCGTTGGCGGAGGTGTCGGCGATCGAAGCGGTCGAGAGCGGGCCGTTCTGGCCGGTCGCGGTCGGGGCCGTCGCATAGCCATAGGCGTTCGACGGCGCCGAATGGTTGCGGCTGTCGGCATCGGCGAAGCCGAATGCGGCGGAGATCTTCACGCCCTGCCAGATCGCACCGTAGCGGATCGCCGCATCGAACGCGCCGCCATCGACCAGCGAGCTCGACAGTTGGAAGCCGTTCCACAGCGGGCTGTCGTAGCGCACGCGATCGTCGCGCACCAACCCGTCCATATAGTTGAACACGCTGCCGACCGACGGGCCGAAGGCGTTGGCCGGCGAATTGACGAAACTGCCCTTGGCGGTCCCGGGAATGCGGGCTGCGCCGCGCTGGCGGAAGGCGAAGCCGCCGTCCAGGTCGGCGATATTGACGTAGGATGCGACCGCGGTGCCGGATTGATCGACCTCGGTCGTGAGATAGGTCGCGGTCGAGCCGAAGCCCAGGCGAACGGCACCCCAGTTCTTGTTCTGGATGAAGGTTTCGACCTGGCGCGCGGTGAAAGTGCCGCCGGTATTGTTGGCGGAGCTGCCGCCGGTCGGCGTGAAATTATTGATCGAGCTCGGGCTGTCCTGGGTCAGCGAGGTGTTGGCGGAGCTGTTCGGCGAGATCTGCGTCTCGATATTGAAGCCGCCGCTCGTGTCGGCATTGATGCGCCCCTCGCCGACGAAACGCAGGCGCGAGGACGAGTTGTTGTTATCGACGTTGCGCGTGGTCGAGGTATGGCCGTCGTTGCCGTAGATCTCCGCGCGGTCGACCTGGCCCGAGATGCTGATCTTGACCCGGTCCGAACCGGACGAGACCACGGCGGCGTTCGTCTTGGGCACGCCGTCGGGGGCGCCGGGGCCTGCGGCGGTATAGGGTGCGATGGTCGAGACGGCGTCCATGTTGCCCGGGTTCTTGGTCACGACCGTGCCCTTGGGCGGCGGATTGATGCCACCGACCAGCGTGGCGGCCGAGCTGCCCTGATTGGCGGCCAACTGCGCCTGCAGCGCCTTGACCTGCTGGGTCAGCGCCTTGATCTGCTGATCATTCTGCTGCTGCACGATCTGGAGCTGTTTGGCCAGCGCTTTCAGCTGCGCATCGACCTCCGGATCGGCCGCGGCCATGCCGCTGGCCGGGACGAAGGCCAGCGCGGCACCGGCCGCCAGCAGGCCGATACGATGCCGCCGTGCGACGGCGCTCCAAGCGTTTATCATCATGTAATGCCCCCCCCCAATTCCCTCGCATAGACTGGGCGGCGGAAAATGTTCGCGCGGCCCCGATGGTTGTATCCAGGACAGTGTCTCGCGGAACGGGACGCTCCGCACCGCTTGATGAGGAATGGAAATCATTCCATCGGGTTTTAGGAGCCATCGAGGCCGGATGCGGCTTCCGTGACACAAGTCCCAGGCAGCGCGATCGTGGTCGCAATTGTCATCTTCTGCGGATTGACAGCCCGCAACGAACGGCCTAATGCCAAACCCGTTCTGGGGCGGCCCGCCTTCGGACACCCATCGCCCTTCAGAGAGTGAAATGGCAAGTCATAGTAGCGGCGCCCCGGTCGAGGCTGAGCCTCCGAGCCTGGGCACTGCGGAACATCATGGAAGTATCTCGTCGGCCTTGGGCGCTGGCGTGCGGGCCCTGATCATGTGACGGGCGTTCGTGCGTGAGCCTTCAAAGCCGGGGACAAGTCCCGCTTGGAGGTAAAGCATGAACAGCTCTTTCGGAAAGACCCGCGTCCATGCGCGGTGAATCCTTTCTCTTCGCCATCACGCCGCGGCGCGGCCTGCTGCCCAACCGCTGGGACCTCGTCGCCTTTCCGCTGATCATCGGCCTGCTGGCCTTGACGGTGATCGGCGGCAAGCAGATGGGCGCGCCGCTCGCCATCCTCAATACCGCCGCCGTGACGCTGGATCCGGCCAACCTGCCCGAATACGCGTTGCGCACGACGCTGCGCATGCTGGCGGCGCTGGCGGCCTCGCTGGTGTTCACCCTGGTCTATGGCACGCTCGCGGCAAAGAGCCGGCGGGCGGAACTGGTGCTGGTGCCGATCCTGGACATCCTCCAGTCGGTCCCGGTGCTGAGCTATATTTCGTTCACCGTCCTGTTCTTCATGGCGCTGTTCCCCGGCCAGGTGGCCGGCGCGGAACTGGCGGCGATCTTCGCGATCTTCACCAGCCAGGCCTGGAACATGACCTTCAGCTTCTACCAGTCGCTGCGCACGGTGCCGCACGATCTGGACGAGGCGTCGCGTGGGTTCCATTTCTCGGCCTGGCAGCGCTTCTGGCGGCTGGAAGTGCCGTTCGCCATGCCCGGCCTGATCTGGAACATGATGATGTCCATGTCGGGCGGCTGGTTCTTCGTGGTTGCGGTCGAGGCGGTCACGGTCGGCGACACCACCATCACGCTGCCCGGCATCGGCGCCTATCTGTCGAAGGCGATCGACGCGCGCGATCTGGGCGCGGTCGGCTGGACCATCCTGGCGATGACCATCGTCATCCTGCTCTATGACCAGCTGATGTTCCGCCCGCTGGTGGCCTGGGCCGACAAGTTCCGGTTCGAGATGACGGCAGCCCAGGCGGCGCCGGAATCCTGGTTCCTCGACATGATGCGCCGGGCCCGCCTGGTGCAGAAGCTGGGCGCGCCGCTCGGCTGGCTGCTGCGCGGCTTCGTCCGTCTGCGCATTCCGCTGCCGCAGGGCACCAAGCAGCAGAACACCCGGCGCACGCTGCTGTCCCGGATCATCGACGTGGTCTGGTATGTCGTCGTGGCCGCCGGCACGATCGATATCGCCTGGCAGATCATCGACTTCGTTTCCGCCGAGCTCGGCTGGAGCGATCTGTTCGAGGTGCTGTCGCTCGGATTCTACACCATGATCCGGGTCATCATCATGATCGCCGTCGCAACGGTGGTCTGGGTGCCGATCGGCGTCATGGTCGGCCTGCGCCCGAAGCTCGCCGAGCGCATTCAGCCCTTGGCCCAGTTTCTCGCCGCCTTCCCGTCGAACCTGCTGTTCCCGATCGCGGTGGTGACGATCTTGAAATACCACCTCAATCCGGACATCTGGCTGTCGCCGCTGATCATTCTCGGCACTCAATGGTATATCCTGTTCAACGTCATTGCCGGCGCCTCGACCTTTCCCAACGAGCTGCGCGAGGCCGCCGACAATTTCAAGATCCGGGGCTGGCAATGGTGGCGCAAGGTCATGCTGCCGGGCATCTTTCCCTATTACGTGACCGGGGCGATCACCGCGTCCGGCGGCGCCTGGAACGCGTCGATCGTCGCCGAGGTGGTGAAATGGGGTGACGACACCGTCACCGCCCATGGTTTGGGCGCTTACATCTTCCAAACCACGGCGGCGGCGGATTATCCCAAGATCGTGCTCGGCGTCGCCGTCATGTCGTTCTTCGTGATCGTGTTCAACCGAACCGTCTGGCGTCCGCTCTATGCGTATGCCGAGCGTCGGTTGCGGTTGGATTGAGGGGGCAGCAAGCCATGTTGAATGCAGTACAGACCCAAGCGGCGCCTGGCGCCGAAGTGCTCTCGGTCAAGGGCGTCCGTCAGGGCTTCCAGAAGGGCTCCGGCGAACTGCTGGTGCTCGACAATGTCGATCTCACGCTGCGCGACGGCGAGATCGTGGCCTTGCTCGGCCGGTCCGGCTCGGGCAAGTCGACGCTGCTGCGCATCATCGCCGGCCTGATCAAGCCCAGCGCCGGCGACGTGATCTATCGCGGCGAGCCGGTCAAGGGCCCGGCGGAGGGCGTGGCGATGGTGTTCCAGACCTTCGCGCTGTTTCCCTGGCTGACCGTGCTGGAGAATGTCGAGGCCGGTCTGGAAGCGCTGGGGGTCGAGCCCAAGGAATCGCGCAAGCGTGCGCTGGCCGCCATCGATCTGATCGGCCTCGACGGTTTCGAATCCGCCTATCCGCGCGAGCTGTCGGGCGGCATGCGCCAACGGGTGGGCTTCGCCCGCGCGCTGGTGGTCGATCCGACGATCCTGCTGATGGACGAGCCGTTCTCGGCGTTGGACGTGCTGACCGCCGAGACGCTCAGGACCGACATGCTCGATCTGTGGACCGAGAAGCGCCTGCCGACCAAGGCGGTGCTGCTGGTCACCCATAACATCGAAGAGGCCGTGTTCATGGCCGACCGCATCCTGGTGTTCTCGTCGAACCCGGGCCGGGTCGCGGCCGAGATCAAGGTGCCGTTCCCGCATCCGCGCAACCGGCTCGACCCGGTGTTCCGCCAGATGGTCGACGAGATCTATGCCAAGATGACCGCGCGGCCGGCGCCGGATTCCAAGGGAAAATTCAAGGGCGTCGAGATCGGCACCTGGATCCCGCGCGTTTCGACCAACATCATGGCCGGCCTGATCGAGACGGTCGCGGCGGCGCCCTACAGCGGCCGGGCCGATCTGCCGGAAATCGCGCGCAGCCTGCAGCTCGAAGGCGACGATCTGTTCCCGGCGGCCGAAGCGCTGCAGAACCTGGGCTTCGCCGAGGTGCGCGAGGGCGACATCCACCTGACCATGCCGGGCCGGGTGTTCGCCGAGGCCGATACCCAGCAGCGCAAGCGCATGTTCTCCGACCATCTGCTGCGCTTCTTCCCGCTCGCCTCCCATATCCGCCGCGTGCTCGACGAACGCCCGGGCCACCGCGCGCCGCGCGTCCGGTTCGAGCAGGAGCTGGAAGATTACCTGAGCGACGATGCGGCCGAGGAAACCATCGATACGATCATCAACTGGGGCCGCTACGGCGAGATCTTCTCCTATGAAGATCAGGCCGAGATGTTCAGCCTGGAAAACCCGGAGGGCTGATCGGACGGCGACGGGGCGGGCGTCACGCGTCCGCCATCTGCCGCTCGACCTGCCAGCGCGCGGCCGAGACATAGGGCTCCAGGCTCAGGCGCCCGACGATCTGCTCGAGGGCGGCATGCTTGGGCGAGGGCGCGACCGCCTGGGCGGTCACCGCGACCTTGATGGTGTCGGCGATATCCTCGCTGTCGAGCCGGCGCAGCCCCAGGCCGGCGCCGACCAGCGCGTGCAGCAGCAGCGAGCGGGTATGCGCCTCCTCGGCCGCGCGGCAGGTGACGGAAACCATATAATGGGTCTCGACCTCGCTGGCCGCGGTCGGGACCTGGCGGTTGATCAGGCGGACCAGCGGCCGGAGCACCATGTTGGTCAGCACGACGAAGCCGGCGGCGAATGCGCTGGCCGCCAGGAAGCCGCCGCCCGCGAAGGTGCCGACCATGGCCGAACACCACAGCGTCGCCGCCGTGTTAAGCCCCTGGACGTTGAAGCCGTCGCGCATGATGACGCCGGCGCCCAGGAAGCCGATGCCGGAGACGATCTGCGCCGCCATGCGTGTCGGGCTGCTTTCGCCCGGATAAAGGCCGGAAAAGACCACGAAACCGGCGGCGCCCAAGGCGACCAAGGCATTGGTGCGCAGCCCCGCCATCTTCTGGCGCCATTGCCGCTCGAAGCCGATGGTGGAACCCAGCAGCAGGGCGAAGCCCAGGCGCAGCACTATGTTCTGCCAATCCATCATGGTCGCCCGGCTTCAAATTTGTGAAAGTCGTGCATCTTGCTGGCGGATTGTTACGGTTCTGAGAGCGGTCCGGCGGACCGGTCAGGTCAGGTAGGAATGCAGGATCTCAATCAATTCCTCTGCCGCCTCCGCCTGCGGGCTGTCGCGCCGCTCGGGATCGACGACATGCTCGCGGATATGGTCCTCGACCACCTCGGCGATGAAGCCGTCGAGCGCGCCGCGGCACGCGGTCGCTTGCTGCAGGATGGCGAGACAGGTGCCGTCCTCTTCCAGCACGCGCTGAATCGCCTCGACCTGGCCGCGGATGCGGCGCATGCGGTTGAGGAGCTTCTGCTTTTCCTTTTGTGTATGCGCCATAGTCCTTGATCCTATACCCCTCCAGGGTATATAGCACGCGCATCGGACCGACGCATGCAGAGATGCGGCGGCGGTGCCGATGCCGGTTTCGCTTCGACGATTGCCGGTTTCTTCCACCTGTTCAAGGGATCCCATGAACCCGCGATCTAGTAGCCCGCCGATCGACTGTCACACGGAACGCACCGCGTCTCGCGTGACGACATCGCTGGGCCGTATCATCGCCCGGGCATGCGGAGTGATCGTCCTGGAGGGACCGACGCCAAGGCGTTGACCCTTGTCAGGCGGCCTCTGCCTCCCGGGCTCGAGCAACGGCTTTGAGCAACAGGAGGCGCCGATGGCCGCCTTTCTTTCCCTCGTCCCGGTTTGGGACTTCGCACCCGTGCCGACCGTCTCGGTCCGAGCACCGCTTCGGCTGACATCGACCCGCCCCCAACCTCGGGCGGTGCGTCCCGTTGCCCGGTGGCACCGGGCCGTCGATGGCCGTCTGACCTGCGATTGGCAGCCGGCGGACCCGGACCCGCTTTCCTGATCCGGCGGCCCTGACGGGCCGCGCGCGTCCGCGCGCCTTCGATACCACGCCATCATCTCGTTCGAAGAGGGGACAGTCATGTCCGCGATCCACATCGACCAGGCACGCCCGGCCGTGCTCGACGCCGCCCATATCGGCGATATCAAGGGTGCCTTCGGCACGATCCGCGCGGGCGATATCCCACCCCGCACCGGCTGGAAGGCCCGCCTGAAGACCTTGCTGGCCATCATCGGGCCCGGCCTCATCGTCATGGTCGGCGACAATGACGCCGGCGCGTTCGGCACCTATACCCAGGCCGGGCAGAATTACGGCACCAGCCTGCTCTGGACGCTGCTGCTGCTCGTGCCGGTGCTGTATGTGAACCAGGAAATGGTGCTGCGGTTGGGCGCCGTCACCGGTGTCGGCCATGCCCGGCTGATCTTTGCCCGCTTCGGCCGCTTCTGGGGCGCCTTCAGCATCGTCGATCTGTTTCTGCTGAACGCGCTCACCATCGTGACCGAGTTCGTCGGCATCGCGCTCGCGCTGGATTATCTGGGTATCGACCGCAAGATCGGCGTGGCGGCCGCGGCGGTCCTCATCGTGCTGGCGGCCGGCACCGGCGATTTCCGCCGGTTCGAGCGCTTCGCGATCCTGCTGTGTTTCGGCAGCCTGCTGCTGGTACCGGTCGTGCTCGCCGCCCATCCGCCGATCGGCGCTATCGCGCGGGATTTCGTCCTGCCGCAGCTGCCGGCCGACGGCAAGCTGGCCGACGTCATGCTGTTGATCATCGGCATCGTCGGCACCACGGTCGCCCCCTGGCAGCTGTTCTTCCAGCAAAGCTACGTCATCGACAAGCGGATCACGCCGCGCTTCATGCGCTACGAGCGTGCCGATCTGTGGCTCGGCATCACCCTCGTCATCATCGGCGGCGTCGCCATGATGGCGTTCGCGGCGGCGACCTTCGGCGGCCAGGCCGAGTTCGGCAATTTCACCGACGCGGGCGGCGTCGCGGCGGGGCTCGGCAAATATGTCGGACGGCTGCCGGCAACCCTGTTCGCGATCGCCCTGATCGATGCCAGCATCATCGGCGCCGCGGCCGTGTCGCTCTCGACCGCCTATGCGCTGGGCGACGTGCTGTCGATCAAGCACTCGCTCCATCGCAAGGCGACGGATGCCAAGGGCTTCTATGCGGTCTATGCCGGCTTGATCGTGCTGGCGGCGGGCCTGGTGCTGAAGCCGGGCACGCCGCTCGGCCTGCTGACCAACGCGGTGCAAAGCCTGGCCGGCGTGCTGCTGCCGAGCGCCACCGTGTTCCTGCTGCTGCTGTGCAACGACAGCGCGGTGCTGGGTCCCTGGGTCAACGGCCGCTGGCTGAACCGGTTCACCGGTGGGGTGATCGCAGTGCTGGTCACGCTGTCGATCATCCTGACCGCGTCCGTGCTGTTCCCGGGGATCTCGGGCGACACCATCGTCGCCCTGCTGCTGGCCGGCGTGGGCTTGGCCCTGGTCGTGGCGCTGGCCGGCTGGGCGGTGCGCGTCAGCCGGGCGGACGCGCCGGCCGTCATCGACCGCGCTGGCCAGGCGACCTGGCGGATGCCGTCGCTCGATCTGCTGAAGCCGGCCCGGTTTTCGCTCGGAAACAAACTCTGGATGAGCGTGCTCAGGGGCTATCTGCTGCTGGCCGGCGGGCTGGTGCTGTGGCGGATCGTTCTGCTGGCGGTCGGCGGTGCGGGGTAGGCCCGGCCTGATCGCCGGCGCGTGCCTGGTCGGCGCCGGTCTGGTGCTGACCGCCGCGCGGGCGCTGCAGCGCTGCGGGCTGCTCGGTCCGGACGGCTTGGGCATGGCGCTCGGCTGGTCGCGCCGGTTGACCGATCGCTGCATGCGGGCTTGGCGGCGGGGAAAAAGCTGAACCGTCACCCTCCGGTAATGTTATTCGGCAAGAGATAGCCCAAGACGATCGTTTAATGACGGGATCGCGCAGGCGCGACGAGACCCCGAGAAACTGGAAATAACGCCATGCAGAAATTTATGCGGAAAACGCGTCGCCGTCTGCGTATCGCCGGCCTCGCGGTCCTGGGCGCCACCGCAACCACGGCTTTTATGAGTCCCGCCGCGGCTCAGGAGGCGGCCGCCGATCCGGCCGACGCGCCCAAGCCGACCGGCTTCTGGGAGCGGGACCGCCTGACCGGCGACTGGGGCGGTGCCCGCACCAGCCTGGAAGATGCCGGTATCAAGTTCGGCGCGACCCAGACCAGCGACGGGCTGGCCGACCTGTCGGGCGGCAAGCGCACGGGTGCCACCTATCAGGGCGAGACCGAACTCGATCTGGACCTGGACCTGGACAAGCTGGTCGGCTGGGGCGGAGCGTCGGTGCATATCAGCGGGGTTACGGTGCTGGGCCGCAGCGTGACCACGAACAACAGCGACGCGCTCTATACCGCGAGCAGCATCGATACCGACCGCGGCAGCCGGCTCTATGATCTGTATCTGGATCAGGACATCCCTGGCGGACTCGCTTCGCTCCGCATCGGCCAGGCCGGCGCGGACGAGGAGTTCATGGTCAGCAAGGTCGCGACGCCGTTTCTGAACGGGACCTTCGGCTATCCGGGGCTGCCGACGCTGGATCAGCCGTCGGGTGGTCCGGAATATCCGCTGACGACGCCGATGGCGCGCCTGAAACTGACGCCCGGCGACCAATGGACGGTCTTGCTGGCGGCCTTCAACGGCGATCCGACCGGCAATGGCTTCAGCCTGTCCGACCCGGGGTTGCGCGACCGGTCCGGCACCTCGTTCCGCACCAGCGACGGCGTGCTGGGCTATGTCGAGGCGCAATATGCCGTCAATCAGGGAGCGGATGCCACGGGGCTGCCGGCGACCTACAAGCTCGGCCTGTGGGCTCATTCCGGCCGATTCGACGACCAGCGGCTGGCGCCGGACAATCGCATGCTGAACGGCGATTTCAGCGTCTATGCGGTCGTCGACCAGATGCTGTGGCGCCGGCCGGAGACCAAGGACGAAGGCATCTCGGTGTTCGCCCGCGTCATGGGCGCGCCCAGCGACCGCAATCTGGTCGATCTCTATGCCGATACCGGCGTGGCCCTCAAGGGCCCATTCGAGGGGCGCAGCGACGATGTGGTCGGCTTGGCGCTCGCCTATAGCCGGATCTCGGATGCGGTCCGCGTGGCGAATGTCGCGCAGCCTCTGCTGCCGCCCGGACGGCCGATCAACGATTACGAGATCGATCTGGAGGCGACCTACCAGGCCGCCGTGACGCCCTGGTGGCAGCTCCAGCCGGACCTGCAATATGTCGTCCATCCCGATGGAAACGTGGTCGATCCGAGCACGTTCCCGCATGGCGCGATCAAGAATGCGATCGTGGCGGGGCTGCGGACGACGATCATTTTCTAAAACAGCAGGGGCCGGCCAGTCGGGCAACCAGGCCGGCCCCGCCCGGTTCGGCGGCTTACGCCGTCTTGCCGGGCTGCTTCACGATGCGCAGGTACGGCTTCAGGGTCTTCCAACCCTCGGGGAAGCGCACCTTCGCATCCGCGTCCGACAGCGACGGCACGATGATGACGTCGTCGCCATTCTGCCAGTTCACCGGGGTCGCGACCTTGTACTGGTCGGTCAGTTGCAGGCTGTCGATCACGCGCAGGATCTCGGCGAAATTCCGCCCCGTGGACGGCGGATAGGTCAGGGTCAGACGGACCTTCTTGTTCGCGTCGATGACATAGACCGCGCGCACGGTGACCGAGGGATCAGCCTCGGGATGAACCATGCCGTAGAGCGTCGAAACCGTGCGGTCGGCATCGGCCAGCACTGGGAAGTTCAGCTTCTGGCCCTGGGTTTCCTCGATGTCGCCGGCCCATTTGCCGTGGTTTTCGGTGCTGTCGACCGACAGGCCGATGACCTTGACGTTGCGCTTGTCGAATTCCGGCTTCAGGCGCGACGCCTCGGCCAGTTCGGTCGTGCAGACCGGCGTGAAATCCTTCGGGTGGCTGAACAGCACGCCCCAGCTCGAGCCGAGCCAATCATGGAAATGAATCTCGCCTTCGCTCGATGCCTGCGAGAAATCGGGGGCGATGGTACCCAGTTGGATGGACATGGTGAAACTCCTGCTTCGATGCGATGCGGGTTTGGGACTGGACGATCGGATGCCGGCCGTGGCTGCCGCCATGGCCTGTTACGCGGGCGGTAACTTCGAAAGAGTCGAAGGCAAAGGCGGCATGTGCGGCGCCGGGCATCGTCGGTCCATAGACCAAACTCCAGGTAACGATCCTGGGCCCACGGGATCTCCCCCGTGGCGCTTTAGCGTTTGGTGTCGCGGCGCAAGCTGCCCGTCAAATCCCGCGGGTCCCGGTTCGCAGGACCGGAGCGGACCTTAGCGAGGGGTCTCGACCCTGTCAATATACTGTCGAGACCGGCAATATATTGTTACGATGGTAACCGAATATTGTTCCGGGAGTAATCGAGCGGCGACAATTGGCATTGCGCCAACATGCCAGCAGTTTCGCGCCCATCGCAGTGGAGCGCGGGGGGCTCGCAGGCCTACCGCGCTGTTCTCAACCGGCGGGGCGCCGCTTTAGCGCCTGTCTGCGATCAGCAGAGGATCACGCCGCCTTGATCGTCGCGAGGAAGCCGTCGACTTGCTGCCGCAACGCGGTGGCATCGGAGGCCAACATGGTGGCTGCCTCCAGCACGGCGTCGGAAGTCACACCGATCGCATCCGCCGAAGCACTGATCTTTTGCACGTGGGTAGAGACGTCTCGGGTGCGTGTCGCCGCCTTTTCCACGTTACGGGCGATCTCCTGGGTGGCGGCGGATTGCTGTTCGACCGCGGCGGCGATGGCGCCGGAAATCTCATTGACCTCATTGATGGTCTTCGAGATGCCGCCGATGGCATCGACCGTCGCTTGAGCCTCGCCCTGAATCGCCGCGATCTGAGAACGGATGTCGTCGGTCGCCTTGGCGGTCTGGCTCGCCAGAGCCTTTACCTCGGAAGCGACCACCGCAAAGCCTTTGCCGGCCTCGCCCGCGCGGGCGGCCTCGATCGTGGCGTTGAGTGCCAGCAGATTCGTCTGGCTGGCGATATCGTTGATCAACGAGACGATCTCGCCGATCTTCTGGGCCATGCTTTGAAGACCCGAAACCGTTTGATTCGTACGCTGGCCTTCGTCCGCGGCTCGATGCGAGATCTGCGACGCCTTGGTAACGAGATGGGCAATCTCGCGGATGGACATGGACAGCTCTTCGGAGGCGGCGGCCACGGTCTCGACATTGCCCGTCGCCTCGCCCGCGCCTTCGGCAACCTGCCGCGACAGGTCATGGGCCGATCGCGCGTCGGTCGACATGGAATGGGCGGTATCTTGCATCTGGGTCGCCGCTTGAGACAGCCGTCCGACGATTTGCCCCACCCCGGCTTCGAACCGATCGCCAAGGCTTCGGATGGCCTCGCGCTGTTCGCGCTCCGACTGGGCCTTCTGTTCTGTTTGGGCCGCTTCGAGTCTGAGCACCTCCTCGGCATTTTCCTTGAAGACTTGCACGGCGCTGGCCATGTCGCCGATCTCGTCGCGGCGGTCGACGCCCGGGATTGCGATGGCGGCGTCGCCGGCGGCCAAGGCCGCCATGCTGTTCTTGAGGCGGCCGAGGGCTCCAGAAATGTCGCGGTTGATCAGATAGGCTATCCCGCCGCTGAACAGCAGGACGGCCAAAGCCAATGCACCGATCTTGAGGTAGAGCGATTGGATTTCCGCATCGATGTCCGTGATCCACCCGCCAGTGTTCAGGACGACGTTCCACGCCGCGAATTTGCGCACCAGGCTGAGCTTCGGCAGCCGTTCCGTCTGGCCTGGCTTCGCGGAGAGATAGGTGATGATCGTTTCATCCTTGTCCCTGACCGCATCGATCAGCGTTTGCATGGCCGTCCGGATCTTGTCCGGGACTTCGGCCATGGATTTCCCTTCGATCTCGGGCAGCGACGGGTTGGCGAACATCTTCCCATCGAGCGAAACGGCGCCGATATAGGCCTCGTGATTGTCAAACCACATGCCGTCGATCTGCGTCTTGAAGCGGGCGCGGGCTTCGTCGCGGGTGATCCGGCCGGCGGCGACCTCCTTGTCGAGCAGAAGGGCGGAGCCTTCCGCCGTCTCGATGATCCCGCGATATTGCGCGATACGATCGTCCAGCATTCTCTGTTTGGTGAAGGACGTGGCCAGCGCGATCACGGCGATCAGCGAGAGCGCTGAAAGGCCCATCATGACGGCCAGCTTCGTCTTGACCTTCACTCTATCCAGAATAGCCATTTGGATTCCTGTAGCTTTTTGATTTTCTGCCAACGCTGGGCATATCGCTGGTCAGTAAACATGCAGTTAATTTCCGCATCTAAAATAGCTCTATGATTGTTCTGTGCTAAATACTGGCCTGAATTCGGGAGGAAATATTGGTTACGACTCAAATTTTATGTAGTCAGGTATCGGGGAGGCCGGCAACGGGGGGCTCCGGAAGGTCGATTCCGGCGGGTGCCTATGCCCCCAACTTGCGAAGGACTTCCGCGACCTGACTCTGCTCGGCCTGTGAGAGGTCGGCTCCCGAGATCGTGAGCCTCCCGGCGATACCAGCGAAGCCCGGATGCCAGATCGCCCACTGGAGGATGGGGAGCGAGTCCTTCAAGAGATCGTAGGATGTCGTCACCGTCGCTCCTTGAAGGCGCGTCCATTCGGCGATGGCGGCAGCCGGGCCGCGCCCGTCGGTTCGGCAGAGGGCCGCGTCGCCCGCATCGGCCAGGGCGAGCAACGCGGGGGTGCCGTCTTCGGCGACAACCCGAAGCACGTGGTCGAACCGGGCGAATGTCCGCGCCAGAAGGCGGTGGACGCGCCGCCCCCGGATGCTTGTCATCGGTTCCACATAGGTGCGGGCAATCGCGTCGAGCGTCGCTTTTTCGATCGGCATGATCGGATTACACCCCGCTCTCCCCGTTCACCATTCACTCCCCATAGCACCCCGCCAGCCGCGCCCGCTCGCGCACCAGCGCCAGCACCAGATCGCAGGCCGGCGTCACCACGCCGGTCAGTCGGCCCAGCTCGACCACCGCGCCCAGCAGCGCGTCGATCTCCATCGGCCGGCCGCGTTCCAGGTCCTGCAGCATCGAGGTCTTGTGGGCGCCAACCTCGGCCGCACCATCGATGCGCTTGTCGATGTCGATGCCGAATTTTGCGCCGACCGATTGGCCGACGGCCTGGCCTTCGACCATCATCGCGCGGATGATCGCGCGCAGTTCCGGCCGTGTGCCGAGCCGGTCGAGCGTCGAGCCGGTCAGGGCCGACAGCGGGTTGAACGCAAGATTGCCCCAGAGCTTGACCCAGATCTCGTCGCGGATGCCGGGGCGGAGCGGGGCCTTGAACCCGGCCTGGATCATCAGTTTCGACAGGATCTCGCCGCGCTCGCTGCGGCTGCCGTCCGGCTCGCCCAGACTGAAGCGGTCGCCGTAGGTATGCTCGATCACGCCCGGCCGGACGACTTCGGCCGCCGGATAGACCACGGCGCCGATCACCTGGCCCGGCGGCAGGGTGTGCCAGATCACGCCGCCCGGATCGACGCTCTCGATATGCCGGCCGCCCAAAGGCCCGCCCAACCCGTGGAAATACCAGTAGGGCACGCCGTTGATGCCGGTGACCAAGACCGTTTTCGGGCCCATCAGCTTGGCGATGGCCGGTGCCGCCACGGTCAGGGAATGGGCCTTCAAGGTGACGATGACATAGTCCTGCGGATCGGCCTCATCCGGATCGTCCGTCGCCTTGATCGGGATCACATGGGTTTCGCCGCCGCTGATCAGCGTCAGGCCCTCAGCGCGCACGGCGGCCAGATGGGGCCCGCGCGCGATCAGCGTCACGTCGGCCCCGGCCAGCGCCAGCTTGGCGCCGACCAGCCCGCCGATCGCACCGGCGCCGAAGATCGCGACCTTGCTCATTCTTCCAGACCCAGCTGCTTGGCCAGCCCGATGCGCTGCAGCTTGCCGGTGGCGCCCTTGGGGATCTCGGCCATGAACAGGATCTTGCGCGGCACCTTGAAGTCGGCCAGCCGCTCGGCCACGAAATCGCGCAAGGCACGCTCGTCGACGTTCATGCCCTCGCGCAGCACCACGGCGGCGGCGACGTCCTCGCCCAGCTTGTCGTGCTTGACCGCGAAGGTCGCGACCTGGGCCACGGCCGGATGGTCCATCAGGATGGTATCGACCTCCAAGGGGCTGATCTTCTCGCCGCCGCGGTTGATCAGCTCCTTCAGCCGCCCGGTCAGGCGCAGATAGCCGTCCTCATCCAGATAGCCCTGGTCGCCGGTGCGGAACCAGCCGTCGGTGAAGCCCTTGGCATTGGCCTCGGGATTGGCCTCGTAGCCGTCGGTCACGTTCGGGCCGCGGATGACGATCTCGCCCAGGTCGCCCGACGGCAGCAGCGTGCCATCCTCGGTCATGATGGCGATTTCCGGCCCGGCGGCGATGCCGACCGAGCCCGGGAAGCGCCGGCGCGGCGGCAGCGGGTTCGATGCCATCTGGTGCGCCGCCTCGGTCATGCCATAGGCTTCGATCACCGGGGCGCCGAAGGTTGCTTCCAGCGCCACCATGACCTGGGGCGGCAGCGACGCGCTGGACGAGCGCACCAGGCGCAGGCGGCTGCGCGCCACCTCGTCCTTGTTGCGCTCGGCGCGGGCGAGGATCGCCTGATGCATGGTCGGCACCGCCGTGTACCAACTGGGCTGCACCGCGTCGAGCCAGCCGTAGAATTTGAGCGCGTTGAAACCCGGCGTGCAGCTGACGCTGGCGCCGCCGGCCAGGCTCGACAGCACGGCCGCGATCAGGCCGTGAATATGGAACAGCGGCATGATGTTCAGGCAGACGTCGCTATGGACCAGCGCCAGGCTCTCGCGGATATGATGGGCCGAGGCCGCGACGTTGCGCTGGCGCAGCGGCACGATCTTGGGGCGCGAGGTCGTGCCGGAGGTGTGCAGCACCAGCGCCACCTCGTCGGCGGTCGCCATGCCGCTCTGGGCCGGCGGAACCGCCGGCAGATCGCCGGTATCGAGGGTGAAATCGCCGGCGGCACCGTCTTCGACCGGCACCAGCTCGATCACCGGCACTTGGCGTTGCGCCGCCATGGCGCGCGCCGGGCTGTCGAAGCCGCGCTGGATCAGCAGCGCCTTGGCATTGAGGTCGCCCAGATAGAAATCGAACTCGTCGGCGCGATAGGCCGGGTTCAGCGGCGCGCTGGTCGCACCGGCCGCGACGGCGATGAAGGCGGTCGCCATCTCCGGCCCGTTCGGCAGCACGATGGCGACCCGGTCGCCGCGGCCGATGCCGATGCGGTTCAGGCTCTCGGTCGTGCGTCGGGCCAGTGCCTGCAGCCCGCCGTAGCTCAGCGCCGGCCGGCCCGGCGCCGCGATCGCCGGATGCTCGGCGCGTCCCTGGGTAATCAGCTCCGCAATCGTCTCGAACGGGTAGGACACGGCCGCAACTCCTCACCTCGATCGCCGTCTCACGCGGCGTCTCACGCCAGGGTTGCTCATCCGGGCAGGAGGACGCAAGCCGTCTGTTGACGGCCCGGCCCTCACGTTCGCGTCAGGTGCGATCGGGGCCGAACGGCTTCGGCCGGCGATCGGCACCCTGGCGCGCCTCCATCCAGCCCGGATATTCCGGCGTCAGCGCGCTGACCGCATCCAGCGCCGCCATGTCCTCGGCGGTCAGCGACAGGGTGGTGGCCGCGATATTGTCGTCGAGCTGCTCGACGTTCTTGGCGCCGATGATGATGCTGGTGACGTGCGGCTTGGCCAGCAGCCAGCCCAGCGCCACGCGGGCGACGGACACGCCGTGCTTCTCGGCGATGCCGCGCATCACCTCGACGCAGGCCCAGGCGCGGTCCTTGTCGACCGGCGGGAAATCGAACGTCAGCCGGCGCGAGCCTTCCGGCCCGCCGTTGCTGCCCGGGCCGTATTTGCCCGACAGCAGCCCGCCGGCGAGCGGGCTCCAGACCAACAGCCCCATCTGCTGGTCGCGCATCATCGGCACCAGGTCGCGCTCCAGGTCGCGGCCGGCGATGGTGTAATAGGCCTGTACCGTCTCGAACCGGGCCCAATCCTGCTTATCCGCCAGGCCTTGCGCCTTCATGATGCGCCAGGCGGCCCAGTTCGACACGCCGACATAGCGCACCAGCCCGCTGGAGACGAGATCGTCGAGCGCGCGCAGCGTCTCGTCGACCGGCGTCACCGGATCGGTCGCATGGACCTGGTACAGATCGATATGGTCGGTCTGCAGCCGCTCCAGGCTGGCCTCGACCGAATCCATGATATGGCCGCGCGACGCGCCGCGATCGTTCGGGCCGTTGCCCATGGCGCCGGTGAACTTGGTGGCGATGACCACGTCCGAGCGGTTCACCTCCAGATTCTGCAGCGACTGGCCCAGGATCTGTTCCGACACGCCGCGGGAATAGACGTCGGCGGTGTCGATGAAATTGATGCCGGTGTCGAGCGCGCGCTTGACCAGCGCGTCGGCCGCGTCCTGGTCCAGCTGGCCGATCGCCGCCCAATGCCCCTCGGTCCCGCCGAAAGTCATGGTGCCGAGGCAAAGCTCCGAGACGAACAGGCCGGTCCGGCCGAGCTGGTTGTAGCGCATGGATGACTCCGGGGGAGGGATCGGGAACAAGACGGCAGAGGGTGATCGTCAAACCCGCTTTACGCAATGGGTCACAAAGTCGCTTGAAAATCGGACTAGTTGTGACTAGTTTCGCGACCTGGGAGGTGGGTTATGGACACATGGAAACTGCAGGACGCCAAGGCGCGCTTCAGCGAACTTGTCGATCGGGCGCTCGCCAATGGACCCCAACTCGTCACCCGTCACGGCAATAATGCCGTTGTGGTTATTTCCTACGCCCAGTTTCAGGAGGCGACGGGCCCTGTTGTGAGTTTCAAATCCTTCATCCTGGCGAGCCAGGGTGTTTCCGATCTGCCTTTGACGCGGGAAAAGCATCTGCCGAGGGCCAACGGCTTTGAAGTACCTGCTTGATACCTGCACGATTTCGGAACTGATCAAGCTGGCGCCAAATACGTCGGTGAAGGCCTGGTTCAATAACCAGGCCGACGTGGATCTATGCCTATCGGTCGTCACGATCGGTGAAATCCGCAAGGGGATCGAGGCGGCGCGGCCCCGTAATCTCTCCGCCGCCCTTCGCTATGAAAACTGGCTCGATGGGCTGGTTCGTGCTTATGCCGACCGGATCTTGCCGTTCGACGAGCCAGCCGCGCAGGTCTGGGGAAAATTCATGGCCCTCGTGCCCAATTCCGGTGTCGAGGACGCCATGATCGCCGCGATCGCGGCGGCAAACGGCATGGGCGTCGCGACCCGCAACGTGATCGATTTCACTCCCTTCGGCATTCCTGTGTTCGATCCGTTCTGATCCGACGAACCTTTCCGCCCCCTCCAGGTGTTGGTGATGCAGCGAGACCTGTACCGGGAGTGACGGACGTGACCGAAGTGGTGGAAGTGACTGAACCGTCGGTCGTGAGCGAGGATACCGTGCTCTATCGGGCGCGGCTGCACCGGCTGCTGTTCCTCCGGCCGTTTCTGTGGACGTTGTTGGGCCTGGTCCTGCTGGGCGTCGTCTGGGCCTGGCCGACGCTGGGGCCGCGCTTTCTGCCCGACCAGCCGCCGGGGCCGTTGGCCGAGCCCTGGGTCTGGCTGCCGCTGGGGCTGGGCGGGTTGCTGCTGGTCTGGGGCCTGTTCCGGCTGGTCAGCCATTTGGGCCGCGCCGGGACGACCGAGATGATCGTCACGCCGCGCAAAATCGTGTTCCGCAGCGGCTTCTTCAGCCGCCAGACGATCGAGATGGTCAATTCCAAGATCGAGACGGTGCAGGTCGACCAAAGCTTTCTCGGCCGGATCTTCGACTATGGCACCATCGTCATCACCGGTACCGGCGGCAGCCTGGAGCCGATCTCGATGATCGCCCATCCGCGCGCGCTGCAGCAGGCGATCAGGGCGGAGTAGCTACTCCGTGGCGCCGTCGCCCAGCCGCTTCATCCGGGCCACACGCGCCGGATCGTCGGCCAGATCGGGATCGTCCTTCAGCATCGGATAGGCCTTGGCGAAATAGGCCTGGGCGCGGGCGGCATGGTCGGACGCGGGGTCGCGCTTGGCCAGCGCCAGATGAATCTCGCCCAACTCCTCGAACACATAACCCCCGTCATCGCCGGACTCGGCCTGGTCGCGCTCCAGCACTTCCTGGGCCGCAAGCGCGTCGGTCAGATCGCCCTGCAGCCGCTGGATCCAGGCGACCATCCATTTGGCGATGCGGATCAGATGGCCGTTGCCCTGTTGCTCGCGCAGCACCAGCGCGGTCCGGAACGCCTCCAGCGCCGGGTCGAGCTGACCCTCGCCCTGATAGGTCATGCCGATATTGTTCCAGAGCGAGGCCTGCCAGCCCCGGGCCTTGGGATCGGCCGACACCTGGGCGAAACCGATCGCCTCGCGATTGAGCGCGATCTGCTGCGCCGGATCGGGCTCGACCAGGGCTATCATATGGACGGCATCGATCGCGAGCGCTTCCTGATGCGCCGCCGCTGCCAGAGTCTTCGCGCGCTCGAAATGCGGCCGCGCCTCGCCCGGATGGCCGCTCGACCGCAGCGCGCGTCCCAGTTCCAGCTCATAGCGAACCTCGGCGCGGGCCTCGCCGGCACGCAGCGCGGCATGAACGGTTGCCAGCGTGGCGAACGCCTGATCGAAGTCCCGTTGCAGCCCCTGGGTCCGCGCGATCTGGGTATCGAGCTCCAGCAGCCGGCCGTGATCGCCGGCAGCGAGGACGCCCGGCCGCACGGCCCGGAACTTCGCCTCGGTCGCCGCCGGATCGTCGTAATTCCACAGCGCGTCGAAATCGGTTGCGGCCGTCTGGGCCAGCAGAGCAGCCGCCATCACGATACCCCATCCCATTGCCGCAGATCCCGCACCGAGCCTAACCGAGCGACAAAGCTCGCACAATCGACCGGCGGCGGGAACGGGCGATCACACCCGCTGCGGCGACGGCTCGTCCTTCGGCCGGGGCGTCGGGATCGGCTGAGGCGGTTCCTCGATCGGCATGGGCAGGTCCGGATCGGGCGGCATCGGCGGATTGCCGCTCGGCAGCGGCGGGCCGGGCAGGCCGGCCATCGTCAGTCTATCGGGCACACGCATGTCAAATCCTCGCAGTGGCGAATTCTATTCAACGCGCCGGCCACGGGCTTGGTTGCCGATTTCAGAACGGATGGTATTGAAACAGCCAGGTCTCGCTCGCGACCTTGCCTGCGACCGTCATCTGCGCGCGCATCTCGACCGGGTCGGTGCCCTCGACGCCGGCCAGATCGAATTGGGCGCGCCAATGGCCGGCGACGCCGTCCGGCACCGCTTCGATCAGCTTGTAGTCGGTGAAGGTCCCGCGCGAGGCCTGCAGCACGATCTCGGGCTTCACGCCGAACGGCAGGTTGACCAGCGGGCCGCCCAGGAATTCGATCAGGAATTTCCGCACGTTCTTCGGGCGCGGCTGGCCGGGCTGGCCGCCGTTGCCGAGCCGGGTCGCGACCACGCGGGCGAGGTCGGTCGGATAGGGCTCGTCGGCCAGCCAATGCAGCTTGTAGGCGATGTCGAACTGGGTACCGGCGGCCGCCGGCTTGTCCGGCACCCACATGGCGACGACATTGTCGTGGATCTCGTCGTCGGTCGGCAGTTCGACCAGCTGGACCGCGCCCTTGCCCCAGCCACCCTTGGGCTCGACCCACAGGCTCGGCCGTTTCTCGTAATAGACGCCGTCCAGGTAATGGTCGAACAGCCGGTCGCGCTGCAGCAGGCCGAAGCCCTTCGGGTTCTCGTCGCCGAACGCCGAGGCGATGATGTGCGGCGGGTTGTTGAGCGGCCGCCACAGATGCTCGCCCCAGCCGGTCCACATGGCGAGCCCGTCGGAATCATGCACCTCCGGCCGCCAGTCGATCGCGGTCGGCTTCTTGGTGTCGGAGAACCAGTACATCGAGGTCAGCGGCGCCAGGCCGAAGCGGCTCACGGGCTTGCGCAGGAACAGCGACTGTTCGATATCCATGATCACGCCCTTGCCGCGCGCCATGACGAACTTGTAGGCACCGACGACCGAGGGGCCTTCGAGCAGCGCATAGACCGTGACGGAATCGCTGCTCTCCGGCTTCTCGATGTAGAATTTGGTGAAGTCGGGAAATTCCTCGGGCTTGCCGCCGACCGCGGTATCGACCGCCAGCCCACGGGCCGACAGGCCGTATTGATACAACTCGCCGATCGCCCGGAAATACGAGGCGCCCAGAAAGGCGACCCAGTCGTTCTTGCGCCAATCGAGCTTGCCGTCGCGCGGCTCCTGAATCCGGAAACCGGCGAAGCCGGCACCCTTGGGCAATTGCTTCGCGACAGAATCGGCCGGCATGTCGAAATAGGACTGATCGTAGATGATCTCGCGCGCCTCGCCGTTCTCGACCACGTTCATGTCGACCGATTTCTGGAAGAACATGCCGAGGTGGAAGAACGTGATCGGGAAGCGTTCGTCGCCGAACAGGGCGTGATCGGTGTTGTAGGTGATCTTGCCCCAGGCGTCGTAATCGATTTTCTTCAGGATTTCGGGGGCGGGATGGGCCGGGCCGACATAGGCCTCGCCGACCATGCGGCGCGCCAGGTCCTTCAGGCTGTCGAAAGTGAATGGGACCGCCTTGCCCAGCTTCAGGTTTTCCTGGGCGGCGAGCGCCCGCGTGCCGCCGCCGGCGACCAGGCCTAACGCCGTCGATGCGGCGATGGCCTTGAGGACGGAGCGGCGGTCGATGGGGTCGGACATGAACAGGAAATCCCGGCAGCGTCGAAAAAAAGCAGCCGCGACCTTAGCGGCTGACGCGCGGCAGTCAATTGCCCGAACGGCTCGGGTGACGTGCGGGTTGCAACCTGTCCGGAATAAGTGCGTTTATGGATCGGTCTCAGTGGGTCGGGCCGGTCGGGCCAAGCCCGAAAGCCCAAGAAGGTTAGCCCATGCTTCGTCAAATCTCGCTCGTCATCGCCGCCGCGCTATCCATCGCGGGATGCCAATCGAGCGCGACACCGTCGCCGAGCGGTCGCGATGCGCTCGGAAACCAACTCTATACCCTGGGCGGCGATCGCCTGGGAGTGCTGGAGGCTACGGCCAACAGCAACTGTCCCGGTGTCACACGTCCCTATTTCAAGACCGTCACCGGTTCCGGCGACGATGTGAACGTCAGCTATACCTGCGAGTAGGGTGCGGGGTTTTCCGCCGTCCGCTGGCGGTAATGGGCCAGCAGGCGCGGGCACAGCGCCTCCAGCGTCCTGTCGATTTCCGGTGCGCGCGGCTTGGTCCGGCGCTCCGCCTTCAGGCCGCGCGGGTCGCAATTGCCGAACGACATTTCGAACTCGGTGAACAAGCGCGGCTGGTCGTCCCAGACGACGCGCAGGATATTTTCGAAATTCCGCTCGAACGCGTAGTGGCTGGCATCCACGGGCCAGCCGAGCGCGCGCACCCGTTCGAGCACGGCCGGGTCCCGGTCCATGAAATCCTCATAATGGACGGTCGCGTCGAAGCGGTCCCGCTGGGCGAACAACGCGTCGAGCAGGGCGAATTTCTCATCGATCAGGCCCGAGTGATTGCGATAGGGCTTGGTCGCCAGGCTGGCGTAATTGTCGCGCGGATCGCGCAGCACGAGGATCGTTCGGTCAGGCTGGAACCGCGCCAGATGAACCGCGATCGGATAGGCCGTGGTCACCACGCATTTGGCGACGGCGTCGAGGCCGGTCTCCAGGCGGGGGGCGGCATAATTGTTGAGGATATCGACCAGCGCCAGGCAGCCCGGCCGCTGGGCCAGGAAATAGGTGAACAGGGTGGCGCCGCTCGACTGCATGCCATGGACCAGAAGACGCATCGCCGGTCCTAAGCCCCGGGGCCGGTGGCGGCCGGCGAGACCAGCCACTCTTCGCCGATCTCGGCCGTGATGAAGACGTATTTCCGCGTCCAGGGCGTGAGCGCGCGGGGACTGACGCCGTGGACGGCATGCAGCCCATGGGGAAACAGCACGAGGCGGTTGGCGCGGTACGGAATGGTCGTGACCGCTTCGACCTGATCCTCGTCGAAGGCGAAGACGTCGATATGGCGCGGCGGATCCGATCGGAACCGATAGAGCACCAGATCGCCGCCGACCGAATCGTCCTCGGGGTCGCGCAGATAGAACAGGCCGCTGTACAGCCGGTTGGGCGTGTCCAGGTGGGCGCCGCGCGGGGAGCCCGGCTTGGTGGTGACCGGCGTGTTGATCTCCAGCCGCGCGTCCTGAAGAATCCGCACCGCGCTGGGATCGTCATGGGCGCACAGGCCGGTCGAGTGGCCGAGCAGGCTGCCGCCGAGCCGGTCCAGCATCGCCGGCGCCCAATGATCGGCGAACAAGGCGGAGATCTCCGCCAGGAACTCCTTGCCGCTGTGATAGGCCACGAACTCGTGCCAGATCGCCGGCATCGCTGCGTCCTGCCCGATTCGATAGGCCGACATCGGATAGCGCTGGTTGCTCGGCGGCGTGCCGGCCCAGCCGAAACGATCGAAACCAGGCACGCTCCGCACCAGCGCCGCACAGAGATCCGGCGCCAAAACATCCTCGGCGACGATGTGGGGGAACGGCTCGAGCCGGATATCGGCGGGGGAGAGACCTGAAAGCACGGATTTCATGGCGTCGCTCGGCAACGGGGGAACGGCCTGCGCCATCTTCGGGGGGATGGAATTGTGAAGCAAGGGCCTCAGGTCGCACCGCCAAAATATTAACAGAATTTTATTGTTGGGGTCCTCTTCGAAAATCCGTCCTACCGCCGATTGTCCCGATTTCACCGATTCTCGGGCGTTTTTTTCGGTTCTCGAAAAATCGGACCGATTATCAGACATCTTCTGATGTAAAGGCGGCGAACGCTCATATTACAATAGTGTTAAAGGGCCTTCATGTGAATATTCGCCAAAAGGTTTTTTAATCTAGAATATTCCATCAAGACTTCCAGAATCATAAAAATTTCTATTGCAGCAACTTTCAAACAGTATCAGTTTGCTGCGGGGAATGTCGGCGTTCTGCACTACTTAAATACGCCAACGCTCTCGGGAACATTGGATTGCGCCCGTTTTCGCTCGGCGGATCTGGGTGTTGGGGAAGATCCACAGCCACGAAGAGTGGAGCCGCCGGCAAAGCCGACGGGACATGCATATTTTAGGGGTGGTCCATGAAGCTCGTTCTCGAGGCACGCCATCTGTTCGATGGCAGCTTGCATGCCGTTGCGAAGCACGCGACCGATGCGGTCGATCATGACCACGCCCTTCATCCGGCGGATGTTCACGCCGCGGCACCAAGCCATGCGGACCCGGCATCCGACGGGCATGCCGCCGTGTCTTACGCGGACGTCCCGGCGCTGGCGCCCAACCCCACGGCGAGTGAGATCCTGTTCGTCGATCCGCGCGTCGCCAACTGGCAGTCGCTGGCATCCTCGGTCAAAAGCGACGTGCAGGTCGTGCTGATCGATCCGGCCAAGGACGGCATCGACCAGGTCACCCAGGCGCTGCAGGGCCGGACCGGTCTCACCTCGATCCAGTTCCTGACCTATGGCCAGCCCGGCCAGCTGGAACTCGGCGACAGCGCCGTGACCACGGCCAGCCTGTCGAGCCACGCGGCCGAGGTCGCGTCCTGGGGCGATCATCTCGCCGCCGGCGGCGATATCGAATTCTGGGGCTGCAACGTCGGCCAGGGCAGCGCCGGCCAGGCCTTCGTCGAGACGGTCCACACCCTGACCGGCGCCGCGGTCGGCGCCTCGACCGACGATACCGGCGCCGCGAGCCTGGGCGGCAACTGGATATTGGAAGACACGACCGGCTCGCTGCATGGCGCCGTCTTCTCCGACGCGGCGATGGCCGCCTATCACGACATCCTGGACGATACCCCGGCGCCCGTCGTGACCCTGGGCCCGACGACCGGCACGCTGACGCCGAACACGAACAACGACGTGCTGCTCGGCGACACGTTCACCGAGACGTTGACCTTCAAGAACGGCGCGGATCCGACGGCCGGCATGGCCGGCTTCGGGCCGATCGTCGAGCTGTTCGTGCCGACCAATACGGCGACGGATACGGAAACGGCGACGCTGGATTCCGCGACGTACCTGGGCGCGCCGGTCACGACCCACACGATCGCCCTGACCTCGACGGATGCGACCCATCCGGGCATCGTCGGCGCCTATGATCCCTACGTGCTGGACAATACCGGCAAGGCGACCTGGGTCGCGGCACCCACCGGGTTCAAGGCCGGCGATTCGATGATCGTCCTGGTTCTGCCGTTCGGCAGCTTCACCGTGGGCGAGCCGACCGCGGATATTCAGCTCAATTTCACCGCCGATGCGACGTCGGTCCTGTCGGCGCACACCGGGACGATCGATGGCGGCACCCTCGCCATCGCCGCGCGGGGCGCGTTCGAATTCGGTGAAGACGCGCTGAACGATCCGACCACCGATCCGTCGCTCGTCGGCTCGTTCGTCACGCCGGCCAGCCCGACGACCTACAGCCTGCTCAACATCACGGCCACGACCGACCTGCACGAGGGCGAAACGGCGACCGGTCCGGACAATCCGTTCAACTATGTTCTCACGGTCGTCTCGGCACCCGCCGCCAACGGGGACATCACCGGCACGTCGGTGACCTTCGCCTTGCCCGGCCAGGTCGATTACACCGGCGGCACGATCGCGATCACGGATCATAACGGCGCCACCATCGGCGCCGATTCCGGGTCGATCACGACCGGTGTCGCCAACGCGCCCGGCGGCGATATCACGGTCCTGTTGCCGACGCTGTCGTCGGGCGACACGACGATCAAGGTTCCGGTGTTCGTGCCGCGGGTCGATGCGAGCGGCGATGTGATCCTGCGGGCCGCGTCCGGCTTCCAGACCGTGATCGACGATACGCCAGCATACCACTATACCGCCAATTGGACGCCCACGACCGGTTTGGCCGTGGTCGACGGCCAGGAAACCTTGACCGGTGGCGGCTCGGCCGATGTGCAGTTCGTCGCGAAGGCGCTGGCGATTCAGGTTACCGACAACATCGGCAACGCCATCACGCCGGGCCAGGCGGCGCCGGTGACGGAAACCATCGCCTTTCAGGTCTCCGACTATATCGATCTCAGCAATCTGGTCATTACCGACATCGTGGGCGATGGCCTGACGCTGGTTCCGGGCACCTCGCCGACGCTGACCATACAATATGCCAACGGAACGCATGCGTCGGTCTCGGCGAATTTCGGTGCGATTTCCGAGACGCCGACGGTCATCAACGGTCAAAGCGTGGCGGTGAACGGCTCCAATTCGGATGCGGATTCGAACGTGCTGTGGAACTACAACCGCGACGACACCAGCGGCAACGGCACGACGACGATCAATTTCATGGTCGGCGCGCTGCTGGCCGATTCACTGGTCAGTGCCATTGTCGGCGGCAGCGGCGCCGGGACCACGTCGGCGCCCAAGCCGACCCAGGGTACGATTCAATTCACTACCCACGTCCTCGACAAATATACCGAGACCAACCCGCAGACCCCGGCCGATCCGGTCACCGGCTCGGGCGGCGGCAATCCGGGTCTGGATCTGCGCGAGGGCGATTTCGTCACCAACCAGGTCGTCTCGAGCGGGACGAGCGAGACCACGGCCCAGGCGGTCGACAACGTCGATGGCACCAACGCCGGCAACACCAGCGACACCTCCGGCCTGACCGATACCGTCGCGCCGAACACGCTCGCGCTCACCATCGTCGATGTGAACGGGACGGCCCCGGTTCTGGTGAACGGCAACGACGACATCAAGGCCGGCGACGACGTCACCTATCAGCTGACCTACACGCTGACGAAGAGCCAGGATTACGGCGACCTGCAACTGACCTCGTTCCTGCCGGAGCCGATCTATTCCGCCGTCGATCCGACCGGGAACGGCAGCACGCAATTTTCCGCCGGCGATGGCCTGACCGCGGGCACCTATAAGCTCGTGGCAGGCACCAACCCGGTCACGGCCGCCGCGATCCAGGGCGTGGCCACGAGCGCCACGGACAACAGCGTCACCTTTTCGCTCGGCTCCAACACCGATACCCAGAACCTCGCGGGCCACACGATCACGATCGACTTCACGGTCAAGGCGTCGAACACGCCGTTCGCCAACGGCCTGTTCCTGACCGATCTGGCCAACAGCCAGAATTTCGACGCCCATGCCGTCTCGACCGCGATCAATGCCAACGCGATCCAGCCGGTCGTGTTGAACGAGCCCGAACTGGTTACCAAGACCGGCATCGTCTCGCTCGTCGGCGATACCGGGACGGTGGACAAGGGGACCTACAGCGCCGACCCGAACGACAGGTCGGATGATTTCACCTGGGCCGCCCAGGGCACCGCGCCGACCGGCGCGTTCGAAGCCGCGACGACCGGCAGCCTGCTGGTGCCGAGCGGGACCAATCCGTTGCAGTCGAGCGATCTCAACGTGACGGGCGCCGATGCCAACGACACGGCGCGCGTCGTGACCACGGTCGAGAATACCGGCGGCGCTGCCGCCTACAATGTCGAGGTGAAGGGCGCGACCCTGCCGAGCGGCGCCACGATCGCCGGCATCACGGTCTATAATTCTGCCGGCGTGGCGGTCTCGACCGCCGACATCCAGGACCTCTCTACCGGCCAGACCCTGAACAACGAGTCGGCTGCGACGGCGGCGGCCAATTATTTGAGCACCGGCATCAAGATCTCGGAGTCGGGCGGCCTGGCCGCGAACGGCGTCTATTACGTCGTCTACGACATGAAGCTGCCGGCGACCCAGACGACGGGTGCCACGCTCGACGTCGGCGGCTCGATCGTCGATTGGTGGAACAATAGCGCGAGTACGTCCTCCAGCACCGGCTTCGTCTCGAATGGCGCGGCCATCGGCGTCAATGCCGACGCGTTGACCGATGGTGCGACGATCGGGGTCACCGCGCCGACCCTCGACAAGCAACTGACCGGGATCAGCGGCACGACCACGCTGCTGAGCGACGACATCACCATCGGCGGCGTCGCGACCTACACGCTGACCCTGACGTTGCCGGAAGGTGTGACCACCGACGGGTCCCGCGGCGACGATATCGTGACGGATTCGATCCTGCCGGCTGGCACGACCTTTACCAAGATCGATTCGATCACCTTCAACGGCGTGACGTCGACCGGCGGCACGCCGACCCAGACTACGGCGCACATGCTTGCGGCCAATACCGTCAACCTGTCGATCGATCTCGGTCAAACCCTGACCAACAACAGCAACGGCGACACGCCCGGCACGATCGTGATCGTGTATGAGGCGACGGTCACGGCGGGCAAGAACCACGCGCCGACCGACAATCCGGGCGCTAGCGTCGGCACGGTCTATCAGAACAGCGCCGGTTTCCATTACGACGGCGGCGCGGGCGATGTCGGCGTCGCCGCCAACGTGGTGACGGTGACCGAAGTCGATCCCAGCGTCTCCGAAACCATCTCGGCCAGCCCGACCGGGAATGTCTATAGCGGCGAGAATCTGACCTATACCATCACGCTCACGAACAATGGCAACGCGACCGCCGAGAATCTGAGCGACGAGATCGATCTGCCGACCGGTCTGACCTATTCCACGACGGGCGGCGTGCTGGCCGTCGGTACCGGGACGGCGGTCAACGCGGCGGTCGATGCGACCCAATCCGGCAGCGGCATCCTGAAAGTGTCGGCCGACAGCCTCGCGGCCGGTGCGTCGGAGACCTTCACCTTCCACGCCACGGTCAATAACGATCAGGCCGCCGGCACAAACCTCACGGTCCAGACGACGGCCGGCAAAGGCAGCTATTTTTCCCTGCCGGGCACGGGCCAAGGCCAGGAATTCGAAAATACCGCCTCGACGACCCAGTCGATCGCGACCTTCACGCCGAACCTGGGCATCATCGGCGAAGAGAACAACACCAGCGGCGGGGGCACCGTCCTCTACACGACCGCCGTCGACGGTGTCGACGCGACCATTGGCGATATCGTGCGCTATTCGGCCTATGTCCAGGTCCCGGAAGGCGAGAACGCCAATCAAACGCTCGTCGTCAACTTGCCGGCCGGCATGACGTTCGATAATTCGACGGGCTCGGTGACCGTGCTGCTGGTCAGCCCCGGCGGCGACCTGACCTCGTCGAACGTCAGCGGCGGCACGACCAGCTATACCGGCACCTACGACCCGACCAAGGCGATCGCGACGACCACGCTCGACAACAGCCTGTATGTCAGCGGCACGGGTACCTCGACCATCACGTTCAATCTCGGCACGCTGCAGGATAACGAAAGCTCGGCCAAGGCCGACTACGTCATCGTCCAGTTCAACGCGATCGTGGCAAACGCATCGACGGTCGGCACCGGCAGCGGCCAGACCGCGACCCAGGCGGCAACCGTGACCGCCGGTGGCAATACCTCGACCGATGCGACCGTCACGGTCGAAGAACCGGATCTCACGCTGACCAAGGGCGTGTCCTCGATCGTCACCAGCGGTGGCGTCACGACCGTCAGCTATACCGAGACCGTCAAGAATACCGGCGACGCCACCGCCTATAACGTGGCGCTGGACGATCCGGATGCGGGCAGCAACGTCAGCACGATCGCCAATGCGACGATCGCCAGCGGCAGCGGCCTGACCATATCGAGCGGCAATGGCACCCACGATCTTCAGGTCACCGGCAGCCTGACGGCAGGCGCGTCCGAGACCTTCACCTATACCGAAACGGTGACGACGCCGTCGCTCGGCGTTGCCGACACGACCGCGAAGGTCACCTACACCAGCCTGTCGAGCGCCTCGGAAACCCTGGCCGGCACGACGACCGGTGCGACCGGGACCGCGACCGGCACCCGCGATGGCGTCACCGCGCCGCTATCGACGAACGATTACGAGGCGCAGGTCACCCTGGGCCTGGGCGTGGTCGAGGGCAATGTCTGGAACGACGTTGGTTCGCCGCTCAATGCGGCGGACAAGGCATTCGTCTCGGGAGCCGATACCGAGCTCTCCGGCATCACGATCTCCGGCACCTGGACCGGCGGTACCTCGTCGGTCGTCACCGACGGCAGCGGCAACTTCGCCATCCTGCTGCCGGACGCCCCGGGCATCGGCCAGACGGTCGCGGCGGTGACGGCCAGCGGCAGCGGCGCGTCGCTCGAGACCCTGGTTTACGACACCACCAACAGCACGACCTTCCATCACACCGAGACGGGTCTGTCGAGCGGCAACGCGAAACTGACGGTCACACCCAGCGGCGGCGGCACCCTCACCGGCTACAATTTCGCCTATCGCTTGCCCGACACCGCACCGGTGCTGAGCACCTGGGGCAACACGTCCCCGACGGGTACGGTCGTGACCGACGTCATCGGCGGGGCGGCCGTCGTGCTGGGCACGGGCGGCGCCGGCGTCGCGGACAGCGAGATCGACAGCCTGGCCACGGCCAGCGCCGGCAATTACGACGGCACGGTCCTGACCGTGAACCGCAATGGCGGGGCCAATGCCGACGACGTCTTCGGCGGCGCGGGCACGGCCAGCGTCGGGCTGTTCTTCACCGGGAGCGCGGTCGACTATAACGGCACGCAGATCGGCACCTTCACCCAATCCGCCGGGACGTTGGCGATCACGTTCAATTCCGTCGCCGGCGCGACCAAGGCCGACATTCAGAACGTCCTGAACGCGCTGACCTATTCGAACACCGGCTCGGCCGATCAGCTCACCAGCGGCATCCTGATCAATGCCACGCTGTCCGACCACAATACCCAAACCGGCAGCACGGCCGGCAACGCTTATCAGGGCACCGGCGGGGTCAAGACCAGTGCCGCCGTCCAGGTTCTGATCGATCTGGCACCGACACCGGCCACGGCGGCCTTCACCGATCCGAACGACACGTCGGCTTTGCTTTCGGCGGTCACGCTGGCGCCGAACGTGGTGCTGACCGACGCGGCCAATCTGTCCCAGGTCGTGCTGACGGTCACGACCAACCATCAGGCCGGCGAAGACGTCCTGACCTTCACGCCGAACGTCGGCAGCTTCGGCGATATCCAGGGCACGTTCGACGGTACCGCCGGCACCATGACGCTCACCTCGGCCGGAAGCGCCACGGTCGCCCAGTGGCAGGCGGCCTTGCGGTCGGTGCAATATTACGACAGCAGCGACACGCCCCATACCGGGACGCGCACGGTCACCTTCACGACGACGGGGACCGACAGCGGCACGATTTCCGGCACGCTCGCCACCGTGACCGTGACGGCGGCGAACGACTCGCCGGTGCTGCACGACAATCCCGTATCGCTGACACCGGGCACGGAAAACGTGCTGACGGCGCCGGTGGACGGCACGACGGTCGGCACCCAGATCTCGGCGTTGATCGGCGGCGGCAACGTCACGGATACCGACGGCGCCAACAGCACGCACGGCCAGACGCCGGGCGCGCTCGGCATCGCCGTGACGGCGGCCGACACGACCGAAGGCAATTGGTGGTTCACGACCGACGGCGGCGCGCACTGGACCGAATTCGCCGGGACGGGCACGACCGAAACGGCGCTCAACGGCGCCAATGCGCTGCACTTGGCCTCCAACGTGGTCGGCGGTGTCGATCAGACCCAGATCTATTTCCAGCCGACGGTGACCAATGCGAACGGTGTGATCAGCAATGCGCTGACCTTCCGGGGCTGGGACCAGTTCGACACGACCCTCAATCCGGCCGTGATCAACGGTGCCGTGACCAATCTGCCGACCGACACGGCGTTCGGCACCGGGACGAACAGCCAGGCCTCGGCCTATTCCTCGGCGGTGCAGACGCTGCCGATCACCATTGCCGCGACCCGTGGGGCAACCTATGTCGAAGTGAATGGTCCGGATACCGGCACCGCCGCCGTCGTCGTCGATGGCCCGGCCGTGCTGACTGCGACGACAGACATCTTTACCTCGGCGACGATCTCGATCACCAATTTCCAACCCGAGGACCATCTCGTCTTCGTCAATGGCAATGGCGTGACCGGCCAGTACGACAGCTCGACCGGCGTCATGACGTTGACGGCCACCGCTGGCGTTACGGCGGCGACGATGCAGGCGGCGATCGACGCCGTCACCTATTACGACAGCAGCAATACGCCGGTCACGACGACCCGGAACGTCACCATCAGCGCCCATGACAACACCGCCGGCTCCGATGTCGCGGTCGCGACCACGACCATCGCGGTGACGGCCGCCAACGACTCGCCGGTCCTGACGGTGGTGCCGTCGGACAGTTTCACGACCGGGACGGAGAACGGCGGAACGGCGCCGGTGAACGGCACGACGGTCGGGACCCTGGTGTCGTCGCTGATCGCCGGCCATGTGACCGATGCGGACAATGCCGATCTCGCCAACACGAGCGCGACACCGCCGACGGGGGCGCTGGGCATCGCCATCACCCAGGCCGACACGACGGCCGGGACCTGGTGGTATTCGACCGACGCGGGGGCGCATTGGACCGAGTTCGCCGGGACCGGCACGACCGAGACCGCGCTCAACGGCGGCACCAACGCGCTGCATCTCTTGGCCGACGCCGATACGATGATCTATTTCGCGCCGGCCGCCGGGGCGAACGGCGCGGTCGACACGGCGCTGACCTATCGCACCTGGGATCAGTATTTCAACGCGGGCACCGGCTCGGCCTCGGCCAACGGCTCGGTCTCGACGCTGCCGACCGATAGTTCGTTCGGGACGGGCAGCAATACCAACGCGTCCGCCTATTCGGCCAATCAGCAGGTCTTGTCGCTGGCGATCGCCGGCAGCCAGACGGTCACCTACACCGACCCGAACGGCCCCAACCCGGCCAGCTCGGCGCTCGCGGTCGATAGCGGCTTCCTGCTGACGACGGGCGATGCGATCACGTCGGCGACGGTGACGCTCAGCGGCGGCAATGCCGAGGACATCCTGAGTTTCACGAACGACAGCTCGACGATGGGCAACATCACGGGCAGCTATGCCGGCGGTGTGCTGACGCTGAGTTCGGCGGGCCACACGGCGACGGCGGCGCAGTTCCAGGCGGCGATCGACGCGGTGAAGTTCTACGACGCCAGCGACACGCCGATCACCGGCAACCGGACGGCGACGATCGCGGTCGCGGACGGCACGACCGCCAGCACCCGCACGTTTTCCAGCACCACGCTGACAGTCGATGCCGCCAACGACTCGCCGGTCCTGACGGTGGTGCCGTCGGACAGTTTCACGACCGGGACGGAGAACGGCGGGACGGCGCCGGTGAACGGCACGACGGTCGGGACCCTAGTGTCGTCGCTGATCGCCGGCCATGTGACCGATGCGGACAATGCCGATCTCGCCAACACGAGCGCGACACCGCCGACGGGGGCGCTGGGCATCGCCATCACCCAGGCCGACACGACGGCCGGGACCTGGTGGTATTCGACCGACGCGGGGGCGCATTGGACCGAGTTCGCCGGGACCGGCACGACCGAGACCGCGCTCAACGGCGGCACCAACGCGCTGCATCTCTTGGCCGACGCCGATACGATGATCTATTTCGCGCCGGCCGCCGGGGCGAACGGCGCGGTCGACACGGCGCTGACCTATCGCACCTGGGATCAGTATTTCAACGCGGGCACCGGCTCGGCCTCGGCCAACGGCTCGGTCTCGACGCTGCCGACCGATAGTTCGTTCGGGACGGGCAGCAATACCAACGCGTCCGCCTATTCGGCCAATCAGCAGGTCTTGTCGCTGGCGATCGCCGGCAGCCAGACGGTCACCTACACCGACCCGAACGGCCCCAACCCGGCCAGCTCGGCGCTCGCGGTCGATAGCGGCTTCCTGCTGACGACGGGCGATGCGATCACGTCGGCGACGGTGACGCTCAGCGGCGGCAATGCCGAGGACATCCTGAGTTTCACGAACGACAGCTCGACGATGGGCAACATCACGGGCAGCTATGCCGGCGGTGTGCTGACGCTGAGTTCGGCGGGCCACACGGCGACGGCGGCGCAGTTCCAGGCGGCGATCGACGCGGTGAAGTTCTACGACGCCAGCGACACGCCGATCACCGGCAACCGGACGGCGACGATCGCGGTCGCAGACGGCACGACCGCCAGCACCCGCACGTTTTCCAGCACCACGCTGACAGTCGATGCCGCCAACGACTCGCCGGTCCTGAACGGGACGGGGGTGCTCGGGCACGGCACCGAGGATTCCGGGGCGCCGGTCGGTGCCGTCGGCACGCTGGTCTCAAGCTTGATCGGCGGCGGCAACGTCACCGACACCGATGGCGCCGACGCGCATGACGGCGCCACGCCGGGGACGCTCGGCATCGCCATTACCGGAGCCGATACGACCGAGGGCACCTGGTACTATACAACCGACAACGGCGCGCATTGGACCGCCTTTGCCGGCACCGGGACGCCGACGATCTCCGACACCAACGCGCTGCACCTGGTCGGCGATGCCAATACGCGGATCTACTTCGATCCGGTCGCCAATTGGAACGGCACGCTGCCGACCGCGCTGACCATCCGCGGCTGGGACCAGTTCGACGGCGCCGCGAACGGCTCGTTGTCGGCGCTCCCGACCGACGGGACGCTGGGCGCCGGCACCAACACCCACGCCTCGGCCTACTCGTCGGCGACGCAGACGCTGCCGCTGACGGTCGATGCGGTCAATGACGCGCCGATCGCGACCGGCAGTGCGACGCTGGCCAGCGTGTCCCAGGATGCGCAAAGCAATCCGGGCGACACGGTATCCGATCTGTTCGGTGGCAATTTCTCCGATACCGCCGATCAGCAGCATACGGCCGCCAATCCGACCGGTTCGGTCGCGAACGTTCTGGCCGGGGTCGCCATCACCGGCAATGCCGCGGCGGGTCAAGGCACCTGGGAATATTCGACGGACGGCGCCAATTGGATCGCGGTTCCGACCAATGTCAGCGACAACAGCGCCATCCTGGTGCCGGTCACCGGCAGCATCCGCTTCGTGCCCAACGACACGTTCCACGGCACGCCCGGCGGTCTGACGGTCCATCTGATCGACAGCTCGTCGGGGGCGCTGACCCAGGCTTCGACCGGGGTCGACGTCACGAACGTCGGCGGCACCACGGTCTTCAGTGCCGCACCCGTCGTGCTGACGACCAGCGTGACCGAGGGCGGCGGCACGCCGATCCTGACGCCGCCCAACGATCCGTCCGGCTCGAACACCATCACGACCGACCCCGTTGTCGATAAACCGTCGATCGGCGATATCGGCGTGGCGGGCGGGAACCATGGGGACACGACCGACGACTTCCTGGAACGGCCGATCATTCCCCAGGTGTCGCTGATCGGCTCGGTCGGCAACAAGTTCGTCATCGCCGAACAGCAGGCGATCATCGCGGTCCCCGAGAATTTGTTCGAGGACAGCTATCCGGGCGCCCAACTGGAGTTCGATGCCCGCAATCCCGCCGGCGGCGCGCTGCCGTCCTGGCTGGAGTTCGATGCGCGCAACCTGACCTTCTCCGGCACGCCGCCGGCGTCGGCCCATGGTGCGGTCGATGTTCTGATCATCGCCAAGGACCAGTTCGGCAACGAGGCGACCGCCAGCTTCCGCATCCTGGTCGGCCGCGAGTCGGAAGATCTCCAGCATCTGCTGGAGCCGAACGCGCCGCCGCCCGAGGATGTTGCGCCGGTCACTGTCCGGCCTGCGTCCAACCGCAATCAGGCCGCTCCGGCCAACGGAGCCGCACCGGGTCGGCGGACCCATAGCGAAATCGCACCGCATGATCGTCATGCCGACCTGGGGCATGCCCATGGCGGCACGGTCGAAGGCCTGTTCGCGTCGCTCGCCCAACCGGCGCACGGCGCGGGGCATGGCCATAGCGCCTTCTCGGCGCAATTGCGCGAGGCCGGTCCGATCGGACGACTTTCACACGCGAGGCAGCTGCTGGAGACGATCGCCAAGACCGTTTCGTCCAAGCCGGCCGCTTGATCTCATCTCCCTGAAAAGAACGGCAGATCATGAAGAACGTTAACGGCGCAGGCCACGGGCCTGCACAGTTGGAGACCAAGAATATGCAGCGGCAGCGTCGAAACCGAATCGCCCGGCAGGCCAGTCTTTTCGCTCTGTCGGCCGCCCTGCTCGGGGCTTGCACGGTCAAGCCCGAGCCGATCACTCAGGCCCAGCATTTCGAGCGGGCTCAGCAGGATTACAAGACGCTCTACGCGAACTACGTCCCGCTGACCGAGCCGCTGACGCTGGCCACCGCGATCGCCCGTTCGCTGAAGTATAATTACGACGCGCAACTGTCGAAGACCGAGATCACGCTGCAGGAAAAGCAGCTCGATCTCGCCATGGCGCAAATGCTGCCGCGTGTCGCTGCCAACGCCGGCTATACCTGGCGCAACAACGACAATGCCGCCGAGAGCGTGTCCGAGCGGACCAAAGAGCAGTCGCTCGAATATTCCTTCTCGGAGGAGCCCGCGCACAGCACGGCCGGTCTCGAGCTGTCCTGGAACATGCTCGATCTGGGCGTCAGCTATTTCCAGGCGAAGCAGCAGGGCTACCGCACCTTCGTGGCGGTCGAGCGCCGCCGCAAGGTCATCGACGGCATCGTCAAGGGTGTGCAAGAGGCCTATTGGAAGGCGATCGCCGCCGACCGGCTGCTGCCGCGCCTCAATCCGCTGCTGGCGGATGCCCAGCGCATCCTGGACCAATCGCGCGAAGCGAGCGCCAAGCGGCTCGAGCCGCCGTTGCAGGCGCTCGATTTCCAGCAGAACATGCTGCAGGTCATCGGCCAGCTGCAGCATATGCAGACCGACCTCGCCTCGGCGCGCATCCAGCTCGCCTCGCTGATTGCCGTGCCGGTCGATGCGCCCTTCGCGCTGGCCGGGATGGATGTGGCGCTGCAGCCGCCGAGCGGCCCGGTCGATCCGCGCAAGCTCGAGGCGCTGGGTCTGGCGCTGCGTCCCGAACTGCGCGAGGAAGCGTACCAGGAGAAGATCGACCAGCAGGACGTCTATAAGGAAATGGTCAAGATGATGCCGGGCATCGGCCTGCTCGGCAGCATCAATTACGATACCAACAAATACCTGTCCAACCCGATCTGGGGTCAGCTCGGCGCCCAGGTCACCTTCAACCTGGTCAACCTGATCGAGGGGCCGAAGGCGATCGAAGCGGCCGAGGTCTCGGTCGAAGTCTCGCGCACCCGCCGGTTGGCGCTCAGCGTCGCGATCCTGACCCAGGTCAATCTCAGCTATCAGGAATATCTGGCGGCGTCGCAGGATCTGGGGATTTCCAAGCAGATCGACGACGTGCAGCAGCAGATCCATGTGGCATCGACCAATGCCTCGACCGCCAAGACGCAATCGGACGCCGATCGGGTTCGCCGCGAGCTGGCGACAATGGTGGCGGAACTGGGGTATGATCGGTCGATCGCCCAGGTCCATAGTGCGCTGGTCAATCTCTATACCGCGGTCGGCGTCGATCTGGTGCCGCCTTCGGTCGAAACGGATGATCTGAACGCGCTCAGCCAGCATGTGGACCGCGCGATCTCGGGTTGGGAAGCCGGTCAGCTGCCGGATGCCGAATTGCCGGCACCGCCGGTGGCGACATCGGATACCACCCCGACCCAGCCCGCCGCCGGCGACAATGCTGTCTCCGTCGCCAGCACGCAGAAGGCCGTACGGACCGTCGAATGATATGTTTGTCGAAGCATCTTGCGAACGGGGCGGCGGTCGTGTTGGCCGCCCTCATCCTTCCGGGTTCGGGTTCGGCGGCCGAACCGGCCACCCGGGACATCCGCGTCCAGGTCGTGGCCGAGACCAGCGCCACCATCGGCGCGCCGATGGCCGGCCGGCTCACTCAATTCCCGCTGAAGGACGGTGAGCGCTTTAGCCAGGGGCAGGTGCTTGCCCGCTTCTTCTGCGCCGAAAAGGATGGCGCGCTCGGCCATGCCCGCGCCTTGCTCGAAGGCAAGCGGCAGGTCTTTTCCAGTAAGCAGAAGCTGCATAATCTCGGCAGTTCGAGCGAGGTCGAATTCGAGGTCGCCCAAGCCGAGGTCCAGGAAGCCGCCGCCGACGTGCAGACGGCCCAGGCCATGGTCGATTCCTGCGTCGTGGCGGCACCGTTCGCCGGGCGCGTGTCCGGCATCTTCACCCATAATTTCCAGTTCGTCGGCACCGGTGCGCCGCTGCTGGAAATCCTGAGCGACAAGGATCTGGATCTCGAACTGATCGTCCCGTCGCTGTGGCTGACCTGGCTGAAGCCGGGCGTGCCGTTCGATGTCGCGATCGACGAGACCGGCAAGACCTATTCGGCCAAGATCACCCGGCTGTCGGGCAAGGTCGATGCGGTCAGCCGCTCGATCAAGATCTACGGCAAGATCGACAATCCGGCCGATACGCTGCTGCCGGGCATGAGCGGCCGCGCCCTGCTGGCGCCGCCGCCGATCGAGACCGCGGCACCGTGAGCGCGCCCAATTCGGCGCTGAATTACCAGCTGCTGCGCCTGGGCGCGTTGCTGCAGCTGGAGCAGCGGGCGCGGGCGGCCGGGCGCAAGGAACTCGAATTCCTGATGGTCAACGACACGGCGACGGTCGTGTCCTATCAGCAGGCGGCGCTGTGGCGGAAGCATCCGGCCGGCGGCAGCGCGCTCGTGCTGTCGGGTGTCGCCGTCGCCGATGCCGGCGCGCCCTATCGCATCTGGCTCGACCGGGCGATCGCGGTGATCGTCCAGGGCGAGCAGGCGACGAACCTCCATGCGCTCGGTGCCACCGATCTGCCGGAAGCGCTCGCCCGCGAATGGCCGGAGTGGTTTCCGCCCAACGCGCTCTGGTGCCCGCTCGCCCGGCGCGAGGGCGATTTGGTCGGCGGGTTGCTGCTCGGCCGGACCGACCCCTGGCTCGACGGAGACCGTCAGCTGGTCGAGATGCTGTCCGGCTCCTATGCCCAAAGCCTGATCCTCAGCGACACGGCGCGGCCGGCCGGCCTGTCGCGCTGGGCCCGCCTGCGCCGCCGCCCGGTCCTGATCGGCATCGTCGTGGCGCTGGCCCTGGTGGCGCTGGTACCGACGCGTCAGTCCGTGCTGGCCCCGGCCGAGATCGTGCCGGTCGACCCGGCGCCGGTCCGCGCCCCGTCCGAGGGCGTGGTCGATGCCCTGCATGTGGCGCCGAACGAGCCGGTCCATACCGGCCAGTTGCTGGTCTCGCTCGATCGGACTCAGCTCGCGACCCGGCTCGCCGTGGCGCAGAAGTCGCTCGACATGGCCAAGGAAGAATATGCCGACACCGCCCAGGCGGCGATGAGCGACGAGAAATCCAAGGCCAAGCTCGCGATCCTGGCCAGCAAGGTCGATCAGCAGCAGGCCGAGATGTCCTATGACAAGGACCAGCTCGACCGCGCCGAAATCTTGGCTCCGGCCGATGGCATCGCCGTGTTCGACGACAGCAACGAATGGGCCGGCAAGCCGGTGGCCCTGGGCGAACGCATCATGCTGATCGCCTCGCCGACCGATACCCAGCTCGAGATCCAGGTCCCGGCCGCCGATGTCGTGACCTTCGCCATGGGCTCGGAGGTCGTGTTCTTCAGCAATCTGGCGCCCGACAGCCCGTCGCGCGGTCTTCTGACCTTCGCCAGCTACTCGAGTGCCGCCACGGCCGACGGCGTGCTGTCCTACGCGTTCCGGGCCAAGCTCGATGCCAAGGAGGCACCGCTGCGTCTCGGCCTGAAGGGCACGGCCAAGATTTATGGTCCGCGCCGGCCGCTGGCCCTATGGCTGCTGCGCCGGCCGATCCAGTTGGTGCGGGAATGGCTGTCGCTCTAAACGCCGCCCCCGCCGCGAGCGCGGCCCCGGCCGACGGCGTCTCGCCGATCGGACCGGTGCCGCTGCCGCCGCTGCGCGAGGATCTGAAACTGCTGCCGGGAGCTGCGACCGCCGACGGCAGCCCGACCTGGACGCTGCACGACCCGGCGCGCCACCGCTTCATCCGCATCGGCTGGCTGGAATTCGAGATCCTCGCGCGCTGGGGCCTGGGACGCAGCGACGCCGTTGCAGACTCGATCTCGGCCGAGACCACGATCCGGGCGACCCAGAACGACGTGCTGGATGTGCTGGGCTTCGCGCACAAGGCCGGCCTGCTGATCCCGCTGGGCGACAACAGCATCAAGCGCCTGATGGCGGAGATCGACAGCCAGAAGCTGTCGGCGTCGAGCTGGCTGCTGAAGAACTATCTGTTCGTCAAGCTCCGCCTGGTCAACCCCGACCGGTTCCTGGGTGCCGTGCTGCCGTTCATCCGCTGGATGTTCACGCCCGGCTTTGGCGTGGCGCTGACGCTGCTGGCGGGGCTGGGCTTCTATCTGATCAGCCGGCAATGGCAGGCCTATACCCACAGCCTGCTGCATCTGTTCTCGCTCGAAGGCGCGTTCGAGGTCGGCGTGGCGCTGTCGGCCGCCAAGGTGGTCCACGAGTTGGGCCATGGGCTGATGAGCAAGCGGTTCGGCTGCCGTGTGCCGGCGATGGGGGTGGCCCTGCTGGTGATGTGGCCGGTGCTATGGACCGATACCAACGATGCCTGGCGCCTGACCGACCGGCGCCAGCGGCTGGCGATCGACGCGGCCGGCATGCTGGCCGAGATCACGCTGGCCGTGGTGGCCTCGCTCGCCTGGTCGGTGCTGCCGGATGGGCCGATCCGGACCGGCGCGTTCCTGCTGTCGAGCTCGACCTGGGTGCTGACCGTGCTGGTCAACGTCAATCCGCTGATGCGCTTCGATGGCTATTTCCTGCTGTCCGACCTGATCGACGTGCCGAACCTGCAGGAACGCGGCTTCGCCATCGGCCGCTGGTGGTTGCGCGAGCGGCTGTTCGGCCTGGGCGCGCCGGTGCCGGAGCAATTCCCCCTGCGCAAGCAGCGCATCCTGACGGTCTATTCACTGTCGGCGCTGGTCTATCGCTTCTCGCTGTTCCTCGGCATCGCGATCGTCGTCTATCACATGGCGTTCAAGGCGCTCGGGTTTTTCCTGTTCGCGGTCGAGATCTGGTGGTTTCTGGCCCGGCCGATCCTGGGCGAACTGTTCATCTGGAAGCAGGCCTTGAAAACCGTTCGAATGAATCGGCGGCTGATGACGACGATCGTCATCGCCGGTCTGGCGCTGCTGGTGCTCGTGCTGCCCTGGCGGACCGACCTCACCGCGCCCGGCCTGCTCCGGGCCGAGCATCAGACCATCCTCTACGCGGCCGAACCCGGCCAGCTCGCCACACTCGCGCACAATGGCGACCGCGTCGCCGAGGGCGACACGATCTTCGCGCTGCAATCGCCGACCGTGGCGTTTCACAAGGCCTCGGCCGAGGCGGCGCTCGCCGGCATCGAGGCGCGCATGAAGGGCCAGGCGTTCGATCCGGACCAGGCGGCCTCGCTGGAAGTCGGCTGGCAGGAACTGCAGGGCGCCGTGGCGGAACGAGACCAGGTCGCCGCGCAGGAGGCGGTGCTGACCGTCAAGGCGCCCTTCGCTGGCGTGGTCACCGACGTGCCGCCGGCGCTGCGGCTGGGCGAGTGGCTGCAGCGGCGCGAGGCGCTCGGCATGCTGGTCGATCCGTCCAGGCTGATGGTCGAGGCTTATGTCGGCGAGGCCGATCTGGGGCGGCTCCATGCCGGTGCCGACGCGAAATTCTATCCGGAGAGCGGCGACCCGCCGGTCGAGCTCACGGTTGCCAGCATCGGCACCGCCTCGGTCCGCGTGCTGGATACGACCGATCTCGCCTCGATCTACGGCGGCGGCATCGCCGTGCGCAAGGATGCCGCCGGCAAGCTGCAGCCCGAAAGCGCCATCTACCGGGCCGTTTTGACGCCGAAACGGCCGGGCCTGGCCTTGCCCAAGCGCCTGCGCGGTACGGTCACGATCGAGGCCGACCGCACCAGCCTGATCGCCCGCATCTATCGTCGCGCGGTGTCCGTGGTGATCCGCGAGGGCGGGCTGTAGCGCGATCGGCGACTTTAAAGCCGACGTCAGACATATTTGATATATCAGATCTCAAATACGCCCTGTATGATCCTCTGGTGTGTCACGACCTGGATTTTGGACCCTGATGGACGAGAAGCCGAGGTTGCTGCCGGTCGAAGCCATCTTCCTCAAAAGTCTGCGCGACCATGTCCATGACATCGTTCGCGGCGCGATCGTCTCCGGTCGGCTGCAGGAAGGCGAGAAGCTGAACGAGCGTCGCCTGGCGAGCGAACTCGGCATCAGCACGACGCCCTTGAAGGAAGCGCTGCGGATTTTGGAGATGGAAGGCCTGGTGCGCTCCGAGGCGCGCAAGGGCATCTACGTGACGTTCAGCCCCGCGCAGGCGGAGGAGATGACGCTGGCCCGCGCCGCGCTCGAAAGCATGATCGCCCGCCAGGCGGCGAAACGGGTCACGCCGTCGCATGTGGTGAGGATGCGGGACCTGCTGTTGCAGATGCGGGCGGCGCTGGAGACCGTCGATGTGCCGGGCCTGATCGACCTCAACGAAAAATTCCATGACGTCATTCATGAGGCCTCCGGGTGCGCGTATCTGCGGCGCCTGCAGAATGGCCAGCGGATGTACGATCACGCCGCCCGGCTGCTGGTGCTGGCGGAGGAGAATGAGCGCGTCCGCTCGGTGCAGGAACACGAAGCGATCGTCCGGGCGATCGCCAGCGGAGATTCGGACTTGGCCGAACGCCTGATGCGGGAACATGTGGTCCGCGCCGGCGAAAAACACATCGTTATCGTCTTTGGCAAAAATTTGAGGAACTGATGATGGACGTCGCGACCTACAGACGTGCACTCGCGGGCATCTCCGGCGTGCATGTGACGGCTTACGCCGACGACGGCGGCATCAATGCCGACCTGACGGCAAAGATCGTTCGCCGTATCGCCCATGCCGGCGTCCATAACATCGTATCGGGCGGCAATACCGGCGAGTTCTTCAGCATGACCGCCGGCGAGGTGCTGCAGTTGCAGGCCATCGCGATCGCGGCCGCCGACGGCAGGAGCGCGGTTACGGCCGCCGCCGGACGGTCCGTCCGGGAAGCCTCGGCCACCGCCGCCGCGGCGAAGCGGGAGGGGGCGGATGGGGTCATGGTCCATCACCCGCTCGATCCGTTCGCGGCGCCGAGTGCGCAGGCCGATTACTTCATCGCGATCGCCGAAGCCTCCGAACTGCCGATCGTCGCCTATCTCCGCTCGGATGCCATCCCGGTCGCGGAACTGGCTCGGGTGGCGACCCATCCGAATGTCGCCGGCGTCAAGTTCGCAACCACCAACCTGATGCTGTTTGCCGACTGCGTCCGGGCGACGCACGGCACCGACGCGGTCTGGATCTGCGGTCTGGCCGAAAGCTGGGCGGCGCCGTTCTATGCGCTGGGCGCCCGTGGCTTCACTTCGGGTCTGGTCAATATCGATCCCCAGCGCTCGCTGGCGGTGTGGCAGGCGCTGGAAGCGGGCGACTACGCCCTGGCGCGCACGCTGGTCGCCCAGATCGCCGGCTTCGAGCAGATGCGCACGAAATTCAACAACGGCGCCAATGTCACCGTGGTGAAGGAAGCGCTCATGCTGCGCGGCGATGCCGTCGGGCCGGTGCGGCTGCCCGGTCTGCCGGCGCTGGATGCGCCCGACCGGGCCCGTCTGCGGGAGATCCTGAACGGGTGGGAGGCGAGCGCCGCCTAAGCCCACGCCGGGAAAGCGCCATCCAACGAGATGGCGCCGATTTTAAAAACTTTTGGGGAGGAAGACCATGGACGGATCGGTATCGCGGCGGGGATTTCTGGGTGTGGCGGCGGGAACCGCCGGCTTGGTGACATTGTCGTCGATCCGGGCGCTGGCGAAAGGGCTGCCGCTGCCGGCGTCGCCCGTGTCGCTCAACATCGTCGATGCCGCCGGCAATCTGGCCCTGACGCAGCCGGCCTTCCGCAACTATGCGACGGCCAATCCGAAACTGGTGTCCCGCCTCGTGTTCACCAAGGCGACGGCGCCGGAACTGCCGGGCAAGATCAAGGCGCAGCAGGCCGCGAACAGCCTGGATATCGATCTGGTCATCATCGGCCCGGACGCGTTGTCCGCCGGTCTCGCGACCGACATGTGGCTCGACCTGTCGGCCATCAAGGACAACGGGCTGCCGGACCTGCAGTCGATCTACCTCGATCCGGCCTGGCGCATGCAGCAGCTGACCAAGGGGCGGGGCGTCACCGTCACCTATTATCCTTCCGGCCCGCTGCTGGGCTATATGCCGGGCAAAGTGCCGACGCCGCCGAAGACCATTCAGGAACTGCTGGATTGGGCGCGGCAGAATCCGAACAAGTTCATCTATGCGCAGCCGGAAAATTCCGGTCCCGGCCGCACGTTCCTGATGGGCTTGCCCTATCTGCTGAGGGACAGCGATCCGAAGGACCCGAAGCAGGGCTGGGACAAGACCTGGGCCTATCTCAAGGAACTGCATAAATACATCGAGTATTATCCGGGCGGTACCGGGGCGGTGATGAAGGAGTTCGGCGAAGGCACGCGCTACATGACCGTGACGACGACCGGCTGGGACATCAATCCGCGCGTGCTCGGTATCGTGCCGAAGGAGGCCAAGGTCGCCAAGCTCGATGGCTTCCACTGGGTCTGCGACGGGCATTATCTCAGCGTCCCGAAGGGTATCTCCGACCAGAAGCTGGCCGTCGTGCTCGATCTCATCGCGTTCCTGCTCACGCCGGAGCAGCAGGCCTATACCTATGACCAGGGCTATTTCTATCCCGGTCCGGCGGTCAAGGACGTGACGCTGGCGATGGCGCCACCGGAAAGCCAGAAGGCGATCGCCGAATTCGGCCGCCCGGAATATGCGGACTGGATCGCGAACAATCCGATCGAACTGCCGCTCGAGCCGGAACCGCTCGTCACCGCGTTCCGCCGCTGGAACGAGGATATCGCGTCCGCCGCGAAATGACCGTCCAGGGCCGTCCCTCTTTCGGATGGGAGTTCCGATGAAAATCACCGCGCTCGAAACCATCCAGCTGCCGCACCTCGGCAATATCATCTGGCTGCATATCCACACCGACGAAGGCATCGTCGGTCTGGGCGAGACCTTCCGCGGCGCCGATGCCGTGGCGACCTATCTGCATCGCGAGGTCGCGCCGATGCTGATCGGCCAGAATCCGCTCGAAATCGACCGGATCTCCAAGCTCCTGACGGAAACCTACATCGGCTTCCGCTCCTCCGGCGTGGAGATCCGGGCGGCGTCCGCCGTCGATATTGCGCTGTGGGATATCTTCGGCAAATCGGCCGGCCTGCCGGTGCATCAGCTGTTGGGCGGCCTGTCGCGCCCGTCGATCCGGACCTACAACACCTGCGCCGGCTATTCCTACAACCGGCGGGGCGGCCGGCGCGCCATCGATGGCGGCGATCAGGTCGAGGGGCCGTACGACGACCAGATCGCGTTCAATACCGACGCCGGCGCGCTGGCCGAAAGCCTGCTGTCGGAAGGCATCACGGCCATGAAGATCTGGCCGTTCGATCCCTATGCCGCGAGCGGCGGCGGGACCTTCATCCATCGCGCCGACCTGGAACAGGCACTGCTGCCGTTCCGCCAGATCCGCGACGCCGTCGGCGACAAGATGGAAGTGATGGTCGAGCTGCATTCCCTATGGGATCTGCCATCCGCGTTGGCCATCGCCCGGGCTTTGCGCGAATTCCGGCCGTTCTGGCTCGAAGACCCGATCAAGATGCAGGATGCGGAGGCGCTGGCGACCTTCGCCGAGCGGTCGGGCCTGCCGGTCTGCGCCAGCGAGACGCTCGCGACGCGCGCACAGTTCCTGGAGCTGCTGCGCCGGAATGCCGTCGATTACGTCATGCTCGACATCTCGTGGTGCGGCGGCCTCAGCGAGGCCAAGAAGATCGCGACCATGGCGGAAGCCTTCCAGCGGCCGATCGCCCCGCACGATTGTACCGGACCGGTGGTGTTCGCCGCCTCCATCCACTTGGCGCTCAATGCGCCGAACGCCATCTTCCAGGAATCGGTGCGGGCCTACTACAGCTCCTGGTATCGCGATCTGGTCACCGTCATGCCGCGCATCGAAGCCGGACGAATCTACCCGTTTGAAGGGCCCGGCCTTGGGTTGGCCTTGAGCGAGGCCGTGCTGGGCGATAAGACGGCAGTCAGGCGCCTGACGAAGCTGGGCGATTTCTGATGCCAGGCCCTGTCGATGGCCGCCGGCTGCTGCTGACCGGCGCGTCGGGCACGCTGGGGCGGTTCCTTGCTCCTCGGCTGGCCGGCCGGTACGGATCGCTGCGCCTGACGGATATCGCCGCCTTTCCCGACCCCTTGCCGCCGGGCGCGACCTTCGAACCGGCCGATCTGTGCGACGCCGGTGCCATCGCACGCCTGGGCGAGGGAATGGACGCCATCGTGCATTTCGGCGGGATCAATACCGAGAAGTCGCTCGACGCCATCCTGCCCGCCAATATCGTCGGGGTGACCAATGTGTTCGAGGCGGCGCGGCAGGGCGGCGCCCGGGTCGTGTTCGCCAGTTCGAACCATACGGTCGGGTTCTATGAGCGCGGGCAAAGGCTGACTGCCGCCGATCCGGGCCGCCCCGACGGGCTTTACGGTCTGTCGAAGCTCTATGGCGAAATGCTCGGCCGGCTCTATTTCGATAAGCATGGCGTCGAGAGCATCCATCTGCGAATCGGGTCCTCGCTCGCCCGCCCGACCGAGCCGCGGCATCTGTCGACCTGGCTGTCCAATCCCGATCTCGAACGGCTGGTTACCTGCGCGGTCGAGGCGGAGAATCCTGGCGTGCTGATGGTCTGGGGTGTTTCCGCCAATACGCGATCCTGGTGGCACGGCGACGATGCTGCCCGGATCGGCTATGTGCCGGCCGACAATGCGGAAACCTACGCGGACGGTATCGGCGTGGCGACGGACGATGCCGTCTCGGCACGCTATCAGGGCAGCGCGATCTGTGCCGCCGGCTATACGCGTCGCTAAGTCCTGATCTCCGGTGCCTCGTCCGGCCGGTTGCGATGCGACAGGAAGCTGGCATAGGACGTGATGAACAGCGCGTAGAAGGCCGCGGCGACGAAGGCGGCGAAGAACGGGATTTCCGGCTTGCGCTCGGTCAGGATCGTCAGGAACAGCAGGAAGGTCGGCAGCGGCAGGATCGCGCGCGGCACGATCGACCAGGCGCGCGGCACCGACCCCAGCACGAAGCCCAGGCACAGCGCCAGCAGGGCGGCAGCCTCGACCCAGGGATCATGCCCGCCGGGCTTTTCGCTGAGGCCGCCCAGGGTGAAGGCGGCGAAGCCGATTGCGAAGATCAGGGCGTAGAGCAGCTTGCGCATCGCTAACCCTCCGGCGTGACGGCGGTCGAGAACAGCCGGGCCTCGCCGATCGTGTCGCTGCGATGGCGCTCCAGCTCCTGGCTGTAGGATTTCAGCGCTTCGGCCTCGGTCAGATAGCCCAGCAGCTGCAGGCTGTCCGGCCCGTCGATCACCGGAAGAATTTCCAGCTTATGCTCGCTGAATTTCTTCAGCGAACTCTGCAGATTGTCGGTCGCGAGCAGTGAGGCGGTGATCGGTACCATCAGATCGCCGGCGCTGACCTCCTCCGGGACACCGCCTTGGTCGGGCGACCACAGGTCGGTCGGCTCGATCGTGCCGACCAGCCGGCCGTCCTCGGTCGCGAAGAGATAAGGCACGCCGCCCAAGGGGAAGGCCTTGCGGAGCGAGGCGACCGACATCTCGGTCGGCACGGTCTTGCCGTCGCGCCGCATGACCCGGCCGATGGTCAGGCTGTCGATCCAGCCGATGTCCTCGGCGCCCTGGATCTTGAGCCCGCGCAGATGGAAGCGCCAGGTGGCGAAGGAATAGCCGAACCAGCGCCGGACGGCGACGGTGGCGGCGATGACGCCGACCGTGACGCCGACGGTGGCGGCGAAATCGCGCGTCGCCTCCAGCACCAGCAGGATCATGGTGATCGGCGCGCCGACGATCGCGGCGCCGACGGCGCCCATGCCGACCAGGGTATAGACCAGCGGGTCCGGGTCGAGCGATGGCGCCACGATATTGAGCGCCATCACGACCGCGCCGCCGAACAGGCTGCCCAGGAACAAGGACGAACTGAACAGGCCGCCGCGAAAGCCCACGCCGATCGAGATGGCCGAGGCCGCGATCTTGGCCGCGATCAGCCCGCACAGATAGGGCAGCGCGAAGGTGAAATGCAGGTTGGCGACGATGCCGCCATGGCCGCTGCCCAGCACGCGCGGATACAGCAAGGCGACGAAGCCCACGACCAGCCCGCCGATCGGCGGCCGGACCCAGGGCGGGATCGACTGGCGCCGCATCCATTGCTCGGTCGCGGTCACGCCCTGCATCACCGCCATGCCCAGCGCCGCCGCGCCCAATCCGACCGGGACGAACAGCAGGTAATCGGTCGTGGTCAGATGGACCGCGCGGCTGGTGGCGAAGGCGAGATCCTCGCCGATCAGCCCGCGCGCAGTGAAGGTCCCGGCCAGCGCCGCCATCAGCACCGGCGCCAGATTGGCGATCGAATAATTGCCGATGATCAGCTCATAGGCATAGAACGCCCCGGTCAGCGGCGCGTCGAATGCCGCCGCGATCGCGGCCGCCGCCCCGCAGCCGACCAGCGTGCGCATGTCGTCGCGCCGGAGCCGCAGGCGATGGCCGATGTTGGAACAGAAGCCCGCGCCGATCTGGGTATAGGCCGCCTCCAGCCCGACCGAGGCGCCGCAGCCGCCGGACAGGACCGTCAGGATCGCCAGATTGACGCTGTCGGTCAGCGACATGCGCCCGCCGTAGAGCGCGTTCGCCTCGATCGCATCGATCGTCTCGCGCGGGCGCCGCCGCTTGATGATCCAGGCGACGCCGCCCACCACCAACCCGCCGCCGGATGGCACCAGCACCAGCGCCCACCAGTCGAGGCTGAAACCGTCCGACAGATGGCCGCCCCAGGGAATGCCGAACAGCAGGGAATGCAGCGCCGTCACCGACTGGCGCAGGATCACCACGCCCAACCCGGCGCCGACGCCCAGCACGCCTGCCAGCAGAATGAGCGCGATCTCGCTGTTGCGGAACCGGGTCCAGCCGGCCGACGGCGCAGCCGGTCCGCCCCGCCGCCCGCCGAGACGGAGCCGGGTCGCGAGATCGCTGAACGGTCGAACCCGATGGCCGAGGGTCACGATGCATGCCGCGTCGGAGAAGGGCCGGGTGAGACCGGCGGTATACCGATGGTGACCGGGCGGGCGAGGGGTGGCAATCGCTATGATGCCGCGCCGGGGGGAATGCCGCGACTAGTGGCCGGATTGCTGCGGCGGGAGGGTCAGCAGGGCGAGTGCCGTGGCACAGACGGTGGATGGAAACGCGCTGCGCTGCGCCACCATCGTCGCCATCGAACCGTCCAGACCGACGTCATAGGCGAAGACGGGGTCGCTGTAGCCGCGACCGCCCTGTTCAGTCGCGACGACCCACCGATTTCCCCGGTTCCAGGCGAAGAGAATGCGCCGATTTCGGCCGGTCATGACGACATCGGTCGCGTCGAAGGGCGCGCCGGCCGGCACGATGTCCCCCACGCTCTGTGCCAGCGCCGTTCTCAGGATCGCCGGCGCGTCCGTCTCATAAGGAACCTCTGTCGCGCCGGCGGGGAGAAGGCAGGGGCGGATGGTATCGGCGCGCGCGCTTTGGATCGATGGGAGACAGATCATCGAAAAAGAAGCGATCACCAGGAAAATACGTGAAAGCATCACCCTTCCTTATACGGGGACACAATACCTATTTAAATCGGCCTCACGGGGGGCGATTATCGTCGATCGCGCGAATTGAGTATAGTGTCCCTGAATTACTCTGAATTACTATTGCGCGCCCATCTTGCCGAGATTGACCACGCGCCAGTCCGACGGCAGATCGGCCTGCTTGCAATAGCGCGAGCGGAACTGGCCGAACTCGTTGGTCTCGACGAATTCGGTGCGGCTGACGATCTGGTAGGTTTCGGTCTTGGCTTCCCAGCGGCTTTGCGCGCTTTGGGCGTCGCGGCAGGATTTTTTGACCTGGAACGTGCCGTCCGCCAACTTCTTGGCGGACCATTTGCGGCATTGCGCATGGGCATCGCCGAACGACGCGCCGTTATAGAGGGTGATCGTCGCGTCCGAGGCCTCGCGGCAGGGCGTATCGGTCGCGACGTAGAAGCCGCGCTGGATCGGCAACAGCTCGCCCGCGAGGGCCGGCGTCGTCGTGAGCGCGATCAGCGCGATCGTGGGGAAAAGGCGGTTCATCAGGGGACTGTCCGTTCATCATGGCCCAGTGGGATATGGCCCAGTGGGATGGGGTAAAGTGTCCAAGGATCAAAGCCAAGCGATCGTTGCTTCCGCGTCTGGACAGTCCGGGCGTCCGGTGCAGCGGTGCCCCGGCAGAAATTGCCGGGTCGGCAGAAAATGCCGGGCCGGCGGGACTGTCCTGCCCAGGAAATCCGTGTGTAAAGGCCCGGATTTCCCTGGAACGACCTTTGCTTAGCCTAGGCCTGTCATGAAGATTCATCCGCAACCCGTCCTGCCGCCACCGCCCCCGCCGCCGCCGGTTCGGGCGCCGTCGACCGGCACGGTCGCGGCAGCGGCCAACATCTGGGTGCCGATCAGCCCGGCCGGCGCGGTCGCGAATAAATCCCGGACGGGTGCCTCGGGCACCAAGGCCGGCGGCCAGCGCGCCGGCAGTGCCACGAGCAGCGCCGCGTCGGCGCTGAACGGCACCGTCTCGACGAAGTCGGTGCCCGACGCCTCGGTCCCCTACACGCGCGGCAGCCTGATCGACATCCTCACCTAACGGCGGCCCACGCGTAGCGCGCATCCGGCTCGCCCTCCTCGTTCCGCGCGCCATCGTTCAGATCCACCAGCCGGAAGCCGTGCGCCTCATAGAACGCCCGGGCCCGCGCATTGCGCTGGAAGGTGAACAGGTGCAACCGGCCGGGGCCGCGCGCCTTGGCCTGGTCGAGCAGCATCGAGCCGATGCCGCGGCGATACTGTCCTGGCAGCAGATAAAGCTGGTCGAGCTCATCGCCGACCCACGTCACGAAACCCAGAATGACGCCATCGGCCCGCGCGACCCAGGTCTCGCCCCGGCGCAGCATCACGGTCAGGACCCAGGTGCCGACCGCTTCGTCGCCATGGACCCGGTGCAGAAAGGGCAGGGCGTCCGCGCGGGACGCCAGATACAGCGCGGCGATCTCGGCGGCATCCGCATCGGTCGCCGGTTCGAGCGACGGCGCCGTCATCTTCTCCCGGACCGTCATTGGGATCTCCGATTGTTTTAACGCTTTTTTCTCAGAATCCGGCAAACATAGGTTGCAGTGCCCGACGGCCCCCGAGAAGGGCCGCAGCCGCGCGGATTCCCCCGTCTCCCGGAGTGTCGATCATGGTGCCCCTGCACGCCAGAACCACACAACATCGTCAGGCCGAGCTGGCCAAGACCGCCAGCAATGCCGCCCAGGCCGATCTGACCGCCAAGACCGCTCTGATCATCGGCGGCGGCGCGCCCAATTCGGCCCTGATGGCCGGCGCCTTGGCCGCGTTCGAGGACAAGGGCATCCGCTTCGACGTCGTCTCGACCTCCGGCGCCGGCGGGCTGGTCGGCCTGCTGTGGCTGGCGCCGAAGGACAAGACCCCGGCCCAGGCGCTCAAGGATTGGGTCGGGTCCTACGTCGCCGATCCGATCTACGATGTGCTGCCGGTCGACTACAAGGTCTTCTACAAGCCGGGCCCGATGGCCGAAGCCTGGCGCAACTGGCTGAGCGGCTTGCCCGGCGCGCAGGCCATCGTCGATCAGAGCCGTCAGGACGGCATCCAGCGGCTGTGGAGCGATTGGATCCAATTGCTCTGGGCCACGGCCTCGCCTTCGTCGCTCAATTCGTCCGACGTCGGGCTGTGCGCCCGCGTGCCCTGGGCCGAGAGTCTGATCGATTTCGATCGGGTGAAGGACATCACACCGTTCTTCTATCTGAACGCGTATAACGTGACCCACAAGATCATCGACGATTTCCCCAAGGAACAGATCACGCTCGATCATTTCCGCGCGGCCTTCGCCTTCCCCTTCATCTATGGGCCCTACGAGGTCGATGGCTGCGAATATTACGAGGGCGCGTCGCGCGATTGCCTGAATTTCAAGGATGTCGTCGAGAAGCATCCGGCGCTGGAGACGATCGTGGTGTTCGACGTGCTGGGGGTCGACAGCCTGATCCGCAAGCCGCGCAACCTGTATGATTCCTGGGTGCTGTCGATGATCATCCCGCTGGTCAAGGTGGCCGAGGATAATCTGAAGCTGTTCGCGCTGCAGTATAACAAGGGCTGGCGGCGCGCCGAGGGTGCCAAGACCGATCTGCTGGTCGTGCCGTTCGATGTGCCCGAGGCGCATATGGACCAGGTGCTCGACTGGTCGCACTCGAACGGCCAGCGCCTGTTCGACATCGGCTATCGCTCGGCGCTGGAATTTCTGGCGACCGAGGGTCGGGATCTCTAGACAGCAGGAAGGCAGGAGTTGGGTATGGCGTTAGCATCTTGGCTATCCGTGCGGGGCAAACGGTCGGCACCCTCCGGGACCGACGCCGTCGGTCCCGCGGCCGCGCTCGAACCAGCGGTGGCGCAGCCGGAGGATCCGGCGACGACGGGACTATGGGCGACCGTGCGCGCCATGGCGGAGCGGGTCGGCCGCCTGGGCATCGAGGTGACCGAGATCGACGGTCGGATCGAGCAGGTCGCCGGCCGCACGCGTAGCCAGAGCGAGCTGGTCGGCTCGACCGACGCGGCGGTGCGCAAGATGTCCGAGGCCAATGCCCGCATCACCGCGGCGGCCCAGGCGACGAACCAGACGGCCCGCGCGGTCAGCCAGGCGATGAACGACGCGCGCAGCACGGTCAAGGTGGCGCTGCAGACCATCCTGGGCCTGGTCGATGGCGTGTCCCAGGTCGAGGCCAAGCTGCCGGGCCTGCAGGAATCGCTGGAACAGGTCTCCAAAGTGTCGAAGGACATCAAGAAGATCGCCGACCAGACCAACCTGCTGGCGCTGAACGCGACGATCGAGGCGGCACGGGCGGGCGAGGCCGGCAAGGGCTTCGCCGTCGTCGCGACCGAGGTCAAGAGCCTGTCGGGCCAGACCGCCAATGCGGTGACCCTGATCCAGACCACGCTCGCCAATCTGAGCGGCCAGATCGACACGCTGATCCGGGAGAGCCGGGCGGCATCCCATATCGCGGCGGCCGCGCGCTCCGGCACCGGCGACATCGGCAATGCCGTGGGCCAGATCGAGACCGTCAGCCGCGACCTGGGTCAGGTCAAGGACCAGCTCGACGCCATCGTCCAGGCCGCGACCGAAAACCAGGCGCAATGCCAGGAGATCGTCGGCGACGTCGAGGGCATCGAGAATGCCACCAAGCAGTCGCTCGATGACATCGAGGTCGCCAAGGCGCGCACGCACGCGCTCCTGACCATGAGCGAGGATCTGATCGCGCTGACGGCGGACGCCGGCGTCGAAACGCTCGATACGCCCTTCATCAATCTGGTGGTCCAACAGGCCGGCGAGGTCTCGGCGCTGTTCGAGCAGGCGGTGGCCGAGCGGCGCATCGGCGAGACCGACCTGTTCGATACCGACTATCGCCCGGTCCCGGGCGTCGAGCCGCCGCATTACCTGACCCGCGGCACTGAATTCTGCGCGAAGCTGCTGGCGGCGCGGCTCGACGCCGTCGTGGCCTCGTCGCCGCAGATCATCGCCTGCACGGTCGGCGACGTGAACAATTACTACCCGATCATCAACTCGGCCTTCGCCAAGCCGCCGACCAACGACGCCAAATGGAACGCGGCCAATTCCCGCGCGCGCACCCGCCAGCTCGACCGCACCTCGCTCAACCAGTTCCGCACCAAGAAGCCGTTCCTGGTCCAGACCTACCGCCGCAACATGGGCGACCGGTTCGACCTGATGAAGAACTTCTCGGCCCCGATCACGGTCAAGGGGCGGCAGTGGGGGGTGCTGAGGGTGATGGTAAGGGTGGGGTGAGCGGCGGGGACCTCGATCGACGCCTTGAATTAGGTAAAGTGTCCCCTGATATCTACTAATGAGTGAGTTATAATATGGGGACACGATACCTATTTCTCTCATCGAATCCACCCGGCGTTGCGCTCTCACGCAGCGCCGGGCGTCGCTCTCAATCCATCAACTTGCGTGAGAAATAGGTGATCTCCAGCGCCGTGGTCTTGGTCTTCTCCTTGAGGTTGGCGCCCGCGCCGTGGCCGCCTTCGGTCACTTCGTAGAACAGGTAGGGAATGCCCATTTCCGACAGGCGGGCGGCGAACTTGCGGGCGTGCTGCGGGCCGACGCGGTCGTCCTTGGTCGTGGTCCAGATCAGGGGCTCCGGGTATTTCACGCCGGGCTTCAGGTTGTTGTAGGGCGAGATCGAGGCCAGGAACGCCTTCTCGTCCGGCTTCGACACGGTGCCATATTCGCCGACCCAGGAGGCGCCGGCCGCGATCTTCTCGAAGCGCAGCATGTCGAGCAGCGGCACCTGGATGTTGACCGCGTTCCACAGGTCCGGCCGCTGGGTGAGTTCGACGCCCATCAGCAGTCCGCCGTTGGAGCCGCCCTCGATGCCGAGCCGGCGCGGGCTGGTCACCTTGGAGGCTATCAGCGCCTCGGCCACGGCGGCGAAATCGTCGTAGATCCTCTGGCGATGGGTCTTCAACCCGGCCTCGTGCCAGGCCGGGCCGAACTCGCCGCCGCCGCGGATGTTGGCCAGCACGAACACGCCGCCGCGCTCCAGCCACAGCTTGCCGATATTGGCCGAATAGAACGGCGTCTCCGACACCTGGAAGCCGCCGTAGGCGTAGAGCACCGTCGGGTTGTTGCCATCCATGGCCATCCCGGTCGGATGGATCACGAAATAGGGGATCTTGGTGCCGTCCTTCGACGTCGCCTCATGCTGCTCGACCACGTCCTTGGACGCGTCGAACTTGGCCGGCAGCGCCTTGACCGTCGCGATCTCGCCGGTGCCGGTATCGGCCAGCACGACCGAGGACGGCGTCAGGAATCCGGTCACGCTGAGGAACGCGTCCTCGCCCTGAACCTGGGCATCGACGATGCCGATCGAGCTGTTGTCGGGCAGGTCGAGCTTCTGCTCGGTCCAGCTGTTGTTCGCGGCCGGGGTATAGACCGAGGCGCGGCCGCGCACGTTCTCGTAGCGGGTCACGATCAGATGCGACTTGGTCGAGGCGACCTCGTCGAGCGAGGCGCGCGGGCCCGGCGCATAGACGACGGTCGGGGCCAGATGGGCCGGGTCGGCGGTGACGGCGGCCAGGTCGAGCGAGACCAGCGCGCCCTGCGGGAAGCGCTTGCCGCCCGTGGTCCAGTCCTGGTCGAGCGTCACCAGCAGCCGGCCGGCGACCAGATCGGTGACATGGGCCTTCAATGGAATGCCGAGCTTCACCGCCTTGCCGGCCTTGACCAGATAGGTCTCGGTCTCGAAGAAGCTGACGGCGCGCTGGATGAACACGGCCTTCTGGCCGTCGGCCTTCTCGAAGGCGACGGGGCTGACCTGGGTGTCGGTCGCCTTGCCGCGGAAGATCTCCTTGGCGGCCGACAGCTTCTGGCCGCGCTTCAGCGTCTTGACGACGAAGGGATAGCCCGCCGTGGTCATGGTGCCCCGGCCCCAGTCGCGCGCGACCAGGACATCGTCGGCGTCGGTCCAGGCGACATCCTGCTTGCTCTTGGGCAAGGTAAAGCCATCCTTGACGAACTGGCCGGTGCCCAGGTCGAATTCGCGGACGGTGACCGCGTCCTCGCCGCCGTCCGATAGGCTGACCAGGCAGACGCGCTCGTCCGGCTGGTGGCAATCGGCGCCGTGCCAGACCCAGTTGGCATTCTCGGTCTTCGCCAGCAGGTCCAGGTCAAGCACAGTGGTCCAGACCGGTGCGTCGGTGCGATAGCCGGCCAGATCGGTCTTGCGCCAGATGCCGCGGACATGGTCCGCGTCCTGCCAGAAATTATAGACCGCGTCGCCCAGGAAGCGCGGCGTCGGGATACGGTCCTTGGCCTCGGCGATCTCCAGCGCCTGAGAATAGAGCGTCGGATAGCGCGGGTCCCTTTCCAGCACGTCCAGCGTCTTGGTATTCTCGGTCTTGACCCAGGCGTCGACGCGCGGGCTGCTGACGTCCTCAAGCCAGAGATACGGATCCGGCGCGTCCGCGGCGCGGGCGCCGATGCTGGTTGCCAGTCCCAGCAGGGACAAGGCGAGCGTGATCTTCAAACGACCCAAGATGGAAAGCCCTTGCTGAATTCAATTGGTCGTGACGCTAGCGACAAACGGGAGCACGGGCAAGAATCTGCGCTGGGGTGCGACGGAACGGCTATCCCGCCAGCGCCGGCTGCATCATCCAATCCGCGGCATAGGCCGGTGGGTGCGGCAGGCTGGGCCGGTAGTCTTCCAGCGCGATCGGCTGGATCGTCCGGCGGGCGCGTCGCGGCACCAGGCCGAGCGCTTCCTGGACCTTGGCGAAGGCGCGTTCCTCGATCTGGCGGATACGTTCGCGCGATACGCCGTAATGGGTCGCCAAGTCATCGAGCTTGAGCGGCGGCTCGCGCAGGCGGCGGGCGCTCAGGATATGATGCTCGCGCACGCTTAACTGGGCCATGGCCCGGCGCAGCAGGTCGCGGCGCTGATCCAGTTGCTGGCGCTCGGCCAGCACGGCCTCCTGGTTCGGCGCGGGATCGACCAGCCGGTCTTGCCATTCGCCGTCGCCGTCGGCGGCGACCGGCGTGTTCAGCGACTGGTCGGATCCGCCCAGGCGGCGGTTCATGGTCACCACGTCGCCGTGCGACACGTCGAGCTGGGTTGCGATCCTGGCAACGATTTCAGGTGTGAGATCGCCGTCTTCGATCGCCTGCAACTGGTGCTTGATCCGGCGCAGCTTGAAGAACAGCCGCTTGTGCCGGGGGGTCGTGCAGACCCGGACCATCGAATAGGACCTGAGGATATAGTCCAGGATCGCCGCCCGGATCCACCACAGGGCATAGGTCGACAGGCGGAAGCCGCGTTCCGGATCGAAACGCTCGATCGCCTGCATCATGCCGACATTGCCCTCGGCGATCAGGTCGGAGAGCGGCAGGCCGTAGCCGCGGAAGCCGTTGGCGATCTTGACGATCAGGCCCAGATGGCTGGTTATCAACTGCTCGGCGGCGGCCCGGTCGCGCCCCTCGGCCCAGCGCTGGGCCAGGCTCAGTTCCAGCGCCGGCGCCAGGGTCGAATAATGCCGGATCTCTTGCAGATAACGCGTCAGGCTGTTCGGGGAAGATCCTTCGGCACGGGCCAAGCGGGTCGCCATCGTCTGCCATCCTCGGTCGGGGGTTGCTTCAGCTTGATTATTCTGAAGAAACCCGGCCCGGCCGGATTGTCGGATGCCGCTGCGATTTGTCGGAAATCACCGCAGCGCGGTCCCGAGCGCGCCCTATTCGGTATATTTCTCGTGGACCATGTCCTGGAATTCCGGCTGGGCGTTGACCCAGCCGATGGCGTCCCACAGCTGCTCGGCATCCTGGGGCCGGGCCGCATAGAAATTCTTGGAGACCATCAGGTAATAGGCCGTGGTCCGGATCGCCGGTTCCAGCTTCACGATCGACTGGAACATCTTCGGATAGGCATGGATCAGGCCCTCGACATGGGCTTGAAGCTCGGCATAGGCGTCGATTTCGCCGCTTTCGAGCTTGTGCAGATTGCGCAGGTGGATCGGATCCTCCTCGACCGGGATGCCCATGTGCTTAAGGATCTGGACCACGGCGAAGCCGGTGGTGGCGCCGACCGGAGCGTGCAGATTGCTGAGCGTCTTGCCGTCCCAGGACACGCCGGAATCCTGGCGGGCGTAGAACCAATAGGACAGATCGACCAGCTTGCGCGCCGCGTCCGGCTTGCCGTCCTTCATCGGATAGACGCCATAGCGCAGGCGATCTTCCGTGTAACTGGACATGAAGATGCCGTCGGCCTCCCTGGCCTCGACCATTTCCAGCCCGCGCTCCCAGGGCACTCGGTTGAAGCTGACGGGAATGCCGGCATGGGCGGCGGCGGCGCGGATCAGTTCGATCACCAGACCCGGTTTCTTCGAATCGATGTCCGTGCCGACGCCATAGGTGAAGGGCGGATTTTCGTTGGTATCGTAGACCAGCACGATCGGCGTCGGCGTCGGCGTCGGCGCCTCGGCGGCTCGCGCGGCCGAAAGGGCGAGGCAGCTCAGCGTCACACCGGCAATCAAAAGCACGAAACGCCGCAACGCCATCAGTTTTCAGTCCAACCACTCGGATGCCAACGCGGCCCTGGCGCGCATAGTAGCACGCGGGCGCAGGCTATCATCCCGTCGGAGAATTTTTTGTGACGGGCGCTCTACCGACCCAGGCGAAAGGCGACCTGGAACGCGTGGTGCGGTACCTCGACCGCGACACCGTCCTGCAGCACCGGCTCGAACCGCATCTGGGACTCGAAATCGATGGCGGCCTGAATGAAGGCGACGCCGCCCGCGCTGCGAGACACCACGCAGTCTTTCGTCGTGCCCGTCGTCGTGATGGTGCATTCGACGGTCACGTCGCCCTCCCGGCCCTGCTGCAGCATTGCCAGCGGATAGCGCAGCCGGGGCATAGGTTGCAGCGGGACGAGGACCGGTTTCGCAGGCTCGCTGGCGCAACCGGCGACGAGCATCAGCACCAAGATCCCGGCGGACCTAACCTTCAACATGCGGATCAGCCCTTCGACACCCGATGGCCTCATCCTAGACGGGCGGGGCCGCCAGGATCAACGGCACCGTCAATCGATCCGCGGGGAACCCGCCGGCGAACTCGCGGCTTTGAGACCGTCCCTTCCAGCGAGAACAGGTGCCCCATGTCGAACCAAGCCCGCGTCGTTGCCCAGCTTGCCGATTTTCCCGACGGCACCATGCGGCAGGTCGAACTGGACGGCACCAAGATCCTGCTGGTCCGGCGCGGCGCCGAGGTGTTCGCGCTCGAAGGCACCTGTCCTCATGCCGGGGGGCCCTTGGCCGAGGGCCTGCTGGTTGGCGACCGGGTCGTCTGCCCGTGGCACAAGGCGGAATTCTGCGTCACCACCGGCGCCTGCACCCAGCCGCCGGCGGTCGATGGGCTCGCCCGGATTCCGGTCGGCTTGCGCGACGGCGACGTGCTGCTGGCGCCGGAGCCGCCGGTGCGGATCGAACCCGGCCTGCCGACCGATCATGACGCGCGCCGCTTCGTCATCATCGGCGGGGGTGCTGCCGGGGCGGTCGCGGCCCAGACGCTTCGTGCCGAGGGCTTTGCCGGCACCATCCTGCTGATCGATCCCGAGGATGAATTGCCCTACGACCGTACAATGCTCAGCAAATCCGCACTGTCGGGGGCCGAGCCCGATGGGAAATCGCCGCTGCAGGAGGCGGATTTCTATCGGCGGCATTCGATCGAGCGGATGGCGGGCCGGGTACGCATGCTCGATCCGGCGGCGCGCAGCATCCAGCTCGAGGACGGCACCGAACGGATCTATGACGCCGCCCTGGTCGCGACCGGCGGGACGCCGATCCGGCCGGACTTTCCCGGGCACGATCTGCAGAATGTCTTCCTGCTGCGCAGCAAGGCCGACGCGCAGCATCTGCTGGGTGCTGTCGTTCCGGGCCATCGCGCGGTCGTCGTCGGCGCCGGCTTCATCGGCATGGAGGTCGCGGCCAGCCTGCGCGTGCGCGGGCTGGAGGTGACGGTCGTGGCCGACCAGCGCGCGCCGTTCGAGCCGCAGCTGGGCGCCGAGATCGGTACGATCTTCCGCAAGATGCACGAGGCCGCGGGCGTCGTCTTCCGCCTGAACCGCCGGGTAGAAAAATTGACCGGCGAGGGCGCGGTCGCCGGCGTCGAATTGACCGATGGCGAATGCCTGGAGGCCGATCTGGTCGTGATCGGTCTGGGCGTCCGGCCAGAAACCGGTTTCATCCGGGATGTCGCCCGCCGCGACGACGGCGGCGTCACGGTCGATGCCGGCCTGCGTCTGGCCGACGGGCTCTATGCCGCCGGCGACATCGCGGCCTTTCCGCTGCAGGGCGACGGACCGGCCGTCCGGGTCGAGCATTGGCGCGTGGCGGAACAGCAGGGCGCGCTCGCCGCCCGCAACATGCTGGGTGCGGGCCTCCGCTTCGACGCGGTGCCGTATTTCTGGACGATCCAGTTCATGAAGCGGCTCGACTATGTCGGACACGGCTCGGGCACCGACGATCTGATCATCCGCGGCGATACCGAGGCGCCGGAATTCGTCGCCTATTACCGGCGCGACGGCCGCATCGTCGCCGCGGCCGGCTGGAATCGTGATCAGGACATGGCGGCGCTGATCACGCTGATGGGCGAGAAGCGCGACTGGACGATCGACGCGCTGCATCCGTTGGGTTCGTCGCCGGCAGCCGTGCTGGCCGCCCGTGGCGGCCGGGCTTGAAGGCTTTATCGGCACCCTCCTGCCGCAGGCTTATTTGCGGGGCGGCAGCAGTTCGTCGATCATCTCGATCAGACTCTCCGCGCTGAACGGCTTCGGCAGGGTCGCGGTGGCGCCCAGCACCGCGGCGGCGTGGAGGTAATCGCCATACCGTCCGACGGTTCTGCTGCCGGAAATCGCCAGGATCGGCACGGTCGGGCTCAGTCGGCGAATGGCGCCGATCGTTTCGATGCCTTCCTGGACCGGCATGACGATGTCGGTCACGACCAGCTCGATCCGGGCTCCGTCGAACGCCTTGACGCCGGCCTGTCCGTCGGCGGCCTCGATGACGGTATGCCCCTGGGCCTCGAGCGAGGAGGATACCAGGGCGCGGATGACCGGATCGTCATCGATGATCAATATGCTCGCCATACAGCAAAGCCTCCCGTCTGTTGCGACAGGTGCGGGATCGACACCCTCTTCGCCAGAGGTTGATATGCCGGGATTGACTTGTCAATGATGAGAGTGGCGTCAGCCAATGTTGTGGATCGTCAAGATATTATTTAAAATTTGTGCCTATTATTTATGTGCGGTACCTGGTTCTGCTCGTTCTGCAAAGAGATCTTTCTATTGGAACTCGCTTAGCTTCGCGGCGGCAGGCAGACGCCTGCAACTTATTGTAATCGGCCGCAGACGGTGACGGCACCGGCGCCCCTCGGAAACCTGTCTGCGACAAAAACGCCATCTGCGTCACGATGGTATGGAAATTCCGAGAAAATCCGCACCATTCAGGACTATGAGGTATCAAGATCCGGTTGCGCGGCCCGCTTTCTGGTCCTAGCTTGCACTTTTCGGAGCTGAGGAGGGGCGGATGGCCGAGTACCGCATTTACCTTCTGGATCACGTTGGCCATATCACCGACCGCATCGACCTGGTCTTCGAGCGCGATGATCAAGCGCTGGCGGCAACCCGTGAACGCTTCCCGATCGAGGCGATCGAGCTTTGGCAGGGCGATCGGATGGTCGGGGATTTCTCGAACGGCCCTGCGGCCGGCGATGCGTTCCGGCGGCTTGCAGCGGACCGGTTCTCGACTTAGCGGCAGCATTGCTCCGAACGCCGGAGCCGGTCCCGAGCGGCCAAAAGGAACTTCCCGTCGCTGCCGGACTTTGTCCTTCGACCGCAAGGGTTCGAAGGGTCCGACATGGCACCGCGCTCATTCTGGAAGGGATATCTGAAGCTCTCCCTCGTCACCTGCCCGGTGGCGATGGCGCCGGCGACGTCCGAGGGCGAGCGGGTTCGCTTCCATACCCTCAACCGCGCCACCGGCAGCCGCGTGGTCAGCCAATTCGTCGACGGCGTGACCGGCAAGCCGGTCGACGAGGATGACGAGGTCAAGGGCTATGCCCGCGGCGAAGACGAATACGTCATGCTCGAAGAAGACGAGCTTGACGCGGTCGCCTTGGAGAGCACGCGCACCATCGATATCGAGATGTTCGTGCCGCGGGAATCGATCGAGTGGATCTGGTACGACACGCCGCATTACCTGACGCCGAACGACCCGGTCGGCGAGGAGGCGTTCACCGTCATCCGCGAGGCGATGGCCGCGACCGGGACCGTCGGCATCTCGCGTCTGGTGCTTTACCGCCGCGAGCGGGCGGTGATGCTGGAGCCGCGCGACCGCGGCATCGTGCTCTGGACGCTGCGCTATGGCGACGAGGTGCGCGACCGGAAGGACTATTTTGCCGGCATCGAGCCGGAAAAGCTCGAGCCGGATCTGGTCGCGCTCGTGACCAAGCTGATCGACCGCAAGACGGTCGCCTGGGATCCGGTCCTGCTGGGCGATCCGGTCCAGGCTTCCTTGCTGCAACTGATCGCAGCCAAGAAAAAAGGCAAGCGCCCGGCCAAGGCGAAACCGGCATCGCCGAAGCCGACCAACGTCGTCAATATCATGGACGCGCTGCGCCGGAGCATCGCGGCCGACGAAAAGCGGCCGAAGCGCTGATCCGCTATGGGGCATCCTGCGCGCGGTCGGGATCCATAATGGCCGGCGCGGGCCGGTCGAGCAGGCGCGACAGGCTGGCGACCGCGGCCAGGGCGGCACAGCCGGCCGCGATCGCGAGCGCCAGGGTCTCGGCGCTGGTCGCGATGCGAAAGCAAATCGCGGTCACGATCGCGCCGGTGGTCTGGCCGGTCAGGCGCGCCGTCGCCAGCATGCCGCCGGCGGCCCCGGTGCGGGCCAGCGGGACCGAGGACAGCATGGTGCGGTTGTTCGGTGCCTGGAAGAAGCCGAACCCGAAGCCGCAGATCGCCATGCGCCAGGCCACCTCGAAGGCGGTCGCATCGACCGGCATCAGGGCCAGGGCCGCGAGCCCGACGGCGAGCAAAGCCAGACCGGCGCTGCTCAGGATCGCGGCCGGGAACCGGTCCGATAGCCGCCCGGCGATCGGCGCGCTGATGCCGACGGCGCAGGGCCAGGGCGTCATCAGCAGGCCGGTCTGCACCTGGGTCCAGTGCAACGCGCCCTGCAGATAGAACGGGATCGAGATGAAGGCGAGCATCTGCGCCGTGAAGGACGCGATCGAGGTCGCGACCGACAGGCTGAACAGCCGGCTCTTCAACAGATCGATCGGCGCCAGCGGCCGGTCCTGGCCGCGCGAGCGCAGCACCAGCAGCGTCCCGGCTACGATGGCACCGACCAGTTCGGCCCCGCCGTACCAGCCGCCGCCGCCGCGGGTCAGCACGTCGGTGCCGGTGAACAGCAGGCCAAAGGTCAGCACGTTCAGCACGGTGCTGACCAGATCCAGCCTGCCGCCGGTCGGGCTCGCCGGTAGCGACTTGCGGCCGATGACGAAGGCCAGGATGCCGAACGGGACGTTGATGGCGAACAGCCATTCCCACGGTCCGACCGCGAGGATGCCCGACGCGACCGTCGGCCCGACCGCGGCCGCGACCGAGACCACCAGCGCATTCAACCCGACACCCCGACCCAACTGCCGGGCCGGATAGGAGAAGCGCAGCAGCGCGCCGTTGACGCTCATCACGCCGGCGGCCCCGAAGCCCTGCAGGGCGCGCGCGAGTGCCAGCTCGGGCAGGCTGTGCGTCAGCGCGCAGCCGAGCGAGGCGACGGTGAAGGCGACCAGCCCGCCCAGATAGATCCGGCGATAGCCGATGACCCCGCCCAGCGCCGCCAGCGGCAGCAGGGACACCACGATGGTCAGCTGATAGGCGCTGACGATCCAGATCGATTCCGCCGGTGCCGCGGACAGATCCCGTGCGATGGTCGGCAGCGCCACGTTGGCGATCGCGGAATCCAGCACGGCCATCGTGATGCCCAGCCAGATGGTCAGGACCGACCAGTAGCGCGCGGGCAGCGGCAGGCCGTCGGTCACTGGGAGATTTTCATGGGGGTCGGTCATTCTCTCGACGATGCGGGGCCGAGTCCGGCGGTGACACCCTCCCGCGAACAGCGCCCGAGGGTCAATCCCGCCGCTTGGGCCCGCCCCCGGTCGGCAGCGGCACCGCCGCCGCTCTGAAATCCGCCCAGGGATCGGCCGGCAGCCTGTTCAGCCGGGTCGCGGCGTTGCCGACGGTGAAATAGGCCGGGCCCAGACCGTCGCCCAGCTCCGCCCAGGCGAGCGGCATCGAGACCGCGGCGCCCGGCCGCGCGCGGGTCGAGTACGGCGCCACGGCGGTCGAGCCCCGGCCGTTGCGCAGGTAATCCACCAGGATCTTGCCGTGCCGCTTGGCTTTGGTCACGACCGAGACGAACCGGTCCGGGCTGTCGGCGGCCATGCTGTCGGCGAGCGCCTTGGTGAACGGCTTGACCGCGTCCCATTCGGCCTTCGGGGCGAGCGGCGCCACGACATGCAGGCCCTTGCCGCCCGAGGTCTTGACGAAGCTGGCGAGGCCCTGCTGCGTCAACCGCTCGCGGATCTCTTCCGCGGCCGCGACGACCTGGGGCCAGGCGACATCCTCGGCCGGGTCCAGGTCCAGGATGATCATGTCGGGCCGTTCGATCGCAGCCGTCGCCGCACCCCAGGGATGGATCTCCAGCACGCCGGCCTGGACCAGGCCGATCAGGCCGTCGAGGTCGTCGATCGTCAGCAGCGGCTCGCCATCGGGGTCCTTGGGATCGGGCACCAGGCGGATCGTCTTGGCGGCGCCCTTCCAAGCGTGCTTCTGGAAGAAACATTGCTCGACGACCCCGCCGGGGCAGCGGACCAGCGCCAGCGGCCGGGCGACGACGAACGGCGCTATGAAGCGCCAGATCTCGGCGTAATAATCGGCCAATCCGGCCTTGGTGACGCCGACGTCGGGCCAATAGACCCGGTCGGGATGGGTCAGCTTGACCGAGATAGGGGACTTGGCCTGCGGCATGGTGGCGCCCTCCTGCACGACCTTGCGCGCCGGCTTGTCCTCGCGCAGGCCGCGAAAGGAAGCGTGGCGCAGATGCCGGTCGGCCGTCCAGCCGCGAAACTCCACTTCGGCGACCAGCTCCGGTGTCACATAGCGCACCCGGCGCGCCTCATCCGCCGTCAGCCTGGCCGCGAACGGGCTGTCGTCCTGGCGGATGCGCTCGAAGCGCCGGAACAGATCCGCCGCGACCTTAGCGGTATAACCGGTGCCGACCCGGCCGGCATGAACCAGCTTTCCGCCCTCGTAATGGCCCAGGACCAGCGAGCCGATCGCTCGGGCCGACATCGTCGACGGAACATAGCCGCCCACGACGAATTCCTGCCGCTCGGCGCATTTGGATTTGATCCAGTCCTTGCCGCGGCCGGCGCGATAGGGACCGTCGCGCCGCTTCGAGACGACGCCTTCCAGGCTCAAACGGCAGGCATGGCGCAGGATCAGGTCGCCGTCCTGCTCGAAGCTGGCACTGAACCGGATGAGGCCGGTCTGCTCCGCCAGCAGCTGCTGCAGCGCCGCCTTGCGATCCACCAGCCGGCATGGGCGCAGATCATAGCCGTCCAGATGCAGCAGGTCGAAGGCGTAGAACCGGAACCGGTCGCTCCGGCCTTCGCTCAGGTCGGCCTGCAGCGCCGAAAAGTCCGATGCGCCATTGGCGGTCTCGACGACCAGCTCGCCATCGATCATCGCGTCGCCGACCGGGAGCGCCTTGAACGCCGTGGCGATCTGCTTGCCGAACTTCGCGGTCCAGTCGAGGCCGGTGCGGGTGAGCAGCTTGACCCGGCCGGCTTCGATCCTGACCAGCAGCCGGTAGCCGTCGAACTTGATCTCATGCAGCCAGCGGGCGCCGCCCGGCGCCTTGGTGGCCAGCGTCGCCAGCGCCGGCTCGACGAAGCCGGGCAGGGCGGCCTCGACTGATTTCTTCAGCCTCGATCCATCCGGCACCGGCGTGCGGTCGATCCTGCCGGTCTTCGACGACCAGCCGGGCGCCTCGCCCGCGACATCCTCGACCAGGCGCCCGGTCTTCACCGATTCCGGCCGCGCGTCCAGGATATCGACGCCGTCCGGCCGAGCATCCGCGTCGTCGGCCTTGATCAGCAGCCAGTTCTCGTGCTTGTCGCCGTGCTTGGCGCCCATGCGGACCAGGCGCCAGCGGCCGCCCAGCTTCTCGCCCGCCAGTTCGAATTCCAGATGGCCCTTGGCATAGCCCTTGGCGGCATCGTGGATCGGCGTCCAACGGCCGCGATCCCAGACGATGACCGAGCCGCCGCCGTACTCGCCCTTCGGAATGGTGCCTTCGAAGCCGCCATATTCCAGCGGGTGGTCCTCGACATGGACGGCCAGCCGCTTTTCGCCCGGCACCAGGCTCGGGCCCTTGGCGACAGCCCAGCTTTTCAGCACGCCGTCCAGCTCCAGCCGGAAATCGTAATGCAGCCGGCGCGCGGCATGCTTCTGGATGACGAAGCTGTCACCGGCGGCAACCGGTTCGTCCGCGCCGGCCGGCTCTCGGGTCGCGGTGAAATCGCGCTTCTTGCGATAGGCCTCGAGCGCCATGGCTCAGCTGGCCTTGCGGCGCGGCGCCGCCTTCCTGCTGACGCCTGCGCTCCGGCGCAAAGCCTCCATCAGGTCGCCGGTCTTGGTCTGCTTCACCGATTTGGGCTTGGGCAGCGGCTTGCCGGCAAGCTTGGCCTTGACCAGATCGGCCAGCGCCGCTTCATAGCGGTCGTCGAACCGGCTGGGATCGAACCTGCCGCGCTTGGTCTCGATGATGTGCTTGGCCAGAGCCAGCATCTCGCCGTCGATCTCGCGCTTCGACAGCCCCTCGAACGCCGCGTCCGCAGCGTGGACTTCATAGTCGAAATTCAGCGTCGTCGCGATCAGGCCGGCGTCGTGCGGGCGGATCAGCACGGTGCGCACGCGGCGGAACAGTACCGTGCGCGCCAAACCCGCGACCTGTTGCCGTTTCATGCCGTCGCGGATCAGAGCGAAGACATGGGCGCCGACGGCATCGCTCGGCGCCAGATAGTACGGCCGGTCGAAATAGACGTCGTCGATGTCGCCGCAGGCGATGAACTGCTCGACATTCAGCGTCTTGTCGCTGTCGGGCACGACGGCGGCGATCTCGTCCGGTTCGAACGTGACATAGTCGCCCTGGCCGGTCTCGTAGCCCTTGACCTGGTCGTCGCGCTCGACCGGCTTGCCGGTTTCGCCATCGACGAACTGGCGATGGACGCGATGGCCGGTCTTGCGGTTCAGGGTGTGGAAGGCGATCCGCTCGGACTGCGACGCCGCGGTATAAAGCGCCACGGGACAGCTCAGCTCGCCCAGCTTCAGGAAGCCTTTCCAATTCGCGCGTGGGGCCACGTCGGGGTTCCGTCAGCGACGGTTGAGGAACAGGCCGATCACAAGGCCGATCACCATCCCGGTCAGCAGCGGCTGGATCGGCGTGTCGGCGATCGCCTGGCGCGCTTCGTCCTTGGCCTCGCCGAACGTGCGCTCGGCGGCGCCACCCAGCTCATCGGCAGCGCCGCTGAGTTCGGTCTCGGTATCGCCGACCATGCTCCCTGCCACCCGCTTGACGCGGCCGGCCGCCTGCTTCGCGGCCCCGATCGCAATGTCTTCGTCCATCGTAGGATCCCCTGGAGGATGTCTGAAAAGGCCAGCCCCACCGGGCATTGCCGCTCTGGGAAAATAAGCGCTCAGCCGGTTGGGCGGTTCCATGAAAAGACGGTGCCCCGCGATCGATCCGCGCAGTCATCCGGTTGCGCCGGACGGCCATCGGATGTTCTCGGCCGCGCCTCTATCTTCTGAGCCAGCGTCCTCGGTCGAGGACCGCATTCAGGAGAACCCCGCGATGTCCCTCGAAGCCCCCGTCCCGGTCGCCTATGGCGATGTCGGCATTGCCGCTGCCGCGTTCCAGCACGTTCGATCCAGCGCGCTGCCGGTCGAAGCCGTGGTCGCTCGGCTGAAGCAGGCCATCATCGCCGCCGACCTCTGGATCCTGCACGAGATCAATCCGCAGATGGTGCTCGCCCGGGGCGGCTATGAGATCGGGTCCGGACGCCAGCTGTTGTGTTTCCATCCCGACCTGATGGCCCGCCTGCTGGCGGCCGACCCGGCGGCCCTGCTCGAAGCGCCATTGAAATTCGCCATCGTCGCCTTGCCCGATCGCACGGTCACGATCCGTTGGATCGATCCGGCGCAAAGCTTCGCACGCTACGAAAACGCGGCACTCGCGGCTTTGGGTCGCGAGCTCTCGGCACTTTGCGACCGGATCGCCGCCGCGGCGCTCGCCGAACCGTCGCTTGCGACGCGATAAGTGCGCTCCTATCATGCGCGCGCTTCTCCGGGACCGGAGACGGGCGAGCGATGCGAGGGAATTCGTGGCACTAGTCAAGACGTCGACCCTGGCGGGCAAGGCAAAGCGGCGCCCCGAGCCGCAGGCTGAAGCGCCGGCGACCCTGGCGGCGCCGCCGCCGAAGCCGGCGGCCCGCGCGTCGTCGCGCAAGCAGACCGCGGCCGAACGGATCGGTGCCGCGACCCATGAACTGGCGGCCGGCGTCGCAGAAGCCTCGTCCGCTGCGGAAGAGCTGCGGCGCTCGCTCGAGCAGATCGCCAGCGGCGCTGAGGAGGCGGCCGGGGCCTCCCATCAGTCGCTCGCCTCGGTCGGCGCGCTCAACGCCGCCTTCGCCCAGGCGCGCGAGAAGGCCATTCTGTCGCGCCGGCGGACCGATGCGCTGCAGACGCTGCTGATCGATGCCGCCCAGCAGATCCTGACCTCGGTCGCGGCGGTCGAGGCGAATGCCGAGCGTCAGCTGGGCTCGGTCGAGACGGTCGCCAAGCTCGAGGCGCGCGCGGCCGCGATCGCCGAGATCACCCGGACGATCGCCGATATTTCGGACCAGACCAATCTGCTGGCGCTCAACGCCGCGATCGAGGCGGCGCGCGCCGGCGACCATGGCCGCGGCTTCGCCATCGTCGCCGACGAGGTCCGCGCGCTGGCCGAAACTTCGGAAAAGCGGTCGCGCGAGATCCATGCGCTGTCCGACCATATCGCCGAGGAAATCCGCACGCTCGCGGCCCAGATCCGCGCCGCCGCGGAAACGGCGGCCGAAGAGGCGCAGAGCAGCCGCGTGATCGCGGCCGATCTCGACGCGATCCGGGGCCATGTCGCCGCCCTGGCCGAGGGCAGTCAGGCGGTGCTCAACGCGGCGCAGGAGGCCGACGTGGCGGCCCGGGAGGCCCAGCGCGGCACCGAGATCGTCTCCAGCGCCGCCGAAGAGCAATCGGCCGCGGCGGCCGAGGCGCAGCGGGGCGTGCAGCAGCAGAGCGAGGCGCTGGACCAGAGCCAGCGGGCGACCGACATGCTGGCCAAGCTTGCGGCCAGTTTCCGGTCCGGGGTCGGCGCCAAATCCGTCGTGCAGCAGGTCGGTACCGCGGCGGAAGAACTCTCGTCGACCATTCAGGAATTGTCGGGTGCGGCCGCCGAAATCCTGGTTGCGATCGATCAGATCAGCAAGGGCGCCCACGCCCAGGCGGCAGCGACGCAGCAATCCAGCTCGGCCATGGCGCAGATCGAGAAATCCGCAACGGCCACGGGGGCCACCGCCCAAGCCGGGGTCGAGCAGGTCAAGCGCGCCCAGGGCATGATCACCGACAGCAGCGCGGGTGTCGCCAGGCTGGCCGAAGGGGTCGCCAGCGCCGTCGCGACGACGCGCGCCGGGCTCGACCTGATCGGGTCGCTGGAAAGCGCCGGGCGGCGCATCGACAAGATCGTCGACAGCATCGCCCTGCTGTCGGTGCAGACCACGATGCTGGCGGTCAGCGGCTCGGTCGAGGCGGCGCGCACGGGCGAGGCGGGGCGGGGCTTCGCGGTCGTCTCCGGCGATATCCGGACGCTGGCCCAGGACAGCGCCGACAATGCCGACCGGATCAAGGAGGTCGTCTACGAGATCCAGGGCCAGATCGCCGCGGTCCGCCGCGATCTCGAAGCGATCACGGCGGCGTCCGAGGGCGAAATCCAGCAAAACCGCAAGGTCGCCGATCGCCTGCGCGCGATCCAGGCCGACGTGACGGAGATCCAGGCCGGCAATATCGAGATCGCGCTGGGCGCCCAGGCGATCCTGACCTCGGTCCGCGAGGTGGTGGTCGGCACGCAGCAGATCGCTGCCGCGGCCGAGGAAGCCTCGCAGGCGGCCGGCCAGGCCGCGATCGCCGCCCGGCAGCAGGCGCGCAGTGCCGAGGATCTGGCCGCCGCCATCGAAGAGATCGCCTCGCTCGCCGACGAACTCCACACCACGGACGCCTGATGCCGATGTCGGCAGTACCCGCCCCCGACCAGGACGGCAAGGTGCTCTCGTTCCGCGTGGGCGAACTGCGGCTCGCCGTCGCCGCCAGCGACGTCGCCCAGGTCCTGCGCTCGCCGCGGGTGACCCGCGTGCCCCATGCGCCGGCCTGCCTGACCGGCGTCGCCAACCTGCGCGGCACGGTCATTCCCGTGCTGTCGCTTGCCAGTCTTCTGGGCCAGGACAGCGGCGCCTCGGCGACCAGCCGCATCATCCTGCTCGACCGCTCGCCGCCGCTGGGCTTGGCCGTCGATGAAGTGACGGCCCTCGCCACCATCGATGGGGTGACCGGTGGCAAGGCGCAATTGTTCGTCGATGAGGCGGGCTCGCGCCGTCTGATCGATCTCGATGCGCTGCTGGCGCGCGAATTCGGCACGCGGCGGCAATTGGCGTCGCGCGAGGCCCGCGCCGCCGGCGCGGTCGAGGCGACGGCGACCGCGGCGGAGCGCGAGATCGGCCTGCTGGGATTCGATCTGGCCGGCCAGGACTATGCCCTGCCGCTGGAGCCCGTGCGCGAGGTCATGGCGCTGCCGCCGGAGATCGTCGCCATGCCCGGGCTCGACGAGGCGCTGCTTGGCGTCGTGGCCTATCGCGGCGGCTTCCTGCCGCTGGCGTCGCTGACCGCCCTGCTGGGCCTGCCGTCGTCGGAACAGGGCGGCCGCGTCATCGTGACGACGATCGGTGCCTCCCTCGTCGGGCTGGTCGTCGATCGGTTGAAGTCCGTCATCCGGGCGCCGGAGAGCGCCATCGGGTCGATCCCGGCCGTGCTCAACCGGGGGGCCGGCGAGGCGCAGATCGATGCGATCTATCGCGCGGGCAACGGAACGCATCTGATTTCGATCCTGTCGCCGGAGCATCTGTTCCGCGCTGACACGACCGCCCACATCCTGGCCGAGGGCTATCACAGGGAGGCCGAGGCCTTGACCGAGAGCGACGGCGCCGCTACCGAACGCTTCGTCATCTTCACGCTTGGCGACGAGACCTATGGCCTGCCGATCGCGGCGGTCGACGAGGTCGTGCGCCTGCCGGAGCCGCTGACCCGCATGCCGCGCGCGCCGGCCTTCGTCGAAGGCGTGATGAATTTCCGCGGCGAGATCATTCCGGTGATCGATCTGCGTCGGCGCTTCGATGTCGCCGACGCGCCGACGCTCGGGCGGCGCCGGGTGCTGGTGACCCGGATCGGCGCGCTGCTGGCCGGTTTCATCGTCGATAGCGTTTCCCAGGTCGCCGACCTGGCGAAAGACCGGATGCGCGCCACGCCGGACTTGCCGGGCGACGGCGCGCGGGTGTTCGACCGGGTGGTCGATCTGGCCCGCGACCGGCACATGGTGCTGCTGGTCGATCCGGAAGCGATGCTGGACCGGGTCGAGGCCGATCTGCTGAAGGCGTTGAAGGGCATCTCGTGATCAGGATTCTTCTGGTCGACGATTCCCCGCTGATGCGCCGGCTGCTGGGCGAGGTCTTCCGGGCGGCCGGCGATTTCGAGATCGCCCAGGCGCGCAATGGCCTCGAAGCCCTGGAACTGCTGCACAGCTTCAAGCCCGACGTGATCACGCTCGACATCCAGATGCCCGAGATGGACGGGCTCACCTGTCTCGACCGGATCATGCTGGAGCGGCCGTGCCCGGTCATCATGGTCTCGTCCCTGACCGCCGAGGGCGCCGCCGAAACCCTGGAGGCGATGGCGCTCGGCGCGGTCGATTTCATCGCCAAGCCCAGCCGCGCGATCTCGCTCGAGATCGACACGCTGACGCCGATCCTGCTGGCGAAGGCGCGCGCCGCCTCGACCGCGCGGCTGCGCCGGTCGCACCGGCTGACCGAACGGGTGCGGGCGCGGATTGGCGATCATCTGGCGCGCCCGACGAAGCGGTCTGTGCCGGTGGAACTGCGGATCGAAGCGGCGGGCGAGCTCCAGGGCTGCGTGCTGGTCGGCACCTCGACCGGCGGGCCGCCGGCGCTCGACGCGTTACTGTCGGCGCTGCCCGCGGATTTCCCCTGGCCGGTCGTCATCATCCAGCATATGCCGGCCAGCTTCACCGGCCCGCTCGCCCGGCGCCTCGACGGGCTTTGCGCGCTCGACGTGATCGAGGTGACCCGGCCGACCCTGCTCGGCGCCGGGCGGGTCTATATCGCCAAGGGCGATGCGGATCTGATCGTCAGCCGGCGGCCGGCCGGGCCGATCGTGCAATCGGTGCCGTCCTCGGCGGAGTTTCACTGGCATCCGAGCGTCGATCGCCTGGTCGAGAGCGCGATCGATCATATCGGCGCCGCCCGCCTGATCGGCGTGCTGATGACCGGCATGGGCGATGACGGGGCGGCTTCGATGAGCCGGCTCCAGGCCGAGGGCGGTCGGACCATCGCCGAGGCCGAGGCGACCGCGGTGATCTGGGGCATGCCGGGCGCCCTGGTCAAGGCAGGGGGCGCCAGCTTCGTCGAACCGGTCGATGCGATCGCGGACAGGCTCATCGATCTGGTCGGGCGCGGATGATCGAGGAGCCCCAGGCGATCTTGGCCGCCGACGATCTGGAGCGCTTCGTCGAGTTCCTGTATCGGCGCACCGGCATGCTGTTCGGCGAGAGCAAGCGCTATTACATCGACCGGCGCGTCGCCGAGCGGCAGGCGGCGACGGGCCTCAGGAACTTCGCCGATTACTTCGCCCTGCTGCGGACCGAGGCGGGCGAGCTCGAGCTGCTGATCAACGCCTTCACCGTCAACGAGACCTATTTCTACCGCGAGGAGCATCAGCTGCACTGCATGTCCAGCGCGCTGCTACCGCTGCTGGTCAAGGACAAGGCTCCCGGCGACAAGGTCCGGATCTGGTCGGTGCCGTGCTCGACCGGGGAGGAGCCGTTTTCCATCGCCATCTGGCTGCTGGAGAATTGGCCGCTGGTCGATGCCTATCATATCGAGATCGTCGGCTCCGATATCGACACGCGCGCGCTGGCCGAGGCGCGGGTCGGCGAATTCGGCGAGCGGGCCTTGTCGCGCCTGCCGCCGGAGGTCGCGGATCGCTATTTCGAGCCGCAGCACAACGGCACGCGTCGGATCATCCAGGATCTGGAGGAGTCGGTCAGTTTCACCCCGGTCAATCTGATCGACCCGGACTCCATGGCCAGCCATGGCCACTTCGATCTGATCTTCTGCCGCAACGTGCTGATCTATTTCGACGACGCCTCGCGCCTGGCCGCGTCCGTCAACCTGCGCGCCAGCCTGCGCCCGGGCGGGTTCATCTGCCTGGGCCATAGCGAATCCATGGCCCGGATCAGCGACCGGTTCGAGACATGCCGGTTCGACGACGCCATCGTCTATCGCCGGCCGGTGACCGGCTGATGGACCAGCTGATCGACCAGTTTCTCGTCGAAGGCCGCGAGCTGGTCCAGCAGGCCGCCGACGATCTGACGGCGCTCGCGGGGCGGCCCGACAGCGCCCCGCTGATCGATGCTGTGTTCCGCGCGGTCCATACGCTGAAGGGCTCGACCGGCCTGTTCGATCTGCAGCCGTTCGGCGAGATGCTGCACGCGGCCGAAGATCTGCTGGGCGCGCTGCGCAAGCAGCAGCTGCCGGCCGATACGGACATCATCGGCACGCTGGTGCTGTGCGTCGATCAGGCCGCCCGCTGGCTCGACGCGGTCGAGGCCCACGGTGTCCTGCCGCCGGACGCGCGCGAGGTCGGGCTGCGGCTGCAGACGGATCTGCGCCGTTGGCTGGCGCCGGCGGGATCGGCTGTGCCGGCGCCGGTCGAGGCGGTCGATCGATCCTGGCTCGATCCGTTCCTGGCGGCCCAGGCTGGCCTGCCCGAGGGCGGTCTCGTCGCCATCCGCTACGTCCCGCGCGAGGATTGCTTCTTCACCGGCGACGATCCGGTCGCGGTGCTGCGGGCCGTGCCCGGACTGTGCGCGCTCCGGCTCGGCACCCAACAGCCCTGGGCGCCGGCCGACGCGTTCGATCCCTATCGCTGCAACCTGATCTTCGAGGTGCTGACGACGGCGGCCCGCGCCGAGGTCCAGGCGGCGCTGCGCCTGGTCGCCGATCAGGTCCAGATCGTCGAGGTCGCGCGCCGCCCGGCGGAAACCGACATCGTCCGGGACGGCGCCCAGCGCAGCCTGCGGATCGACGCCGGGCAGATCGATGCGCTGGGCAACATCGCCGACGAGATCGTGGTCGCGAACAATGCGCTGGCCCACCTGGCCGCCCAGGTGCGCCGTGGCGTGACCGGCGAGGCGCTGGCCCAGGGCATCCTCACCAACCAGCTCGATCTCGACCGGCTGGTCGGCCGGCTGCACCGCGCGGTCATGCGGGTGCGGCTGATGCCGCTGGCCTCGCTGTTCCGGCGCTTTCCTCGTCTGATGCGCGAAATCGGCACGAAGCTGGGCAAGGAGGTCGTGCTCGCGATCGAGGGCGAGACGATCGAGGTCGACAAATCCCTGGTCGACGGCCTGTTCGACCCGCTGCTGCACCTGCTGCGCAACGCGGCCGACCATGGCATCGAGCCGGCGGCGGCGCGGCGTGGGGCCGGCAAGCCAGCGCGCGGCACGATCCGCCTGGGCGCCTACCGCCTCGGCGATCAGGTCGTGATCGAGATCGCCGACGACGGCAAGGGCATCGATCCGGCCGACCTTCGGCGCATCGCCCTGAAGCGCGGGCTGCTGACGGCGGAGGCGGCGGCCGAGCTGTCCGATGCCGATGCTCTGGATCTGATCTTCGCGCCCGGCTTCTCGACGGCGGAGACGATCACCGACCTGTCGGGCCGCGGCGTCGGCATGGATGTGGTCCGCACCGCCGTGCTGCGGCTGGGCGGGCGGATCGCGCTGTCGAGTCTCGTCGGCACCGGCACGACCGTCCGGCTGTCGCTGCCGGTCTCGGTCGTGCTGTCGAATGTGATCGTCGTCGCCTGCGCCGGCGACAGCTATGGCGTGCCGATGGATATGGTGGTCGAAACCGTCCGCGTCCCGGCCGAGCGGATCCTGGCCGTCCGCAACGGCCGCGCCTTCGTGCTGCGCGACGTGGTCGTTCCGGTGCTCGATCTGGCGGCGCTGCTGGGCCAGACGGCCGGCGGCTCGCGGGGCGATCTCAGGCTGCTGGTCGTGCACCGGCCAGACGGTCTGGTCGCGGTCGCGGTCGACGACTTCACCGACCGGCTCAATCTGCTGCTGCGCCCGATGAGCGGATTGCTGGTCGGCATGCCCGGCGTCGCCGGCACCGCCGTGCTGGGCGACGGGCGCGTGCTGATGATCCTCGATCTGCCGGAGCTGATCGGATGAGCGTACGTCTGGATGGCAATATCATCCGGCTCGAAGGCCGCTGCCACGTCGAGGATGCCGAGCCGCTGCTCGTGCTGTTGCAGGCCGAGCCGGGCAGAATCGTCGATTGTTTTGAGGCCGAAACCCTGCATACCGCCGTCATCCAGGTGCTGATCGCGCTCGGCCCGTCGGTCCAGGGCGAGACGCGCGACGGCTTCCTGCGCCGCTGGGTGGCGCCGGTCTTTGCAAAAGAGCGGCAAGCACCGTAAAGGAAAGCACTTTTCGACAGGGGCGGCGGCGTCATAAGGTGCGCCAGGTGGATCGTCGCCGCGCTTCATGGGTTACCGTTGGGAGAATGGAATGGGAGCGACCATCTTGATCGTCGATGACAGCAAGCTCGCGCGCATCGTGATGAGCAAGGCGATCACGGCATTGCAGCCGGATTGGACGCGGGTCGAGGCGGGCAGCGCCGACGAGGCGATCGCGATCATCGACAAGCAGGCCGTCGATGTCGCGGTATTGGACTTCAATATGCCCGGCCGCGACGGCCTGGTTCTCGCGGCCGAACTGCGGGCTCGCTTTCCGGCCATGTCGATCGCCATCGCGACCGCCAATGTCCAGGACGAGGTGATCGCCGGTGCCCGCGCCGCGAACGCCACTTTCATCAACAAGCCGGTAACCGAGGACGGCATGCGCGGCTTTCTGTCGGGGGCCGCGCTGAGGTTGCGGTCGGCAGGAAAATGACCGACGAAACCGTCGCCCTCGAGGATCTCGAACGCGATGCGTTGACCGAGCTGGTCAATATCGGCGTCAGCCGATCTGCGGTCAGCCTGCGCAAGATGGTCGGCGAACAGGTCATCCTCTCGGTCCCGTCGTTGGAACTGATGACGCGCGCGGCGGCGGCCACGCTGATCCGAGAGCAGGAAAGCGAAGCGCTCGTCGCGGTCTGCCAGGATTTCGAAGGGGCGTTTTCCGGACGTGCCCTGCTGATCTTCCCCGAGGACAGCAGCCTGGCGCTGGTCCATGCCGTCGCGGGCGGCCCGCTGGTCGGCGACGATGCCCATCTGATGGAAGACGAGGCGCTGGCCGAGACCGGCAACATCGTGCTGAACGGCTGCCTCGCCTCGATGGCCAACATGCTGCAGCGTCGGCTGACCCTGTCGCTGCCGACCGTGGTGCGCGGCAACGGGAAATTGCTGTTCGACAGCCCGCAGGCCGGATCGGATCCGCGCGTCGTGCTGTTCCTCTATATAAACTTCGCCATCAACGACCGGGACGTCCGGGGCTATATCGCGATGCTGATGGATCTGCCGTCGTTGGACGTGCTCAAGGGTCTGGTCAATGATTTCATCGCCCGGGTCGTCGGCCCGGACGACCCGGGCGTAGAATAATGATCCAGAGGATTTGACGGCCTGACATATGGCGATCGACGAACATCCGGGACCCGTCGTGCCTGAATCGATCGTTCCGATGATCGAGGATCGCCTGCGCGCGCTCGGTGGACCGTTCTTCGACGCGATCCGGCAATCGGGCATGGCAGCGATCGTGACCGGCCCGCTGGCCGACGATTGCCCGACGGTCTTCGTGAACGATGCGTTTTGCCGGCTGACCGGCTATGAAGCCGCGGAAGCCATCGGGCGCAATTGCCGTTTCCTGCAAGGCCCGGAGACCGATCCCGCCGCGATCGCGCAGGTACGCCAAGCCCTGGCCTCGGACGGCGAGATCACCGTCGATCTGCAGAACCGGCGCAAGAGCGGCGCGCTGTTCTGGAACCGCCTACATATCGCGCCGATCCGCGATGCGGCCGGGACCATCGCATTTTTCCTGTCGACCCAGGTCGACGTCACGTCGGAGCGGGCGGCGGATACCATCCGCGCCCAGCTGGCGACCACCCGCGGTGAACTGGCCGATCTGCAGGAAAAGCTGCGCATCTTCCGCACGGTGACGGGCGTGGCCGGTGCCTGGGAATGGGACTTCACGACCGATCGGCTCTATGGCGACGCCCGGTTCGCCGGCCTCTACGGGCTCGACCCGGCCGCCGCCGCCAACGGCTTGCCGACCACGGCGTTCTTCGACGCGATCCATCCAGCCGACCGTGCCCGCGTGCGCATCGCCATCGCCGGCATCATGAACGGCGCCGAGGTCTTCGCGAAAGACTATCGCGTCGTCGGTCCGGACGGGACGATCGGCTGGGTCTCGGCCCGAGGCCGCGCCCATCTGAACGACCAGGACGAGCCGGTTCGCTTCTCCGGCGTGCTGTCCGACATCACCCAGCAGCGCCGGGTCGAGGATCGGCTGCGCGTAGCACAGAATGCCGGCGGCGTCGGTACCTTCGAATACAGGACCGGCTATGGCACCGCCGAGGTGTCGGGCCAGTTCTGCAAGCTGCTGGGTCTGCGCGAGACCGACTCTCTGCCGGTGCGGACGATCAATTCGGTCGTGCACCCGGACGATCCGCCGATCGTCGATGCGGTCTCGGACCGGCAGAGCGGCCCGTCGTTCCGCGAATTCCGCATCACCCGCGCCGACACGGGCGAGACGCGCTGGATGGCGCGTCGGGGCGAAAGCACCCGCGAGAGCGAAGGCGCGAAGCTGCATTTCGTCGGCGTGATCTACGATGTGACCGCGGCCAAACAGGCCGAGGAGCGCCTGCGCGAGCTGGCGGACACCTTGGAAGAGCGTGTGCGCGACCGCACCCGGGAACGCGACCGGGTCTGGGCCCTGTCCCAGGACCTGTTCAACGTCTGCGGCTTCGACGGCCGGCTGCGCGCGGTCAATCCGGCCTGGGCGAGCGTGCTGGGCTATGGCGAGGCCGAGCTGGTCGGCCAGGCCTTCGCCGCCCTGATCCATCCAGACGATCTGGAAGAGGCGTCGGCGCATTTTTCCGCCCTGACCCAGTTGAGCGGCGCCCGCGATTTCGACAGCCGGCTGCGCCATAAGAACGGCACCTTTCGCTGGATCAACTGGACCGCGATCCCTGAAGGCGACGTGTTCTACAGCATCGGGCGCGACGTGACCCATCGCAAGCAGCTGGAAGACCTGCTGCGCCAGAGCCAGAAGATGGAGGCGGTCGGCCAGCTGACCGGCGGCCTGGCCCATGATTTCAACAATATGCTGATGGGCATCATGGGCGGCATGGAGATCATGCGCCGCCGCATCGCCGACGGAAAATTCAACGACCTGAACCGCTTGATCGAGATGGCGCTGTCGTCGGCCGAGCGGGCGGCGGCGCTGACCCATCGGCTGCTGGCGTTCTCGCGCCGCCAGTCGCTCGACAGCCGGGCGCTCGACGTCAACGCGCTGGTCGCCTCGATCGAGGATCTGCTGCGCCGGACCCTGGGCGAGCGGGTCGCCATCACGCTGGCGCTCGGCCCCGACACCTGGACCGCGGTCGGCGACGCCAACCAGCTGGAAAGCGCCATTCTGAACCTGGCGATCAATGCCCGCGACGCCATGCCGGACGGCGGGCGCCTGACCATCGGCACGGCCAATGCCCAACTGGACAAGGACTACACCGACGCCCATGCCGATCTGGCGCCGGGTGACTATATCCGGATCACCGTGGCCGACACCGGCGTGGGCATGAGCCCGCAGGTAGCGCGCCGCGCGTTCGAGCCGTTCTACACGACCAAACCGATCGGCCAGGGCACCGGCCTGGGCTTGTCGATGGTCTATGGCTTCGCCCAGCAGTCCAAGGGCCATGTGGCACTGGAAAGCCGGATCGGGTCGGGCACGAGCGTGGCGCTGTATCTGCCGCGCTTCAACGCCGATGCCGCGATCGAAGCAGTCGCGGCGCTGGCCGAGGCGCCGCGCGGCGATGGCGAGACCGTGCTGGTGATCGAGGACGACGAGACCGTGCGCGAACTGGTGGTCGAGGTGCTGGGCGAACTGGGCTATGCCGCGGTCGAGGCGCGCAACGGCGACGAGGCGATCGCGATCCTGAAATCGCAGCAAGGCCTGGATCTGATGGTCAGCGATGTCGGCTTGCCCGGCCTGAACGGTCGGCAGATCGCGACCATCGCGCGCCAGCACCGGCCCGGTTTGCAGATTCTGTTCATGACCGGCTATGCCGCCGACGCGGTCGATCGCCCGAACTTCCTCGGTCCCGGCATGGACATGATCCTGAAGCCGTTCTCGATGGACGCGATCGCAGTCCGCATCCGCGGCATCATCGAAGGCAGCTAGGCCAGGATATCGACCGGCCGGTGCAGCGCATCGGCGCTGCGCTGGGCCTCGTTGCTGGTGAAGGTCAGGATGCAGCGCGCGCCCTCCCAGATCTCCACCGTCTCGCCTTCGAATTCGCGGGCGGCGCCGGCAATGGCAGCCGCGTCGTCCGGGTACGGCCTCTCGTGCCGGCCGGTGACCAGGTCGTTCTCGTCGAGCACGTAGAGTTTATAATACGGCATGGCGGTCTCCCGTGTCTAGAGAGACTCAACCGGCGAGGCGGGGGTGGGGTTCCCTGGGTGAGGCGCGATCGGGAATGGGGACGGTATCGCCTATTATGGGCGAAAATGGATCGAAGTACCGTCCCATGGGTTGTATGAAGTGGAGCAGGTCTTCGTTGCTCTCCTCACAGGAGGCGGCGATGGAAGTCCAGATGTTTCTGACTCACGTTCCCCAGCAGGGCCAGTTCGGGCCCTGGATGTCCCTCGATCGACATGGCCACCACGCCACGGCGCTCTCGGTTACTGCCTTTCGCCCCGACAGAACCGACAGGAAGGAACTCCTGCCGATCTGGGGTGAAATCGAGTGGAGAGAGACGTCCCTCGACCAGGCCCGGCTCAAGCGCTTCAACGGCGGCATGGTCGATGTGGTGCTGCCCTCCGATACGCCGCCCCCGCGCATCCGTTTCAAGGGCGAAGGCGCCGCCGGCGGCGACCTGCGGGTCGTCCTGCAATTCCGCGATATCGCAACGGCGTGATGGAGTGGCCCCTAGTGAAATAAGGGGACAAGTGGGATAATGAGGGGACACAGTACTGAATGCGGAGGGGAGAAGGCCGCCTCGATGACAGTGCATTTGTCGTTGGATTTTCGATGTCTCCCGACTCGCGTAAATGCGCCGCGGCCCAAGTTAAATGCACCGTCACCGCAACTAGACCGAGTTGCAGGCCGAAACCACACTGGCGTCCGCAGGCCGCTTTGGGGCTCGCACCGCATTGTGGCATGACGGGACCTCAGGCCCTGGAAGACACAGGAACCGCATCATGACCAAAGCCCCCAAGCTCCGCCGGCCCGACCCCTAACAGGACAAGGCGCGCGAGATCGCCATCGATGCAGGGCTCGATCCGGACGTGTGTGTCGAGCGGCCCGGTGCCTGGCCTATGCCTGGTGCACTTCCTAGGACGCTGCCGCCAGCAATACCGCTGACTAGGTACTGAGGCTGTTACCGGATAGGGTGGCAGCCCACCACGCCGGTCTGACGGGATTTCACATGACGCTCGAAGTTGACATCACATATACCGCGCCGGGCGCTGGTGCTCAGCCGCGCACCCTCTTCAGCCGCCTCGCCGATACCGTCAACGTCCGAGATTACGGGGCGCTCGGTGACGGTACGGGCCACACGCCGACCGACACGGGCGTAGACATCTCCTCCGCAGCCTGGAACACCTGGGCGGGCACGCCGTTCGAAACCAACCTCTCCCACTCGCCTTGGGGCACTGGCGGCACGTTCAATCCACCGCGTGCGACGCCATTCCTCAACACCGATACCTGGGACTATATCGGCATCACGCTCGCCATGTGGCAGGCCAAGGCGACCTATCTACCGGCGGGCATTTACCTTATCAACGTGAGCGGCCTTGGCAAGTCGACCGTCTGCAACGGCCTCTACATCATGTCCGGCCTGGAGCAGATCATTTTCGGCGATGGCCCCGAGCAAACGACCATCCAGACGAAGGAAGACTCCTCTTATTTCTCGACCAACCAGGTCGGCGTGACCGGTGCCTTTCAGTTATTTACGATCTACCGCGGTACGGGGCAGGCAACCCACATCCGCGACCTGTCTCTTTCCGGGCCTATTTCCTATTCGCCGACCGCTCTGAATCTCGACCTGATCCAGGGCTTGAACATCAACGGCGTGACCTTCCGTGAGCTCTGGCTCACGTCAGCTAGCCGGGGCCTCGCGCTTCTGACCAACACCAGCGACTGCCACGCCACCGGCATCACTGCGGAATTCTGTTTCGACAGCATCGTCTACGTGGATTCCGGATCTGAGCTGGATATCGATTTTTGTAATCTCTGGTCCTCAGCGCCCGAGACCACGATGATGGGCATCCATGCGCTCGGGAACGTGGAGATTTCGAGCTGCCGCTTCATGGAATTCGGCGGGGGCGCGGTCCTTGCCATGACCGGGTCTTTGGTCGGCTGCCATGTTTGGAACAACAACGGGTGTAGCGGTTGGCCGGTCTCCTTTTCTGGTGCCGCGACCGTTCTCGGCAACGACATTGTCGGTAATACCTCCGGCGGCTGCCTTAACGTCGTGACGGGCGCCGTTGTCAGCGGCAACCGTATCATCGAGGCCGGCGAGCATCATTGCATCGGTATCGGCAACGGGAATGCCGGCTCGGCGACAAACTTGGCGATCACGGGCAACGTCCTCACCAAGAGTAACAACACCGCGGCAGCGTTCAATTACGCAGTCCTCGCGACTCACCAGGGTGTTGACTATACCGGAGCCGCAACGGCCAGCGTGTTCATCAGCGGCAACGTGGTCTCAGGCAATTGGCTGTCCCTGCTCGGCACCGCGACCCTCCGGAACAACATGGTGAACGCCGTCCTTCAGGTCGGCGCCGCCGTGATGAGCGGCAGCTTCGCGACGCCGTCTAGCACGATTACGATTACCGGCGGCTCGCTCGATCCCGGTGACGGCTCGATTGCGGCCCAGCAGCGGCTTTATTTGATTTCGGTTGTGTCGACCGGGCTCTCGCACGCCGGCCAGGGGTTCGCCCTCTACACCAACCTTTACGATGGAACCGCAGTGCTTCTCAACACGCTCGGCACCAAAGTGACCAACGGCTCCATGACCTTCGGCACAAGTGGAAACAATCCGACCGTGGCCATCACAAGTTCGGGGACCGCCGGAACCGTCAGCTACACCGTCACCATGAACACCCTCGTATAGCTGTCATTTCCAAGTAGGTTGTTCAGTCGTTGCCATGGAGTAAGGCCGGCGATACCTGAGTGCGGCCTTGTCAGATTGTAGCCTTCGATCCAGATCGGCATGGCGCGGCCTCGGCTTGGTGACCGACGTTACGACGCTGACCTTGCAGCCGAACTCGAAGGGCTTGCGGGCCTTGCCCTTGCCGATGGGCAGATCGAGAGAGCGCAGCAAAGCTTGGATCGGGAGCGACTGTCGCCGGTTACGGCCGACGGCGCGCTGCTGATGCAGGCCGTCGGCAGGCGGCTTGGCATCGTGCCGCCGGCCATGCCGTGCGGAACAGATCCTCGTCGATGGACCGCCGGCGACATCGAGACATTCGCGGCTTTCCTCGCCTCGGCTGCGCCTGCGGATGGCTTGGACAAACTGTTCGATCTAGCTGGCTGGAACCCCGAGCAACATCCGCGCTGGCCATCGGGCGATTCCGATGGCGGCAAGTTTCGCCCGTCTGACGGCGACGCGTCCGATGTCGTCTCGCGGCATCCGCTGCTGCACCTCGTGTCGGACGAGACGGGACCGGGCATCGGCCATAACGTTCCGCCGCTCGATGAAGAGGGCAAGCCCAAACTGCCGATCGATCGGCCGGCGACCACGAGGGAATTGAATGCCCGCGGCAAGGTGATGACCAACCGGCTGGGGCCACAGGTTCGCGGTGGCGTCAAAAGCAAGGCCCAGGCGCTCGGGGAGTTCGCGCAGGAGAGCGGAGCGACCGATTGGCTTGGAACACAAGTCGGGCGCTTCTTATCGCAGTTCGACGATCCACAGCCGCTGAGTGATCTGATCGCCGCGGAAAAGAAAGACGATCCACCCCGGAAGTTCGGCTACGAAACGCATCATATCGTCGAGGTTCACCGCAATGCTGATGACCCGCTCGCTAATTCCAACAATTTTAGCGGTGACGAGTTGGAGAGCGACGCGAACAAGGTCCGGATCCCCTACTATGGGCATCGCGCCATCACTGATTTCTACGCCACGCCAAGCAATAAATTTGGAGGACTCAGTCCCCGTGAATATCTCCGGGGCAAGAGCTGGGATGATCAATATCAATTCGGGCTTGAGATCATGAGGGAATTCGGAGTGCTGAAATGACTGACTCAGGGCTGAGAATACTCACGGACGAGGAATTGGTAGCAGAATTCGAGAATCGGGCGAGGGTGCATGGCCACAATGTTGTCGACGGTGAGGTGCGCGATACCAAACGGAGCTATCGGGAACTCAATGCCATCGACGAAGAACTCCGAGCACGCGGGCCGACGGCACGAGTTGGTTTGACCAGGCTCCTCGATCATCCGGAAATCGCTGTTCGGTACTATGCTGCCACTTGGTCGCTGGCCGTTGAACCAGGCCGCGCGCGTGCCGTCATTGAGGCGGTAAGAAATCTTGGCCCCATTCGCCTAGCGGGAGATGCAGGAATGACTTTACGCATGCTGGACGACGGACGGTTCAAGCCGACCTGAGCAACCTCGATGGACGCTCGATCGCTGGGTATGAAGGCAATTGGGGATGCTTTCTTGAAACTGGTGCCGCCTGCGTGACTCGAACACGCGACCCCCGCATTACGAATGCGATGCTCTACCAGCTGAGCTAAGGCGGCTAACCGTTTCGGGGCGGGGCACGTTTCGGTGCGGCCCTTGGACTGTCGAAGCGGCGCGGAACATGACAGATGCCGGCCGGGCTTGCAATTGCACAAATGAGGGAGCGCCCTTGCAACAAAACCGGGATCGGGGCCGGTCTCCTCCGCACGGGCGAGGCGACCTCAGGGGCCGCCTGGAACGGCGGTTGCGGGGGCGGTCGGGTCGAGTTGGGCCGGGTCGCCGCCGGACAGCGGCATGGCGCGATCGGGGCGGGTGCCTTCGGCCCGGTCGGGCGTGCGCCAGGCCAGCGAATCGAAATTATGGCAGCTCGGGCACAGCGGTTCCCAGCCGTGAGTCTCGGCCCCGCAGGCGCCGCAGATCCAGGTCGCATCGGCCTCGCCGCGCGCGGCGCGCTCCAGCCAGGTATGGCGCGCCTCGCCATTGCCGTGCTCGCCCTGCTCCAGCTCCGCCATCAGATGACAGAGCCGGTTGGACCAGGGGCCGGGGCCCTGGGCGCCGGCGCGGTCCAGATGGCGCCTGGCCTCGCCCCAGAGCCGGGCGTTGAGCGCGATCGCGGCGGCTGCCAGATGGCTTTCCGGGTCGGACGGCCTGAGTTCGACCAGCCGCTCGAACCGCTTCAGCCGCTGCACCGGCGCTTCCGACGCCAGCAGCAGGTTATAGGCCTCGGCGACCTGCGGATGGCCGGTCTTGGCCCAGGCGGTCTCGAGCACGCGCAGGCCCTTCACCGTCTTGTCGCCGTCGCGCAGCAGATGGGCGTAATGGGCGGCGGCCGGCGCGAAGCCCTCGTCCAGCCCATGGGCCTGGGCCGCATAGCTGAGCGCGTCGCGGGCATGGCTTTCGCCCGCGGCCTGGCGGCTGTGGGCGATCAGCAGGGTCGCCTGGTAATGCCGGCCGATCTCGGCGCTGATCGCGCCCTTCTTGACCGCCTGCTTCAATGTCGCGGCCGCCTTGCGCCATTCTTGCGCGCGGGTCTCCAGCGCCAGCTGGCTCTGCAGCACCCAGGCGGTCGAGGGCTTCAGCTGGTTGGCGCGCGTGGTCAGCTTGAGCGCGGTCGCGTCGTCGCCGCGCTTCAGCGCTTGCAGGATCAGGCCGCGCAGGCCCAGGAACTCGGTCTCCGGATCGCCCAGCATGGCCGAGAACTCGCCCTCGGCCTTGGCGCCGTCGCCGCGCATCAGGGCGGCCTGGGCCGACAAGAGGCGGGTCAGCGGCGGGGTCTCCAACAGGCCCTTGCGGAACATCAGCTCGGCCCGCTTGTGCAGCCGTTCCGCCTCGCGCGCGTCGCCGGCCGCGATCGCGACCAGACCCGAGGTCAGCGCGCGGTAGCCCTCGAGCCGCCGCTGGTCGCGCCGCCGGCCGGCATAGCGTCGCGGCGCGCGCAGCAGGCGGCCCAGCAGCGACAGCACGAACCACAGAACCAGCATCACGATCAGCAGCGCCAGGGCGGCGATGCCGAGCGCCATATCGGCGCGCCAGCCAAGCCAGCTGACGCTGATCGTGCCCGGCTGGTCGGCGAAGAACACCGCGACCGCGACGACCAGCGCGACCAGGAACAGGCCGGGCAGAACGCGCCTCATTGCGGGGTGCCCTGATCGGCAGTGGGTGCTGCTGCGGCCGGCGCCGCGGGCTCGGGCGCCGGCTGGGGCATGGCGGTGCTTTGCAGCCGCTGGGTCGCGAGCGTGCCGAGCTGGCCGACCGCATCCTCGACCGCCAGTCGGTCGCGGGCCTCGCCCAGCCAGGGCTTCACCACATCGCCGGCATGGCCATCCATGACCTGGACCGCCTGGACCGCGCCGGCCAGATCGCCCGCCTTCAGCGCGGCGGTGGCGACGGCCAGGCTATGGTCCGGGCCGGGCGGCAGATTTTCGACGGTGCCGCCATCATCGATGCGATGGACCGAGACCAGCTTGCCCGCGCGCGCTGCCATGCGCTGCCACAGGCTGGCATCGACGGCGGGCGGCAGCGGCTGGTTGATCGCGGCGGGCAAACCGGCCAGTTCCTCGCTGAGCTTGGCACGGCTGGCGACGCCCTGGGCGGCGAAGCGGTCGAGCGTGGCCAGCGCGGGTGCTGCGGCCGGATCGTCGCCGGCGGCGGATTTCAGCACGCCGACCGGGCCGTCGAACGGGCCGGAACCGGCCAGACGATCCTTCAACTCGGCCAGGGCCAGCACGGTCGCCTTTTCGTTGCGCTGGGCCGAGGCCTGCTGCTGCACCTGCAGCTCCAGCCGGGCGATCCGGCTGGCGGCGTCGTTGAGGTTGGCCGTCACGCGCTCAAGATCGGCCGCGACCGCCTGGACGCTGGCCGGATCGGCGGTCGGCTTGGATTCCAGAGCGGTCAGGCGCTGGCCCAGCGCACTCACGCCCTGCTGCAGGCCGGTAACGGCGCCGGCCGGGGCGGCCGTCGCCTGCAGCCGATCGAGCCGGGCCTCGGCGGCGTCGAGCCGTGCTGCGAAGGCGCTGCCCGGGATCGGGTCGGACGGGGCGGCCGGCGTCGGGTTTGTGCTCGGCACGGGTTCGCTCGGCGCCGGCGGGTTCGCCGCGACCGCGGCCGGCGCGTTCGGAGTCGGTGCCGCGGGGATTTCGGCCGCCGGGGCCGGCGGCGCTGCGGGCGGCAGCGGCGAGCTGCCGAGCGGCGGCTCATGCGCCGGCATCATGGTATGGGGACCGCTCGACACCTCGGGCGCGGTACCGGTGTCGGCGACGCCGCCGGCATGCAGCGTGGTTCCGGCCGTCTCGGTCGCGTGCGGCGGCGGGGTGTCAGCGCCGCCCAGGTAGCCGGCGTCCTCCAGCCTGGTCTTGATCATCGGGCCGAGCACGGCGACGCCGCCGACCAGAACCAGCACGACCAGGCCGACCCAGACGATGGGCGACCGGCGCTGCACCTTGCCGGTCGGCGGCACTGGGGCGTCGATCGCCTCCGCGTCCGGCAGCTCGAACGGAAAGGGCGGCACGAAATCGGCATCCGGCGTCCTCTCCCCGACGAGCGGCGTCTCGGGGATGACCGGCGTCTCGGCGATGATCGGCTCTATCACCGGTCCCGAGGGCGGGATCGCGGCGGCGATGGTCGGCTCAATGCGGGGCTTCTTGATGGCGGGTGCCTTGGTGTTTGCGGCCTTGTCGGGCGGCGGCGGGGCTTCGGTCAAGAATTCCTCCTTGGGCGCCGGCTTGGCACCAGCCGCAGGCGGCACGAGCGAGAGCAGGGCCGCCTGGGTCGGCGCCGCCGCGATCTGGATCTCCGCCAGCTTCAGCCCGTCCAACGCCTGGGCGACTGCCGGGCTGAGGCACCAGGCGGTCAGAAGGCCGGCGCGGGACGACAGGCCGGACAGATGCATCAGGGCCACGAAATGACGTGCGGTCCGGGGCGAAAACAGCAGCACGCCGTCCAACGTTCCGGTGCCCAGCGCGGTGCGCGTCGCCGGCGCCAGATCGGCGGCCGGCTCTGCATCGTACAGCACGGCCCGGCGCACGCCATAGCCGACGGCCTCCAGGCTCTGTGCCAGCTCGCCCGCGACATCATGGCCGGAGACATGGAGCAGCAGACCATCCTCGGGCCTGCGGTGGGCGCGGACCAATGCCACCAGCAGGGCGACGTCGCCGTCGGCGCTGTCGATCCGCTCGAAGCCCAGCTCGCGCGCCAGCGTCGCAGTCCGGTCGCCGACGGCGAAGACCGGAATGTCGCGCCGCGTCGACAAGCTGGCGAAGGCGCGCACGCCGTTGCCGCTGGTGAACAGCAGCCCGGTGACCTCCGCCAGATCGAGCGCGCTGCGGTCGCGGAACCGGATCGACAGCAGCGGGTCGAGCAGGATGATATGGCCGGCCGCGGTCAGCAGGTCGGACAGCGGACCGGCGTCGAGAGCGGGGCGGGTCACCAGCAGCTTCATCGGCGGACCTTGCTCCAGGACTTCAGTTAACGGACGGGGGCGTCCGGCATTGGCAGATCGAAGAAACCATCGCCGGCGCGGCGCCGAAGTTCCGCGCCGGCATCGCGGCCGAGCGCCGCCGCCTCGGCCGCGGCACCCGACCGTTCGGTCGCGTGCGCGACTTTGCCATCCGGGCTGACCACCAGGCAACGCAGGTTTAGCGTTCCGGTTGAATCCAGTTCGGCCAGCGCCGCGATCGGCGTCTTGCACGAGCCGTCGAGCGTCGCCAGCAGCGCCCGTTCGGCGGCGACCCGGATCCGGGTCGGCGCATGGTCGAGCGGTGCCAGATAGGTTGCGACCCGGTCGTCATCGACCCGCCGTTCGATGCCGATGGCGCCCTGCGCCACGGCCGGCAGCATCAGTTCGGGCGGCAGGATCTGGGTGATCCTGGAGGCCAGGCCCAGACGCTTCAGTCCGGCCGTCGCCAGCAGGGTGGCATCGACGATGCCGGCGGCGAGCTTGGCCAGGCGGGTATCGACATTGCCGCGGATCGGGACGATCGACAGATCGGGGCGCACGCGCAGGATCAGGGCCTGACGCCTGAGCGACGCGGTGCCGACGACGGATCCCGGCGCCAGCGACATCAGATCGCCGGCCTGGTCGGAAAAGAACGCATCGCGCGGGTCCTCGCGCTCCAGGAAACAGTCGATCACCAGCCCGTCGGGCAACCAGGTCGCGACGTCCTTCATGGAATGGACCGCGAGATCGATGCGGCCGTCGATCAGCGCCTCCTCGATCTCCTTGGTGAACAGGCCCTTGCCGCCGATGGCGGCCAGGGTCCGGTCGGTCACGGCATCGCCGGTGGTGCGGATGATCGTGATCTGGACGGCATCGGGTGATGCCAGATCGGGATGAGCCTGGCTCAGCAGGGCGCGCACCAGCTCGGCCTGGGCGAGCGCGAGGGCGCTGCCGCGGGTGCCGATGCGCAGCAGGGGGCGGTCGATGGTCATGGCCCAATCTTTATCGCCAGCGGCTTGGCTTGTCGCCTGCATTCCTGAGGCGGCAGGCAACCCGGACCGGAAAGCAGCCCGAAAACCTCGATTCATCGATCTGTCCGCGCCATGTCGGCTGGTCTATCCTGTTGAAACATGGGGAGGAACGGCGTGCCATGACGTCCGGGTTGATCAGATCGGTGTCGGTCGCGCTGCTCTCGCTCGCGAGCGTCGCGCGGGCCGAGTCCCCGCCCGGACCGGCAGCGACGCCGGCCCGGCACCTGATCGATCTGGCGCGCGACGCGACCGGCGGTGGTGCCTGGGACCAGGTGCGGGTTTTGCACCGTTTCCTGACGCTGAGCTCCGGCGGTCTCTCCGGCACGCTTGAGGCCTGGGGCGAACCCAGCCGCGGCTTGGCGTCGAGCCACTATGTGCTGGGCCCCGATTCGGGTGCCGAAGGCTGGGACGGCAAGACCGGCTGGACGGCCGACTGGGCGCACCGGGTCCATCCGACCGAAGGCGGCGACCTGGCTCTGGCGCGGTCGACCGCCTTCTGGGCCAGCTTCGGCTTTCTGTCGCCCGATCGGCTCAAGGTTCCGGCCGAGACCGCGGGCAGCCGGGACGAGGGCGGCAAGACCTACGATCTGGTGCGGTTCAACCCGGCCGGCAGCGACCCGGTCGAGATCTGGTTCGAGCGGACCAGCCATCTGCCGCTGAAGCTGGTGATCCAGAACGTCGATCCGGTCACGGTGCATCTGATCGATTGGCGCCGCTCGGGCCCGCTCGTGCTGCCCTTCACGCTGCAGACCTCGAACGGCCTGGTCAAATACGACGCGACCAGCCGGCTCGATCATGCGGTGATCGAGGTCGTCGACGGTCCCGACCCGTTCGCGCCGCCGCCGGATCCGCCGCCCGACTACGTCTTCGCCGCCGCCAAACCCGCCGTCATGCCGTTGGAGCCGATCGGCACCGCCGTACTGGTCGATGTCGAGATCGACGGGCACGGACCCTATCGCTTCGCGCTCGACAGCGGCAGCAGCGACGTCATCGACAGCGGTCTGGCACGCGAACTGGGCCTGCCCGTGGCGGGTGCGTTCCATGGCCGCGGTGCCGGCGAGCGGCCGGTCGATGTCGGCTTGACCCGCGTCGCGGCACTCGGCGTCGGCGACCTGACCCTGCGCGACCAGCTGCTGCGCGTGGTGCCGCTCGATTTCGACCTCAATGGCGCCAAGCCGGCCTATCGCGGCCTGATTGGGTTCGAGCTGTTCGACCGTCTGATCGTCCGGCTGGATCACGAGCTGAAGCAGCTGACGCTGAGCGAGCCGGCCGGCTGGCGCTACGGCGGCGACGGCAAGCTGCTGCCGTTCCGCTTTCACGGCCGGGTGCCGGTGGCCGACGGTGTGATCGATCTGGTGCCGGGCCGCTTCACGCTCGATACCGGCCAGGGCAATTCGCTGACGCTGTATCGGCCGTTCCTGGAGTCGGCCGGCATCGTCAATAAATATCCACCGAAATTCACCACCGTGGTCGCGGTCGGCGTCGGTGGCACCATCACCGCCGGCGTCGCCCGCGCGCATCTGCTGAAGCTGGGCCCGGTCGAGGTCGCCGGCCCGGTCGTCTATCTGTCGCAGCAGCGCGCCGGTGCCTTCGCCGACCCCAATCTCGCCGGCAATGTCGGTGAGGGCGTGTTCGAGCGCTTCAACGTCACGTTCGACTATGGCCGCCGACAAGCCTTCTTCGAGCGCACGCCGCACTATGATGACGGCGATTCCCTGCGGCTGCTGACCTTGAAGCGCGATCCGGAGGGGGGCTTGCGCGTGTTGGGCGTGCTGCCGGGCGGTGCCGCGGCCGAGGCGGGCGTGCGGGTCGGCGACCTGATCGAACTGATCGACGGCGCCGAGGCGCGCTATCTGGATTACTGGCCGCTGCGGCGCTTTTTTTCCCGCCCGGCCGGGACGAGGCTGCGTCTGCGCATCCGGCGCGACGGCAGCACGTTCGACGTGATCATCGTGCTGAGCCAGGCCGTGTGAGCGGCATCAGTCCGCCAGATATTTCGCCAGGAATGCCGGCACCAGCGTCAGCGCATCGGCGCGGGCCGCCGGATCCATGCCGGTGATCGGGACCACGCCGGCCTTGGTGACGTATTTCGGCAATTCATGGACCGGCGCGTCCGGCCAGTCGAAGTCGTGATAGGCGCCGGGATAGAGTTTGACCGCGACCGGCGCGCCCGCCTCGGCGGCAGCACCGATCATCTGCCGGCACGGCTCGGCCGGGGTCCAGACGTCCTTGTCGCCGACCAGGACCTGCAGCGGGATCTTGGTCGTCCAGGGTTCGGCGAAGGCCGAGGCGCGGCAGGCGGCCGGATAGAAGGCGAGGGCGACGCGGAAATCGCCCTTGGGCAATGCCGCCGGACGGCTGGCGCTCGGATGACGGATGGCGATCAGGGTGGCGCCGCCGCCCTGGGACCAGCCGACCAAGCCGATCCGGTCCGGCCGGACGAACGGCTGGTCCTGCAGATACGACAGCGCGCCATAGGCGTCGCGCGGCCGGGCGCGGTAGAGCTCGAGCTTGAACCCGGCCTGCGAACACATTTCGCCGCTGCCGCGTGGGGTAAAGCTGTCGACCATCAGCACGACCCAACCAAGCGCGTTGAAGCGCTGGGCCCAGTCGCTCTCGCGCGTCCAGGGCGTGCCGCTCTTGTTCAGCAGGCCGCCGCAGCCGTGCATAAACACCAGCGCCGGATGCGGCCCATCGCCGGCCGGGCGGTAGAGGTAGCCGTCGAGCTCGGTCGCGTCGGCGCCGGCCGAGGGAAAATGCACCCGTTCCTGGGCGGAGGCGGCCCCGCCGATCAGGCAGGCCGCGAGCAGAATTCCCCAGAGTCGCATCGTCGGTGCCATCCTTGTCTGTCGCGGTGCCGGTTGTCGGGCGCCCGGTCCGCGCGTATATCCGAGGCCATGAGAATTCTCGGCATCGAGACGAGCTGCGACGAGACCGCCGCCGCCGTGGTCACGGAGGAGGGCGCGGGCACGTCCCGCATCCTCGCCCATACTGTACGCGCCCAACTGGCCGAACATGCCCCCTATGGCGGCGTGGTGCCGGAGATTGCGGCGCGCGCGCATCTGGACTATCTGGACGACGTGATCCGCGCCACGTTGAACCAGGCGGACCTGAGCCTGGGCGATCTCGACGGCATTGCCGCGACGGCGGGGCCGGGGCTGATCGGCGGGGTGATGGTCGGGGCCACCACGGCCAAGGCGCTGTCGCTGGTGTCCGGCCTACCTTTCATGGCGGTCAATCATCTGGAGGCGCATGCGCTGACCGTGCGTCTGACCGACGACGTGCCGTTTCCCTATCTCCTGCTGCTGATCTCGGGCGGCCATTGCCAGTTGCTGATCGTCGAGGGTGTCGGGCGCTATGTCCGGCTCGGCACCACGATCGACGATGCGGTCGGCGAGGCGTTCGACAAGACCGCGAAGCTGCTGGGCCTGGGCCATCCGGGCGGGCCTGCCGTCGAGCGCGCGGCCGCGACCGGCGATGCCCGGCGCTTCGCGCTGCCGCGGCCGATGGTCGGGCGGCCGGGCTGCGACTTTTCCTTCTCCGGCCTCAAGACCGCGGTGCGCCAGGCGCAGGCCGGTCTGGCGCCGGGCGATAGCCAGGCGGTCCATGATCTGGCCGCCTCGTTTCAACAGGCGGTCGCCGACAGCCTGGCCGACCGCTGCCGGCGCGCGACCGACATTTTCCGGGACCGCCATCCGGAGGGTCGCCATCTGGTCGTGGCCGGTGGCGTCGCCGCCAATGGCGCGATCCGGGCGACGCTGTCGGCCGTGGCCGAACGGGCCGGGCTGGAACTGGTTGCCCCGCCGCCGGCGCTCTGCACCGACAATGGCGCCATGGTCGCCTGGGCCGGGCTCGAACGGCTGCGGCTCGGCCTGACCGATCCGCTCGATTTTGCCGCCCGGCCGCGCTGGCCGCTCGATGCCAGTGCCGCCAAGGCGGCCTTCGCCGGAGTGAAGGCATGACTCGTTTCAGGGATATCGGAGTCATCGGCGGCGGTGCCTGGGGCACGGCGCTGGCTGCGACCGCGCAGCGTGCCGGTGCCCGGGTGACGCTCTGGGCGCGCGAGACCGAGGTGGTCGAGAGCATCATGGCGCGGCATGAGAACGCGGCCTTCCTGCCCGGCGTGGCCCTGCATCCCTCGATCATGGCGACCGGGGATCTGGCCCAGGTCGCCCGCGCCGACGCGCTGCTGCTGGTCGTGCCGGCGCAATATGTCCGGGCGACCACGATCGAGCTGGCGAAGGTGCTGCCCGACGATACGCCGATCGTCATCGCGGCCAAGGGCATCGAGATGGGTAGCGGCGCCACCATGGGCGAGGTGCTGGCCGAGACCTTGCCGCGCAACCCGTTCGCCGTGTTGTCCGGTCCGACCTTCGCGATCGAGGTCGCGCGCGGGCTGCCGACGGCGGTGACGCTCGCCGCGGTCGACCAGGAGCTGGGCGCCGATCTGGTGGCGGCGCTGGGCACCCAGACCTTCCGCCCCTATCTCAGCGACGATCCGATCGGCTGCGAGATCGGCGGCGCGGTCAAGAACGTGCTGGCGATCGCCTGCGGCATCGTGTCGGGCCGCGGGCTGGGCGACAATGCCCGCGCGGCGCTGATCACCCGGGGACTCGCCGAAATGGTCCGGCTCGCCGTCGCCAAGGGCGGCCGGCCGGCGACGCTGATGGGCCTGTCCGGCCTGGGCGATCTGGTGCTGACCTGCACCGCCCTGCAATCGCGCAATTGCTCGCTGGGCGCCGCCCTTGGCCAGGGCCGCAGTCTGGCCGACGTGCTGGACGAACGCCGGTCGGTCGCGGAAGGCGTGGCATCGGCCGCCGCCGTGGCCGAACTGGCTGGCCGGCTGGGGCTCGACATGCCGATCGTCTCGGCGGTCGATGCCATCCTGCATCGGGGCGCCGCGATCGACGGCGCCGTCGCCGGCCTGCTCGCCCGGCCGTTCCGGGCCGAAGGGCTGCCGCTCTGATTGTGGTATCAGAGGACGCTTGCGATAGGCTCCTGTCGCCGGCTATCTCGTTCGTGACTGGTTTGCCCGCAAACGATCGGCTAGGTTGCCTGGACTGATTTTCCGCGAAAAAGGTTCAGGGATCATGATCTTCTCCGTCCATTGCATCGACCGCACCGACGCGACCGGCGTCCGTGCCGGGACCCGTCCGGCTCATGTCGAGTTTCTGAAGTCGCTCGGCAAGACGCTGGTGCTGGCCGGCCCGTTCCTGGCCGACGATGGCGTGACGCCGACCGGCAGCTTCCTGCTGGTCGAGGCGGCGGACAAGGCGGCGGCCGAAGCGCTGGCGGCGGGCGACCCCTATGCCCAGGCCGGCCTGTTCGCTTCGGTCACGGTCCAGGCCTACAAGGTCGTGTTCCTCAACCCGCCGGTGGCGTGAGCGATCATGGCCTATTGGTTGGTCAAATCCGAACCGTTCAAATATTCCTGGGCGCAGATGGTCGCCGACGGCCGGACCCATTGGGACGGCGTGCGCAACTATCAGGCGGCGAATAATCTCAAGGCGATGCAGGTCGGTGACCGGGCGTTCTTCTATCACTCTAACGAGGGCAAGGAGATCGTCGGCGTGGTCGAGATCGCCCGTACCGCCTATCCGGACCCGGGCGACGAGACCGGCCGCTTCGTCATGGTCGACGTCAAGCCGTTGCTGCCGGCGCCGACGCCGGTCACGTTGGCCCGGATCAAGGCCGATCCGCGGTTGGCCGATTTCGCCCTGGTCCGGCAATCGCGCCTGTCCGTCGTCCCGGTGCGGGATGCCGAATGGGCGATGCTCTGTTCCATGGCGGGCATTTCCGCCTAAGCCACTCCTTTGGATGATGCCCGTGAGTTTGGACGAGAGCGGTCGCTATAGTCAGGCTGGACGGCCGTCGGGTGTCATCGGCTGGGCGGTCGGCCTGTACATGCGCTGGCGCAATGCCGACCTGAACGCCGCCGCGATCGACGCGCTGGTGCCGTTTCCGGGCGACCGGGTGCTGGAGGTCGGCTGCGGTCCGGGCGAGGGGCTGCGGCGTCTGTCCGCCATACGCGAGATCGGCAAGCTGACCGGCATCGACCATTCGCCGCTGATGCTGGCCATGGCCGAACAGCGCAACCGCCCGGCGATCCAGCGTGGCGCCGTCGATCTGCGTCTGGCCGGCATCGACGCCGCCCCCTTCGCCGAGCGCAGCTTCGATGCGATCCTGGCGGTCGACTGCGTTCAATATTGGCCAAATCTGATGGGCGATCTGGCCGTGACGCGCCGGCTGCTGCGGCCCGGCGGCCGGGTCTTGTTCGGCATCCATGGCAGCGAGACCGCGGTGAGCGATCTCAGCCCGGCCAAGCTGCGTCAGGCGCTGTCGGCCGTGGGCTTCGTCCAGGTGACGACCGAACGGGTCAAGACTCGCCCGGCGCCCTCGACCATGATCATCGCGCGGCGGCCGATCTAGCGACGCTGCAGGAACGTTTCCCCTCGCGGCGTGTTGGGAACGGATGTGCCAGCGCCAAGGGAGATTTCCGAATGCTCGAAGCCAAAGAAGTGACTCTGCAGGTCGTCACGCTCGCCTCGGGCCGGTTCGGCGTGCGCGCCATCGGCTCCGACGCCAGCGACGCGGTGCTGGGCGATTTTGCCTCGCAGCGTGAAGCCGAGGCCTGGATTCTGCAGCGGTCGATGGCCGACGAACAAGGCGTGTTCGACACGGACATCCTCAAGCCGGGCGATGGTCAGGGCCTCGCTTGAGGCGAAGCCCTGCCGAACCTATCGCGCCAGAACCGACGGTGAAATATCGCGGACGTTCCGCGTCCCGGTGAGCGCCATGCTGACGTCCAGCTCGCGCCGGATGATGTCCAGGGCGCTCAGCACGCCGGCCTCGCCGCCGGCGGCGAGGCCATAGAGCCACGCCTTGCCGATCATGCAGCCGCGCGCACCGAGCGCGAGGGCTTTCAGCACGTCCTGGCCGGAGCGGACGCCGCCGTCGAACAGCACCTCGATCCGGTCGCCGACCGCCTCGACGATGGCAGGCAGGGCGGCGATCGACGACATGGCGCCATCGAGTTGGCGGCCGCCGTGGTTCGACACGACGAGCGCATCCGCCCCGGTATCCTGGGCGATGCGGGCGTCCTCGACATCCAGGATGCCCTTCAGGATCAACTTGCCCGGCCAGATCTCGCGGATCCAGGCGACGTCCTTCCAGCTCAGCGACGGATCGAACTGGCCGGCGATCCATTGCGACAGGGTGGTGAGGCTGTCGCCGCCCGGCACGCGATCGGCCAGATTGCCGAAGCTGCGCCGCTTGGCGCGCAGCAGTTTCAGGCCCCAGGCCGGCTTGGTCGCCATGTTGAGGATGTTCGCCAGCGTCGGCTTCGGCGGCACGCTCAGGCCGTTCTTGATGTCCCGATGACGCTGACCCTGGATCTGCAGGTCGAGCGTCAGCACCAGGGCCGAACATTTCGCTTGGATCGCGCGCTCGACCAGGGACCGGCTGAAGCCGCGGTCGCGCATGACGTAGAGCTGGAACCAGAAGGGCGTGCCCAGTGCTTCGGCGACATCCTCGATCGAGCAGATTGACATGGTGCTGAGCGTGAACGGAACGCCGGCCGTCCGCGCCGCCCGCGCGCCCAGGATCTCGCCATCGGCATGAAACAGCCCGGTCAGGCCGGTCGGCGCGATCGCGAGCGGCATGGCGACTTTTTCGCCCAGCATGGTGCTTTCGAGAGTGCGGTCGGACACGTCGATCATGACGCGCTGACGCAGTTGGATCGCGTCGAGATCGGTCCGGTTCCGCTTGATCGTTCGCTCGTCGTAGGACCCGCGATCGGCATAGTCGAAGATCGCGCGCGGAATCTTGCGCCGGGCCTGGACCCGCAGATCCTCGATGTTGGTCGCTGGCGGCATGGTCGGAACGCTCCTGTCGAAATCCGTCGATGGCCGGTCATACGGACACCGGCCGGCCCAGGGGTCAAGGCGACCCGAACGCGCGACCCGGCTTAGCGCCGGCCGGCCCAGCCCATCGCGCGGCTGATCGCCGCCGCGACGTCGCGGACGGTGCCGACCAGCTGGTCCATGCGGGTGTCGCTCATATATTGCGCGGCGCTGGAGACGCTGAAGGCCGCGACGATGGCGCCGGTCGCGTCGCGGATCGGGCCCGCGACGCAGCGGATGCGAGCTTCGTTCTCTTCCAGATCGAACGCGATGCCGCGTCTGGCATAGTCGCGCATCCGGCCGAGCCAGGCGTCCCGCGCGACCTCATCGGTTTCGCCCGCGGTTCGATCGCCCTGGGCGTAGAACGCGAGCCATTCCGGCTCGGTCATGTCGATGATCAGCGCCTTGCCCAGCCCCGTGCTGCTGACCGGATGGCGCTCGCCGACGCGCGAGCTGATCTCGATGCGCCGACGGCCCGGAATCTTGTCGAGATAGAGCGCCCGACCGTCGTCCAGCACGCCCAGATGCACAGTGTCCTCGCAGGCCTCGGCCAGAAGGACCAGGTGCGGGCGGGCGACGCGCACGACCGGGGAATCCTGCTGCGCCCGAAAACCCAGCTCCAGCAGCTTCGGTCCCAGGCTGTAGCCCTCGCGCGGCACGAAGTTCAGGTAGCGCCGCTCGACCAGGGCCGAGGCCAGCCGATGGGTCGTGCTGCGGGTCGTGCCCAAGGCAGCGGCCAGCGCGGTCAGATCGGTGGCGCCGCCGGCGACCGCCTGCAACACGTCCAGGCCGCGCATGAGTGTCTGGGCCCCGCCGGGCGCCTCGCTCTTCTGCATTGACGCTTCCGTCCCCGCGCGATACCGTAGTCTCATAATATAAGACATTGTCCCATATATTGGGATTAAATCGTCTCCGGGTCAACCGGAATTCGGGAGGAACAGATGATCGCATCCAGTCTTAATGAGTCCCCGCCGCCGCTGCTCGACCGCGCGATCGGCCGCGCCCGTCTGCGCCTGGTGCCGTTCCTGCTGCTCATGTACATCCTGGCCTTCCTCGACCGGGCCAATATCGGCTTCGCCAAACAGGCGTTCCAGGTGTCCGCCCATGTGTCCGACGCAGCCTTCGCGCTGGGTGCCGGCCTGTTCTTCCTGACCTATGCCGCGCTGGAGGTGCCGAGCAACCTGGTGATGCACCGCGTCGGCGCCCGGATCTGGATGGCGCGCATCATGGTCACCTGGGGCCTGATTTCGGCGGCGATGATCTTCGCCCAGGGCGAGCTGTCGTTCTATGTCCTCCGGCTGCTGCTCGGCGCGGCCGAGGCGGGCTTCTTCCCGGGCGTCATCCTCTACATGACCTACTGGTTCCCCAACCGCGCGCGCGGCCAGATGCTGGGGCTGTTCTATTTCGGCGCGCCGCTGGCCTTCATCTTCGGCGGCCCGCTGTCGGGCTATCTGCTGGAGCTGCACGGCGTCGGCGGGTTGCAGGGCTGGCAGTGGCTGTTTCTGATCGAAGGCCTGCTGGCCGTCGTCGTCGGTGTCTGGGCCTTCTGGTATCTGGACGACAAGCCGGCCGATGCGGCCTGGCTGCCGCGCGACGAGCAGGTCGCCCTGTCGGCGGCAGTCGATCGGGAGAACGACGGGCGCATCGCGGCCGGGCCGACCGCCTTCGGTGCGGTGATCGGCAATTTGCGGGTGCTCCATTTCGTCGCGATCTATTTCCTGATCCAGATGAGCGTCTATGGCGTGATCTTCTATCTGCCCTCGCAGGTCGCGGCCCTGCTCGGCACCAAGGTCGGGCTCGAGGTCGGGCTGGTGACGGCGATCCCGTGGGTGTGCGCGCTGATCGCGACCTTCCTGCTGCCGCGCCTAGCCGACCGCACCGGCCAGCATCGCGCGATCGCCGCTGCGACGCTGGCGATTTCGGGCATCGGCATCGCGGTCTCGGCCGGGGCGGGGCCGGCAGTCGCGATGGTGGCGCTGTGCTTCGCCGCCGCCGGCTTCATCGCGGTGCAGCCGCTGTTCTGGACCTTTCCAACCGCCTATCTGGGCGGCGTCGCGGCCGCAGGCGGCATCGCGCTGATCAATGCCCTGGGCTCGCTCGGCGGCTTCTTTGCGCCGAACGTCAAGGCCTGGGCCGATGCCAGCTTCGGCACGTCGACCGCGGGTCTCTATGTGCTGGCCGGCACGACGCTGGTCGGCGCCCTGCTGATCTTTCTGCTGCAGCGCTCTGCCGCCGCGACGCGCGTCGCCGCCGCATCTTGAACTCGGAGTTCCGACCATGGCCGTTCCCACGATCAAACACATCCGCGCCTATGTCATGCAGGGCGATGCCGGCGGCGGTGGCGGCGACTATCACGACCAGAAGGGCGGCCATTGGATCGACGACCATATCTCGACGCCGATGGGCCGTTATCCGGAATACCGCGCCAGCCGGCAGAGCTTCGGCCTCAACGTGCTGGGCAGCCTGATCGTCGAGATCGAGGCCGACGACGGCACCATCGGCTTCGCGGTCACCACCGGCGGCGAGCCGGCGGCCTGGATCGTGGAAAAGCATCTGGCGCGCTTCGTCGAGGGCGCCAAGCTGACCGATATCGAGCGCATCTGGGACCAGATGTATTTCTCGACCCTGTTCTATGGCCGCAAGGGTCTGGTGGTGAACGCCATCAGCGGCGTCGATCTCGCGCTGTGGGACTTGCTCGGCAAATGGCGCCAGGAGCCGGTCTATCAGCTGCTGGGCGGCCCGGTGCGCGACGAGCTGATCTTCTATGCGACCGGGGCCCGGCCGGATGCCGCGCAGAAGCTGGGCTTCATCGGCGGCAAGCTGCCGCTGCACCACGGCCCGGCCGAAGGCGAGGCCGGCCTGAAGCAGAACCTCGAACTTCTGGCCGACATGCGCAGCAAGGTCGGTCCGGATTTCTGGCTGATGTATGATTGCTGGATGAGCCTGGACGTCAATTACGCAACCAAGCTCGCGACCCGCGGCTGGGAGGAATCCGGCCTCAAATGGGTCGAGGAAGCGCTGCCGCCCGACGACTACTGGGGCTATGCCGAACTGCGCCGCAACGTGCCGCGCGGCCAGCTGATCACGACCGGCGAGCATGAGGCGACCCGCTGGGGCTTCCGCCTGCTGCTGGAAATGGAATGCGCCGACATCATCCAGCCCGATGTCGGCTGGTGCGGCGGCATCACCGAACTGATCAAGATCTCGGCGCTGGCCGATGCGCGCGGCGTCATGGTCGTACCGCACGGCTCCAGCGTCTATAGTTACCACTTCGTCGTCACCCGCCATAACAGCCCGTTCGCCGAATTCCTGATGATGGCGCCGGGCGCCGATGTCGTGGTGCCGATGTTCTCGCCGCTGCTGCTGGACGAGCCGGTCCCGGTAAATGGCCGTATGGTCGTGCCGGATCGCCCGGGCTTCGGGGTTCGGCTGAATCCGGAATGCAAGCTGCGCCGCCCTTACGAACACTGATCGGAGCAAACACATGAAACTTCTTCGCTACGGCCCCGTCGGAACCGAAAAGCCCGGCCTGCTCGACGCCGATGGCCGCATCCGCGACCTGTCGATGTACATCAAGGATCTCGACGGCTCGCAGCTGTCGCCGGCCGCGCTCGCGACGCTCGCCAAGCTCGACCCCGCTTCGCTGCCGCTGGTGTCCGGCACGCCGCGCCTGGGCGTGCCGATCGCGTCGGTCGGCAAGTTCATCGCCATCGGCCTGAACTTCGCCGACCATGCCGCGGAATCGAACCTGCCGATCCCCAAGGAGCCGATCGTCTTCGCCAAGACGACCAGCAGCCTGAGCGGTCCGAACGACGAGGTCATGCTGCCGCAGGAATCGGTCAAGAGCGACTGGGAGGTCGAACTCGGCATCGTCATCGGCAGCCGCGCCAGCTATGTCAGCGAGGCGGACGCCTTGGCCCATGTCGCGGGTTATTGCCTGATCAACGACGTCAGCGAGCGCGAATATCAGCTCGAGCGCGGCGGCACCTGGGACAAGGGCAAGGGCTGCGACACGTTCGGTCCGGTCGGCCCCTGGCTCGTCACGTCGGACGAGGTCGGCGATCCGCAGGATCTGGGCATGTGGCTCGACCTCAACGGCACGCGCATGCAGACCGGCAGCACCAAGACGATGATCTTCGGCTGCGCCACCATCGTCAGCTACGTCAGCCGCTTCATGACGCTGCTGCCGGGCGACATCATCACGACCGGCACGCCGCCGGGCGTCGGCATGGGCAAGAAGCCCGATGCGATCTATCTAAAACCCGGCGACGTCATGACGCTCGGCATCGACAAGCTCGGCAGCCAGCGACAGGAGGTCGTTGCATGGCATCGCTGAGCTTCGAAGGCCGCTTCGCCGGGCAAAGCGCGATCGTCACCGGCGGTGCGGCGGGGATCGGCCTGGCGATCGCGACCCGTCTCGCCGCCGAAGGCGCCAAGGTCAGCCTGTGGGACCTGAACGCCGACGCGCTGGCGACGGCCAAGGAGGCCAGCAAGGCCGTCGATGTCCAGGCGCTCGACATCGCCGATCCCGAGGCCGTCGCCCGGGCGATGGAAGGCACCGTGGCGGCGCTCGGCGGCAAGCTCGACGTGCTCGTCGCCAGTGCCGGCATCACCGGCCCGAACGTGCCGGTGCGCGACTATCCGGTCGATGCCTGGCAGCGGGTGATCGACGTCAATCTGAACGGCCTGTTCTACTGCAACCGGGCCGCCGTGCCGCATATGGAGCGGAGCGGCTATGGCCGCATCGTCAATATCGCCTCGATCGCCGGCAAGGAGGGCAATCCGAACGCGTCGGCCTATAGCGCCAGCAAGGCCGGCGTCATCGGCCTGACCAAGTCGCTCGGCAAGGAACTGGCCAAGACCGACATCCGGGTGAACTGCGTCACGCCAGCCGCGGTCCGCACGGCGATCTTCGACCAGATGACCCAGCAGCATATCGATTTCATGCTGTCGAAGATCCCGGTCGGCCGCTTCGGCGGCATCGATGAGGTGACGGCGCTGGTGACCTGGCTGGCAAGCGTCGAATGCTCGTTCAGCACCGGCGCCGTGTTCGACGTCTCCGGCGGCCGCGCGACCTATTGATCAAGCGTTACCGGATGGCGCCGACGCCATCCGGTAGCGCGGCGCTGGCGCCGGGAAGGCGGTCGCCCGCCCGTACGGGCGGTGGTAGGGTTGAAGGCTCTCGATAACGCCCGAGGCGCCGAAGCTGCCATCGACGAACAGGGAAGAGCGTGACCATGACCCAGCCGCGGCGGCATCCCGCACCGGATGCGCTTCGGGGTATTGCCATTGTCTTCGTCGTGGCGATCCATGCCTTTGCTTATCTGGATTTGCCGATCGTCGGCCCGTGGGCTCCCGTGTGGTTCATGGTGGATGCAGTTGCCGTTCCAGCGTTTTTCTTCGCGGACGGCTGGCTGTTTGCGACCCGGCATCAAGGGGCTCTGCCCTGGGCGGTGCGGAAGGCGGGATTGATCCAGGCCGGCCGGCGGCTGCTGATCCCATGGGCGATCTTTTCGTTGTTCTATTTGGCGGAGCGCGTGACGGCCGAATGGTCCGGCATCGCCCGGGGCGCTTCGGTCCTGCCCCAGGGCGCCGCCGATATCGTCTCGGCCTTATGGCTGGGCAAGGCGGCGGCGCAGCTCTATTTCCTGCCCGCGTTGTTTCTGGTGCGCGCGGTCTCTTTCGTCATCTTTCCCAGGATGCGCGGCCGTCCGGTCTTGGCCTGCCTCTTCGGTGCGGGGCTGCTGGGCCTGTGGCGGCTGGAACTCCAGCCGCTGCTGCCGCCGGTTCCCGTCGGTGTCGATCCCGTCGGCGCGGCGATTGCCGGGCTCGCCTTTTCGGCCTTCGGCTGGGCGATCTCAGCGATGAATCAGGCGCGCCGTTCGCCTCATGTGATCCTGGGAAGCGTGCTGGCACTGGCGATCGTGGGGGCCGTCGCGCCGCCGCAATGGGCAGGACTCAGCGTTCAACTGTCCTACCTGCTCGCGCTCTGGCTGACGGCGGCCCTGTTCGGCCACACGCCCCCTTTGCGTCTATTTTCGGTGCTCGGCCGGAACACGATGGGCATCTATCTGTTGCACGGCCCGATCATCGTCAAACTGGTCTCGGATCTGCTGTTGAAATCGGCCGTGCCGTTGCCGGTCGCACTCGTCATCGACGTCGCGGTTTCCATCGAGCTCGCTGTGCTGGCTGCCACGCAATTGCGCCGCTTTCCGGTCGGACGTCTCATGCTGGGCGAGCCGGAAAAAGCATTGCGGCGAGATCTGCCGGCGGCGGCCTCCAGCGAATCATTCTGACGCTCTATTCTTTTTTGAAGCGATGATTGAACTCGACCGGGCCGATGCGAACGCGGTGGGGGCGGATCGCGGCGGCCATGTGGGCGGCGAAATGTGCCTTCAACCCCGCCTTGTCGACCAAGGCGTCCGGCAGCAATTCGCAGGTGACATCGATATGCTGTCCCGAAATCGGATTGGACACGCCCAGGGCACGACAGCGGACGACCTCCGGATGCAGCAGGGCGATACGCTCCACCTCGGTCGGCAGAATCTTGATGCCGCCGATATTGATGATCTGCTTCGAGCGCCCGACGATCTTGAGCCAGGGGCCGTCGGTCTCCACCATATCGCCCGTATCGTACCAGCCGTCGACGAACGGATCCGACGCATTCAAATAGCCGAGCATGCGAAAGCCGGCCTTTATCTGCAGCACGTTTGCCGCGGTAACACGGGTCTCGATGCCCTCGCCGCCGACGGACATCCATAGACTGTCGCGCGTTTTCGATTTGACGCGCAGAATTCCCAGTTCGCTCATGCCGTAGGTCTGGCGGAAATCGACATGCGGCAGCAGAACGCAAAGGCGCTGCAACGTGCTCGTGTCCATCGGTTCGGTACCGTAGGTCACGATCTTGAGGGTGCGCAGCGCTTCGGCGCGGGCGTCGATGATGCCGCTCAGGAGCAGCATGCGTAAAAAGGTCGGGGTGGCCGGCAACAGCTCGATGCCATAGCGCTCGATGTCCCGAACGACCCCTTCCGGGGTCCGGCCGCTCGGGACGACGACCAGCCCGCGATTGAAGATCGTATGGAACAGCGTGTTGATGCCGCCGATATGGTCGAACAGCAGAAAATTGAGCGTGATCAGCGCGGGGCGTCCGGTGCGAAAGCGGACCAGGAAATGATCGAAATCATGGAGAATTGCCTTGGGCTGTCCGGTGGTGCCCGAGGAAAAGAGAATCAGCCCGGCGTGCTCCTGGTCTCGTAAGTCCTTCAGAAGGGCATGCGCGTACTGGGTGTCCCGTATCCGGCGCGCCGTGCCGTCCTCGATCACGACGTCGATGCCGGCCTGCTCGAAATAATAGGGAAAGCTGGCGCTGGTTTCCGGGCTGAGCGGGACGATGATCGTCTTGAGGTCGATCAGCCGCAGCAGCGCGTTGATACAGTCCGGCGTGAAGTCGCCGACCAACGCGACGACGTCACCCGCCCGAACGCTGCCCAGATCGATGCCCGATGCGGCGGATACGTCGGCAAACTGCAGGGTCGTGTCGCCGCGGATGATCAGGGGCGAGGTGTTGTGGGCGTGAATGGCCGCCAATTCATCGAGGAGCATCAGGCACCGCCGATATGCAGCACGTCGCCCGTGACCATGGAGGCCTGCGGCGACAGCAACATCGATACGATGTTCCAGACATCCTCGGGACCGGCCTTGCGTGCGATCGCCTGGCGGGCAACGACACGGTCGATCTTTTCGGAAGCGACCTTGGCGATCAGCGCCGTGTCGATCGGTCCGGGCGCGATGCAGTTCACCGTCACCTCATGATCGCCCATCTCCCGCGCGAACGCCCGGCTGAAGGTCTCCACGCCCGCCTTCGACGCGGCGTAGACCGCTTCTCCCTTCAGCGCCAACGGGACCGCGATCGTCGAAAAGTTGATGATGCGGCCGTTGCGGCGGCGGGCAAGCAACCTGCCAGCCTGCTGGCTGCAGTAAATGGTGCCGAGGAGGTTGACCCTGACAATCCTCTCGATCGTCTCGGGCGGTGTCATGAGGACGAGATTCATCGAAGCGATCCCCGCCGCATTGATCAAGCCGTAGAGGTTCTTCGATCGCTTGACCTCGGAAAACGCGGCGGCCACGGCGTCGGGATCCCCGACGTCGCAGGATATCATTCGGACGCCGGGCAGAGGGTCGCTGTTTCGCGCGAGCCCGATCACCGCATAGCCGGCCTCGACCAGACGCCCGCAGAGATACCGGCCAAGCCCGCGCGACGCGCCGGTGACGACCATGGTCCGGGACGGTTCGCTGGACGCTTCAGCTTGGGCGGCCATCGGCGGCCTTTTCTGCGATCAATGCCGCCAGCGTGCCGATCGTCCGCAAGCGCGAGCGGGCGTCCGACATGGCGCTATCGGAATACCAATTGAATTCCGCGTCATATTCTTCTTCGAGGAACTCCTCGACCTCAAGCAGCAGCACCACGAGATCGCGGCTGTTCAAAATCGCGCTGCTGCCGATCAACTCGGACTCATCCGTCAATTCGACGGCCGGAACATTGACCAGCGCGGCGACCGCCGCAAACAGGAAAGTTCGGATCTTGTCTTCGGGCTCCACTCGATTTCTCCCCTCAAACCATTGCGACGCGCGTCAGTCCCGGACCGTAATCGGGGCGACCACCCGAGCGGGATTGCCGGTTGCGATCACCCCGGGCGGCAGGTCCCGGAAAACGACGCTGCCCGCCGTGACGATGGTGCCTTTCCCGATGCGGACACCCGCCAGCACAGCCACATCGGTCGCGAGCCAGACGTCGTCTTCCAGAATGATGTCGCCAATCTGGTCGGGCGTATCGGGCTCGTTGCGCGCCCGTTGCCGCGGATCGATCGGGTGGCCCGGATAACCGGCCAAGAACGAGTTCCCCGCGATCAATACGTTGTTGCCGATCACGACCCTGGTCCCGACGGCGATTGTCGTCTGCCATCCGATTTCCACGTTGTTGCCGACGATCAATTGGGGCCGCTCAGGGCTCGAGGTCCGACCGGCCAGCGTCGTCTTCCCTGAGATACGGCAATCCGAGCCGAACTCGAGCGCCAGCGAGCCCATGACGAGCGGCATTCCTCCAAACACGTAAAGCCGAGGCGCCGGCCGAACAAGTCGCGACTGAAACAGGGGTGTGTACCAAAATATGCGCAGCGCACCATTTAAAAATGAAAATAATATCAGATGAATATGATACAGAGCCGAATAAAATTTTCTAAGGCCCAAGATTTTCGTGCCCTCCACAGACAAGAGTATCAACCGCCAGACGTAAAAACACGCCAAAGGCATCGTATATATTTTTATTACTGCAGGAACAGCCGGCGATTCATCTGGCTAACTGCAAAGCTTTAGTTGGCCGGGAATGGTGTTTCCCGGCGGCAGGTCATCTCGATCCGATCGCGAAGATACCGGTCCGGGCCGCTCTCGGAAAGCGTTATCGAGCCCCGGCCTCTTTAGGTTTGGACGGACGTCTTTGGTCTGTCGGAGGCGAACAGACAGTTCGATCCCAACCCGAACGCCGGCCCGCTGTGACCGTAGCGCCGACACCAGATCCGATCCAACGCATACAAACGAAAAAAAGGCCCGGAAACCTTACGGTTCCGGGCCTAAGTCAACAGGGAGGCTTCACGTCTGGGAGACGTAGGATCCTAAGACCCTTTTCCCAGGCACGAGGCCCGGGAACTTGGTGCCGGCGGCGTCTTCGCCGGCGAATGCTTTGGGGAAGTGTGTCGCGCTTGGTTCGCGCCGCATCGATCCCGCAGCGCAATAATTGGGCAGTATGCCCTGGGAAACCACCCTGAAATTGGGCAAGTCACCCCTGCGGCTAACGCATCGCCTTTGTGGTTATTTGACCGTTTCATGACAAACTCTTGCCACATACATGAAAATGCCCGCCAAAGGCGGGCATCTCATTCGAACGGCTGAGTTTTGGGCAGATCAGGTCAGGCGGGATTCCTGGACCTTGCGGATCAGGAAATCGCGGAACACGGCGATACGCTTCGACGGCCGCAGCTCTTCCGGATAGACGAAATAGGCTTCGACCGTCGGGCCCGACAGTTCCGGCAGCACGCGGATCAGGTCGCTCGTCTCCTGGCCCATATAGTTGGGCAGCGAGCCGATGCCGAGGCCGCTCTGCACGGCGCGATAGATGCCGTAGATGTTGTTGACCTTCAGGATCGGACGGCGCTCGGCGCCCGGCTTGGCGCCCACTTCCGACAGCCAGTTGATGCTGGGCGTCGGCGGCCGGGAATCGTCGCCGTAGATCACGATGCGATGCTCGTCCAGGTCTTCCGGCCGGGTCGGCGTGCCATGCTTCTTCAGATAGTCCGGCGAGGCATAGGCGTGCGAACGCACGGTCATCAGATGGCGCTGGACCAGGTCGGGCTGGCGCGGCGGCGCCATGCGGATCGCGACGTCGGCCTCGCGCATCGACAGGTCCAACTCGCCATCGTCGACCAGCAGGCTGAGCGTGATTTCCGGATAGAGCTCCAGGAACTCCCGGATGCGCGGCGTCAGCCAGGCCGAGCCGAAGGCGACGGTCGTCGTCACCTTGAGCGGACCCTTGGGCCGGTCCTTGCTTTCCGACAGCATCGCCTCGGTCATCGACAGCTTGGCGAACACGTCGCGCGCCGTGCGATACAGCAGCTCGCCCTGTTCGGTCAGGATCAGGCCGCGCGCATGGCGATGAAACAGCGGCACCTGCAGGCTCTCCTCGAGCCCGCTGATCTGGCGGCTGACCGCCGATTGGCTAAGGTTCAGCGCGTCACCGGCATGAGTGAAGCTGCCAGCCTCCGCGACCGCATGAAAGACCCGCAGCTTATCCCAATCCATTCCCGTCCCCTGTCGAATATGGTGTCAGTGCGCGAGCTGAATCGGGTAACCCCCCGGTCCGATGCCTCCCGCTCTCCAACGCCCTTGCGCGCATTCACTCGGCTGCGCGCAGCGCCGTTTTCCCATGAGATTCATGGGCTGCGATAAACTTTTCGGCCTCGAGCGCCGCCATGCAGCCCATGCCGGCGGCGGTGACCGCCTGGCGATAGACCTTGTCCTTGACGTCGCCGGCCGCGAACACGCCCGGAATATTGGTCGCGGTCGAATCCGGCTTCGTGACGATATAGCCGTCGTCGTCGAGCGTGATCTGGCCCTTGAAGATGTCGGTCACGGGCGTGTGCCCGATCGCGACGAAGAACCCGTCGACCGGCAGCTCGCTGTCGGCGCCGGTCACCGTGTCCTTGAGCTTCAGGCCCGTCACGCGCGGTGGGTTCTGTTCGCCAACGATTTCCTCGACCGCACTGTTCCATACCATGCGGATCTTCGGGTTCGCGAACAGGCGGTCCTGCATGATCCGCTCGGCGCGGAGCGAATCGCGCCGATGGATCAGGGTCACGCTGTTGGCGTGGTTGGTCAGGTAGATCGCTTCCTCGACCGCGGTATTGCCGCCGCCGACGATGGCGATGTCCTTGCCGCGGAAAAAGAACCCGTCGCAGGTGGCGCAGGCCGACACGCCGAAGCCGCGATAGCGCTCCTCGCTTTCCAGGCCCAGCCACCGCGCCTGGGCGCCGGTGGCGATCACCACGGTCTCGGCCACGAACACGTCGCCGCTGTCGGCGGTGCAGACGAACGGGCGCTTGGAAAAATCGACGGACGTGATCAGGTCGAACACCATCTGGGTGCCGACATGCTCGGCCTGTTTCTGCATCTGTTCCATGAGCCAGGGGCCCTGGATCACATCGGCGAAGCCCGGATAATTCTCGACATCGGTCGTGATGGTCAGCTGGCCGCCGGGCTGCATGCCCTGCACCATGATCGGCTGCAGGTTCGCCCGCGCGGCGTAAATCGCCGCGGTATAGCCGGCCGGGCCGGCGCCGATGATCAGGACCTTCGTATGATGACGCTCGGACATGGAAACTCCGGGGCCTGTCGCAGGCCACTCCCTTTGAGAGAGTATTGAATGTGACGGTCGAAAGGCAAGGGCTAAGGCTTGTATGTCGTGTGGGTTAGAAGCCGAACATATGGTCCAGGCTGAACCTTCCGCCGGCGCCGGTCAGTCCGTGATAGCCGAACAGGCGGCAGGTGATGTCGCGGATCACGACATAGGCCTCGGCGCCGGCCGCCGCCCGCTCGGCCGCCTCGAACGTCTCCTGGTACCGCCAGAACAGCGACCCGCCGCAGGGGATCTCGACCCGCCGGCGGGCGACCTCGCGACCGGTCGCGTCCAGCAGGGTCAAATCGGTCGAAGACCGCGGATGCCATGGCGTCGAGGCCGGATAGACCAGGTGGCAGATCGTGTCGAACGGGGCGGCGCCCAGGCGCAGGAACAGCCGCGTGCTGAGCCCCGGCGGCCGGCCGGCATAGCTCTGCGGCTCGTCCTTATAGGTCAGCAGGGTATTGAACACATGGGCGCCGAAACTGGTCTCGGCGGCATGGCCGCTCACCCGGTCCTCATAGCGGAACAAGGCATGCAGCCAGCCGTCGACCTCGGTGCCGGCGCTGAAATCATAAGTCAGTTCGACATGGCCCCAGGGCAGGCCGGCATGGTCTTCGATCAACTCGTCGAGTTCCAGCGCCACCGACTCGTGACGGGCGAGATTGCCGAACTGCCGGACGGCCAGCGCTTCGCCCGACGGATCATAGAGCGTGGCCGCGACCGGCAAGGCGGCCTGGGTCAGCGCCATCGGCGTCGGCAGCAGCAGGCTCGACCATTGCCCCGGCGGCAGGATCGGCGCCGGCAGGATGAAGCCCTTGCCCAGATATTGGCCGAGCTCGGCGATCTTCGGATCGGGCTTCAGGTCGGCGCGCTCGACATTCGGGTGTGCCACACGGGTCCGGCCGGCGCGCACCACCTCATAGCGCGGGCGCACCAGATATTTGCCGGCGGTGATCTCGATCTGCTGCGGCCATCGCGCGTCCGGCAGCAGCTTGGCGACATCGAGCGGTACGGTCGCGAACGGCGCCACGGCCTCGTCGAACGCGACGATTTCGTTATGGCCCATCAGATTGAGCGCGATACCGCCGGCCGGAATGGTGATCGGCATGCTGTTCTGGACCCAGAGCACGACGCGCTCGTCGGCGCGCGGCGCCGGCAGGCCGGCATAGAAATCGGCCGGCCAGGCGTTGGCGTCATGGGTGCAGGACAGCGACGGGCCGTCGTCCTCGAAGGTATCGAGCGCGTATTTCACCACGTCATGGCCGGCGGCGCCGATGGCGTGGATGAACAGCTGGCCCTCGAACGCCGGCAGGTCGAAGCGGGTGCGCACGACCCGGCTGTCGATCACGACCGCCGACTGGCCTGGTGCCAGCGGCTCCAGCCAATGGGCCAGAACCTGGCCCTCGGCGTCGAACAGGGTGAGGGCAAGCGCGGTCTGCTTACCGCCGTAGTTCGACCAGTAGTTCGCCGTGACCAGGCGGGTGTGCGCGCCGTCGCGGTCGCGGAAGAAGGCGAAGTTGGTCGCGAAATTGAGCGGGTCCAGATAATGGCGCGGGTTGGTCAGCAGGCTCGGGTCGAGCCGCAGGACATCCAGGGTCACGACTTCGGCGCCGGCCGGCAGCAGATGGGCCACCTGCTGCACCAGCCGCTCGGCGTCGAACGCGGCGACGAACACCAGATCGGCGCCGGACCCGGCCAGTTCGGTCACGGGCAGGGTGCCATGGCCCAGGCGTTCGAAACCCAGATCTGTCACCGCCTGGACATAGACGCCGGTGATGCTGACCTCGCCGAGGTCGCGCAAGGCCGCGAAGCCGGTGGCGAAGCCCAGTGGGTCATAGACCGCGACCGCTCGTGCGCCGGCCAGCCGGCGCAAGAGCGCCGCCGCCGGAGCCGCCGTCTCCGGATGGGTCACGGCCTTGAAGAAGCTGTTGCCGCCCTTGAGCGACGAGAAGGTTTCGATCTTGAGCGCCATGTGGTCCGGAGCTTGCTGGAAAAGGGCCTGGGGTCCCAGGACCATGCGATATGGCGATGATCCGGCCGGCCCCAAACCCCACTCTTAGCATGCCAGCCGCGGCGTGACAGCCTGCCTGCGACCTTGCGACCGGCTGGCGTCCCATCCGGGCTTTCGGGTAGGGTCGCCCGCCATGAGAACCAGAAAATCCGCGACCGCGGTCGCCGCCGTCCTCAAGCCCGCGCCCCGCATCCGTCGCGAGGTCGATCCGATGTTCCGCATCGCCCTGCTGGCGGTCGGCGTCGTCACCTTCCTGCGCCTGCTGTGGCTGGCGGGCCAGCCGATCGATCTCTATCCGGACGAGGCGCAATACTGGGTCTGGGCGCAGAAATTCCAGTTCGGCTATTATTCCAAGCCGCCGATGATCGCCTGGCTGATCTGGGCCACGACCCACATGTTCGGCGAGACCGATCTGGCGGTGAAGGTCTCGGCCCCGCTGCTCTATGTGCCGACCAGCCTGCTCCTGCACGCGACCGCGAAGCGGCTCTACGACGCGCGCATCGCCGCCTGGTCGACCATCGCCTTCATCACGCTCCCGGCGGTGTCGCTGTCATCGCTGATCGTGTCGACCGACGTGCCGCTGCTGCTGTGCTGGGCGGCCGCGACCTATGGCTTCGTGCGGGCCCGCGAGGACGGCGGCGGGCGCTGGTGGCTGCTGGTCGGCATTGCCGGCGGTCTGGGCCTGCTGTCGAAATACGCCATGGGTTTCTGGCTCGGCTCCGCGCTGGGCTTCCTGCTGCTGGTGCCGGACGAGCGGCGCCATGTGAAGCCGTTCCTGCTGAGCTTCCTGCTGATGCTCGCGGTCTATGCGCCCAATTTCATCTGGAACGCGACCAACGGCTTCGTCAGCTATCTGCATACGCGCGACAATGCCAATGTGCGCGACTACGGCCTGCATCCGGGCGCCTTCGCCGAATTCGCCGGCGCGCAGTTCGCGGTGTTCGGCCCGGTCTTCCTGGCCACCTTGATCGTGATTGCGGCGACCGCCAAACGGGTGGCCGCCGACCGGCGGGCGCTGATGCTGATGGCCTTCGCGCTGCCGACGCTGGCGATCATGCTGGTCGAATCGATGCTGTCGCGCGCCCAGCCGAACTGGTCGGCGCCGACCTATGTCACGGCCACGATCCTGGTCGTGGCCTATCTGACGCAAAAGGGCCGCGACGGCCTGGTGCAATGGTCGGTCGTGCTGCACGTCGTGGCTTGCGTGCTGGTGCTGGGTGCCGGCGAGATCGCCTCGGCGGTCGGGCATCCCATCCCGGCGAAATATGACCCGCTGCACCGCTTGCGCGGCTGGCGCACGCTCGGCAGCAGCCTGTCGCAGATCCGCCTGCAGCATCTGGACCTGCCGCTGCTGGCCGACCAGCGCGAGCTGATGGCAGGGCTGATCTATTACATGCAGCCGCATCCGTTCGAGATGCGCATGTGGAACCCGGCCGGCCATGTGAAGAACGGCTTCGAGATGGACGACAGTCTCGCAGGCGCGCCGGGCGGCGATTATCTGTGGATCACCGGCCGGACCGGCCCGGCGCTGCAGGAGGTGTTCGACCGGTTCGAGGCCCATGTGCCGGTCGCCCATGTCGTCGTGCCCGCCGGCGGTCCCTCGCGCGAGGTGACGGTCTATAAGCTGACCGGCTTCAAGGGCTACGCGGGCCTCGGCGCCCCAGCAGGCGATAGCGCCACGACAGCGCCGGCCGAACCTGCAGCACCCCCGCCTTGAGATCGCCCAGCGCCAGGCCGGAGCGGGTGAACACGCCGCGGATATAGGCGGTGACCAGCACGGCGATGAAGGCGGCGCCGATCGTGTCGCTGAGGAAATGCTGGGTCGTGCCGATCCGGCTCAAGGCGATCAGCGCCACGAACAGCGCGTAGGCCGCGACATGGCGCGGCCACAGCATGGTCAGCGCCGCCGCCAGGGCCGCCACATTGGTGACATGGCCCGACGGGAACGACCAATGGTCGCCGCGGAACGACAGGCCGGTCAGGCCGAAGCTGTCATTGGCGAAGAACAGCTTGGGCCGAGTCCGGCCGAGCAAGATCTTGATGACGTCCGCGACCAGCCCGCTGATCGCCACCGATAGAAAGATGAAGCCGGGCACCAGGGCCCAGGCGGCGAGGCGCTCACGCAGCGCGCCCGTCTGCGGCCGCAGCGAGGCGGCCCAAAACCCGAGTGCCGCCAGGCCCGAGATCACCAGCCAGCCCCAGCCGAGCCCGAATTGCGTGATCCACTGGAACCACAGGGTCAGCCGGTCGTCGCCGGCCTTGAAATAGAGCGCCAGCGGGCGGTCGATCCAGAGGACCGATACCGCGATGGCGGCGAGCGTGGCCAAGCCCGCCACGATCCAGTCGCGCCGGGGCGACGGGCGCAATGCCAATAGTCGCCCGGTCGCGCCGAGGACGGCAGCACCGGTGCCGTTCGCCAACCGCCGGACCCAGGGCCGGTCGAGCCCGTCATCCTCGACGATCCAGCGGTGCAGTCCCCAGGCGACGGCACCGACCAGCAGGCCCGCGAAGATATTGTCCGACAGGAAATGCCCGCCCTGACCGATGCGGACCAGCGCCACCAGCGCGCCGAAGCCCAGGGCCGCCCCGGTCACCCAGCGCCGGCGACGGCGCGTTGCCGGCAGGAAGCCGAGGCCGACCAGCGAGAAGGCCATGGCGCCATGGCCGGACGGGAACGAGCAATTATGGCCGCACTGGTCGCTCGGCTGCAGTACGGGCGTGAAATTCTTGGTGCCGCCGAACTGAGCGATCTGGCTCGGCCGCGCGCGGCCCCAATGGTCCTTCAGCACCGTATTGGTCAGCAGCCCGGGCCCGATCGCGATGCTGAGCAGCAGGAACGGGATGGTGCGCCGGTCGAACGGGCCGATCGCGCGGCCCAGGATCCAGACTGCCAGGCCCAGCAGCAGCAAACCCAGCACCAGCGCCCAGGTCACGATCGGCACCGCGTCGTAGACGTCGCGGAACGGCGCCCAGTCGCGCAGGAAAAAGCCGTCGGCCGGGCGCCAGAACAGCCCGCTGACCCAGAGATCGATGCCGGGCAGCGCCATGAACAGCGCGCCGGTCAGGATCGCGCCCGCGAGCAGCAGGACGGGAACCGGCAGGCGGGTCAGGCTGGCCATAGGCCGCGCTCCTGCATGATCTGGCGGATGCGGGTCCCGGCGGCACCGGTGTCGTCCTGGGGCGTATAGTCCCAGCTGTGCAGGCTGCCGTCGAACGGCCGGGTGATCCCGGCGGCGCGCATCGCCTGATGGAAGCGCTCGAACTTTTTCGAGCCGCCTTCGAGCGGCAGGACCTGGACCGGTTTGCCGGACGCGCTCGCCTCGGTGATCATCGAGACCGAGTCGGCGGTGACCAGGATATGGTCGGCCAGGCCCAGATAGCCGAAATAGGGATTGTCGCCGGTGCCCGACCAGATCTCGACGCTGGGACCGGTCAGCTTGGCGCGCAGGATCGCCTCGGCCTCGGCGCCGGTCCGGCGCGAGGTCGTGATCATCAGCCCGGCGCCGTCGCGCACCAGCTGGGCCAGCTGATCGGCGATCCGGGTCGTGATTTCGGGCGTCAGGCGATAGACGCCATTGTCGCCGCCGATCACGACGGCGATGCGCGGGTGGGGCAGGTGAGCCAGACGCGGCGCCCAGGTCTGGGCCCCGGCGGCGAGCTTCGCCGGCGTGACCGGATGGACCGCACCCAGCGAGACCATGACGTTGGGTCCCCGGACCTTGTCATGGTCCGAGACGATCATCAGATCGAACCGGGCCGGCGGAAGCTTCGGGTCCTGGATCTGCACCACCACAGTGCGGCCCTGGTTCTTGGCGCGGATCGCCAGCGCCGGGGCTGCCGACCGGCCGCCGGCGGCGATGACCAGGCGGGGCCAAGGGGGCGAGAGACGGTCGCCGTCAGGACTGGCGGCCGCGGTCGCATTCCACCAGAGCAGCGGCGGCAGGCCCTTCCAGGGATAGCGAATCGAGAGCTTCTTTTCCTCGAACGGCAATCCTACGGCCTCAGCCACGCCGACGACCTGGCTGCGCAGGCCGACCTTGCCGTCGTAAAGCAGCCAGACATCGGCGCTCATGAGGTTTCTCCCGCCGATCTCCCATGCACATGGTTCACATGTGTTGATTTGGCGGCGTAATTTGTAAGATAGTTGCCCAAATTCTTTTGAGGGCTCCATACATGCGTCGAATTAAGCTCGACAGGATCGACCGGCGGATCCTGCGGGACCTGCAGGACGACGGTCGGATGACCAACGTCGAGTTGGCGCGCCGCGCCGGTATTTCCGCCCCGCCCTGCCTGCGCCGCGTGCGGGCGCTGGAAGAGGCGGGCTACATCAAGGGCTATCACGCTGCGATCGAGCCGGATGCGCTGGGCTATGGCGTCACCGTCTTCGCCCATGTCGGTCTGGTCAGCCAGGCCGAGGGCGATCTGAAGGCGTTCGAGGAACTGGTCGGCGGCTGGCCCGAGGTGCGCGAGGCGCATATGCTGGCCGGCGAGACCGATTTCCTGCTGAAAGTCGTGGCGACCGATTGGGACAATTACCACCGGTTCCTCACCACCAAGCTGACGACCGCGCCCAACGTCAGCCATGTCAAATCCGCGCTCGCGATCCGGTCCAGCAAATATTCCGTCGGCGTGCCGATCGACGTGGAGTCGAACGACGATTCCTGAGCGGTCGCATCGGTCAAGACGAAGGGGGCGCGGACCAATGTCCGCGCCCCTTTTTTCGTTTGTGCTGACGCGGTCGGCCCCACGATGCCGGGGAGCCGGGTCCGTCAGAACGCGACCTTGACGATCTCGTAGGATTTGGCGCCGCGGGGTGTGGTGACCTCGACGCTTTCCTTGGCCTGCTTGCCGATCAGGGCGCGGCCGAGCGGCGAGGTAACCGAGAGCAGACCCTGCTTGATGTCGGCTTCGTCCTCGCCGACGATCTGGTACTTGGTCTCTTCGTCGGTCTCTTCATCGGCCAGCACGACAGTCGCGCCGAACTTGACGGCTGCGCCCGACAGCTTGCTGACGTCGATCACCTCGGCGCGGGAGATCTTGTCCTCCAGCTCGAGGACACGGCCCTCGATGAAGGACTGCCGTTCGCGCGCGGCGTGATATTCGGCGTTCTCGGACAGATCGCCGTGTTCGCGCGCTTCGGCGATCGCCCGGATCACTGCCGGTCGGTCAATGCTCTTCAGGCGGCGCAGTTCGTCCTGCATCCGGCTGAAGCCACCCACGGTCATAGGAACTCTTTGCATTTCTTCGACGGCCTGACCTGAATTTCGGCGATACGGGAAGCGGAATTGTCCTTACGCGGGGCTCCCACCCCGCGCGGACGGCTCATCAAAATAGGATTGAAGAGCGGCAACTTCAAGGCTGCCGCTCTTCAACGCCTGAATCGCGTGGACGGAGGCCTTGGCGCCGGCCAAAGTCGTATAGTACGGAATGGTGTGGGTCAGCGCCGTGCGGCGCAGGCTGAAGCTGTCGCTGATCGCCTGGCTGCCCTCGGTCGTGTTGAAAATCAGCTGCACGCCGCCCGAGACCATGCGGTCGACGATATGCGGCCGGCCTTCCAGGACCTTGTTGATCGTATCGACCGGAATGCCGGCGGCTTTCAGATGGGCAGCGGTGCCGCTGGTCGCGACCAGCTTGAAACCCATCTCGACCAGCTTGCGGCAGGGCTCGATCAGGCCGGGCTTGTCGCGGTCGCGCACCGAGACGAACACGGTGCCGGCCAGCGGCAGGAACACGCCCGATCCCAGCTGCGACTTGGCGAAGGCGCGGCCGAAATCGAAATCCAGGCCCATGACCTCACCAGTCGATTTCATTTCGGGCCCGAGCAGCAGATCGACGCCGGGGAAGCGGTTGAACGGGAACACGGCTTCCTTGACGGCCACATGCTTGATGTCGGGCCGCATGGCCGGCACGAGCGTGCTCAGCACCGCGCCGGCCATGACCCGGGCGGCGAGCTTGGCGATCTGCACGCCGGTCGCCTTGGCGACGAACGGCACGGTGCGCGATGCGCGCGGGTTTACTTCCAGCACGAAGACGGTGCCGTCCTTGATGGCGTATTGCACGTTCATCAGGCCGACCACGCCCAGCTTCAGCGCCATGGCGCTGGTCTGCCGCTCGATCTCGCCGATGATTTCGGCCGACAGCGAATAGGGCGGCAGGGAGCAGGCGCTGTCGCCCGAATGGATGCCGGCCTCTTCGATATGCTCCATGATGCCGGCGACATAGACGGTCTTGCCGTCCGACAGCGCATCGACATCGACCTCGATCGCGTCCGACAGGTAGCGGTCGAGCAGGATCGGGCCGGTCTGGGAGATCTTGGCGGCGTTTTCCATGTAGCGCTTCAGCTGCGGCATGCCATGGACGATTTCCATGGCGCGGCCACCCAGCACGTAGGACGGGCGCATGACCAGCGGGAAGCCCAGCTTCTCGGCGACGGCGACGGCTTCGTCCGACGAATAGGCCGTGCCGTTCTCCGGCTGCAGCAGCTTCAGGTCTTCCAGGAAATGCTGGAAGCGCCGGCGATCCTCGGCCAGATCGATCGCGTCGGGCGAGGTGCCCAGGATCGGAATGTCGGCCGCTTCGAGCGCCGCCGCCAGCTTGAGCGGCGTCTGGCCGCCGAACTGGACGATGCAGCCCAGCACCTTGCCCCGGGACTGCTCGACCCGGACCAGCTCGATCACGTCCTCGGCGGTCAGCGGCTCGAAGTAGAGCCGGTCCGAGGTGTCGTAGTCGGTCGAGACCGTCTCGGGGTTGCAGTTGACCATGATGGTCTCGAACCCGGCCTCGCGCAGGCTATAGGCGGCATGGACGCAGCAATAATCGAACTCGATGCCCTGGCCGATCCGGTTCGGCCCGCCGCCCAGGATGATGACCTTGGTGCGGTCGGTCGGGTCGGACTCGTTCTCGGCCGGCGACAGGCCGTCGCCCTCGTATGTGGAATACATATAGGGCGTGTCGGACGCGAACTCGGCGGCGCAGGTGTCGATGCGCTTATAGACCGGGCGGATGTTCAACTTGTGCCGCGCCGCGGTCACATGCGCCTCGGTCGTGCCGGCCAGCTCGGCCAGGCGCGCGTCGCCGAAGCCCTGCTTCTTCAGGGCGTGGAACGCGTAGGCGTCCTGCGGCAGGCCATGCTGGCGCACGGTCGCCTCGGTCGCGACGATCGACTGGATCTGGCGCAGGAACCAGGGCTCGTACTTGCAGGCGGCGTGGATCTCCTCGACCGTCAATCCGTGGCGGAACGCCTGGGCGATGACCAGGATCCGGTCCGGCGTCGGCTGGGCGAGCGCGGCACGGACGGCGTCCTTGCTGGGACCGCCGGGAATGGCGATCTCGTTGAAGCCGGTCAGGCCGGTCTCGAGCGAGCGCAGCGCCTTCTGGACGCTTTCGGCGAAGCTGCGGCCGATCGCCATGCATTCGCCGACCGACTTCATCGAGGTCGACAGCAGCGGCGCGGTGCCCGGAAACTTTTCGAACGCGAAGCGCGGGATCTTGGTCACGACATAGTCGATCGTCGGCTCGAACGCGGCCGGCGTCACCTTGGTGATCTCGTTCTTCAGCTCGTCCAGCGTATAGCCGACGGCCAACAAGGCCGCGACCTTGGCGATCGGGAAGCCGGTCGCCTTGGAGGCCAGCGCCGAGGAGCGGCTGACGCGCGGGTTCATCTCGATCACGACCAGCTTGCCATCGGCCGGATTGACTGCGAACTGCACGTTCGAGCCGCCGGTATCGACGCCGATCTCGCGCAGCACCGCGATCGAGGCATCGCGCATCATCTGGTATTCTTTGTCGGTCAGCGTCAGCGCCGGGGCGACCGTGATGCTGTCGCCGGTATGCACGCCCATCGGATCGATGTTCTCGATCGAGCAGATGATGATGCAATTGTCCGCGCGGTCGCGGACCACCTCCATCTCATATTCCTTCCAGCCCAGCACCGATTCCTCGATCAGCACCTCGGTGGTCGGCGAGGCGCGGAGGCCGCCCTTCACGATTTCCTCGAATTCCTCGGTGTTGTAGGCGATGCCACCGCCGCTGCCGCCCATGGTGAAGGACGGGCGGATGATGGCGGGCAGGCCGATCTCGGTCATGGCGACGCGCGCTGCTTCGATCGACTTGACGGCGCGCGACTTGGGCGAGTTCAGGCCGATGCTGTCCATGGCGTCGCGGAACAGCTGACGATCCTCGGCCTTGGCGATCGCCTCTTCCTTGGCGCCGATCAGTTCGACACCGTAACGAGCGAGCGTGCCATCCTTGGCGAGCGCCAGGGCCGTGTTGAGCGCGGTCTGGCCGCCCATGGTCGGCAGCAGCGCGTCCGGCCGTTCGGCCGCGATCACCTTGGCGACCATCTCGGGCGTGATCGGCTCGATATAGGTCGCGTCCGCCAAGTCCGGATCGGTCATGATCGTCGCCGGGTTGGAATTGACCAGGATGATCCGGTAACCCTCGGCCCGGAGCGCCTTGCACGCCTGGGCGCCGGAATAGTCGAACTCGCAGGCCTGGCCGATGACGATCGGGCCGGCGCCAATGATCAGGATCGACTTGATATCGGTCCGCTTACCCATCTCAGTTCGCTCCCTTTTCGGCGGTATGCTCGTCGATCAGCCGCACGAAGCGCTCGAACAGATAGTTGCTGTCCTGCGGTCCCGGCGAAGCCTCCGGATGATGCTGGACCGAGAACACCGGTCGGTCGGTCAGGCGGAAGCCCTCGTTGGTGCCGTCGAACAGCGAGACATGGGTCACGACCGTGTTGGCCGGCAGGCTCTCGGGCACGACGCGGAAGCCGTGGTTCTGGCTGGTGATCTCGACCTTGCCGGTCTCCAGGTCCTTGACGGGATGGTTGGCGCCGCGATGGCCATTCGACATCTTGGTCGTGGTGCCGCCGACCGCCAGGCTCAGCAGCTGATGGCCGAGGCAGATGCCGAACATCGGCGTGCCGCTGTCGATCAGCGTCTTCAGCACGGGCACGGCATATTCGCCGGTCGCGGCCGGATCGCCCGGGCCGTTCGACAGGAAGATGCCGTCCGGCTCGTGGCGCAGGATTTCCTCGGCGGTGGCATTTGCCGGCACGACCGTGACCCGGCAGCCGTTGGCCGCGAGCGAGCGCAGGATATTGTGCTTGGCGCCGTAATCGACCGCGACGACATGGCGCTTGGGCGCGTCCAGCTTGCCGTAGCCGCCGTCGAGGCTCCAGCGCGTCTCGTCCCAGCCATAGGTCTGGCGGCAGCTGACTTCCAGCGCCAGGTCCATGCCTTCGAGGCCGGGCCAGGCCTGGGCCTGGGCCAGCAGCGCGTCGATGTCGATCTTGCCGTCGGGCGCGTGAATGATGGCGCCGTTCGGCGGGCCCTTGTCGCGGATCCGGCGGGTCAGCGCGCGCGTGTCGATCCCGGCGAGGCCGATCAGGTTGTTCTTCCTGAGCCAGGCATCGAAGCCCTGGACCGCGCGCCAGTTGGCCGGCTCGGTGATGTCGGTCCGGATGACCAAGCCGCGCGCGGCGGCGGTCGTGGTCTCGACGTCTTCGGCATTGGCGCCGACGTTGCCGATATGGGGGAAGGTGAAATTGATGATCTGACCGGCGTAGGACGGGTCGGTCATGATCTCCTGGTAGCCGGTGATCGAAGTGTTGAAGCAGACCTCGCCGACCTGGGTCCCCACGGCGCCGACGCCGCGGCCCCAATAGACCGATCCATCATCCAGCACCAACGCGGCGGTAGCACCGGGCGGGCGCGGGGGACGCGCTCGCGCGCTGATGATGTCGGACATGATCGGCTCCTCGATCGAAAAGGTCGTGCTTACCTTTAGATGCGCGTCGAGACCCCATCAGCGAATGGCAAAGCCAAAGCCGACAGGGTGGACACCGCATCCGCGGCAAACCGACCTCTTACAGGGTCACCGGGGAACATGACCCGGCGAGCTTTTCGAGTAGTCCCTGACTCCTGGGTCGTCAAGCGTAACGTCCGGTTTTGTGGTTGGGGGCTGCATTGCAACGCAACGGACGCATACCGGGTGTCGTGACGACGACGGAAAGGGAGACTTGCCGAATCGGCCCTGCACATCGTCGAAAAAGACGATAGAATGCGGCCCCGCTTACCCATTAAGGACGACGCCTATGATCCGCCAATCCCTGACCGATGCGGTGAAAGAGGCCATGAAGGCGCGCGACCAGCGGGCGACCTCCACCCTGCGCATGGTTCAGGCCAAGCTCAAGGACAAGGATATCGAGGCCCGCGGCACCGGCAATCCCGATGGAATCGACGACTCGGCCGTGCTCTCGGTGCTGCAGGGCATGATCAAGCAGCGCCGCGAGAGCATCGAGCTCTATAAGCAGGGCAACCGCCCGGACCTGGTCGATCAGGAAGCGGCCGAGATCGTCATCATCGAGCGGTTCCTGCCGCAGCAGATGGACGAGGCCGCGACCCGCGCCGCGATCGAGGCCGCGATCGGCGAGATCGGCGCCGCCAGTATCAAGGACATGGGCCGCACCATGGCCGTGCTGAAGGAACGCCATGCCGGCGAGATGGATTTCCAGAAGGCGAGTGCGCTGGTCAAGGAAGCGCTGACCGCCGCCTGAGCCCCGCCAGACCCCGCCCGCCATCATGGCCTTTCCCCCCGGCTTTCTCGACGAGATCCGCATCCGCGTCTCGCTGCCGGACGTGATCGGCCGCAAGGTCCGGCTGATCAAGAAGGGGCGGGAATACAGCGGGCTCTGCCCGTTCCATAACGAGAAGTCGCCGTCCTTCACGGTGAATGACGAAAAGGGCTTCTTTCACTGTCTGGCGGCCGAGACCCGGGTTGTCACCTGGGATGGAATCTTCGCCATCTCGGATCTTGCGGGGAAAGTCGCGAGAGTGCTCACGCGAGGCGGCGTATGGGCGGACGCAAAATTCGGTGCGTATGGAAAGCAGCAGCTATGGGAAGTCCGTCTGACCAGGAATGGGCTGAAAAAGACGGTTTTAGCGACGCATGCCCACAGGTGGTTTGTCCGGGGTCGATCGAGTGCTGTCATAACGACATCGCTTCGCCCGGGACACCGGCTAGACGCCTGCTTGCCCGCGACGATTCCAGACTGGTCGGTCAGTCCGGATGGCGTTCGCCACGGGATTGTTTTCGGTGACGGCACCTTGGGAAAGGGGAAATACGGCACCGTCAACCTGCACGGAGAGAAGGCCTCGGATCTCTCTTGCTGGTTCGATGAACAGCGCGTCATCCCTAGAGAAGCGGCCACCGGCGCCGAATATTTCCGGATTTACGGCGGTTCCAGCTTCGGCCACATGAAGGGATTGCCGCCCCTATCGTCACCACCGGAATACCTGAGGGGATGGCTCGCCGGATATCTGGCAACGGACGGACACGTCTCAAAAGACGGAACAATTTGCCTGAATAGCTACAAGACGGAAGACCTTCTGCATGTCCGCGATGTTTGCACTCGGCTCGGCATTGGAACATACGGCGTAACCACACAGACCCGTCGTGGGTATGGAAAAGAAGATTCTGAAATACATCGGATACATTTTGTGCCCGAGACGCTTCGGCCGGAGATATTCCTGCGTTCTTTTCACAAAGACAGGTTCGTCGCCGCGGAGAAGAAGTTTTCTCGTCTTCGGTGGGTAGTGGAATCTATCTTCGAAACTGAGCGTGAAGAAGAAGTGTATTGCGCAGAGGTCCCTGGAGAACACGCGTTTACCCTTGAAGACAACATTCTCACGGGAAACTGCTTCGGCTGCGGTGCCCATGGCGACGTCATCGGCTATGTCATGCAGTCGCAGAACCTGGGCTTCCTCGAAGCGGTCGAGGCGCTGGCCGGAGAGGCCGGACTGGAAGTTCCCCGCGCGACCCCGCAGGAACGCGAGCGGGTGTTCAAGCAGAAGACCCTGGTCGAGGTCATGGAGGCCGCGGCCGGGTTTTTCCAGGCGCAATTGGACAGCCAGGCCGGGGCGGCGGCGCGCGCCTATCTCGACCAGCGCGGGCTGGACCGGGCGGCGATCGAGCGGTTTCGCCTGGGCTATGCGCCGGGCTTCTCCGGAGGGCAGGGGCTGCTGAAGCAGTTCCTGCTGCGGGAGTTTCCGGAAGACATGCTGATCGAGGCCGGCCTCGTGAAGAAGCCCGACGACGGCCGCGATAGCTTCGATTATTTCCGCGACCGCGTGATGTTCCCGATTCTGGACCGGGCCGGCCGGGTCATCGCCTTCGGCGGCCGCGTCATGGGCGACGGCAAGCCCAAATACCTGAACTCGCCCGACACGCCGCTGTTCCACAAGGGCCGCGTGCTCTACGGGCTCAGCTGGGCCCGCGCCGGCGTCGCCAAGGGTGCGCAGCTGGTCGTGACCGAAGGCTATATGGACGTGATCGCGCTGCATCGCGCCGGGTTCGAGGGCGCGGTCGCCCCGCTCGGCACGGCGCTCACCGAGGAACAGTTGGAAGAGCTGTGGAAGCTGACCCCGGAGCCGACCCTGTGTTTCGACGGCGACACCGCCGGCCAGCGCGCGGCGTCGCGCGGGCTCGACCGGGCGCTGCCTTTGTTGAAGGCCGGGCGGTCTTTGAAGTTCGCCGTGCTGCCGACCGGCGAGGACCCGGACAGCCTGATCGGCCGCCAGGGCAACCTCGCCATGCAGTCGGTGCTGGATGGTGCCAAGCCGCTGGCCGAGGTGCTGTTCGCCCAGGAACTGGCGGCTCGGCCGATCGACACGCCGGAGCGCCGCGCCGACCTGACCCATCGCCTGAACGCCCGCGCCTTCGTCATCGCGGACGAGGGGCTGAAGCGGGAATATCAGTATTTCTTCAAGAACAAGATGTACGAGCAGGGCCGTCCGCAGCGCGCGAACGTTCGGCAGAAAAGCGTCAAGGACCGCAACGGCCGGTTCAAGCCGCAACTGCCCGAAGTGGTCTCGGGCGCGCGCCTGACGCTCGGCACCCAGGCCGTCGAGCGGCGCCGGCAGGAGCTGCTGGTCGCGATGGTCCTGGCACTCCCCGACCTGCTCGACGACCATGTCGAGGAATTCGCGCATATGGTCCTGACCGCGCCGGACCTTGACAAACTGCGTCGGGAGATCTTAAACCTCCACGCCGCAAATTCCGGACTTGACGCAGCAGGCCTTCAGCATCACCTGACAAACCACGGGTTCGTTCGGGATGTGGAGCGTTTGCTCGGTCAGCAGGTTCTGGCCCATACGCAGTTCGCGGTGCCGGCGGATCGGGAGACGACGAGGCTTGGTTGGTTGCAGGCGCTGACCTTGTGGCATAGCCATCTGGATCGGGCACAGGAACTCGAAGCGGCCGTGCGCCGGTTCGAGATGGAGCCGACGGAAGCCAGTTGGGCCCGCATCACGGCCTTGCAGGAGCAGGCGGAAATCGAGCTTACGGAACAGGCCGAATTCGACGGGGCGACAGCCGGATGGGTGTCGTCCGGTCGGCATTGAATTTTCGACCCCGGTAAAACGGGGGGACTTCAAGAGCGGGTTCCGGCCGTGCCGGACGGTGAGAGCCCGCGGACGATAGACGAGCCGGTTCGGCCGTCCCGGGGGCGGGCGGCGGGACCGAGGCGCCCTCAGGTTTATGTTAGGACTGGGTTCAAGATGGCGACAAAAGCGGCGAATACTGCAGAGGTCAATGAGAACCGCGATGAGGCCGCCGAGAGCCTGATCGTCGATACCATGGCGCAGGCCGTCAGGAAGATGGTCGCCAAAGGCAAGGAGCGCGGCTACGTCACGTATGACGAGCTGAACGCCGCCCTGCCGCAGGATCAGGTCTCGTCCGAGCAGATCGAAGACACCATGACGATGCTGTCGGAAGCAGGCGTCAATGTCGTCGAAGCCGAAGAGACCGAAGAGCCGGCCGCCGCCGTCGACGAAGAGACGCCGGACGGCGAGACCCGCGTCAACGGCAACCTCGACGACGAGGATATCGGCCGCACCGACGATCCCGTCCGCATGTACCTGCGCGAGATGGGTTCGGTCGAGCTCTTGTCGCGCGAGGGCGAAATCGCCATCGCCAAGCGGATCGAAGCCGGCCGCGAGATGATGATCGGCGGCATCTGCGAGAGCCCGCTGACCATGCGTGCCGTCATCGGCTGGCGCGACGCGCTGAACGACAGCAAGATTCTGCTGCGCGACATCATCGATCTCGACGCGACCTATGGCGCCGCCTTTCCGAGTGCGCCCGTGGTCGAGGGCGAAGAGGTCGAGCCGGTCGTCTTGGCCGAGGGCGAAGAGCCGGAGCCCGTGGTCGAGGGCGAAGAGGAGGACGAGGGCGAGGAAGCCTCGATTTCGCTCAGCGCCATGGAAGCCGAGCTGAAGCCGACGGTCATTCTGTCGTTCGACAAGGTCGCCGACATCTTCAAGAAGCTGGCCAAGCTGCATCAGGAGCGGATCGACGCCGCCCAGTCCGGCGAAGAGCTGCCGAAGACGACCGAGAAGCGCTACCAGAAGCACAAGGAAGAGATGGTCGAGGCGATGCAGAGCATCCGCCTCAACAACGGCCGGATCGAGGCGCTGGTCCAGCAGCTTTACGACCTGAACCGTCAGCTGATCGCGCTCGAAGGCAAGCTGCTGCGTCTGGCAGAGTCCGACGGCGTCAAGCGCCAGGACTTCCTCAACCAGTATTTCGGCAGCGAGCTGAACCCGAACTGGTTCGACAAGATCAAGGGCTTCGCCGGCAAGGGCTGGCAGACCTTCATCAACAAGCACGCGGGCGAGGCCGAGGGCATCCGCAAGACCATCAGCGAGGTTGCCGCCGAGACCGGTCTGCCGATCACCGAGTTCCGCCGGGTCGTCGCCACCGTTCAGCGCGGCGAGCGCGAGGCGAGCCGTGCCAAGAAGGAAATGGTCGAGGCGAACCTGCGTCTCGTGATCTCGATCGCGAAGAAATACACGAACCGCGGCCTGCAGTTCCTGGACCTGATCCAGGAAGGCAACATCGGCCTGATGAAGGCGGTCGATAAGTTCGAATACCGCCGCGGCTACAAGTTCTCCACATATGCCACCTGGTGGATCCGTCAGGCGATCACCCGCTCGATCGCCGATCAGGCCCGCACGATCCGTATTCCCGTGCATATGATCGAGACGATCAACAAGCTGGTCCGCACCTCGCGCCAGATGCTGCACGAGATCGGCCGCGAGCCGACGCCGGAAGAGCTGGCCGAAAAGCTGATGATGCCGCTGGAAAAGGTCCGCAAGGTCCTGAAAATCGCCAAGGAGCCGATCAGCCTAGAGACGCCGATCGGCGACGAGGAAGACAGCCATCTGGGCGATTTCATCGAGGACAAGAATGCGGTCCTGCCGCTCGATGCCGCGATCCAGGCCAACCTGCGCGAGACCACGACCCGCGTGCTGGCCAGCCTGACCGCCCGCGAGGAGCGCGTGCTGCGCATGCGCTTCGGCATCGGCATGAACACCGACCACACGCTGGAAGAGGTCGGCCAGCAGTTCTCGGTCACCCGCGAACGCATCCGCCAGATCGAGGCGAAGGCGCTTAGGAAGCTGAAGCACCCGAGCCGGTCCCGGAAGCTGCGCAGCTTCCTCGATACCTAGGACCTGATCGAGGGCCGGTCGAAAGATCGGCCCTTTCTCTTTGGTGTCTATACGTCGGCGATCAGAACATCGAGCGCGCTCACGATATCGGTCCGGCGATGTTCCGGATCGCCGACGGTCATCGTCAGCGCGGTACCGCCGCCATGAACTGCGTCACCATGGTCACGGTGTCAGACCCGATCTGGAACTCCGGATTGAGGTGTCGTGCCGGAATTGGGGCGAGGGCTACTCCGCCGCCTGCACGCATCGCGCCGTCGCGTCGTTGGTCGCGATGCCGGCGGCCAGGCTCTGGCACAGCGCGTGGGCGGCGACGGGTGGGGCGGTGATCAGGATCTGCAGGCCCTTGGCCGCGATCATGTCCTGCGCGCCGGCATGGGTCTGGCCCAATTCCTGGGGCGGCTCGCCGGCGCAGCGGGCTTCGGCCAGGCTGCATTCCTTGCAATTGGCCAGCATGGTCTGGGTCACGCGCTGATTGGCGGCCTGGCAATCGGCCTCGCTGGCGACCCGGTCCTGCAGAAAGCTCAGGCCCACGCCTTCCGGGGCCGCGATCCGCGCCACCGGATAATAGGCCGTCGGCCGCAGGATCATGACCAGGGCGATGCCGGCGATGATGATCGCCGCCGCCGTCAGCAGTACCGTCCGTCCCATGATGTCCTCCTAATAGAGTCCCGGCACCAGCCGCGCCGTCTTGCGGGCGTAGGCGTCATATTCGGAAAAGCTTTCGCGCAGCACCGCCTCCTCGAAACGGAGGCGCCAGAGCTGGACGACGAAATGACCGACCAGGATCGCCGTCGCCGGCCAGCTCATGAATTGCAGCCAGACGCCCAGGATCGCGATCTCCTCGGCGGCATAGAGCGGGTGGCGCACGAAGCGATAGGGCCCGCTCATGACCAGCCGGCGCGCCTCGGGCATGATGCTGAGCGAACGGCCGAGCGACATCACGGCGACGATCGAGACGTAGTTGCCGATTAGGATCAGGGCGGCCGACGCGAGATTGAGCGCGATCGAGCCCGGCGTGCGGTCGAGCAGCACCATGGCGAGCGTCAGCGTGGCGCCGACGAGTGCCACCAGGCGCGGCAGCAGCCCGCGCGCCTTGGCGACCGGCCGGCGCCGGATGATGTGAAAACCCATCAGCAGCGCCAGGAACAGGATCAGGGCGACGCGCGAAGCGAGCACGGTGGCGCTCGCCAGGGTGATCGGAAACGGCACCGGTTGCTGGGCGATCCAGGCCGCCAGCCCCTTGATCTCGCCGACCAGGATAAAGCCGTTATAGAGCAGGATCGGCAGGCGCATAAGCCAGTCGTAGGTTTGGCTGGCCCGAAATGCGGCGGGCGCGCCGCCCGCCTCGCCAACCGGCAAACTTTCTTCGATCACCGCATCATCCTTGAAGCTTCGCGCGGCGACCGTAAACGATCCGCCCAGCCCAAGGCTAGCGAGCATCGATGACGGCGCGCTAAGCTCCGACGAACTTGTCCGTGTCCCGAGGTGCCATGTCCCGCCGCCTGCCGCCGCTCGCCGCCCTTCGCGCCTTCGAGGCGGCCGGGCGGCATTTGAGCTTCAGCAAGGCCGGCGACGAGCTGCTGGTCAGTCAGAGCGCCATCAGCCACCATATTCACGCGCTGGAGGAAAGCCTGGGTGTGCCGCTGTTCGTGCGCAAGATCCGAGCGGTCAGCCTGACGCCGGAGGGGGCCGGCTATCTGGCGACCGTGCGCCAGGCGTTCGACCTGCTGGTCGCCGGCACCGACGCGGTCGCGGCCAGGACCAAGGCGACCGTGCGGATCAGCCTGCTCGCCTCGTTCGCGACCCATTGGCTGGTGCCGCGGCTCGGGCGCTTCCGCGAACGTCATCCCGGCATCGATCTGGCGCTCGATCCGTCGGTCGGTGTGATCGACATCGATGGGAGCGGCGCGGATCTGGCCATCCGCTATGGCCAGGGCCAGTGGCCCGGCGTCGAGGCCCGCCTGCTGCTGCCGGACCGGATCTCGCCGGTGATGAGCCCGGCCCTGCTGGCGCGCGGTCCCACGGTCGAGCGGCCGGAGGATCTGCTCGGCCATGACATCCTGTTCTCTTATTCGCGCACCCTGTTCGAATGGGACGCCTGGACCACGGCGGCCGGGCTCGATCTGGCGACGGCGCGGCGCAGCCTGCTGCATGATTATAATATCGTGCTACAGGCGGCCTTGGACGGGCAGGGCGTCTGCATGGGGCGCCAACGCCTGATCGGCGATAAGCTGGCGGCAGGCCTGCTGGTTCAGCCGCTGGGGCTCTCGGTCCATGCCGGCATCGCCTGGTGGCTCGTGTTGCCGAAGCGCAAGCCGTCGCGCGCCGCCGCCACTTTCCTCGACTGGCTGGTCGAAGAGGCGGCGATGGATCAATCCAATTCATCCATGGCGGCGCCGATATGAATTGGTCGGGGTGGGCGCCCGTGCCCTAGCATGCCCTCCTCAGGTTCGACGGAGGAGCTTTTCATGACAGACACGATCGCCGAGCGGCTGCGGCACCTGGGATACCAACTGCCCGAGGCCTCTGGCCCTGCCGCCAATTACGTGCCTGTCACGCGCGTCGGCGCGCTTGCCTTCATCTCCGGCCAGGTCTCGGCCGGGATGGTCGGACGGCTCGGCGCCGAACTGACCGTCGAGCAGGGGCAAGCGGCCGCGGCCTCGGCGGCGCTCAGCCTGCTGGCCCAGATCGACCGGCTGGCCGAGGGCGACGTCGCGCGGGTGAAGCGGGTCGCCCGGCTCGGCATCTTCGTTGCGGCCACGGCGGACTTCACCCAGCATCCTCTGGTCGGCAACGGCGCGTCGGATCTGATCGTGGCCGTGCTGGGCGAGGCCGGCCGCCATGCCCGCACCACGGTCGGCGTCGCCTCGCTGCCGCGCGGTGCGGCGGTCGAGGTCGATGCGATCGTGGAACTGGCGGAGATTTGACCATGGTGCTCGACATCGCACGGCTCCGGGCGGAGACGCCGGGCGCCGACCGGATCGCGCATTTCAACCACGCCGGCAGCGGGTTGATATCGGCGGCCACGATCGAGGCGATCCACGCCCAGCTCCGCCGGGAATCCGAGCAGGGTTCGATGGAAGCGGGCGGCCGCGTCGCCGCCCTGATCGAGCAGGTCCGCGCCGATGCGGCCGAACTGCTGGGCGCGTCTCCCGACGAAATCGCCTTCACCGGCGGCAATTCGGATGGCTGGGGCCGCGCCTTCGCGGCATTGCGCCTGAAGCCCGGCGACCGGGTGCTGGTCGGCCGGTCGGAATGGGGCGGCAATCTCGCCTGCCTGGAACGGGCCGGTGCCGCGATCGAGGCCGTGCCGGCGGACGAGACCGGCCAAATCTCGCTGGAAGCCCTGGCGCGCATGCTCGACGATCGCGTGCGTCTGGTGGCGCTGACCTGGGCGCCGGCCAATGGCGGGTTGATCCAGCCAGTGGCCGCGGTCGGCCGGCTCGCCCGGGCCGCTGGCGTGCCCTACTTCATCGACGCGGCCCAGGCCGTGGGACAGCTGCCGACCGATGTCGCCGAGATCGGCTGCGACGTGCTGGCCGCGGCGGGGCGCAAATATCTGCGCGGACCGCGCGGCACCGGCCTGCTGTTCGTCCGCCGGGATTTCCAGGACCGGCTCGATCCGGTCTTCGTCGATACCGGGTCGGCGCCGATTGGCCACGACGGGGCGGTATTGCGCACCGACGCCCGTCGGTTCGAATCGGCCGAGGGCTCGGCGGCGCTGCGCCTGGGGCTGGGTGTCGCGCTCCGGCAGGCCTTGGACCTGGGTCTGGATGCCATCCGCGCGACGATTTCGGCCAATGCCAAGGCGTTGCGCGCGCGGCTCGGCCAGCTACCCGGCATCAGGCTCCACGACCTGGGTGTCGCGCGTTCCGGCCTGGTCAGCTTCGCCATTCAAGGCCGTTCTGGCGCCGAGGTTCAGGCCGCGTTGGCGGCGCAGGGCATCACCCTCGGCTTCAACGGCCGGGCCTATACGCCGCTCGACATGGACGCGCGTGGCCTGGGCGAAGTGCTGCGCGCCTCGGTCGGCTATCTGACGACCGAGGCCGAGTTGGACCGGCTGGTCGAGGCGCTCGCCAAACTCGATGGCTGAGGCCCACCGCCGGGGCTTGCCTTTTGCCCCACGGCTCGCGCAAACTCCGCCGCCCAAAACGGGGGCCCGTAGTTCAGTTGGTTAGAACGCGCCGCTCATAACGGTGTTGTCGTCGGTTCGAGTCCGGCCGGGCCTACCACTTTGAGGACGCTGGCGGTCATCCCAGGCTGAAGGGCCGGCCAACGGCCTTGCTCATGATCACGCTGCGATAGGTCTTGCCCGGCCATTGGGCTTGTTCGACAAGCCGATAGCCGCATCGCCCGTACCAACTCACCAGATGCGAAGCATCCTCCGCAGTGTCCAAGGCGATCTCTCCCGCATTCGTTTCGGCGGCCCGGCGCTCGACGGCTTCCAGGAGCTGCCGCCCGATGCCTGCCGATTGATGTCTGGGATGGACGGCGAACTGCCCGAGACCTGCGACGTCCGGACGATCGTACCAAGGACAGCCCGAAGCAATCGTCGTCCCGTAGAACACGATCGTGCCGGCGAGCTGTCCGTCCGCGACGGCCACAGGGTATTCACCGCGCACTACCCGCTGCCTCGTCACTTCGGGAGGCTGGTCGACCGCGGTGTAGTTGAGCCCGAGGTCGCCGAGACGGCGGTAGGCGGCGTGCAGCAGGTCCGTTAATTCGGCGATCGAGTCCGATGCGGAGAACGGGCGGATGCCGACATTCGTGCCAATTGGTAAAATTGTGCCGGGCATTCCGCCTCGTTGCAAGATTGTCCGAGACCGATCATTTCCGAGGGAGCGCAGACGGTCAACGCGAAAGACTGCGCCCAAGTTGCCGATGCCGAAGCAGCGCGGAATTTGGCACAATTGTTAGTTGTGGGTATGTCAAGGCGTTGCCAGGCTTCGGTTCAACGATCCAATCGCGAGACCGCCATGCTTTCCCTCGACGAACACATCGCACGGTCGCTTCAGGAAAGTCTGGAGAACGGCGAACTCAAGCGCGCGAAAAGCTGGGGGAAGCCGCTGGAATCCTCGCAAGGGATGGAGGAAACGCCGGAGGAGTTCCGGCTCGCCTTCAAGCTACTGAAGAATGCAGGATACATTCCGCCGGAGGTCGAGAACATGAGGTCTCTGGCGGCGCTGAGAACGGAGCTGGAGTCGACTGCGCAGACAGATCCAAGGCATGCGCAGCTGAGATCGAAGATTGCCCAGTTGCAGACCAGCATCGCGGTTCGCCTCGAAGCAATGCGCAATTCCGGCGGCCTGCAATCCTTATTCCAGGGACACAATACTGAATTGCGCCGGCCTCGCCGAACCGCTATCTTCCCGCCATGGCCAGACTCGCGCGCGTCGTCGTTCCGCTCATCCCGCATCACGTCACCCAGCGCGGCAACCGCCGCCAGACGGTGTTCTTCGGCGACGGCGATTATGCCGCCTATCGCGACCTGATCGCGGCCCATTGCCGGGCGGAGGGCGTCGCGATCTGGGCCTGGTGCCTGATGCCGAACCATGTCCATCTGATGCTGGTGCCGCCGGCGCCGGACGCGTTGCGCGCAGCCTTGGGCGAGGCGCACCGGCGCTATTCCCGGCTGATCAACCAGCGCGAGGATTGGCGCGGCTATCTGTGGCAGGGCCGGTTCGCCTCCTGCCCGATGGACGAGGCGCATGCCATGGCGGCAGCCCGCTATATCGAGCTTAATCCGGTCCGCGCCCGGCTGGTCGATCGGCCGGACGCCTGGGCCTGGTCGAGCGCCCGGGCGCATCTGACCGGGCGGAGCGACGGCTTGACGGCGATCGACGCGCTGGGCGTGCTGGCCGGCGACTGGGAGGCGTTCCTGCGGGCCGGTCTGGATGAGGCGACGCTGGCGATCCTCCGCGCCGGGGAGCGCACCGGGCGGCCGCTCGGCAGCGATGATTTCGTCGGCCGGATCGAGACCAGCACCGGTCGTCAGCTCGCCCGTCGCAAGCCGGGGCGGAAGCCGGCGCCGCTGGAGAAATAAGTACTGTGTCCCCGGATATAGAGGCGGCGCTGGGTGAGGCGGTCGGTCATTTCGGCGCTGGTCGTCTGACCGAGGCGGCGGTGAGCCTGCAGCCGGTGCTGACGCTGCAGCCGAAGCTGGCCCAGGCGCTGCATCTGATGGGCGTGATCGCGCTGAAGCAGGGGCGGCCCGACGAAGCGCTGCGGCTGATCGGCCAGGCGATCGGGCTCGACGATCGGATGCCGACCTATCACAACAGCTTGGGCCAGGCCCATCGCGCGCGGGGCGCCAAGGCCGAGGCGATCGCGTGCTACGAGCGCGCGCTGTCGATCCAGCCGAAATTCGGTCCGGCGCACGGCAATCTCGCCCAGGTGCTGGTCGAGGGCGATCCGGCGGTCGCGGTCGATTATTACCGGCGCCTGGTCGCGGCCCTGCCGCAGAACGCGCTGGCCCGATCCAATTTCGGCTATATGGTCGAGCGGACCGGCCAGACCGAGGCCGCGGTCGCGATCTATCGGGACGCGCTGGCGCTCGACCCGAACCAGCCGGTGGCGCTGGGCAATCTGGGCGTGGCCCTGGCCGATCTGGGCCGGATCGACGAGGCCATGGTCTGCTATCGTCAGGCGCTCGAACTCGATCCGACCAGCGCCGATGCCCATAACGGGCTGGGTCTGGCGCTGCTGCTCAAGGGCGAGTATGCCCCCGCCTGGCCGCATCACGAGCATCGGCCGCGCGACTGGGTCGGCGAATTCACCATCCCGCGCTGGCAGGGCGAGCCGCTGCAGGGCCAGCGCATCCTGCTGCATGCCGAACAGGGCATGGGCGATACGCTGCAGTTCGTGCGCTACGTGCCGCTGGTCGCGGCGCGCGGCGGCCGCGTCGTGCTGGCGACGGCGCCGGCCCTGGCGCCGCTGTTCGAGGGGCTGCCCGGGGTCGAGCAACTGGTGACCGGCACGCGACCGCCCGGCGATCTGGCCTGGCATTGTCCGCTGATGAGCCTGCCGCTCGCCTTCGGCACCACGCGCGACACCATTCCGGGGCCGTGGCCCTATCTGCGGGCGCCGGCCGCCCGGCTGGCACCCTGGCGCAAGCGCGTCGGCGGCAAAGGCGCGTTCAAGGTCGGTCTGGTGTGGCAGGGGCAGCCGAAGCTGCGGCGCGACCGCGACCGCTCGCTGCCGGCGGCGGCGCTGGCGCCGCTCGCCGGGATCGCGGGCGTGCGCTATTACGCGCTGCAGAAGACCCCGACCGGCAGCGGCATCGCCGATCTGCCGGCGGTGCTCGGCGCCACCGATCTGGCCGAGGGCTTCTCCGACTATGCCGAGACCGCGGCGGCGCTGATGGCGCTCGACCTGGTCGTCACGGTCGATACCTCGGTCGCCCATCTGGCCGGCGCGCTCGGCCGGCCGGTCTGGCTGCTGATCTCCCGGGTGCCGGACTGGCGCTGGGGCGAACAGGGCCGCGACAGCCCGTGGTACCCGAGCATCCGGCTGTTTCGCCAGACGGTGGCGGGGGTGTGGGACGATGTCGTCGCCGATGTGGCGCGCGCCCTCGTCGAAAGAGTCTCGTAACCCCAATCGGCTAGCTTGTGGGCGCGGGGCTGCCTGCGCATCTTGCGCTTTCGCTTTGTTGCGATGCAGCATAAACTACGACGAAACACATTCTCGAAAGACGGCAAATGCGCCCGGTACCCTTCAAAGGCAACCTCATCGTCACCAACCTGCCCGACGACATGACCGCGCCAGCCCTGGCCGATCTGTTCGAGGATTACGGCGTGGTGATCGGTGCGGTGATCAAGCAGATCCCGGCCAATGCCGGGCCGGCGACGATCGGGGTCGTGGCGCTGGCGCCCGACAACGCCGTCGAGAAGGCGATCATCGCGACCGACAAGACGATGGTCGGCGAGCGGAAGATCAAGGTCGGCCGCGCCAAGCCGCTGCCGCCGCGCGTCAAAGGGGCAGCCAAGCCGGCACCGCGGCCTGTTTCCGCGCCATTGCCCGCCGCCGTCGTCGTGCCCCGGCCCTATGTCGCCGAGGCGTTCGATGGCAAAATGGCCGCGCCTGCGACAAAAACCGCACGTCCGGTCGTCATCGAGTACAAAAATCGTCGGATTATTCGCCCATAAGGCTTATATCCGGGGCGGCCGATCCTGTTGGCAGCGTTTTTGCTGGGAGATCGGTCGGGACGTTCTTTCGGCGCGAGGCCGCATAGGCGTTCCTTAGCCCCTGTTTTTGACTTCGAGACGGTTCAGCCTGCATGAGCGAAGACATTGAATTGTTGAAGGCCGCGCGCTCCCTCATCGAACAGTTCGGCAAAAAGGCCGCCGATCAAGCGCGCAAGCGGGCCGAGAACAGCAGCCTCGGCGGCAGCATGTCGGCCGCGCACCAGTGGGAACTGGTCGCGAAGAAAATCGAAACGATGGCGCGCTAGCTTCCCCTGGCGGCACGCGGCATCAGGTGATGATGTCGAGCGTGTCCCGATCGAGCTTCTTGACCGTGCCCAGCACCTTGGCGTTCGCCTCGTAGCTGATCTTGGCGGTCGCGACCGTGATGAGATTGGTCGCGAGGTCGCCGCCGGTGCCTTGCAGCGCCTGGGCAACCTGACCCGCGGCCGGGCCGATCCGGCCGCCGGTCAGCGGCGGCGCGCTCGGGTTCGCCGTCGGTGCCTGGGCGATGTTCGTCGCCGCGGTCGCGATCTTGTTCTGCGCCGCCTCGATCCCCGTCAGCGCGTTCGCGGCCGCACCCGCCAGCCCATCCACCATGCTCGTCTCCATGCCACGGGCCATCATACGCCGGGCGCGCGATTCTGGGTGGCAAAAATCTCCTGACAATATTCGGCCTGACCTCGGCCAGGCTTGGATCCGGCATAGGGCGTGAATTCTGGGGGCGGCATGGACGGGCTTCTTCAACCGATCGGCACCGGGCTGAAAGCGCAGGGCTTCGCTTTCGTCGAGGCCGCGGCGATGGCGGCGATCCTGCACCGGGCGGGCCTCGCCGACTGGGCGGCCTTCGCCGACAGCTGGAACGACCTGGGGCTCGACACCTACATGGCCGACGGCGGGCGCTACCGCCGGCGCCGGCATGCGGCGTTCGCGCTGTCGGCCGCCGGCATCGTGCGCAAGCCGCATCAGCCGCATTACCAGAGCCGCGACTATAATCCGCTGAACGGCGGGCTTGCCCGCTGGTTCGACCCGATCCGCGACGATATCGCCGGCCATTCGGCGATGGCCGCGATCCTGACATCCTGCTTCCAGCTGTTCGACGGGCTGACGCCGCCCGACATCCGGCCGGCCGCCTGGCATGTCGAGGTCCATCAGTTCCGCATCGAGGCGCAGCCGGGCCTGGAAGGGCGGCCGACGCCCGAGGGGCTGCATCGCGACGGCGTCGATTGGGTGCTGGTCCTGCTGGCCGCGCGGGTGAACATCGCCAGCGGCATGACCACCATCCATGACATGGATCGCGCGCCGCTCGGCAGCTTCACCCTGACCCGGCCGCTCGATTCGGCGCTGGTCGACGACGGCCGCGTCTATCACGGCGTGACGCCGGTCGAGCCGCTCGATCCGGCAAAGCCGGCCTATCGCGACGTTCTGGTGGTGACGTTCCGGCATTAGCAGCGTTCGCGGGGAGTTGATCGGCTGTCACGTTGCGTCCGGCGCGGGGCTGACCGATGATGTCCCTTCGCATCCTCATGCTCCCGGTGCCCGATGTCGCTGTGTTTCAAAGGCTTTTCGTCCCGACAGCTGGGGTTGCTGCTGGCGGCGGTCTCGCTGCTGGTGACGGTGCCGGTCCGCGCCGACAGCGCTGCCGACGCCGCGAAGAAGGCGCCGCTGTCGACCCCGATCGCGCTGCCGACGCTGTCGCCTCTGGTGAAGAGGGTGATGCCCTCGGTCGTCAATATCGTGGCGGAGATCCCAGCTGAATCGGTCGCCGAGGCCGGCGAGAGCGCGACCGGCGGTCAGGGCCAGACCCCGTTCGACGATTTCATGCGCCGCTATTTCGAGCAGCATGGCCTGCCGGCGCCGCCGCCGGTCGGCAAGCCCGCCGCGGGCGCCAAGGGCATGTCGCTGGGATCCGGCTTCATCGTCGATCCGGCCGGCTTCGTCGTCACCAACAACCATGTGATCACGACCGCGACCAAGATCACCGTCGTGTTCCAGGACAATTCCAAGCATCCGGCGACCGTGGTCGGCGTCGATCCCAAGACCGATCTGGCCGTGCTGAAGATCGCGACCAAGACCAAGCTGCCGGCGCTGCAATGGGGCGACAGCGACAAGGTCGAGGTCGGCGACTGGGTCATGACCGTCGGCAATCCGTTCGGCCTGGGCGGCACGGTCACCACCGGCATCGTCTCGGCGCTCGGCCGCGACATCCAGCACGGGCCGTTCGACGATTTCCTGCAGATCGACGCGCCGATCAACCGCGGCAGCTCCGGCGGCCCGACCTTCGATACCTCGGGCCGGGTCGTCGGCATCAATACCGCGATCTATTCGCCGTCCGGCGGCAGCGTCGGCATCGGCTTCGCCATCCCGTCCAGCATCGGCCGGCTGGTGGTGAAGCATCTGCAGGAGGAGGGCCACGCCAACCACGGCTATCTGGGCGTCACGGTGCAGGTCGTGGGTCCCGAGATCGCCGGTGCCCTGCATATGGATCCGGTCAATCCCCAGGGCCTGATCATTGTCGATATCGCCAACGACAGCCCGGCCGCCACGGCCGGCCTGCAGCCCGGCGACGTCATCAAGACCGCCAACGGCAAGCCGGCACTGGAGACGCATGACGTCTCGCGCCTGGTCGGCGCCGCGCGGGTCGGCGACAAGCTGGCGCTGACCATCGATCGCGACGGCACGGCGATGAAGATCGACGTGACCATCGGCAAGGCCGAGCGGACCGACCCGAATGCCGCCCCGCCGGGCGTCGCCGCGACCGACGGGCCGACCCAGGCCAATACGGCCGGCGGCATGTGGTTTACGGCCTTGAGTTCCGAGCTGCGCGACGAGGCCAATCTGGCGCCCTCGGCGACCGGCGTCGTCATCGGCGGGATCGACGACGACGGGCCCGCCGCCTCGGCCGGGCTGATGGCGGGCGATGTCGTGCTGTCGATCGCCCGGCTGCCGGTCGGCAGCCCGGCGGATGCCGCCCGCAAGCTGCAGCTGGTGGCGGCGACCGGCGACGTGCTGATCCTGATCAACCGCCACGGCACCCTGCAATTCATGGCGTTGCCGGCCGCAAGCGCCGCGAAGCCGTAGCACCGGGCCCGGGTTTCATATCCGGGCCCGGTTCCTCCTATCGAATTTTCATGCCGATCGACGTCACACTGCGCCCCTGATCCAACCGGGTGTGCCATGACGTCATTACTGGAACTGCTGACGCCGGCGCGGGTGATCGGCCAGTTGAAGGCCGCCAGCAAACCCGAGGCGTTGCGGCAACTCGCGGGACGGGCCGCCGCCGCCGTGGCGCTGCCGGAAGAGATGATCTTCCAGGCGCTCTGCCGCCGCGAGGCGCTGGGCGCCACCGCGATCGGCCATGGCGTCGCCATCCCCCACGCGGTCCTGCCGGCGCTCCGGCACAGTTTCGCCCTGTTCGCGCTGACCGCGGCGCCGATTCCGTTCGGCGCGCTGGACGGTCGGCCGGTCGAAGCGATCTTCGTCTGCCTGACGCCGGAGGATTGTGCGGCCGAAAGTACCCATCTGCTGGCCCAGGTCTGCCGCGCGCTGCGCGATCCGGCCGCGCTGCGCCGGCTGAGGGCCGCCCCGGCCGACGCCGCGCTCCATGCGGCGCTGACCGGCCTGTTCGACCCCCGCAAGGCCGCCTGATGCAACCATGACGGCCTGCCCGGGGTTTGCGCCCGAATAACATCAGGAGCAGCCCTTGTCCGTCCCGCACCTTCTACCGATCGCCGCAATCTCCAGCCTGCTGCTGCTCGGCGCCTGCCAGCAGCGCGTTGGCGAGCGCGAGGAGAGCCTCGGCCCCCATGTCCATCGCCTGACCGTCGACATCTCGGGCGACCAGCCGTCGGAAGCGCGGCTCGGCAACGCCGCCGACGCGATCTGCCCGACCGGCTATACCAAGCAGGGCGACGAGACCATGCCGCCCGAGGCGCCGGCCTATCGCGTCTGGTTGGTGCGCTGCAAGTAGCGGGGATTTCTCGCGCAGAGGATTGACGGGTTGAACGACGGGCTGTTTCCTGCTCGGCGACCGTTTCCGGTCCATGACTGAAGCAGGTCGGAAGCGGGTCGTTGGATTCTTTCGGGGGATCGTAGATTGGGGACACATCGGACCAGCGAGCAAGATGGATAAATCCTCTTCCGTCGTGCCCTTTGCCTGCCGTCTCAATTGACTTTGCACGAGGCCATATGGCTAAACTGCAGCGTGTATTTGAGTTGAAGGATAGGCGATGCGCTCTGAAATCGAACGTTCGATGGGCCAAGTCGTCCGCTGTGGCTTACGCCCAAATACAGTCAATGCATTTTCCGGCAAATTTTCCGGCCGGAAGGTCAAGATCTTGCCCTCGTTCAACGATGAGATGGGCTACGAGATCATCTTTTTCTTATCGCGGATCGAACCTTATCTGCGCAATCGATGGCGTATTCTTGCGCGTCGGCCGGCCCTGTATCCCCCTGGCGCGGCATTCTACGACGCCGCCTATTTCGGCGAACTCGATCGCCTGGCGGAAAACTGCAATGTAATTCCTACGCCAGCGGGCTTGCGTCAACGCATGCAGCGAGACGGCCAGTACCTCAAGACTACGATCATTCAAGGCAGCTCTGAGAAAATAGAGGTGAAAGTTGTCTATGACAGCCCTCAAGTCCTCATTCAGGAAAGCCAATTCGAGCTGCAACTGAGAGACCTGTTTTACAGCTATTGTGATCTCGATAAACGCGGTGTGCTCGATATCGACACTCTGCTGCTCTCCTGCCAGCCGACACGGCTCCTCGATTATACGACCGTGACGCGCCCCGTGCTCAGGCCAAGCTATCAGCCGCAGGCGTTTCTGACACCGGCCGAACCGCAAAGACCGCATATCGGCGTGCAGCTCCGGGCCATGACAGGGATTAGAAAGCAGCCCGAGGGCAAGCGCGGCCGCGACAGCGATTCAGCGTTCGTCCTTCCGCTGGCCGCACGCGCATCGGCCCATCTGGGCCTGCCGCTCGTGGTCTACGGCCGACCAGATGGAAATCTGCTGCCGGAAGGGTATGAGCGTACCTACGAACCAGACATCGATCTGCTCGACAAGGAATTGCGGCTCCTGCCAGCCTGTCGCCTGATGTTCGCGCCCGACAGCGGCTGGGCCGACCTCATGGCATGGCTGCAAGTGCCCACCCTCCTCGAAGGGGCGTTGGATCCACGCCATTTCGACGAGTTGATCGACTTCGCGCCTCGCATCGCGCTGATCGATCGCGGCCTTGCGATCGAAGGTCAGATTGATGCGCTGCTTGCCGCCGACGTGTGCACCCCGAACGACAGGCCAAGCGTGCCGACTTTGGAGAACGACGTCCACACCAAGACGTTTCTCGGCCTATAGCCTGAGAAGCACCGCTCCTGCACCACGCCCTGGGATAGGATCGTGCCGTGACGGTCTGGGCCGATTTGATGCCGCTGCCAGGCAGCTCGCACCTCTGCACGGAGGAATTATTTCGCCCCCGAATCCTCAAACGCCACCCCCTGCCACCCCCCGCCCAGCGCCTTGAACAAAGCGATCACGTCCTGGACTCTCGCAAGCCGGCTCTGCGCCTCCAGGTCCTCGGCGGCGAAGGCGGCGCGTTCGCTGTCGAGCACCTTCAGGAAGTCGGTCAGGCCGGCGCTATAGAGCCGGGTCGCGCGGTCAAGCGCCTGGTCGCTGTCGGACGCGGCTTCCTTCAGCGTGCCGTTGCGCTCCGTCTCGGTCGAAAAGTTGATCAGCGCGTCCTCGACGTCGCGGAACGCGCCACGCACGGTCTGCTCATAGGCGATGCGGGCGGTCTCGGCCGCCGCCTTGGCGCTTTCGATGCGCGCGTCGGTCTTGCCGCCGTCATAGACCAGCCCGCTGGCGGAAAGTCCCAGGTTCCAGTCCAGGCTCTTGGCCAGGAACAGGCTGCTGATCGTGGCCGAGGTCGGGTCGATCGCCAGCGGAATCTCGAAATGCGGAAACAGATCCGCCGTGGCGACGCCGATCCGCGCGGTCGCCGCCGCATAGCGCCGCTCGGCGCGGCGGATGTCCGGCCGGTTGGTCATGGTCTCCGACGGCAGCGTGACCGGCAGGTCGGCCGGCACCGCCATCAGCGGCGCCGGGTTCGAGAGTTCGGCTTCCAGGTCGCCGGGGAAGCCGCCGACCAGCACGCCGATCGCGTGGCTGAGGCGGGCGACCGCGGCCCGCAGCGTCGGTGTCGCGGAACGGACATTGTTCCATTGCGCCCGCGCCTGGGCCACTTCCAGATCGGTGCCCAGGCCGCGCTGGAATTCTTGCTGGGTCAGGTCGAGCGCCTTCTTGGCCGAAGCGATGTTGCGCTCGGCGATGGCGAGGCGCAGCTGGCTGGTGCGCAGGCTGGCATAGTCGCCGGCGACCTCGGCCAGCAGGCTGACCAGGATCGTGCGCCGGTCCTCGATCGCGGCGCCGATGTCGGCGTCGGCCGCTTCCTCGGCCCGCTTCGTGCCGCCGAACACGTCGATCTCCCACGAGGCGTCGAAGCCCAGCTCCCAGGTCCGGTACTGGCCGATGCCCGGCGGATAATCCGCCGTGGTGCTCGAATTGGATTGCAGCCGCGCCGCGTCGGCCTTGACCTGAGGATAGTCGGCCGAGGCGGCGATGGCGCGCCCGGCGCGGGCCTGGATCAGGCGTTGGCGCGCGATCTTCAGATCGTCGTTGCCCTGGATCGCCTGGCCGATCAGCCGGTCGAGCAGCGGATCCTTGAACGAGGCCCACCAGTCTTTCAAGGCGGCATCGGCCGCGGCTTTGTCTGCCAGCGTCGGCTCATGCTCGGTCCAGGTCGAGGGCACGTCCAACGCGTCGGGTTTGTAATCCGGTCCGACGGTGCAGGCGGCGGTCAGGCCGGCGAGCGCCAGGGTCGACAGGTGCCGGCGCAGGCTCACAATGCGCCCTCGAGCCATTGGCGGAACCGGCCGACCGGGCCGTTCGGCGGCGCGGTATCGGCGCCGATCGAGATCGAGCAGGTCGTGCCGGCGGCCAGGATCACGCCGTCCGGGACCTGGTCGATATGGATGCGGACCGGGATGCGCTGGGCCAGGCGGACCCAGGTGAAGACCGGATTGACGTCCTGCAGGCCCAGCCCGTCGGGCGCGCTGTTGCGGTCGTTGATGCCGCGCGCGATGGTATCGATGTGGCCGGTCAGGATCGGCGTGTAGCCCATCAGCTTGATCCGGGCCGGATCGCCCGGATGCATCTGGGCGAGCTTGGTTTCCTCGAAATAGCCGCTGATCCAGAAGGAATCCGCGTCGATGACGGCGACCTTGGGCTGGCCGGCGTTGGCATAGTCGCCGACGCGCAGGCGCAGGTTGGTGACATAGCCGTTGACCGGCGAGCGCAGGACCGAGCGCTCCAGGTTGAGCTTGGCCAGATCGAGCGCGGCCTGGGCCGATTCCAGCTGGGCGCTGGCGACGGTCGCCGTGCTGCGCGTGCGCTCCTGCTCCTCGGCCGAGACGACGCCGGTCAGGCCTTGGCGGCGCCTGGCGTCCGACTCGCTCAGCTGCAGCTGCTGCTTGGCACCGTCGACCGAGGCCTGGGCCGATGCGATGGCGAGCTTGAAGCGGACCGGATCGATCGTGAACAGCACATCGCCGCGATGGACCAGCTGATTGTCCGTCACCGGCACATCGACGACCGTGCCGGAAACCTCCGGCGCGATATCGACCACCTCGGCCCGGACCCGGCCGTCCCGGGTCCAGGGCGACAGCATGTAGCGCTGCCACAGCGCGCCGACCAGCAGCGCCGCCACGACCAGCATGGCGAGCGTGAGCAGGACGCGGGCGATTTTGATCAGAATACGCATGGGTCGTCCGTTACAGCAGGATGAGAAGCGAGAGGATCGACAGATAGAGCGCGGTCTCGAACAGCGCCGGATGCCAGACGATGCGCCAGAATCCGATCCGCGCCAGGATCACGCGCAGCACCAGGAAGATCGGCAGGGCGACGATGGCATAGAGCACGATCGGCGCCAGGTAGATGCCGGCGATGTTCAGCTCGGTGATCATGCTGCGTCCTTTGGCATCGGCAGCGCGCCGACGAAGAAGGCCCGATGGCGCGCCAGCAGCAGGGCGATCTCGTGATGGGCCGCCGCCGCCCGGATCAGGCCGGACCGCTCGTCTCCGGCCAAGGCCTCACCAGAGGCGGCCAGCAGTTCGAGTGCGGCCGCCCCGGTCGCCTCGGCCGCCGCATCGGGGACCACCGTCAGGCCGCGCAGGGCGCGCCAGGCCGCGGTCACGCTGCGGGCCACGTTCGGCGGCAGGGTCAGGCTGCCCAGCATCAGGTGCGCCCGCATCATCTCGCGGCCGATATGGATCGCGGCGATGCCGCCCTCGATCACCGCCGGCCGGTCGGGCGAGGCCGCCAGCCGCGTGCTCAGCCGCGACAGCCGGTCGTGCATCCTGGTCTCCCACAAGGTCAGCGAGGGCGGCGGGCGGTGCCACTCGGCCAGGTCGCGCAGGTCGGCGCGCATCTGCCCGATCAGGCGGCGGATGGCGCGGGTCGTGTTCGCCGGCCAGATGGTATGAAACACCAACACGCCGCACATCGAGCCCAGCGCGAACGCGAACACCGTGTTGAGCATCGCGGCCACGTCATACTGCATCGGATTGCGGAATCCCAGGAAGGTCGTGAAGAAGATCAGGAACGCCGTGGCCGAGCCCGCATGTTTCGGCAGCGTCGCGTAGAGGCAGCCGGCGATGATGAAGGGGCCGAACACGACCATCAGCAGCGGAAAGCCATCGACCTGCGCCAGCAACAGGAACTCGCACAGCACGCCCAGCACGCCGGCCAGCACGATGCCGCGCGTGAAGGCGATGCTGGCCGGTTCCGGATAGTCCGACGTGCCGAGGAGCGCGCAGATCGGCAGCACGGCCGCCAGCATCTGGGTTCCGGCCGACCAGGCGGTCGCGATCCAGAAGGTCCCGGCCAGCAGGGTGGCGATCGCCGCGCGCACGCCATTGATGACCGCGGCGCGCTGGTCGCGGTGATAGGAGATCGGCGTGATGTCCCGGCCGGTCCGGCCCTCGATGATGCCGATCAGGCGATCGCGGGCGAACTGCAGTTGCTCGACGATATCTTCCAGCCGGGCGGCCAGCGCCAGCACGTCGAGCGTTTCCGGCGCGGTCGCCAGCGCCAGGTCGCACGTGAGGCCGGCGGCGGCGCGGCGGGCGGCGACAAGCGCACCGGCGGTGGCCGGCGAGAGAAACACCGCCGTGCCGCACAGCGTGCGCAGCAGGTCGCGGACCATGTCGCGCAGCGGCGCGATCGCCGTGGCCACGGTGCCCTCCGCCGGCAGCGTGGCGAGCCCGTCGCGCACGCTGGAGCCGAGCGTGACGATGCTGACCAGGATCGAGACGAACAGCCGGACGGCCGGCGCCTGCTGCGCCGTCGCCGCCGATTCGTTCGCCGCCGCCAGGATCAGCGGATCGAGCGCCGCCAGCCGGTCGGCCACGGCCTTGCGCCGCTGGGGCAGGCCGGGCTCCAGGTCGAGCGCCTGGGCGGCGAATTCGGCGGTTGCCGCCAGCGCGCCTTCGAGCGCGGGTCTGAGCCGGCGCTCGCCGATATCGAGCACGAGCAGGCTCTTGACCAGCGCGGTGCACAGGATGCCGATCGTCACCACCGCGATGCGCCCGGTCGCCAGATCGAAGATCAGGTCCGGATTGTCGACGGCCGGCAAGGCGACCAGGCTGATGGTGTAGCCGGCCAGCACGGCGGCGTAGGCGCGGAAATAGCGCAGCAGCGACGAGACATAGGTGCAGAGGCCGAGCCAGATCGCGAGCGACAGCAGGAACGCCGGCGGGCTTTGGGCGAAGCCGGCGATCAGCACGACCGAGATGACCAGGCCGACCAGCGTGCCGATCAGGCGCCAGATGCCCTTGGACAGGACCATGCCGGGCAGCGGGCTCGACACGATCAGCACCGTCACGACGGAAGAGCCGGGGCTGTCGAGTTCCAGCGCGAACGAGACATAGAGCGCCAGCATCGCGGCCGCGAGCGTGCTGAGCGCGTGATACCAGGCCTTGGCCGGAAAGCGCGGCAGCAGCGGCCGGCGGGCCGGCAGGGCAATATCCGTCGTCATGGCACCGTTTCGGCCTGGAGCGCCGCGTCCAGCTGTGCGAACAGGCGGGCGACGGCGGCGAGGTCCTGGTCGTCCGCCCCGGCCAGCAGCCGGTCGGCGACCTGCTCGGTCACGGCCTGAACCTGCCGGTAGGCGCGCCGGCCGCTCTCGGTCATCACCAGGCTTTTGGCGCGCCGGTCGCCCTGATCCTCTCGGCGGACGATCAGCCCGTCGCGTTCCAAATTATCCAGCAGCCGGACCAGCGACGGGCCCTGGATACCCAGTGCCTCCGCCAGTTCGGTCTGGCGGATGCCGTCGCCCAGCCGGCCCAGATGGAACAGCGGACGCCAGGTTGCGTCGGTCAGGCCATAGCCCGACAGCTCGTCGTCGAGCACCCGGCGCCAGCGCCGTCCGAGTTGCACCAGCTGCACGCCGATCTGCCAGTTGGGCCGAGGCTCCGTCACAGGATCGCTCCATCTTGGATCAGCAGGACGCCGAACGACGGCTTATATAGTTCATATACTAATTATTTGCATCCTATCAGATGCGGAGACAGATTTGCGGGCGGCTCAGACCCCAACGCCCCAGCGTTGGATCGTCACGCGCTCGATCAATCGGAAGATCAGACCTTCGATCAGCAAACCGATCGCGATGACGACCAATAGTCCCGCAAAAACGCTGGCGATGTCGAGTTGATTGCGGTTCTCGTAGATGAACCAGCCGATGCCGCCGGAGCGCGAAGACACGCCGAACACCAGCTCGGCCGCGATCAGCGTGCGCCAGGCGAAGGCCCAGCCGATCTTGAGGCCCGACAGGATCGCCGGAAAGGCGGCGGGCACCAGGATCAGGGCGACATGGCGCCAGCCGCGGATGCCCAGGTTCCAGCCGACCATGCGCAGCGTCTGGTTGACCGCGCCGAAGCCGGCATAGGCATTGAGGCTGACCGACCACAGCACCGAATGCACGATGACGAAGATCAGGCTGGGTCCCCCCAGCCCGAACCACAGCAGGGCGAGCGGCAGCAGCGCCACGGCCGGCAGCGGGTTGAACATGGCGGTGAGTGTCGAGAGCGCCGCGCGTCCGACCAGGCTCGACATGGCGAGCGTGGTGAAGATCGCCGCGGCGGCCAGTCCGATGGCGTAGCCGGCGACCAGAATGCGCAGGCTGGCGAAGATGCGCATCGGCAGCACGCCGCTGACCGTTGCCGCCCAGAGCGCGCTCAGGGTTTCGCCCAGGGTCGGAAACAGCAGGTCGTTGTCGATCCAGCGGCCGTAGCCTTCCCAGGCGAGCGCCAGCACGATCAGCACGATCAGGCGCCAGAAACCCAGGCTGGTCCGCAGCCGCCGGGCCAGGCCCTGCGGCGTCGCCAGATCGGCGACTTCGGCCAGCAGCATGGCGGGGATTTCCCGTTCCGGACGATCATCCGGCATGGGACAGATTCGTTTCCATGATCAGGGTCTCGATTCGCTGCTTCAGATGGTCCTTCGCGGCGGGCGAAGCATCGGGGCCGAGGCCCCGAAACTCGGCGCGAACCTGGCCCGGATGGGCGCTCAGCACCAGAATGCGCGTGCCGATCAGCAGGGCCTCCTCGACCGAATGGGTCACGAACAAAACCGTCAGGTCCATGTCGAGGCTCAGGTCGAGCAGTTCGCGCTGCATGGTGGCCCGGGTCAGCGCGTCGAGCGCGGCGAACGGCTCGTCCATCAGCAGCATGGCGGGCCGCAGCGCCAGGGCGCGGGCGAGGGCGGCGCGCTGCTTCATGCCGCCGGACAAGGTGTGCGGATAGGCGCCGGCGAATTTGGCCAGCCCGACTCGGCCGATCATCTCGGCCGCGCGGATCTCGGCCTCGGCGCGCGACAGACCGGCGGCACGGCGCAACGCCGAGACGACATTGCCGGCGACGGTCTGCCACGGCAGCAGCTGATCCAGGTCCTGGAACACCATCATGCGGTCGGGGCCGGGCCGGGTGATCGGGACGCCGTCCAGCCGGAACGAACCGGCGCTGGGCTTGCCGAAGCCGGCGATCGCCTTGAGCAGGCTCGACTTGCCGCAGCCGGACGGCCCCAGAATGACGAATCGGTCGCCGGTCAGCACCTCGAAGCTGACGTCATGCACCGCCGTCACCAGGCGACCCGGCACGCGATATTGCAACGTCACCGCATCGACCGACAGCAGCGGGATCGAACCCACCATCAGCTGCCTGCCCGATCGTGAATCTCGGGGAAAAACAGATCTTTCCAGCTGGTTGGCTGCACCTTGATGGCGCCGGTCTTATAAAGGAATTGCGCGGTCTTGAACGTCTGCAGCGGCGTCGCGGTGAAGTCGTTGGCCGGATCGCGGATGATCGCCTCGACGAACGCCGGAGTCAATTTGGAAGCCTCGGACTTGATATAGAGCGCCGCCGCCGCGGTCGGGTCCGCCTTGATCACGGCCATCGCGCGGTCGAGCGCTACCAGCAGCGCGGCATAGGTCTTGGGATTGGCGGCGTGAAACTTGTCGGGCGCGTAGAGTACGTTGAAGGTCGCCGGCCCACCCATCTGATCGTAGTTGCTCAGGACCTTATGGATCTTGGGGTTGGCCAGCTCCTGGTTCGAAAACGGCGGGCTGGTGAAATGGGCGTCGATCTCGCTGCCGCCGCCCAGCAGCGCCGCGGCCGCATCTGGATGGGCCATGCTGACGGTGATGTCGTCTAGCTTGTTCTGCTGGCCCGGGCCGAAGGCCTGTTCCGCCGCCATCTGCAGCATGACCGCCTGGGCACCGATCTTGACCGCCGGCAAGGCGATCCGATCCTTGTCGGTGAAGTCGGCCAGCGTATGGATGTTGGGGTTGGACGTGGTCAGCAGGTTCGGCATGGCGCCGAGCGCGGCCACGCCGGTCATCTTCAGCGAGCCGTGGGTCCGGGCCCAGACGATGATCATCGGGCCGACACCGGCGGTGGCGATGTCGAGGTTATTGGAGATCAGCGCGTCGTTCATCGCGGCGGCACCGCTGAACTGGTCCCAGGTCACGGTCGGGCGCGGCAGGCCGGCCTCGATCACGGCCTGCTCGACCAGCTGCTGTTCCTTCATGACGATCAGGGGCAGATAGGAGATACCGAACTGCTGGGCGATGCGGATCTCGCTCGTCTCGGCCACGGCGGGCTGCGTTGCCGAGCAGGCCACGCCGAGCAGAAGCAGGGCGACCATCGCGCCTCGTCGGTTCACCATGGACCCCCTTCGTCGCCTGTGGCTGCCGATCCACCCGGGCATAAAGCAGGAAATCGTCGTTCTGATCAACATGTTGGACGCGTCGCGGACACGCTCGGCAGTAGCGGGCAACAAAAAAAAGGGGCACCCCGCGAGGGGTGCCCCTTTCTCATAAACTTGACCGGATTAGTTGGTCGAAGTCGAGCTCGTCGAGGTCGAGGTCGACGTCGAGGTCGACGCGCCGTTGTTGCTGCTGCCCGAAGAAACGGCGGCGGCGACGGCGGCGACGGCAATCACACCGGCGCCGATGGCGGCCAGCGTGCCGACCGAGAGGCCGGCGACGCCGGAAGAACCGGCAGCGCCGGCGGCGGCCGGAGCAACGGTCGTGGTCGCCGACGTGGTCGTGGTCTGCGGAGCGGTCTGGGCGACGGCGATGCCGGTCGTGGTGACGAGCATGGCGCCGACGACGAGGGCGGTCAGAATCTTGTTGCGCATTCGAAACTCCTGTCTTTGATTCGTTCGCTGGTCGACAGGCGTAGCGATGCCGGTAGAGCTCAGCCCTGTCGTTCAACGTTAAACTAGCCGAGCTTGATCCCGTTCGCCAGCCCTGAATTTCGCTTTCAAGGGTCAATTTTTCAATGTTGTCCGAGGATTGTGACTTTCATGCTGCAGTGCGGCCTCAGATTGAGGCCTTATCCCTCTTGAGCGTCGCCATGCGTGCGAGGATGGCCGCGTGCGACAGGATCCCATTTTTCAGGCAGCGCAGTTCGAATTTCTCGTTAGGCGAGTGGATGCGATCATCCTCGAGACCGAATCCCAGCAGGATGGAGTCGAGGCCGAGCAGATCCTGCATCCAGCCGACCACCGGGATCGAGCCGCCCATGCCCATCAGGACGGGGTCCTTGCCGTAGATCGCCTTCAGACCGGCTTTGGCGGCACCCATGTGCGGCGAATCAAACGCGACGCTGATGCCGGGCGACTGACCGAACAGCGTGATGGTCCAGCGGCAATCGGGCGGCGTGCGGGCTTCGAAGAAGGATTTGATGCCGGCGACGACGCGCTCCGGGTCCTGCGCCGCGACCAGCCGGCAGCTGAGTTTGGCCGAGGCTTCGGACGCGATCACGGTCTTGGCGCCGGCGCCGGTATAGCCGCCCCAGATGCCGTTGATGTCGCAGGTCGGCCGCGACCATAGCCGTTCCAGCACGGAGCGGCCGCCTTCGCCGGCGGGCGTCTTCAGGCCGATCTCGCCCAGGTAGCGCGCTTCGTCGAAGCCCAGCGCCTTCCAGCTCGCGAGCGTGTCCTTCGGCGTTTCGACCACGTCGTCGTAGAAGCCGGGGATCTGGACCTGGCCGCGATCGTCGTGCAGCTGGCCCAGCACGCGGGTCAGCGCGTTCAGCGGGTTGATCGCGGCGCCGCCGTAGAGGCCGGAATGCAGATCGCGCGACGGCCCCTTCAGCGTCACCTCGGCATAGACCAGGCCGCGCAGCATGGTCGTGATCGCCGGCGTGTCGATGTCCCAGCTGTTGGTGTCGGTGACGATCGCGACATCGGCCGCCGACAGCTCGGTGTGATGCGCTTTGAGGAAGTCGGGCAGGGACGGGCTGCCGGTCTCTTCCTCGCCCTCGATCATGACCGTGATCTGGACCGGCAGGGTGCCGTGGATCTTGTGCCAGCCGCGGAACGCTTCGAGGAAGGTCATGACCTGGCCCTTGTCGTCGACCGCGCCGCGCGCGACCACGCGGGGACCGTGCTCCGCCTCGATGATGGTCGGCTCGAACGGCGGATGGTCCCACAGCGCCAGCGGATCGGCCGGCTGCACGTCGTAATGGCCGTAATACAACAGGTGGGGAACTGCGCCGCCGGGGCCCGGGTGATGCGCGATCAGCACCGGATGGCCCGGCGTATCATGCAGCGTCGCCGTGAAGCCCAGGCCGGTCAGCTGGTCGGCCAGCCATTGTCCGGCGCGCCGGGTCTCGCCGGCATAGGCCGGATCGGTCGAGATGCTGGGGATACGCAGGAACTCGATATAGCGGGCGACTGCCTGGTCGAAATCCTGTTCGAGATGGCGCAGGACGGGAGTTTCTACGGACATCGACGGGTCCAGCTTTTGTTGCGCGAGATCGTCACCATGCCGGATCGCGTTCGTGGGGAGAAGCGGAAAGGGTTGCAATCCAAACAAGCTTATTCGATACATATCAAATTAGATAATCATCGAATGAGTGACTCATGTCCGACGCCGCGTTGACGACCCTGCTCGCCTTTTTCAAGGCGCTCGCGCACGAAAGCCGGCTGAAGATCGTCGGATTGCTCGCCAGCCGGGAATTGAGCGGCCAGGAACTGGCGGCGTTGCTGGCGCTCAAGGAACCGACCGTCTCCCATCACCTGGCGATGCTGCGCGACTTGGGTCTGGTCCGGCAGCGGCTCGACGGCAATACCCATTGGTGGTCGCTCGACCTGGAGGTGCTGGTGGCGCTCAATCGGCGCCTGGCGACCCGCGACGACGTCGCGGCGCTGGCCGGCGGCATCGCGCCCGACGCCTGGGATCGGCGCGTGCTGGATAATTTCCTGCTGCCGGACGGACGCCTGAAGGAAATCCCGGCCAGCCGCAAGAAACGCTGGGTCGTGCTGCGTTTCCTCGTCGAACAATTCGAAGCCGACCGGCGCTATCCGGAGGCGGAACTGAACGGGATCCTGAAGCGCCATCACGAGGACAGCGCCACCTTGCGGCGCGAGTTGATCGGCTATCGCATGATGGCCCGGGACCATGGCATCTATTGGCGGCTGCCCGAATCCCAGTGGCAGCCGGCCTGATCGGCCGCACGGGAGGTGCTGCGGAATGGATGCCCCGCGCCCCCGCCGGTTGCGCGGGGCGCGTCGGATGCGCTAGAAACGGCCTCTGCGCGCGCGGCGACCTTCAGTAAGCCGCCGCCCCGAAATTCCGTCTAATGACGCCCGTTCGTGAGTTGGAGAGGTCGATGGCCGGCTATCAGTACGTCTATGTGATGAAGGGCCTGAGCAAGTCCTATCCGGGCGGCAAGGATATTCTGAAGGACGTCTGGCTGTCGTTCCTGCCGGGCGTGAAGATCGGCGTGCTGGGCCCGAACGGCGCCGGCAAGTCGACGCTGCTGAAGATCATGGCCGGCGTCGACAAGGAATATAATGGCGAGGCCTGGGCGGCCGAGGGCATCAAGATCGGCTATCTGGCGCAGGAGCCGCAGCTCGACCCGACGCTCGACGTGCAGGGCAACGTCATGCTCGGCCTCAAGGGCACCAAGGAGCTGCTCGAGCGGTTCGAGGTGGTCGCCGGCCGCTTCGCCGAGGAACTGACCGATGACGAGATGAACGATCTCATCATGGAGCAGGGCGAGCTGCAGGAGAAGATCGACGCGGTCAACGGCTGGGAACTCGACCGCACGGTCGAGATCGCCATGGACGCGCTCAACTGCCCGCCGGGCGATTCGCCGGTCGACAAGCTGTCGGGCGGCGAGCGGCGCCGGGTGGCGCTGTGCCGCCTGCTGCTCGAAAAGCCCGACATGCTGCTGCTCGACGAGCCGACCAACCATCTGGACGCGGCCTCGGTCGCCTGGCTGCAGCGCTATCTGAAAGACTTCGCCGGCACGGTCATCACCATCACCCATGATCGCTATTTCCTGGACGATGTCGCGACCTGGATCCTGGAAGTCGACCGCGGCAAGACCTTCCCGCACGAGGGCAACTACACCTCGTGGCTGGAAGAGAAGCAGAAGCGGCTCGAGCTGGAGAACAAGACCGAGGTGGCGCGCCAGCGCACCATCGCCCGCGAGCTGGAATGGGTCCGTGCCAGCCCGCGTGCGCGCCAGGCCAAGTCCAAGGCCCGTATCCAGGCGTTCGAGGATCTGGTGGCGAATTCCAAGGAAAAGGCGCCCGACAGCGCGCAGATCGTGCTGCCGCCCGGCCCGCGCCTGGGCGATCTGGTGATCGAGACCAGCCATCTCAACAAGAGCTTCGGCGACCGCATGCTGATCGAAGACCTGTCGTTCCGGCTGCCGCCGGGCGGCATCGTCGGCGTGATCGGCCCGAACGGCGCCGGCAAGACCACTTTGTTCCGCATGATCACCGGCCAGGACAAGCCCGACTCCGGCGATTTCCGCGTCGGCGACACGGTCAAGCTCGGCTATGTCGACCAGTCGCGCGACACGCTCGATCCGAACAAGAACGTCTGGGAAGTCGTCTCGGACGGCATGGACGAGATCGATCTCGGCCGGCGCAAGATGAACAGCCGCTCCTACGTCGCCCTGTTCAACTTCAAGGGCACCGACCAGCAGAAGAAGGTCGGCCAGCTGTCGGGCGGCGAGCGCAACCGCGTCCATATCGCCCGCATGCTGAAGACCGGCGCCAACGTCCTGCTGCTCGATGAGCCGACGAACGATCTCGACGTCGACACGCTGCGGGCGCTCGAAGACGCGCTCGAGGAATATGCCGGCTGCGCCGTGGTCATCACCCATGATCGCTGGTTCCTCGACCGCTTGGCGACCCATATCCTCGCGTTCGAGGGCGATGCCAAGGTCGTCTGGTTCGAGGGCAATTATCAGATGTACGAGGCGGACCGGAAGGCCCGCCTGGGCGTCGCGGCCGACCAGCCGCACCGCTTCCAGTACAAGCCGCTGACCCGCTAGCTAGAGCAAGCTAGCTCGATCCTGCGACTTCCGGATCGTCGGTGCCCGGACTAGGCTCAGCCTCGAATAACGAGGTGCAGCCATGGACGACACCGACGATTTCGATGTGTGGGCCGATGGGTTCGATCTGGATTCGTTCGATCTGGACGGGGATTGGACCGATTACGCGAGTGGCTCCGGCAAGCCGGCAACCGTGCCGAACAAGGGCAAGTCCGGTCGGCGGATGCAACTGGCCGTCTGGACCGGCATCGAGAACAAGCTCAAGCGCTGGGGCGTCGATCCGAAGACCATTCGCGAGGACCAGGCCCAGGTCGTGGCCCGCCGCCGGGCCGGGGAAACCGTCCTGGTCCAGCGCAACAATCAGCCGGACGTGCAGGCGATTACACCGGGCGGTCGCCGCATGATCAATATCGAAGCCGACAACGTCCGCAAAGCCGCCAATGTTCTGAAGGAACTGCGGCGATCGCGCCGCAACGACCCGACGGCGCGGGTCGCCGGCGTGCTGTTCGATCCCGTGACCGGTCAGCCGGTCAGCAAAATCGTCTGGGACCGGCAGCGCCGCCGCTTCATCCATCGCGCTGGCGACCTGCAGAAGTCGGATGTCCTCAGAATGGGGGATTGAGTCAGCCGCGCGGCGGACCGGTCGGACTCGGCAGCTGCGAGACCATGACCTCGGCGACCAGCTTGCGCCGCATGGCGTCGGCGAAGCTGTCCAGATCCTTGGCCACGATGACGAAGGCGCCGGGCCCGCCGATCAGATAGAGCGTATAATAGGTCTCCAGCCACGGCTCCTCGGTCAGGATCGGCAGGCCGTTGATGGTGATGCCGTCGGCGACCAGCCTGTCGCGCACCGCGTCGATCGGCGGGCCGATGTTGCTCATGCCATCGCCCGAAACATCGACCACCCGGCGGACGGCAGGCCACGGCGATTCGTCGAACAGCTCGTCGGCGGTCAGCAGCGCATTGGCGATGCCGGTCAAGCCGGCGGACGAGCGCTGGACGTGGCGAACCTTGTCGGCCAGCGCCTGGGCGTCGGCCGCGGAGGCGACGCGGGTCCAGGTCACGACCGGGATCTGCCGGTCCGGGTCCGAGAATTCCATGACCGTGACCGCGATGGCGCCGTTGGGGCCGCTCGTGGCCGCCCGGGCGAAATCCGGGCTGGCGATCGCGGCGGCGGTGCCGTCGCGCTGCAGCGCGTAGCGGCCGGTATCGACGCTCAGGCTGACATCGACCGCGATGACCAAAGCGGTATCGACCGGCTCGGCGGCGCGGGCCGCCAGCGGGGTCGATACCAGCAGCAACCCGATCAGCCAGTACTGCATAGTCCCTCCGGTACGGGCCGGCAGGTCAGCCGGCGCGCGCCAGTTCGTAAAGCGCAATTGCGGCAGCATTCGAGACGTTGAGGCTGGCGATCGGCCCCTGGGTCGGCAGGCGCGCCAGCAGATCGCACGCCTCGCGCGTCAGGCGCCGGAGCCCGTCGCCCTCGGAACCCAGCACCAGGGCGACGCGGCCGGTCAGATTATGGCTCGACAGCGTCTGCTCGGCCTCGCCGGCGAGGCCGACGCTCCAGAAGCCGGCCTTCTTCAGCAGATCCAGCGTCTGGTTCAGATTGACCACGCGCACGAGCGGCACGTGCTCGACCGCGCCCGAGGCGGATTTGGCGAGCGTGCCCGAGATCTCCGGTGCGTTGCGGTCGGGCAGCACCACGGCGATGGCGCCGAAGGCGGCGGCCGAGCGCAGGATGGCGCCGATGTTATGCGGGTCGGTCACCTGGTCCAGCACGACCACGACCGCGCGCTCCGTCGCGCCCAGATGCGCGATGACGTCTTCGAGCTGCCAGGGCTTCAGCGTCTTGGCCAGCAGGGCGACACCTTGATGCACGGCACCGGGCGGCAGCAGCTTGGCGATCGAATCGCGGTTCATCACCTGCGGGTCGATCGGCGCGGCTTCGCCCAGCAGGCCGGCCAGCTCGGCGGCGGCATCCTCGGTCGCGACCAGGCGGACGAACTTGCGGTTCGGATTCTTCAGCGCGGCGGCGACGGCGTGATGGCCCCACAGCCAGGGAGCGCCGCCGCTGGTATCGACCGGACGCGGCTCCGCCGCGCGCGGCGCCGGTGCCGCCGCGCGGGCCGGCCGGGCGGCCTCGCGCTCGATCGCGGCGGGACGGGCCTCGGCGGGACGGGGGCTAACGGGACGGGCAGGGGCGGGACGGGCGGCAGCAGGACGGGGCGCCGGGGGCCGGCCGGGCGCATAGGCGGGCTTGCCGCTGGCGCGCGCCGCGGGCTTGCCGTCATAGCGGGCCGCCGGCTTGCCCTCGGCGCGCGGCTTCTTATCGACGCGCGACGCGGCGCGGCCTTCCGGGCGCGGCGTGAATCTCGGCTTCGCAGGGCGGGCCGGGGCGTCGCCCCGGGCGGCGCCATCCGGCGATTGCGGGGTCGAGGACGATGAAGAAGGAGGACGCTTGCGCATGACAGGGTTTCCAGAACGGCGATAGGCTGACGGTGTTAGGCGCAAATCCTTGAGCTGCATAGGGCTCTGGCGCCGGACCGGCCATGCGCGACCCGCTTTCGCCAGTTGACAACGCTCCGGAAATTTACATAGTGCGCTCCTCCGCTGCGCCGGACGATGGACGTAGCGTTGTGGAGGGGTGGCCGAGCGGTCAATGGCAGCAGACTGTAAATCTGCCGACGTATGTCTACGTTGGTTCAAATCCAACCCCCTCCACCATACGACCATCGACGCGGCAGGTGGGCGGACGGCTCGGCGGGTGTAGCTCAATGGTAGAGCACCAGCCTTCCAAGCTGGCTACGAGGGTTCGATTCCCTCCACCCGCTCCAGCCGTCGGCCGGTGACTATAGGTTAGTGAATTTTCCCTCTGATCGGGCATGTGAGGCGTCAAAGAAATGGCGAAGGCGAAGTTTGAGCGGAACAAGCCGCATTGCAACATCGGCACCATCGGTCACGTCGACCATGGCAAGACGTCTTTGACGGCTGCGATCACGAAGGTGCTGGCTGAAACGGGCGGTGCGGTGTTCACCGCGTACGACCAGATCGACAAGGCGCCGGAAGAGCGGGCGCGCGGCATCACGATTTCGACGGCGCATGTCGAATACGAGACGGCGAACCGGCATTACGCCCACGTCGATTGCCCGGGCCATGCGGATTATGTGAAGAACATGATCACCGGTGCGGCGCAGATGGACGGCGCGATCCTGGTGGTTTCGGCCGCCGACGGCCCGATGCCGCAGACGCGCGAGCATATCCTGCTCGCCCGCCAGGTCGGCGTGCCGTCGCTGGTCGTGTTCATGAACAAGGTCGACATGGTTGACGATCCGGAGCTGCTGGAGCTGGTCGAGCTCGAAGTTCGCGAGCTGCTGTCGAGCTATAACTTCCCGGGCGACGACATTCCGGTCATCAAGGGTTCGGCGCTGATGGCGCTCGAGGACAAGCGTCCGGAACTCGGCCATGACGCGATCATCGAGCTGATGAAGGCGGTCGACACGTATATCCCGCAGCCGGAGCGCGCCATCGACGGTGCGTTCCTGATGCCGGTCGAAGACGTGTTCTCGATCTCGGGCCGCGGCACGGTCGTGACCGGTCGCGTCGAGCGCGGCATCATCAAGGTCGGCGAGGAAATCGAGATCGTCGGTCTGAAGGACACCCTGAAGACGACGGTCACGGGCGTCGAGATGTTCCGCAAGCTGCTCGATCAGGGCCAGGCCGGCGACAATATCGGCGCGCTGCTGCGCGGCACGAAGCGTGAGGAAGTCGAGCGTGGCCAGGTTCTGGCCAAGCCGGGTTCGATCACGCCGCACACGAAGTTCAAGGCCGAGGCCTACATCCTGACGAAGGAAGAAGGCGGTCGTCATACGCCGTTCTTCACGAACTATCGTCCGCAGTTCTATTTCCGCACGACGGACGTGACCGGCATGGTCTCGCTGCCGGAAGGCGTGGAAATGGTGATGCCGGGTGACAACGTGGCGATGGACGTCGAGCTGATCGCGCCGATCGCCATGGACGAGGGGCTGCGCTTCGCGATCCGTGAAGGCGGCCGCACCGTCGGTGCCGGCGTCGTCTCCTCGATCTCGAAGTAGCTGTAGCCAAAGGGCGGGAAACCGCCTATAACACCCGACCGGCCGGCGTAACGCAATGGGCGAACCCCTTGCGTTGTTCCGGTCGGCTCGGTGTTCCGGGCCTGGAGGAGCGTAGCTCAATTGGTAGAGCACCGGTCTCCAAAACCGGGGGTTGTGGGTTCGAGTCCCCCCGCTCCTGCCAGCCCAGTTTTTTTGAATTGCGCCGTGGGGTTACCCGGGGTGTTGCGTTTGTGGATGGTCTGATCAGGTACCATGGCTAAAACGAGCCCAGCAGAGTTTGTGCGGCAGGTCCGCCAGGAAGTGACGAAAGTCACCTGGCCCACCCGTAAAGAGACCACCACGACGACGATTCTGGTTTTCGTCATGGTTTTCGTCGCCGCCACGTTCTTCTTTTCAGTCGATCAAGGGCTGTCGTGGGCCGTGCGCTTCGTCCTGAGCCTGGGGGCCTGAGTTTATGGCGCATCGTTGGTACGTGCTGCACGTCTATTCGGGTTTCGAGAAGAAGGTCGCCCAGTCGATCCGCGAACAGGCGGAGCAGAAGGGCATGATCGACTTCTTCGCCGAGATTCTCGTGCCGACCGAGGAAGTCCAGGAAGTGAAGCGCGGGGCGAAGATTTCGACCGAGCGCAAGTTCTTTCCGGGCTATGTCCTCTTGAAGATGGATCTGACGGACGACACTTGGCATCTGGTCAAGAACACGCCCAAGGTCACCGGGTTCCTCGGCGGCAAGGGCCTGCGTCCGGCGCCGATCACCGAGGCCGAAGCGACGCGCATCATGAAGCAGGTCCAGGAAGGCATCGAGCGCCCGAAGCGCTCGATCGTCTACGAGATCGGCGATCAGGTGCGTGTGTGCGACGGTCCGTTCACCTCGTTCAACGGCCTCGTGGAAGAGGTCGACGAGGAGAAGGGCCGCCTCAAGGTCGCCGTCTCGATCTTCGGTCGGGCCACCCCTGTCGATCTGGAATACTCCCAGGTCGAGAAGGTGTGACGACAGATTTGTGAATTCGACGCGTCGGCCTCGAAAAGGCCGACGCGTCGTTCTGCTTGGTGGGTTCGCCCGCCAGGTTCAAACCGCGCGGGAGGCCAGCCATGGCCGTACCGCGCTTCGCTCTCCCATCAGGAGTGAGTTAATTGGCAAAAAAGATTGTCGGCTATATCAAGCTGCAAGTGCCGGCGGGCAAGGCGAACCCGTCTCCGCCGATCGGTCCCGCGCTGGGTCAGCGCGGCCTGAACATCATGCAGTTCTGCAAGGACTTCAACGCGAAGACCCAGGGCCTCGAGCCGGGGATGCCGATTCCGGTCGTCATCACCGCCTACGGTGACCGGTCGTTCACGTTCGTCACCAAGACGCCGCCGAACACCTACTTCCTCAAGAAGGCCGCCGGCATCGACAAGGGCACCCAGACGCCGGGCAAGGGCGCCAAGGTCGGTAAGGTGACCATGGCCCAGATCCGCGAGATCGCCGAAAAGAAGATGGCCGATCTCAACGCCAAGGACCTCGCCGGTGCCTGTTCGATGCTGGTCGGTTCGGCCCGCTCGATGGGCATCGAAGTCGTGGGGGAATAGGAACATGGCTTTCGTTGGCAAGCGTCTGAAGGCCGGTAAGGCCACGGTCGACCGCAACCTGGCTTACGCGCTGGACAAGGCGATCGAGCTGGTGAAGTCGAATGCGACCTCGAAGTTCGACGAGACCGTCGAGATTTCGATGAACCTCGGCATCGATCCCCGCAAGGCGGACCAGAATCTGCGCGGCACCGTGCTGCTGCCGAACGGCACCGGCAAGACGCTCCGCGTCGCGGTGTTCGCCCGGGGCGACAAGGCGAAGGAAGCCGAGGCCGCCGGTGCCGACATCGTCGGTGCGGAAGATCTGGCCGAGAAGATCCAGGCCGGTGTCATGGATTTCGACCGCTGCATCGCGACCCCCGACATGATGGTCGTGGTCGGTCGCCTGGGTAAGGTGCTGGGCCCGCGCGGCCTGATGCCGAACCCGAAGCTGGGCACGGTCACGGTCAATGTCGGCGAAGCGGTCAAGGCCGCCAAGGGCGGCCAGGTCGAGTTCCGCGCCGAGAAGGCCGGTATCGTCCATGCCGGCATCGGCAAGGCCAGCTTCGACGCCAAGCAGTTGGCCGAGAACGTGCGCGCCTTCGTCGGCGCCATCAACCGGTCGAAGCCGACCGGCGCCAAGGGCACGTACGTCAAGAAGATTTCGCTCAGCTCGACCATGGGCCCCGGGCTCAAGATCGACCTGTCGAGCGTGGCGTCCGACTAAGACGCCTTAGAATTCCCGGTCGGGTTCGCCCGTCCGGGTCTACCGGCAGGCACTGGCCTTGGATTTCCCCGGAAAGCCAAGGCCGCGCCTGCCTAACCTGTCCGAGATTGCGGGTGTCCGCGGTGCCTAGGTGCCAAGGACCTAAGATCCTTCGTCGAACGAAGGGGCCGGCATGAGACGGGAGTTCGACGTCCGCGCCTTTATCGTTCCGTTCCAGCGGGCGACAGATGAGCGGCCGATAAGACTTCTGGGACAGGCGAACCGGGTTCGTCAGAGGCGACAAGCCTCGAAGCGGACCCTCGTGCAAACGTCCCGGCACGCCAGACGATCCCGTCTGACGCATCCGGGGCTAGGTCGGAGACGAGCAGTGGACCGCTCTTCAAAAGAAAAGCTGGTCGGCGATCTGCATGGGGCCTTGTTGGCCACGTCCTGCCTCGTCGTTACCCATCAAACCGGCCTCACGGCCGACGAGGTAACGGCGCTGCGCCGGAACATGCGGGCTGCCGGATGCAGCTTCAAAGTGACGAAGAACCGGCTCGCGCGTCTCGCCCTCGCAGGCACGAAGTTCGAGCATCTTTCGCCGATGTTCACGGGTCCTACGGCAGTTGCCTATTCGAAGGATCCCGTGGCGGCGGCGAAGGTCGCGGTCGAGTTCGCCAGTAAGAATGACAAGCTTAAGATCCTCGGGGGTGCCCTCGATGACGCTAAGCTGGACGCCAATGGCGTCAAGGCGCTCGCGACCATGCCTTCTCTCGACGAGCTGCGTGGCAAGCTTTTGGGCTTGCTGCAGGCTCCCGCGACGAAGATTGCCGGTGTGCTTCAAGCACCGGCCGGCCAGCTCGCACGGGTCATCAATGCCTACGCGACCAAGGGCGAAGCCGCCTGAGCTTTATAACTCATTCTAAACGAACAATATCCCAGGAGCATTATCATGGCCGATCTCGGCAAGCTGGTTGACGAACTCTCGAGCCTCACCGTTATCGAAGCGGCGAACCTCTCGAAGATGCTGGAAGAGAAGTGGGGCGTCAGCGCCGCCGCTCCGGTTGCGGCCGCCGCCGCCGGTGGCGCCGTTGCCGCCGCCGCTCCGGTCGAAGAGCAGACGGAATTCACCGTCAATCTGACCGAAGTGGGCGACAAGAAGATCAACGTCATCAAGGAAGTCCGCGCGATCACCGGCCTGGGCCTCAAGGAAGCCAAGGACCTGGTCGAAGCGGCTCCGAAGGCCGTCAAGGAAGGCGTCAGCAAGGACGAAGCTGCGAAGATCAAGAAGCAGCTCGAAGAAGCCGGCGCCAAGGTCGAGGTCAAGTAATTTCCTTGACCCCGCTTCGCCTACCGACGTTGGACCGGCCCTTCGGTGCCGGCCCGATGTTGGGCTGAAGAACGCAAGTTCCAGCCGGTCGTCGCGTTACGCGGCGGCCGGCTGAAGCCGTTTCCAGGAGCTCGTCTCCGGCGGCAGGATTAGAGAACTTGGTAATCGAACGGCGCGCTCCCATCCGGGGTGTTCGCGACGAACGATTGAGACGCGGCGCCGGCTCGTTGGCCGGCGATCCAACCACGAGAGGCTTTCATGGCTAAGTCCTTCACGGGTCGCAAGCGCATCCGCAAGAGCTTCGGGCGTATTCCCGAGGTCGCGCCGATGCCGAATCTGATCGAGGTGCAGAAGAGCTCCTACGATCATTTCCTGCAGATGGGCGTAGCACCCGAGGACCGTAAGGCCGTCGGCATTCAGGAAGTCTTCAAGTCGGTATTCCCGATCAAGGACTTCTCCGACCGCGCCCAGCTCGAGTTCGTGCGCTACGAACTCGAAGCACCGAAATACGACGTCGAGGAATGCCAGCAACGCGGCATCACCTTCGCGGCTCCCCTCAAGGTGACGCTGCGCCTGGTCGTCTGGGATGTCGACGAGGATACGGGCGCCCGCTCGATCCGCGACATCAAGGAACAGGACGTCTACATGGGCGACATGCCGCTCATGACCAAGAACGGCACGTTCATCATCAACGGCACCGAGCGCGTCATCGTCTCGCAGATGCATCGCAGCCCGGGCGTGTTCTTCGACCACGACAAGGGCAAGACGCATTCGTCGGGCAAGTACCTGTTCGCCGCCCGCGTCATCCCCTATCGCGGCTCGTGGCTCGATTTCGAGTTCGACGCCAAGGATCACGTCTACGTCCGCATCGATCGCCGCCGCAAGCTGCCGGCGACGACGCTGCTGCTGGCGCTGTACGACCAGGCGACCGAGGGCTACCTGGCCGATTGCTTGGCCGAGGGCAAGACGCCGGACCGCGCGCATATCACGGGCATGACGAAGGAGGAGGTGCTCTCCTACTTCTACGACATCAACCCGTTCCGCCGCACGGCCAATGGCTGGGCGACCGCGTTCGATCCGAACCGCTTCAAGGGCGGCGGCAAGCTGGCGGCCGACCTCAAGGACGCCAAGACCGGCGAAGTGCGCGCCGAGGCCGGTGCCAAGATGACGCCGCGCCTGGCCCGCAAGCTCAAGGAAGACGGGCTCGACGAGGTCCTGGTCGCCGACGAGGAGCTGATCAGCCAGTATCTGGCCGAGGACGTGATCAACACGACCACCGGCGAGATCTATGCCGAGGCCGGCGACGAGATCAGCCCGCAGCTGCTCGAGCTGTTGACCGATATCGGCATCACCGAGCTGCCGGCGCTGGCGATCGATCATCTGAACGTGGGCGCCTATATGCGCAACACGCTGATGATCGACAAGAACCAGACCCGCGAAGACGCGCTGATCGATATCTACCGCGTCATGCGCCCGGGCGAGCCGCCGACGCTGGAGACGGCCGAGGCGCTGTTCAAGGGCCTGTTCTTCGACAGCGAGCGCTACGACCTGTCGGCCGTGGGCCGCGTGAAGATGAACTCGCGTCTCAATCAGAAGACCGAGGACACGATCCGCGTTCTGCGCAAGGAAGACATCCTCGCCATCCTCAAGGTCCTGGTCGACCTCAAGGACGGCCGGGGCGAGATCGACGACATCGACCATCTCGGCAATCGCCG
>Ga0302314_10000064_pt1 | contig 167269 bp, 155 predicted proteins | sample III_Palsa_N2_3_FD_200533 | JGI IMG/M metagenome (GOLD analysis project Ga0302314, IMG submission 200533) | Peat permafrost microbial communities from Stordalen Mire near Abisko, Sweden - III_Palsa_N2_3 | ecosystem: Environmental > Terrestrial > Soil > Palsa > Peat permafrost | place: Sweden... | reverse complement strand
GACCCAACTCCGCAGTCATCGAGGTGGGCCGGGCGCGCCGCCTGCCGAGTGCAGCGGCTCGGGCAGCGCTCCGGGCTCGCTCGGGTGGATGCGAATGGCCGAAGTGCGATCGCCCGGTGGCATACACCAACGCCCACCACCTCGTGCACTGGGGTCAGGGCGGTGCGACCGACGTGGACAACCTCGTCTTGCTCTGCTACCGCCACCACTGGTTGATCCATGAGGGCGGGTGGCAGTTGGCCCGGGTCGAGCACGGGCGCTTGCTGGCGATCGCGCCCACTCCGATCTTTCGCACCTGGACGCGCGCTCCCGCTGTCGGTGTCGGTGGGTAGGCGGGCCCGACGAAGGTCGCCGCGTCGGCGGGCCCCACGAAATCGCCGCCACGTGTCCTAGTCCTGAATCCGCGTGACTGAAGCCTGAGCCGCTGAGCCGGGCACGGCTCTCAGGGCGCATCCAGCGTCGCCGTACACTCGACCAGCAGTGGTGAGCCGCCACCGACGATCGCTCCACGCCGCCGCCGGTCTCTTGATCGTGCTCGTCGTTGCATGCGGTGGGACCAGAAGTGCGTCACCAACGTCCGCACCCGCGAACATCGGCAACGGGCTGCAGGGTCCTGCCGGCCTGCGCGCAACGGTCTTCGCACGGGGTCTGCCCGATGCCGCGGCGCTCGCCTTCGACGGCGAGGGTCGCCTCTGGGTCGCGACGGCCGCGTTCTCGTACACCGGCACCGACGGCGTTTACGTGGTCGATCACGTTGGGGCGACGCCGATCGAAGTCATCACCGGGCTCCGGACACCGCTCGGGCTGCTCTGGTACTCGGGCTCGCTGTACGTCGCCTCGACGAGCCGGGTCGACGCGTACAGCGACTTCAACGGAACCCGGTTCCTGGACCATCGGACGATCCTCTCCCTGCCCACGGGTTCAGGCGAGGTCAACGAGATCGTCCTCGCGCCCGACGGCCGGATGCTGATGGGCATCACCGCGTCCTGCGACCACTGCACGCCGATCCTCGCGGTCTCCGGGTCGATCGTGTCCTTTCTTCCGGACGGCACCGACCTCCAGGAGTTCGCCACCCGAATCCGTGCCCCCGTGGGGCTGGAGTTCTACCCCGGGACTGATGACCTCTTCGTGACCATGAACCAGCGCGACGACCTCGGCATCCGGACCCCGGGCGACTGGCTGGCCGTGGTGCGCCAGGGGGAGGCGTGGGGATTCCCCGAGTGCTACGGCCAGGGCGGCACCGTCTGCGCGGGCGTTCCCGCTCCCGTTGCGGTGCTCGACAAGCATGCGGCGGTCAGCGGGGTGGCCATCGTCACCGGCCAGCTCGGATCCGTCGTGGGGACCAAGGCGCTCGTCGCCGAGTGGGCGAAGGGCGTCGTCGACGCCGTGGCGCTGACGAGGGTCGGTTCGCAGTACACCGGGACGGTCACGACGTTCATCAGTGGCCTGGACAAGCCCGTGCCGGTGATCCTCGGGCCGGACAACGCGCTCTACATCGGCGACTGGGGCACCGGGATCATCTACCGCGTGGCCGCGAACGCCTGACGCCTTGGAAGATGCCGTCGATGCGCTTCACGCACGGCCGGGTGTTCAGACCGTCAAAGGCGTCGAGTGCGACCGCCGGAGGCCTTAGAAGATGCCGTCGATGCGCTTCACGCACGGCCGGGTGTTCAGACCGTCAAAGGTCGAGTGCGACCGCCTAGGCCTTAGAAGATGCCGTCGATGCGCTTCAGCACGTCCGGTGTGAGGCGGTCGATGACGTCGAGCGCAGCCAGATTCTCGCGGACCTGCTCGACGCGGCTCGCACCCGTGATCACCGACGAGACGTGCGGATTGGCGGCACACCACGCGATCGAGAGCTGCGCGAGGCTGATCCCGAGCTCGCCGGCGATGACGCCCAGCTCCCGGACCCGGCGGTTGGCGTCCGGGTTCGTCACGTCCTCGGCGAGCCACCCGTACCCGGGAAGGGCAGCGCGGCTTCCGGCGGGAACACCGTCGGCATATTTGCCGGTGAGGAGACCGGAGGCAAGCGGACTCCAGGTCGTGAGACCGAGCCCGACGCGATCATAGAGCGGCGCGAACTCCTTCTCGACCTTGGTTCGCTCGAAGAGGTTGTACTGCGGCTGCTCGACGACGGGCTTGTGGAGGTGATGACGGTCCGCGATCTCCCACGCCTCCGTGATGGCGTCGGCGCTCCACTCCGACGTCCCCCAGTACAGCGCACGACCTGAGGTGATGATGTCGTGCATCGCGAACACCGTCTCCTCGATCGGGGTCTCCGAATCCGCGCGGTGGCAGTAGATGAGGTCGAGGAAGTCGAGCCCGAGGCGGCGCAACGAACCGTCGACGGCGTGCAGCAGGTACTTGCGGTTCAGCGTGTTGCGGGTGTTGACCGAGTCCTCGATCCCCCAGAAGAACTTGCTGGAGATCACGTAGGTGTGCCGCGGCCAGCCGAGTTCGCTGATCGCCTCGCCCATGATGGTTTCCGACCGGCCGCCGGCATAGACCTCGGCGTTGTCGAAGAAGTTGACCCCCGCGTCGTGGGCGGCGGCCAGGCAATCGCGGGCGCTCCCGCCGGCGAGCTGGGGGCCGAAGCTGACCCAGGACCCGAATGACAGGACACTCACCTGAAGCCCGGAGCGCCCGAGGTGTCGATACTGCATCTCCATGACAACCGAGCATAAAGACCGCGAACGCAGCCGCGCGCTGGCGTTCGGGCCATGAGCGCCTTCGATTCGCTCACCGGCTGGGCCGCGGCGGCGCTCTTCGGCGTGGCGATCGGGTCGTCGCTCGTGAACCGCTGGCGGCTCAGCGCGGGGCTCAGCTTCTCGATGGGTTGGTTCCGCGCCCACAACTGGCTCGGCGTCGTGGCGACGGTCGCCGGCGTGGCGCACTGCCTTGCGTCGGTCACGAGGTCCACGCTGCCGGCCGGCGAGGAGATCGGCATCTGGGCCGGTGCGGCGGCGGTCGGCCTGCTCGTCCTCACCGCGTTCGCGGGCAGCGGTCTCTCCGGTGCCAAGCGCGACGCCCGCCCGCGCATCCGGCGCAACCACGTCGCCACCATGTTCGCGGTGCTGGCGGTGGGCATCGTGCACACCGCGCTGAACGGTCCACTGGCCGGAAGATGACGCGTCCGCAGCGAGTCGCCCGGCGAACGGGACTCTGGCAAGATTGGACCTCCGCATCCGCGGGTTTGGAACATGAATTTGATGCGCGATCGCGGGAGGCCGACCGATGACCGAGACCACTGAGGCTGCGTCTCCGCCGGGAGCGGGGATTCAGCCGGGGGGACAGCCTCCCGCGCCGAGCGAGCTCGATCCACGTCGCTGGCTCGCTCTGGCGAGCGTGATGACCGCGCTGTTCATGGTGCTGCTCGACGTCTCCATCGTGAACGTCGCGATCCCCGCGATCCGCTCGAATCTCGGCGCGAACAACGCCGACATCCAGTTCGTCGTCGCCGGCTACGGCCTCGCCTACGCGGTGCTGCTCATCACCGGCGGGCGACTTGGTGACATCTTTGGCCGAAAGAAGCTGTTCCTCATCGGCATGTCGGGGTTCGTCATTGCGTCTGCACTCTGCGGGCTCGCGCAGAGCGCCATCATGCTCGACCTTTCGCGGGTGCTGCAGGGCGCCATGGCGGCGATGATGTATCCCCAGGTGCTCTCGGTAATCCAGGTGAGCTTTCCACCCCAGGAGCGAGCCCGTGTCTTCGGTTTCGTCGGCGCGGTGATCGGCATCGCGACCATCACCGGACCGCTCGTGGGCGGGCTCATCATCCGCGACGACATCACCGGCGGGTCGTGGCGGTGGATCTTCCTGGTGAACCTGCCGATCGGCATTGCGGCGCTCATCGCCGCGACCCGGCTGATCACGGAATCTCGAGCCCCCAACGCAACGCGTCTCGACATCGGCGGAGTGGTCCTCGCGACCGCCGGAATCCTGTTGCTGGTGTATCCGCTGGTCGAGGGTCAGGTGGCGGGCTGGCCGGCATGGACGTTCATCTGCATGGGCATCAGCCCATTCATGCTCATCGCCTTCATCCTCTACGAGCGCTCGCTCCCGTCGACCAAGTTCCCGCTGGTGCAGCTCTCGCTGTTTCGCATCAGGTCATTCAGCGTCGGCGTCGCCATCTCCGCCGTGTTCATCGCCGGCATTCCGGCGTTCTTCTTCACCTTCAGCCTGATGCTCCAGGTCGGCCTCGGGTTCAGCGCGCTCAATGCAGGCCTCACCACCATCCCCTGGAGCCTCGCGTCGGCAATCGCATCGGCGATGTCGACGCGCGTCGCGCCGCGCCTCGGCAAGTACACCATCGCCATCGGGTCGGTTCTGCTGGTGGTCGGCATCCTCGGCGTCATGCTCACGATCCACGTGGCGGGCATCAACGTCACCGGGTGGGACCTCATCCCCTCATTCCTGGTGAGCGGCCTCGGCCTCGGCACGGTGATCGCGCCGCTGCTCAACATCATCCTGGCGGGCGTGCCCGGCAGGGACGCCGGGTCGGCGTCCGGCGTCCTCACGACGTTCCAGCAGCTCGGCGGCGCCATCGGTGTCGCGGTCGTCGGGGTTGTGTTCTTCGGGCTTCTCTCGAGTCGCGCGCCTGCCGCAGTCGCGACGGTGACTCCGCAGCTGCAGTCGCAGCTTGCGGCTGCGAACCTGCCGGCGCCTCAGGCCGCGAGTGCCATCGCGCACTTCAGCACGTGCTTCAATGCGAAGCTTTCATCGAGCGATCCGAGCGCTCCGATTCCCGGTTGCTCGACAACCGGAACGGGACCGGTGAACGCGGCGTTCGCCAGTGCCGCTCAGGTCGCGCTTGGCCGGGTTTTCGTGACATCGGTCGAGCGGATCCTGTTCTTCAACGTCGGCTTCTGGACCCTCACCGGTCTGCTCTCCATGCTGTTGCCACGGGCGAAACCACGGCCGGCTCCCGGGGCCGTTCACGCCGCGTAAAGCGGTGGCGAGCTGCCAGGCTCTCTGGTCCGGCAGCTCGCGGGGGAGCGTGGTTAGTTGGCGAGCCCGTGGCTCACGTTCGAGAAGACGTTGTTCACCGTCTTGCCCAGCGTGCTGAGAATCACGATGACGACGATCGAGATGAGGACGAGGATGAGCGCGTATTCGACCATGCCCTGACCGTCCTCACGATCGCGGAGCTTCTCTCCCAACTCGCGGATACGTTCGCCGACCTCCAGAACCCTGTTGCCCATTTGATATCTCCGAAAAAGCCGTTCCCCCGACGCGGCGAGGCGATAGTCACAGCCTGCGCCGGGATCTCAAACCCTTTCGGAAAGCCTGGTAACGGGCAGTCGCACAATGATTCGCGTTCCGCCGACGAGTTCGTCATCAAGTGCGATCGTGCCCTTGTGGGCAGAAACGATTGCCGCGCAGATCGCGAGCCCGAGCCCCGCACCACCGGTCTTCCGCGACCGTGAGGCGTCGCCCCGTGAGAAGCGCTCAAAGAGCACGGGCCGCAGGGTCGCCGGGATCCCGGGTCCCGTGTCCGTGATGGAGATCGCGCAGGCTCCTGGCGGGGTCGCGGTGAGCGCGAGCGTGACGCTGCCGCCGGGCGGCGTGTAGCCGAGGGCGTTTTCGAGCAGGTTGTCGAAAAGCCGGCCGAGCAGGAGCGGATCCCCTTCGACGATGCCCTCGCAGTCGAGTTGCTCGGTCAGATGCACGCCCAGCGCGGTCGCGTGCCCCTCCCAGCGCGCGTAGGCCTCCTCGAGCACATCGGTGATATCGATTGGCGATACCGCCGTGACCAGCCCGCCGGAGTCGCTCCGGGACAGCGTCAGCAGGGATTCGGAGATCTTGACCAGACGCTGGGTGTTCTTGAGCGCGAGACGGACCGTCGCAGTGAGCTCGTCAGGGGTGCGCGGTTGCAGCAGGGTGATCTCGAGGTCGCTCTGCAGGGCTGACAGCGGGTTCCGCAGTTCGTGAGCGGCATCCGCGGTGAACCTGCGGAGCTGGTCGGTGGTCGCCAGCTGAGCTCGATCTCGCGCCATGAGTGAGCGCACGGTCAGCTCGCTGAGGCACGCGGTCACGACGACGGCGACGAACTGGAATTTCGCGGTGAGCGGGTCCACCGCGCCGGTGAGCGCCGTGACCAGCGTCACGACCACTGCCAGGACGGTGATGACGGCCGCAAAGGGCGTCGGCAGGAGCCATGTGGCGAAGAGCACCGCGAGCAGGAGCATGCCGCCGAGCGTCGGGTTGTTCGGAACGGCGATCTCGATGACCAGGACGAGAAGGAGCATGGCGGCGCACCCGACGAAGGTCGTGATGCGTCCGAGCGGCGTCGTCGGCTGTCGCGGGCTGAAGGCGTCTCGCCGCCGGATGGCCTGATTCATGTCAGAGTGCCGCCGCTTCGCCGCTGATCAGGCGGTAGCCGATCCCGCGACAGGTCTCGATGAGCACCGACGCGCGCGCAGCCTGCAGCTTGCGGCGCACCTTTCCGGCATACACCTCGACAAGGCCCGACTCCACGGTCTGGGCGTCGCCCCAGACCGCGTCGTGGATCTGCTCCTTGCTCAGCACCTGCGCGGGATGGCGGAGGAAGAGTTCGAGGATCTCGTACTCGCGACGCGTTGTCGGCACGACGTCGCCGGCGACCATGACCTGGCGGGCCGCGCTGTCCATGCTCAGGTTCCCTGCCTGGAGCACCTGGACCAGCGGCGCCACACGCCGCCGGCTCAGCGCTCGCACTCGAGCGAGCACCTCCTCGAAGTGGAATGGCTTGGCCACGTAGTCGTCGGCGCCGGCGTCGAAGCCGGAGAGCCGGTCCTTGACGTCGTCGCGGGCGGTGAGCATGAGGATCGCGGTCGGCGCCTGTTGGAGGCGGAGGTGGCGGCAGAGCCCCAGGCCGTCCATATCGCCGCCAAGCATCACGTCGAGGACCGCGACGTCATACGCGAGACTCGATCGAAGCGTGTTGAGGGCCTCCTCGCCGCTCAGAGCGACGTCGACGGACATGCCGGCTTCCGCAAGGCCTCGGGCGAGGCTTCCGGCGACCTCCGGTTCGTCCTCGACGACGAGTACGCGCATGACCGCATGGTATGCAGCGGGGACGGGCTACCACCGGTTCGCGAGTGACTCGATACTTGCTTGCATGAATGACGTCATCGCGGCGGTTGGGGACCTGGTCATCCGCCGTCTTCGCGTCGGCGACTACGAGCGGATCATGACCTGGAGGAACTCCGCGCACGTCAGGGAATGGTGGGATCCCGATGAGCCGCCCCTGACCATGGCGGCGCTGGTCGTCGAGCTTGACTCGCAGCCTGATGGGGACGATACAACGACCTCCTGCATCATCGAGCACTCGGGCGAGCCGGTCGGCTTCCTCCAGTTCTACCCCTGGGACGCCGAGGAGGAGTACCTCGCGACGATCGCAGTGACCGTGCCCCACGGGGCGTGGGGGCTCGACATCTTCATCGGGAAGCCGGGGCTCGAGGGCACCGGGGTCGGTAGTCGGACGGTCAGGTTGCTCTCCGACCACCTCTTCGCCGAGCGGGGTGCGACTGCGGTGGCCCTCATCACGGAGGCGACCAACGCGCGGGCTCAGGCCGCATACCACCACGCGGGCATGCGCGTGTCCGGCGATCGGTTCCAGGATACGGACACGCGGGGCGGTCAGCCGGTTGCTTCGATCCTCATGATCCGCGACCGGCCCGACGGAACAGCTGGCGAGCGATGATCTCGCGCTGCACCTCGGACGCGCCCTCGTAGATTCGGGTACCGCGGACGTCTCGGTAGAGGTGCTCCAGGAGGTGGCCGCGCTCGAGAGCCCTGGCGCCGTGGACCTGGATCGCCACGTCGATGGCGAGCATCGCAGTCTCGGTCGCAAACAGCTTCGCCATCGCGGCGGCCTCGGTGTTCGGGGTGATCCCCGCATCGTGCGCGGCCGCCGCCGAGTGCACGAGCAGGCGCGATGCCTGCACGCGTGTCGCCACGTCGGCAAGCTGGTGGCTCACCCCCTGGAGAGCTGAGAGCGGCTTCCCGAACGCGAGACGCTCGGCGGCGTGAGTCACGGCCGCATCGAGCGCGGCTTGGGCCATGCCGACGGCGCAGGCGCCCACGCTGGGGCGGAAGAGATCGAGCGTGCGCATCGCGACGCCGAATCCGTGGTCGATCTCGCCGACGACGTGGTCGGCCGGCAGGTGGACATCGTCGAATCGGAGCCGACCGATCGGGTGGTCGGCCACGAAGGGAATCGCCTCGCCGGACAGCCCGCGGCTCTCCCGCGGCACCGCGAAGGCGGTGATGCCCCGGGCGCCGGCGCCCGGCGTGGTGCGCGCAAAGACGGTGTAGATGTCCGCATCGGGGGCGTTGGAGATGAAGACCTTCTCGCCACGCAGGCGGAAGCCCTCGCCGTCGCGTTCGGCTGCAAGCGCGATTCCGGCAACGTCGGATCCGGCGTCGGGCTCGGTGAGCGCGAACGCGGCGACGGCTTCCCCGGACGAGACCCGAGGGATCCAGACATCCGCTACCGCGGCGCGACCGGCCACGAGGATCGGATGTGCTCCCAGCCCCTGGAGTGCGAATGCCGTCTCGGCCTCGGTGGAATAGCGCGCGAGGCCTTCGCGAACGAGGCACAGGGTCAGCGCCGGGACCTCCTGTCCGGTCTGGAGCACCTGAGGCACGAGCCCGTGAGCCGAGAGCGCGGCGACGAGCTCCCGGTTGACCCGTCCTGGTGCACCGCGATGCGCGATCGGCGCGAGGACGTCTCGCGCCAGGGTCTCGGTGCGGGCCAGCAGGTCGCGATGAGCGGCGCTCAGATGCGCATACGTGGCGCTCACGGGATGACCGCGACGCCGACGAGGGCGCTCAGGTGCGCATACGTGGCGCTCACGGGATGACCGCGACGCCGACCAGGGCGCTCAGGTGCGCATCCGTGGCGCTCACGGGATGACCGCGACGCCGACGAGCTCGACGAGTGCGCTCGGGTCGAACAACCCGGTGACCCCGAGGACCGCGATCGCGGGGTAGCGGCGGCCGAAGTGCGAACGCCAGACTCCGCCCAGCTCACGCATCGATGTCCGGTAGGCGGCGAGATCGGTCACGTAGACCTGCAGCGAAACGAGGTCCTCGGGCCGTCCACCCGCGGCGGTCAGCGCGGTGACGAGGTTCCTTGCCGCGACGTCGAACTGTTCAACGATCGTCGCCCCGGCGATGCACCCGTCGGCGGCCTGCGCGGTCTGACCGCCCAGGTGGACGGTCCTTCCTGGCGCGGCGACCACGGCATGGGCGTAGCCCACGGGAGCCGGAAGGTCCGGCGACGTGATGATCTCGTGCCCGGCGCGGCTCATCGCCCCTCCCATTTCGGTGCGCGCCCTTCGGTCCAGGCGCGGTGATATTCGGCGTGGTCGTGACTGCCCATGAGCAGCGCCTGGGTCATCGCGTCCATCTCGAGTGAGCCGCTCAGCCCCATATCCAGCTCCCGGCTGAGCAGCACCTTGGTGGTCGAAAAGGCCAGGGCAGGCCCGTCGGCAAGTCGCCGCGCCATGGTCACGGCCGCGTCCGAGAGCGCGGCGTCCTCGACGACCGCGGTGGCGAGGCCGATCTCGAGCGCGCGCTCGGCTCCCACCGTGTCGCCGAGCAGGAGCAGCTCGGTTGCGCGCCCGAAGCCGATCACCCGCGGGAGCAGATACGCCGAGCCCATGTCGGCGCCGGCGAGACCAACCTTGGTGAAGAGGAAGGCGAACCGCGCGGAGGTGGCCATGAGGCGCAGGTCCGACGCCAATGCGATCACGGCCCCGGCTCCGGCCGCGATGCCGTTGATGGCGGCGATCACGGGCAGCGGGCACTCGCGGAGCGCCCGAACGACGGATCCCGTCATGCGGGTGAACTCGAGCAGATCGCCTGCCTCCATCGACTGCAGGGCGCCGATGATGTCGACGACGTCACCCCCGGAGCAGAATCCCCTGCCCCTTCCGGTGATGACCACCACCCGGGCATCACCGCGATGGGGCAACTCCGTGAGCAGGTCGCGGAGATCGGCGTAGACGTCGAAGGTGAGTGCTCCGAGCTTCTCCGGGCGCGCCAGTGTGATCGTCGCAACGCCGCCGACCACGCCGAAATCGAAGTGCTGCCAGTGCTCGGTGAACGGGGCTGACGCACGGAACCGAGTCACCCGTGCCTCCCTCCCGTGCCACCTGCCGGAACGAGCCCGCGCAGCGCGCTTCGATCAACCTTCCCGGAGCCCGTACGAGGGAGTGCCGGGACCAGGCACACCTCGCGAGGGACCTTGTGGGGCGCAAGACGTTCGCGAACGAAGTCCCGCAACACCTCCGGTGTCGCCGACGCGTCCGGCGTGAGGACGACATACGCGCAGCCGTGGACCAGACCGTCGCGTTCCGCCGCGACGACGGCGCACTCCACGACATCGGGATGGGCGACGAGACAGCGCTCGATCTCCGCAGGGGCGACCCAGATGCCCCCGACCTTGAGCAGATCGTCCGAACGCCCGCGGTACAGGAAGTACCCATCTGCATCACGCTCGACGAGGTCCCCGCTCATCACAAGATCGCGAGCGAAGGTGGCCGCCGACGCCGCCTCGTCCTCCCAGTACATGAGCGACGCGCTCCCGCCGTGAATCCACAGCCGTCCGATCTGCCCGTCGGGCAGCGCCACGCCGCCATCGTCGACGACCTCGGCCTCGTAGCCCGGGACCACTTCGCCGATGCTCCCTGGCCGGACGCGGCCTGGTCGGTTGGAGATGAAGATGTGGTACGCCTCCGACGAGCCGATCCCGTCGAGCACCTCGACACCGAAGGCATCGTTCCAGCGATGGTGCAAGGGCTCCGGCAGCGCCTCGCCGGCGGAGGTACAGAGGCGGAGACAGCTCAGGTCCTGGCCGGACGCGCTTGGATGGTCGAGCATCGCCTGCATCATGGTCGGCACGTTGACCAGGATGGTCGGCCGGTACCGCGCGATCATCTCGAAGAGGAGCTCGGGGCTCGGGCGCTCGGCGAAGACCAGCCCGGTCGCACTGACGCCGAAGGGAAACAGTGCCGCCAGGTCGCGCGCATAGCCGAAGAAGAGCTTTGGAACGGGGAGCACGATGTCGTCCGCACGGAAGTCGAGCACGCCACGGGCGTAACCGTCGTAGCTGACCAGCGGGCTTCGCGCCGTGTGCACACAGGCTTTCGGCTTGCCCGTGCTGCCGGTCGTGAACTTCCAGATCGCGATGTCGTCCTCCGCCACGAGCGCCGCCGCGAGGTTCGCCGGCTGGCGCGACACGAGCGATTCGAACGGAACCTCACCGTCACGGAGCGCGATGTCGCGTGCATTCACCACCAGCAGGGTCGCGCGCCGGCGGCTGGCCGCCGAGGCGACGCGCATCGGGTCCAGCGTGACCGCATCGACGATCACGACCGCGGCATCGGTGTAGTCGAGGTAGTACGTGTAGTCCTTGGGTTGCAGGAATGTGTAGACCTCGGCGGTGACGCCACCGATCTTCTGCACCGCGTACCAGGCCGCGACGAATTCCACGGAGTCGGCGAGTGCCAGGAGCACCCGCTGCCGCGGCCGGACGCCGAGTTCGAGGAGCGCGTTGCCCACTCGATTGGTGAGGTTTGCGAGCTCCGCGTAGGTGATGGCCCCGGCCGGTCCGGCGAGCGCGGTTCGGCCGCCCCGTCCACTGGTCACGTTGCTGTCCAGGAACGCCGTGGCCAGGTTCAGGCCGGGGTCCGTGCCGGGAACGCTCACGCAGAGGACCCGGCGCCGACGTGCCCGCGACCAGGTCGACGAGGAGCCCTCACGACGAAGGCCCGCCTCCGACCTGTGCCTTGATCACGTCGATCAACAGACCGGTGAGCGTGCCCAGCGTCGCCGCCCCCTCGGCGGCGCTGGCCTCCGCAGGCGCGCCGCAGTAGGCGCGGTCCATGCCCATGGCGAGGAAGTCGGTCTGTCCCGCGGCCATGGCCGCGGGCATGTTGAGCTCGTAGGCGGGGAGCCGGCGCATGATCTCGGCCTCGACCAGCTCGGGGCGGGTGGCGAGGACCAGGGAGGTCTCGTATCGCCCCGCATGGGCGGCTCCGCTCCGGAACTCCTCGGTGAGCTGCTCCGCGACCGCACGGCGGGTGAGATCGAGGAAGCCCGCCCTGGCGTCCTCGGCGGCGCGGCGCAGGGTCGCCACGTGGGCGGGCTCGAAGTGGCTGTTGACGATCACCTGGTGTCGGAAGCCCTGTGCCTGCAGCGACGTGCATACCTCCACGATCATCGAGTGGAGGGTGGTCTCGCTGATCGTGATCGCTCCGGTGAACGCCGCCGAGTAACGCGTCACGCCGAAGCCGACCTCGGGAAGCACATACGCACGCACCGCCCTGTCCTCTGCGAGCGCTGTGGCAGCCCGCTCGCAGATCGCCGCGGAGATGATCGAGTCGGTGCCGAGCGGCGCGTGCGGGCCATGCGGTTCCACTGCGCCGATGGGGAGCAGGAGCACCGGCACCGGACCGGCGTCGAGCAGCGCCCGCGCGCGAGGCGACGTCAGGTCGGCGAAATGGATCGACGCAGGCACGCTGACGACGCCACATTCACGACGTTCCACACTTTACAGTTGCGCCCAGACTCACATGCGAATTGCGGTTATCGGGGGCGGACCGGGCGGACTCTATTTCTCGGCGCTCACCAGGCAACTCGATCCGACCCACGAGATCACGGTGTGGGAGCGCAACGCCGATGACGACACTTTCGGGTTCGGGGTGGTGTTCTCCGATGAGACGCTCGGCGGCATCGAGCACGCTGATCCCGCCATCCACGACGCGATCTCCCGCGAGTTCGCGAGGTGGGACGACATCGACATTCATTACCACGGACAGGTGATCACCTCAGGTGGTCACGGGTTCGCGGCCATGAGCCGCCGGCGCCTCCTGCAGATCCTGCAGACACGTTGCCGCGAGCTTGGCGTGACGCTGCGCTTCAACATGGAGGCGCCGACGACGCGCGAGCTGGCGGCCACACACGATCTCGTGGTCTGCGCCGATGGTGTGAATTCGGCCGCACGAGCGGCACATGCGGCGACGTTTCGCCCAACGCTGGATGTGCGCCGATGTAAGTTCATGTGGCTCGGCACCGACCTCGTGTTCGACGCATTCAAGTTCTACATCGTCGAGACACCGCATGGCGTCATGCAGATCCACGGGTATCCGTATGACGCAACCGGAAGCACGTTCATCGTCGAGATGAACGATGAGGTGTGGAAGCGCGCCGGATTCGATGCGCTCGCCGGTCGTGCGTTCGCACCGGGCGAGAGCGACCTCGAGAGCATCGCGGAGATCCGCAGGCTGTTCGGAGACATTCTCGGTGGACACACGGTGCGCGCCAACAACTCGAGGTGGATCAGCTTCACGACGGTGCGCAACGAGTGCTGGCACGACGGCAACGTCGTCATCCTCGGCGACGCCGCGCACACGGCGCACTTCTCGATCGGGTCCGGCACCAAGCTCGCGATGGAGGACGCGCTCGCGCTCGCCGCGTGCCTGCACGAGTGCGACAGCGTCGCGCTCGCGCTCGAAGCGTATGAGGCGGAACGCAAGCCCGTCGTCGTCTCGACGCAGCGGGCAGCGCAGGCGAGTCTCGAATGGTTCGAGAATCTTGGACAGTATGTGCACCAGGAACCGCTGCAGTTCGCGTTCAACATCCTCACGCGAAGCCGGCGGGTGACGTACGACAACCTGCGTCTGCGTGACCCGGAATTCGTGAGCGACGTCGACGCGTGGTTCGCGAGCCAGGTGGATGCGTCACAGCAACGGCCGCTCGCGACCAGAACGCCACCGATGTTTCAACCGTTCCGTCTGCGCGATCTCGAGTTGAGGAATCGGGTGATCGTCTCGGCGATGGACATGTACTCCGCGGAGGACGGCATGCCCAGCGACTTCCACCTCGTTCAGACCGGAGGGAAGGCACTCGGTGGCGCGGGACTGGTGATGACCGAGATGGTCTGCGTTTCGGCAAACGGCCGCATCACACCGGGTTGCGCCGGAATGTATGCGCCGGAGCACGAGACCGGATGGCGGCGAGTCGTCGACTTCGTCCACGACCACACCACTGCGCGCATCGGTCTCCAGCTCGGCCACTCGGGTCGGAAGGGATCGACCCGTGCGATGTGGGAGGGAATGGACGAGCCGCTTCCCGAGGGCAACTGGGAGACGCAGGCCCCGTCGCCGATCCCCTACTCCAGCAACAACCAGGTGCCGCACGAGCTGACCGTCGACGAGATGATCGAGATCCGCGACCAGTTCGTGCGGGCCGCCAAAGCCGGCGACCGGACCGGGTTCGATCTTCTCGAACTGCACTGCGCGCACGGCTATCTGCTCTCCAGCTTCATCTCGCCGATCTCGAACCAACGATCGGATGCGTACGGCGGAACGCTGATGCAGCGCCTGCGCTTTCCCCTCGAGGTCTTTGACGCCGTCCGTGCGGTGTGGCCCGCACACAAGCCGATCACCGTGCGGATCTCCGCAACCGACTGGTACCCGGGCGGCAACGACGCCGAGGACGCGGTGGAGATCGCGCGCGCGTTTGCGGCGCACGGCGCCGACGCCATCGACGTATCGACCGGCCAGGTGACCAAGGACGAGCAGCCTGCGTTCGGCCGGTCGTATCAGACGCCGTATGCGGACAGGATCCGCAACGAGGTGGGGATCGCGACCATCGCGGTCGGCGCCATATCGTCGTACGACGACGTCAACTCACTCCTGCTCGCCGGTCGCGCGGATCTCTGCGCGCTGGCGCGCGCGCATCTCTACGACCCGCAGTGGACACTCCACGCGGCCGCGGACCAGGACTATGTCGGACCCGGGGCCATGTGGCCGGACCCGTTCAAGGCGGGCAGTCGCAAGCCACAGTCCGGGCGCACCGACGGGCCAAAACCGAGGCTGCAGCTCATACGCGAGGGCGAGGTGCGCACGCACCACAGCCGGTGGCGCCCGGGTCTCAGTTGATCCGGGTACTTGCTGATCCAGGTACTCAGCTGACGAGGTCGCGCAGCTTCGTGGTGGTATTCCAGTTTCGCTGCGTCGCGCGTACCCCGAGGACCTTGTCCCAGTCGGGCAGCGTGGCGCCCATCACGCCGTTGGGGAGGCGCAGGTAGACAACGCGTTTGCCGAACGCGAACTCGTCGGGGAGGAACGCAGCATGGTCGACGCCTGCCTTCTTGGCCGCGGCCGGCTCCGCGCTCAGGAATGCGGCGTGCAACTCGGCGGCGTCCACACCACGCGCCACAAAGGGATTCGCCTCGACGGCGGCGGCGAGTTCATCGGCCGTGCGCAGGAGCACTGCGACGTCCAGACCGAAGGTCGCGCGGATCCCGTCGGCGACCCGCTGCTTGAGCGGTTCGGCCATTCGCTGCGCGGACGAGAAGATCAAATTGCCGCTCTGTCCAAGGGAGCGCACGTCCCCATTGCCGAGCGATTCCAGCATCGCGCGCAGGTCCGCCATGGCGATCCGCTTGTTGCGGCCGACGTTGATCCCGCGCAGGAGCGCCACCCACGTGGTGGTCATGCGGCCGTCGCCACCGTGACGCATTCGAGAAACCTCGTGCGCTCGCGCATGAGGAAGAACAGGTGCCCCCCGTTGAAGGTCACCATCTTCGATCCCGGGATGCCGCGGTGCATGCTCTCCGCATCACGGAGGAGCGCGAGCTTGTCTTTCCGTCCGTGGAGGATGGTGGTCGGAACGCGGATCTCATCGAGGCGATCCATGCAGTCGTAGGCCCGTGATGCATCGCGCTGCCTCGCAAACGCCTTGCGGGGCTGGGGGTACTTCCCTCGGAAGAGCACTCCGGAAAGCACGCCGAGGATGTCCGCTCGCGAGTTGGAGCCTTCCGGCTTGGCCGACGCCCGGGTGCTGACCAGGATGAGCCGCGAGACGCGGTCACCGTGGTTGAGCGCCAGATCCAGCGCGATACGACCGCCCATGGAGATCCCGAGCACCGTGGCGTGCGACATGCCGACCACCTCCATGAGCGCGTCGGTGTCACTGGCCATCATCGGGATCGTGTACGGCGCATCGGGTTTGTCCGTCCGTCCGGCGCCGCGGTTGTCGAAGGCAAGGACGTGATGGGTCTGCGCGCACCAAGCGGTGAGCCAGCCCCACTGAGAGATGTCACTGGCGAGGCCACCGATCAACACGAGCGGATCGCCCGATCCGTGCAGCTCGTAGTACATGCCGATGTCGCCGGCGCGTGCCGTCGTCATCGATCGAGCACCGCGCGAGCGGACATCACCGAGAGCCGGTCGCGCTGTGATTGAGGTCCTCCTCGATCCCGCGTGCAGCCGCAAGCAAGTGCGGCAGAAATTCCCCGCGCACCAGGTCGGCACTGCCGCGGCTCACCGGCGACGAGACGTTGACGGCGGCGATCACCCGCCCGGAGAGATCGTTGATCGGAGCTGCGATTGCCCGAAGTCCCTCCTCCAACTCCTCGTCGACGAATGACCAGCCCTGGTCTCGTACGAGCAGCAGTTCCGTGCGCAACGCAGGGATGTCGGTGACCGTCCGCGCGGTGAGGCGGCGAAGCTCGACGGTCGCGAAGTATCCGTCGAGCCACTCGTCGCTCTGCCCGGCCAGCAGCACCCGCCCCATCGATGTCGCATAGGCGGGGAATCGGGTTCCGACACTGATCGTGATGGTCATGATCCGCCGGGTCGGTACCCGCGCCACGTACACGACATCATCTGCGTCGAGCACCGAGACCGACGACGACTCTCGAAGCACGCTCACGAGTCGCTCGAGGTGCGGGAGCGCGACCTCGTGCAGGCCAAGGCTCGAGAGATACGCATACCCGAGCTCGAGCACCCGCGGACGCAGTGCGAAGAGCCGTCCGTTGCTGCGCACGTAGCCCAGCTCCATGAGCGTGCGCAGGAACCGCCGTGCCGAGGCCCGGGTCAGACCGGACGCCCTCGCAACGTCGCTCAGGGTGAGCTCCGGATGCTCGGCGTCGAATGCACGGATCACTGCCAGTCCGCGCTCGAGTGACTGCACGAAATCCGTGCCGATGCCGCGATCGACTCGCGCGGTCGCAGGACGCTCCGTGTCGGTCACGCCGTCCCCGCGTCTGGACCGGAGGCGAGCACGTCGCGGGCGATCGTGAAAGCGCGGTTCGCCCGCGGGACGCCGGCATACACGGCGACCTGGAGCAGGATCTCCTTGATCTCGGCGACGCTGACGCCGTTGCGCCGTGCGGCGCGCACGTGCAGCGCGAGCTCGTGCTCCGAGCCCTGGGCGGCGAGCATCGCCACGGTGATGCAGCTGCGCGTCCGTCGATCCAACCCCGGGCGCGACCAGACGGCCCCCCACGCGTAGCGCGTGATGTGCTCCTGCAGGTCGGTGGTGAACGAGTCGGCATCGGCCGTCGCCCGATCCACGTGCGCATCGCCGAGCACCTCGCGTCGAGTGGTCATCCCCTGGTCTCGAAGATCATCGGTCACACCACTTCTCCATCGCGTTCGATGACATGCTCGAGCACCAGCCGACTCACGATCTCCGGTTGCTCGACGTTCACAAGGTGCCCTGCATTCGGTACCACCGCAACGCTTGCGTCGCGGAACGACGCGCCGAACATCACCGCACTCGACGCGGGAACAAACGGATCATCGGCTCCGGCGATGATCAGCGTCCGTGCATCGACGCGATGTATCGCGGTGCGGAGGTCACAGGTGGCAACCGCTTCGCAACAGCTCGCGTAACCCTCGGCGGTCATGCCGGTCAGGGCGCGGGCAAAGCGCTCGAGCGTCGCCGGATGCTGCTCGCCAAAATGTGGCGTGAACCACCGGGCAACGACGCCGGCGGCGATCGGCTCGATACCGTGCGCTCGAACGGCGGCGGCGCGCTCGATGTACCGTTCGGCCGGCTGCAGGCGCGCCAGCGCGCACATCACCACGAGGCTGCGAATGCGTTCGCGATGATGCGCCGCGAGCCACAGCCCGACCATGCCTCCCAGCGACACGCCGCAGAACGACACCGACTCGGTGCCGAGCTTGTCGAGCAACGCGATCACGTCGGTGCCCAGATCCTCGACGGTGTATGGACCTCGAGGCGCCGGGGAGTCGCCGAGACCACGGTGATCGTAGAGGAGCAGGGAGAAGTCCGTGCCGAGTACGTGTTGCGCCTCCCACATCGCTCTGCTTGTGCCGAGCGCGCTGCTCATGACCACCAGAGGCTTCGCCGGATCGCCGATGAAGGAATGGGAGAGCGCAACACTCATGTGGGCGTCCCCACATGGCGGTGTGCGTCGTGCGCGCGGCCGATCAGCTCGTCGATGGACCCGAGGTACCCGGCCGGATCGAGCGCAGCCGTGATCTGCTCCTCGGAGAGATGGCTGCGCACCTCGGGATCGTGGCGCACCACATCCGCGAAGGCGACCTCGCGCGTGTTCGACTCGTCGCTGCAGCGACGTATGACGTCCCGCGCGGCCGATCGCTCGGTATGGCGCGCGAGCTGCAGTGCGAGGTTCTCGGCCATCACGAGACCGCCGTCTGCCGCAAGGTTCCGCGCCATTCGCTGGGGGTCCACCTGCAGCGAGTGCAGCAGCGCCGCGGCGTGATGGCTGGCTCCGCCTGTGATGCGGAGCAGCTCGCGGACGGTCTCCCACTCCGCGTGCCACGCGCCGGCAGCGCGCTCGTGCTCCTGAAGCATCGCGGAGAAGACGGTCGCGACAAGTCCGGGCGCCCGTTCGGCAGCGGCGACCACCAGCACCGCACGGACCGGATTCCGTTTCTGCGGCAGGGTCGACGAGGTCCCGTGCTCCGACTCGGCTGCCTCCCCAACCTCTGCCTGAGCAAGGAGGACGACGTCGCGGGCGATCTTGCCGAGGACCCCGAGAGCGGTGCCGAGTGCGGCGGCAAGCTCCGCAACGCGGGTGCGATCGGTGTGCCACGGGAGCACCGGCTCGGCGAGGCCGAGACGCGCGGCCAGGCGGCGCGCGACATCGACTCCCGCGCCCTCGAGGGATCCGAGCGTTCCCGCTGCCCCCCCGAGTTGCACAGCGAGCCGATCAGCGCGCACGTGCACCAGCAGCGCCGAAGCCTCGTCGATGCTCACGAGCCAGCCGGCCGCTTTCAATCCGAAAGTCGTTGGTGTGGCCGGTTGCAGCAGCGTGCGCCCAGTCATGAGCGTGTGAGCGTGGCGCGCGGCCAGCGTCGCGCACGCCGATCCCGCGATCGCCATGTCTTCGAGGATTGCGTCGAGCGCATGGCGCGCCATCAGTGAGAACGCGGTGTCGATGACGTCCTGACTCGTTGCACCGAGATGGACGGAGTCCTTCGTCTCCGCCGAGACCCGGTCGGTCAACGCGCGAACCAACGGTGCTGCGGGGTTACCGGATTCCACCGATCGCCGCCCGATCTCAGACGCGTCGAAGAACTCGGCGAGGCAGGCCGCGGCGATCTCGGCCGCGGCAGCCGCAGGGATCAGGCCGGCATCGGCCTCCGACGCGGCGAGTGCCGCCTCGAAATCGAGCATCGCCTGGAGCCAGGCCGTGTCACTCACCGCAGCGTCGACCGCGGTGCTGCTGAAGAGGGGATCGACCAGCCCGTCAGCGATCGAAGAAGACGGTCTCACGCTCGCCCTGGAGGTGAATGTCGAATTTGAGACCGCCTGCTTCCCTCACCGCCACGAGCGTCGTCCGCTCCGCGGGCGAGAGGGATCGGAGCACGGGGTCGCCGTCATTCGCTTCGGTCTCATCGGGAAAGTACAGCCGCGTCACCAGGCGTGTGAGCAGGCCTCGGGCGAACACCGACACATCGAGGTGAGGAGCATCGGCGGCGGCGCCGCGCTCGGGCTTGGTGGTGACGATGGCGTAGTGCCCCTCCTCATCCGTCGCGCAGCGGCCGGCGCCCTCCGATTGCCAGGTCTCGATCATCGCGTCCGGAACCGGCTCACCGGCCCCATCGAACACCTGCCCGGAGATACGCAGTGCCCCGGGCATGCCTTCTCCGGCGACGTGCGATCCGATGGTCGTCGACAGCCCGATCCGAAAAAAGGGCCCGACCGTCTGAGAAGGCGTCAGCGGCAGTCTCATTCGGACTCATCCTCGTCGAGCGGCGTTGCCTCACGCCCGGCCACCACGATGTCCCACGCGTAGCCGAGCGACCACTCCGGCTCCGTCAACTCGAGGGACCAGCGCGCGACCAACCGCTCCCGCGCCCACTCCGGGACCGAGTTCAGGACCGGGTCCTGGACGAACAGCGGATCGCCCGGGAAGTACATCTGCGTGATCAGTCGCTGCTCGAAGAGCGGCGAGAACACCGAGAAATGCACGTGCGCCGGACGCCAGGCATTCGGATGGTTGCGCCACGGATAGGCGCCCGGCTTGATCGTGATGAACCTGTAGGCACCGCCGGCATCGGTGAGGCACCGGCCCGCGCCGCTGAAGTTGGGGTCGAGCGGCGCGAGGTGCTGATCCGAGAGATGTGCGTATCGTCCCGAGGCATTCGCCTGCCAGACCTCGACAAGCGCGCCCGCCAGCGGGTTGCCGTGCTCGTCGAGCACCCGTCCGCTGATCGTGATCCGCTCGCCGAGGGGTTCCGCGTCGTTCTGCCGGGTGAGGTCGTGGTCGAGTGGGCCGATGGTCTCTCCCGCGAGCAGCGGTGCCGCGAGCTCGCTGAGCCGTCCGCTCAGCACGCGCAATGGCTGCCTGGGCGCGCGCAGCCGGCTCGATCCGTACTCCGGAAAATCGTTGGGTGGGTTGGCGGAGCGGGTCGATTCGGACATCAGGCCTCGAGGACGACCGCGAGGCCCTGGCCGACGCCGATGCAGATCGCGGCCATCCCGTAGCCGCCGCCGCGACGGCGCAGCTCATGGGCGAGCGAGCCGATGATGCGAGCACCCGAACAACCGATGGGATGCCCGATCGCGATTGCGCCGCCGTTCGGATTCACCCTCGAGGGGTCGAGCTCGGGCCAGTCGCGCAGGCAGGCGAGTGACTGCGCGGCGAACGCCTCATTGAGCTCGACGACCGCGAGGTCCTTCCAGCCGATCCCGGCGCGATGGAGCGCCGCCTTCGCGGCGGCGACCGGCCCGATCCCGTAGAGCGGCGGCTCGACTGCGCTGACCCCACGGGCGACGATGCGGGCAAGTGGCTCGCGGCCGGCACGTCGCGCACCCTCGCCGTCCGCGAGCAGCACGGCGGCGGCGCCGTCATTGAGTGGCGAGGCGTTGCCGGCGGTCACGGTGCCGTCAGGTCGGAACGCCGGCTTCAGCGCGGCGAGCGCCGCGATCGAGGCGTCGGCGCGAACGCTCTCGTCTCGATGAAGGTCGGATCCCGCCACGGCAACCACCTCGCCGTCGTAATGCCCGGCGTCCCATGCGGCGGCGGCCTGGCGGTGGCTCCGCAGCGCGAAGGCATCCTGCTCCTCACGACTGATGGAGTACTTCGCGGCGAGCAGCTCGGCACCCTCCCCAAGCGAGATCGTCCAGTCCGGCGGCATGCACGGATTCACCATTCGCCACCCGAGAGTCGTCGAGAAGAGTGTCTCGTTGGTGCGGACGTATCCGCGCTCCGGCTTCAGCATCACCCAGGGTGCGCGGCTCATCGACTCGACCCCGCCCGCGATGCATACGGAGTGGTCGCCGACGGCGATGGCGCGGCTGGCGGCGATCACCGCCTCAAGTCCCGAACCGCACAGCCTGTTGACGGTCGTCCCGGGCACGCTCGGCGGCACGCCCGCGAGCAGCAGCGCCATGCGAGCGAGGTTGCGGTTGTCCTCGCCGGCGCCGTTGCCGTCGCCGAAGATGACGTCACCGACAGCGGCCGGGTCGAGCCCCGGGCTCCGCCGGACGAGCTCCGCGATGACCGTGGCCGCGAGGTCGTCCGGCCTGACTCCCGCGAGCGCGCCGCCATGCCGGCCGATCGGCGTGCGCACCGCGTCCAGGACGTAGACCTCCTCGGTCACGCGCCTTTGGTCGCCTCGAGACGGCGCAGGACGAGGAGCTCCTCGTCCGTCGGCGGGTCCGTGATCGCGAGGTCGGGACACACGGAGAGCGGCCAGCCGGTCGCCGCACACGCATCCGCGGCGGTCGACCCATGGTGGACGCTGACCAGGGTCAGCTCACAGGTCTCGGGATCGGGCGAGAGCACGCCGAAGTCCGTGATGACGACGCGGGGGCCGGCACCGGTCAGTCCGAGCCGCTGCCGATCGCCGGCGCCCCGACCGAAGCCGACCGAGGTGACGAAGTCGACGCGATCGACGAACGTCCGTGGCGTCTGACGGAGCACAACGACGACCTCGCGGCACGACGCGGCGATCTCGGGAGCGCCACCCGCACCGGGGAGACGAACCTTGGGATGGCGGTAGTCGGCGCCGATCACTGTGGTGTTGATATTGGCGTAGCGGTCGATCTGGGCGGCGCTGAGAAAGCCGACATCGATCCGCCCCGGCTGCAGCCAGTAGTTGAAGACCTCGGGAACGCTCACCACCGCGTCTGCAGTCTCCGCGAGGACTCCGTCACCGATCGACAGGGGCAGGCGGTCGGGCTTGGCACCGAGCGTGCCGGACTCGTAGATGAGCACGACGTCGGGCGCGCTCGTGGCGCGCGCGAGATTCGCGGCGGTGCTCGGCAGGCCGATGCCGACGAAGCACACGGTCCCGTTGTGGAGTTGACGAGCGGCCGCAACGGTCATCATCTCGTCAGACGTGTAGGCTCCCATCACGCAGCGGGCGCCTGGCGTATCACGTTCTCGTCCATCCAGCTCAGGAATCGCTCGCGATCCTTGCTGATTGCATCCCACTCTGTATAGAAAACGTTGTCCCGCAAGGAATATCCCTGCGCATATGACGGGTGCGAGCCGCCCGGCGCGACGGCGACGTAGGTGGTCGCGAATGAGGGGAGCACGACCTCCTGCGGTTGCGGATCAAGGCTGTCGACGATCTCCTCGACCGTGATCAAGGATCGTTTGGCGGCGAGAACAGCCTCCTTCTGCACGCCGAGGATGCCCCACATCTGCACGTTGCCTTTGCGGTCGGCTCGCTGCGCGTGAATGATCGTGACGTCGGGCGACAGCGCCGGCACCGCGGTCAGCACCTCGCCGGTGAATGGACACGTGATCGAGCGGATGGTGTCCGTCTGCGCTGGAAGGTCTGTCCCGACATAGCCTCGGAGCACCGCGAACGGCAGACCACTGGCGCCGGCGAGGTAGCGGTTGGCCATCCCGGCGTGGCTGTGCTCCTCGAGCTCCAGCGCGAGTGGCCACGCGTTCTCCACGGCATCACGGAACCGGTGCAGGGAGCCGACACCGGGGTTGCCGCCCCACGAGAAGATGAGCTTCGAAGCACACCCCATGCCGATCAACTGGTCGTAGATCAGATCCGGCGTCATGCGCACCAGGGTGAGGTTGCGACGCCCCTGGCGGATGATCTCGTGGCCTGCCGCGAACGGGATCAGGTGGGTGAATCCCTCCATGACCAGCGTGTCGCCGTCATGCACCACGGCGGCGATGCCGTCGGAGAGCGAGACGATCTCAGCCACGGTGATCGATCAACATGTTCGCGTAGCGCACACTCGTACACGCAACCTTAGCGGTTTGATTCAGTGATCCGGCGCATCTCCCGGGCTTGCCTGCCGTCACAAGGATATGATAGGTTCATTCAGAGAACGTGAGTTCGCTATGCGAACACATTGCGATCACAATGTTTGCCAACGGTAAGCGCGGGGTGATAGCCATGTCCCAGGAGGACGCCCTCGTCAAAGCAGGCGGCGTCAATATCGTCGACAGCCTGCTCGCCGGCGGTCAGCTGTCGCGTCGCGACGTCCTCAAGGCGCTCGGCGCCGGGTCGCTCACTCTCGCCGGCGGCGGCCTCCTCGAGGCCTGCGGTTCGGCACTCGGCACCACCGGCGGGAGTTCCACCGCCGGGACGATCAAGATCGGCTTCGTCAGCCCCCTGACCGGTCCTGACGCGGGATTCGGCGAGCCGGATCCTTACGTCATCTCCCTGGCCAAGAAGGCCTTCGCCAGCGGCCTCACCGTCGGCGGCAAGAAGTACAGCGTCCAGATCATCGACGAGGACAGTCAGTCGGGGGCCCGCGCCGCGCAGGCCGCCAACGACCTGATCAACTCGCAGAACGTCGACCTGATCCTGACGACCTCGGCGCCCGAGACCGTGAACCCGGTGTCGGACGCGGCCGAGGCTGCCGGCGTGCCCTGCATCTCGACCGTTGTGCCCTGGGAGGCCTGGTATTTCGGGCGCCAGACCAACCCCGCGGCGCCGGTGCCCTTCAAGTGGACGTTCCACTTCTCCTTCGGCGTCGCACAATTCGCGAGTTCCTACGAGCATCTCTGGCCGCAGGTCCCGACCAACAAGGTCATCGGTGTCATGTGGCCGAACGACGCGGACGGCAATGCCATCCGGATGGCGCTCGGACCCGCTCTCAAAATGGCGGGGTACACGGTCGTGGATCCCGGCGCCTACGCGGACGGAACCACCTCGTTCGCAACCCAGATCGCCGAGTTCAAGAGCAGGAACTGCGAGATCTTCAACACCTTCCCGATCCCCTCTGACTTCGTGACCTTCTGGGAGCAGGCGGCGCAGCAGGGCTACGTGCCGAAGATCGCGCAGATCGCGAAGACCGGTCTCTTTCCGTCGCAGGTCGAGGCGCTCGGTTCCATCGGGGACGGCCTCGCGACCGGCGTGTACTGGGCGCCGACGTTTCCGTACACGTCGTCACTCACCAACATCTCCTCTGCGGACCTGGCGAGCGGATACCAGACGAGTTCGGGCAAGGAATGGAATCAGCAGGCCGGGGCGAGCCTGGCGCTCTTCGATGTGGCGGCTGCCGCACTCAAGGCGAGTGGGAATCCCAAGGACAAACTCGCGGTGGCGACCGCGATGAAGACTCTGACGGTGGACACGCCGCTCGGAAGTCTCGCGTGGGGCACCGGCCCCAATCCGAACGTCGTCCCAACCCCGATCATCGGCGGGCAGTGGGTCGCGACGCCGGGAACGGCGTACCCGATCAACTTCGTGATCTGCGAGAACTCGAACGATGCCAATGTCCCCGTGGCGGCAACGCTGACCGCTTACAGCTAACGTCAGGGCGCGCGTATCGTCGTGCCGATGTCACCCCCTCTGCTCGAGGCCAGCGGCATCGCCCAACGCTTTGGCGCGCTGCTGGTTCTGGACGGTGTTGACTTCCAGCTCGCGCCCGCGGAGTCAGTCGGCGTCGTCGGCCCCAACGGCGCGGGAAAGACGACGCTGCTGAGCATCCTTGCCGGGTCGATCCGCCCCACGTCGGGGCGCGTCCGTTACGAGGGGAATGACGTCACCGGCATGCGCGCGGATCGGCGCTGCCGCCTCGGCATCGGACGGACACATCAGATTCCGCGCCCGTTCGTCGGCATGACGGTGTTCGAGAACGTGCTCGTCGGCGCCATGCTGGGTGCAAATCAACGCCGCTCCGGCGCGTATGCGCGCGCCGTCGACGTGCTCCAGACGTGCGGGCTCGTCGATGTCGCCAACCGGCGGGCGGCCGACCTCGGGCTGCTCGATCGCAAGCGGTTGGAGCTCGGCCGCGCGCTGGCGACGGACCCGAAGGTGCTCTTCCTCGACGAGATCGGCGGGGGTCTCACCGACGCGGAGGCTATCGAGCTGGTCGGCACCATCAAGGAGCTCCGGAGTCGCGGCATCGCCATCATCTGGATCGAGCACATCGTGCATGTGCTGGTCCAGGCAATCGATCGGCTCGTCTGTCTCGACGCCGGTCGGATCATCGCGGACGGGTTGCCGGATGCTGTGCTCAATGACACAGCGGTCATCGACGCCTACCTGGGAGCATCGGTCACGTGAGCCTGCTCGAGGTTCGTGCCATCGATGCGAAGTACGGACTGTTGCAGGCTGTCCGAAGCGTCTCGCTGACCATCGAAGAGGGCGAGACGCACGCGTTGATCGGCGCCAACGGCGCCGGCAAGACAACGTTGCTTCGCGTCATCGCCGGGGCGCATCGGCCGGCGGCGGGGACCGTCGCGTTTGACGGTGTCGACATCACAAGGATCCCTGCGCACAAGCGGGTGTCACTCGGCATCGCGCTGGTGCCCGAGGGGCGACGGCTGTTTCCCGGGCTGTCGGTCGAAGAGAACCTCAAGGTCGCCGCGGGCCGCCGCGGCGACGCAGCGTGGACCGTGGACCGGGTCCTCGAGATCTTTCCAATGCTGCAGTCGCGGCGCACGCAGAGCGCGTCGACTCTCTCCGGTGGCGAGCAACAGGCCACCGCAATCGGGCGCGCCCTCATGTGCAACCCGCGCCTGCTCCTCCTCGACGAGGTCTCGCTCGGGCTTGCGCCCAAGGCGGTCGCCGCGGTGTACGAGTCGTTGCGCGGGCTCATCGGCAGCGGCACCACCGTGGTGCTCGTCGAGCAGGATCTTGGGCGCGCGCTCGCTGTCGCGTCACGGGTGACGTGCATGCTGCATGGCGCGGTCGTGCTCGAAGGGGCTGCCGCGACGCTCACGCGAGCCGAGATCACCGCAGCGTATTTCGGCGTCCGGTCCTCCCCCGCCGTCAGGGCCGACTCATGACCTGGGTGAACGTTCTGGTGCAGGGAGTGCTGCTCGGCGGCTTTTACGCGCTGCTCGCGTGCGGTCTCTCGTTGATGTTCGGGGTGATGCGCATCATCAATCTCGCCCACGGCGACCTCGCCGTGATCGGCGCCTACCTGGTCTGGGTGATCGTGAACCAGACGTCGATTCCGCCCTGGATTGCCGCACTGCTGGTGCTCCCGGTCATGTGGGTCGCCGGATACGTGATGTACATCCTTCTACTGGAACGCAGCCGGCGTGCGGGGATGCTGGTACCGTTGCTCACCACCTTTGGGCTGGCGATCGTGATCGAGAACGTGCTCCTGCAGATTTTCTCGCCGGACGACCACTCGCTCTTGAGCAGCACGGGGACGCTCGCGACATCGAGCGTCTCCGTCGGCGGCCTGTCGATCTCGACCTTCGGCATGCTCACGCTCGCCACGGCGGTCGTCGTCCTGACCGGACTGCAACTCTTTCTCTCGCGCACCACGTCGGGCCGACAGATGCGCGCCACGGCGGAGGATCCCGACGTCGCCGAGCTCGTGGGTATCAACGCGCGCTCGGTCTACGCCAAGGCGACCGCGATCGCCGTCACGATCGGCGGCCTCGGTGGCATCTTCCTGGCGATCCGGCAGACGTTCGATCCTTCGACAGGACCGACGCAGCTGATCTTCGCCTTCGAGGCGGTGGTCATCGGCGGGTTCGGTTCACCCTGGGGCACGCTGCTCGGCGGCATCGTGCTCGGGCTGGCGCAGGTGATCGGCGCGCAGGTGAACCCGCAATACTTCGTGCTGTTCGGACACCTGGTGTTTCTCGCCGTCCTCGCGTCGCCGCGCGGTGGCATCCTTGTCCGTCGAGGCGGGACACTGTGATTCGCACGCAGGGCGCATCGCTTGCCGGCGGATTTCGTGTCCAACGCTGGACGCGCGTGTCGCTTGCCGCGGCTGCGGCGGCTGTTCTGGTCATCGTCGTGCTCGCAGTCGTGCCGTTCCTCTTCGGAGCCGATGTCACCGAACAGCTGACCGCGCTGCTGATCTTCGTCATTCTCGCCGTCATGTGGAATGCGCTGGCGGGCTACGGCGGTCTCATCTCCGTCGGCCAGCAGGCGTTCATCGGGCTCGGCGCGTACGGCACGATCTTCCTGACCCAGCACGGGATTGCGCCATACCTGGCGATGGTGATCGCCGGCCTGGGCGCGGGTGCTGTTGCGGTGCCGGCGTCCTTCGTGATGCTGCGTCTTCGGGGCGGCCAGTTTGCGATCGGCATGTGGGTCATGGCTGAGGTGTTCGGCATCCTGGTCACGCTCGACTCGGGGCTCGGCGGCGGCACCGGGATATCGCTGAACGGCCTCGATGTCTTCGCGCCGGGATACCGGCAGGCATACACGTTCTGGCTGACGCTCATCTGCACGACCGTGCTGCTCGGCACGGTGTTCTTCCTGCTGCGACGGCGGATCGGCACATCGCTGCAGGCGGTTCGCGACGATGAGGAAGCCGCCGCATCGCTCGGCGTCAACGTGGTCCGTTCCAAGCGTGTGCTCTTCGTCGTTGCCGCCGTCGGCTGCGGTATCGCCGGCGCGCTCTACCTGGCCAACACACTGTTCATCCAGACAACCTCGGTGTTCGGCGTGCAGTGGACTGCATTCATGCTCTTCATGGTGCTGGTCGGCGGGCTCGGCACATTCGAGGGCCCGATCATCGGCGCGATCATCTTCTACCTCATCCAGGCGCAGTTCGGCGACAGTGGCGCCTGGTATTTCATCGGCCTCGGTGCGGTGGCGATCGGCTTTGCGCTCTTTCTCCCCCATGGGATCTGGGGCGCCATCGACCGCCGGCTGCAGTTGCGACTGCTCCCAGTCGGCTACACACTGCGAAAGCTCAGACCGATGGCGCCCACCGTCACCGACGACTCTGCGACCGACGCTTAAGTCCAGGCACTGGAGGATGGGGTCATGACCACGACTGTCAACGGCACCGTGCGGGAGTTGACGCATTTCATCGGCGGCGACTGGGTGACTGCATCCGACGATCGCACGTTCGACGACCTCGATCCGTACACAGGCGACGTCGTTGCTCGTGGTGCGGCCGGCACCCGCGCTGATGCGAAGCGTGCGATCGACGCCGCAGCGGCGGCGTTTCCAACGTGGTCGCAGACTCCCGCGGCCGTGCGACAGGGCATCTTCCTCAAGGCAGCCGACATCCTCGAGTCCCGGCGGGACGAGATCGTCGGCTGGCTCGCACGCGAGACCGGGTGCAGCTTCGGATTCGGCATGTTCCAGATGGGATTCGTGCCCGGTCTGTTCCGCCAGGCCGCGGGGGCCGCGTACGCGCCGATCGGGCAGATCATTCCCTCCGACATGCCGGGCGCAGTCGCCATGGCGGTGCGCCGGCCGGTGGGTGTCGTCGGCGCCATCGCGCCCTGGAACGCCGCGCTGATCCTCTCTGCGCGCTCGATCGCTGCACCGCTTGTGTTCGGCAACACCGTGGTGCTCAAGCCGTCCGAGGAGTCGCCGTACAGCGGTGGACTCGTCTGGGGCGAGATCTTCGCCGAGGCAGGGCTTCCCGCAGGCGTGCTCAACATCGTCACGCATGCACCGGGCGATGCCGCCCCGATCGGCGACGAGCTCGTCGAGGACCCACGCGTGCGGCGTCTCAACTTCACCGGTTCGACAGCGACCGGACGGCGTCTTGCCGAGGCGGCCGGACGCAACCTCAAGCGTGTTGTTCTCGAGCTCGGCGGCCAGAACCCGCTGATCGTGCTCTCAGACGCGGACCTCGACTACGCGGTGGACGCGGCGGCGTTCGGCGCCTTCCTGCACCAGGGACAGATCTGCATGTCGGCTCGACGGATCATCGTCGAGCGCCCGATCGCCGATGCGTTCATCGAGGCGCTCACCCGCAAGACCGCGGGCCTCAAGGTCGGCGATCCCAAGGAGATGGACACGATCATCGGTCCGCTCATCAACCCGGCGGCACTGGAGATGGTGGAGCGCCGCGTGGATGCCGCGGTCACGAGCGGGGCTCGCGTGCTCACCGGCGGCGCCACGTCGGGAACCTGCTACCAACCAACCCTGGTCAGTGATGTTCCCGCGGGCTCCGACCTCGACAGCATGGAGACGTTCGGCCCGGTGGCAACGATCGAGGTTGTGGACAACGAGGACGCCGCGGTCGACCGAGCGAACGCGACGTCCTACGGGCTCTCCTCAGGCATCATCACCAGCAATCCCGACCGCGGCACGGCGCTGGCCGCCCGGATCGAGGCGGGGATCGTGCATGTGAACGACCAGCCGGTGCACGACGAGCCACAGATGCCGTTCGGTGGTGTCAAGGACAGCGGCTGGGGGCGTTTCGGTGGCACCTTCGCCATGGACGAGTTCACGGAGATGCGCTGGATCACCGTGCAGCGCGGCCGCCGTCCGTTCCCGTTCTAGGGCAGTCGAAACGTGCGTACTCGCGTTGCGATCATCGGTGCCGGTCCGGCGGGGCTCATGCTCGCCCATCTGCTGAGCCAGGACGGCATCGAAGCGATCGTCATCGAGTCCCGCACGCGGGAGTACGTCGAGCACCGTGTCCGCGCCGGGGTCCTCGAACAGGGCAGCGTTGATCTGCTCAACGCCACCGGCGTCGGAGAGAGGATGCGGCGCGAGGGACTGGTGCATCGCGGCATCCAGTTGCGCTTCGGCGGCGTCGATCACCGCGTCGACTTCGGCGAGCTCACCGGCGGGCGGGCGATCACGGTGTACGGCCAGCAGGAGCTCGTCAAGGACCTGATCGCGATCCGGCTGTCGGCAGGCCTTCCACTCGTGTTCGAGGTCGGCGACGTGCGACTGCACGACATCGACAGCGAGCACCCCTCGGTGACCTACGTCGTCGATGGGGCCCGCACCACCATCGAGTGCGACGTCATCGCCGGGTGCGACGGGTTCCACGGCGTCTCTCGTGACAGCATCCCGGCGGGTGTGCTCACGACCTACGAGCGCGAGTACCCGTTTGCCTGGCTGGGAATCCTCGCCGGCGTCGCTCCCTCCAGCGAGGAGCTCATCTACTGCTATCACGATCGCGGCTTCGCGCTCCTCAGCATGCGGTCGCCCACCATCAGCCGGCTCTACCTGCAGGTGACCGACGAGGAGCGCATCGACGACTGGCCCGACGCACGCATCTGGGAGGAGTTGCAGACGAGGCTCGTAGCCCCGGACTGGTCACTCACCGAAGGACCGGTGATCGAGAAGGGCATCTCGGCGATGCGCAGCTTCGTGGTCGAGCCGATGCAGTTCGGCCGCCTGTTCTTGAGCGGCGACGCGGCGCATATCGTGCCCCCCACCGGGGCGAAGGGCATGAACCTCGCACTTCGCGACGTGAGTGTGCTGGCAGAGGCGCTCGCGGTGTTCTTCACCACCGCCGACTCGAGTCTGCTCGACGAATACTCGACCAACTGCCTGCGCCGCGTCTGGAGGGCGCAGCACTTCTCGTGGTGGATGACCTCGATGCTGCACCGCTTTCCCGACAGCGACGGATACCAGACGAAACTGCAACTCGCGCAACTGGCCTATACAGTCGACTCGCGCGCGGCTTCGAAAAGCCTCGCGGAAAATTACGTGGGGTACGAATGGACAACGACATGACACTCCCAGGAGACCGCGCAGCGGCGCTCACGAATCAGGTCATTGACCGCCTGGCGCACTGTCCCGATTCAAGGCTGCGACAGCTGATGTCGGGCATGATCCGCCATCTGCATGCGTTCGCTCTTGAGGAATCACTCACGGAGTCCGAATGGATGGCCGGCATTCGCTTTCTCACCGATGTCGGGCAGATCTGCAGCGACCGGCGCCAGGAATTCATCCTGCTCTCGGACACGCTCGGTGTCTCGATGCTCGTGGATCTCATCAATCATGGAACCGCGAGCAGCGCGACCGAGTCGACCGTGCTCGGTCCTTTCTATGTTGCGGACTCGCCGTGGCGATCCAACGGCGACGCCATCACCGATGACCTGGGAGCGCAGCCGCTCCTGGTCAGCGGCCACGTGCGAGACACGGCGGGCAATCCGCTGGCGGACGCGACGCTCGACATCTGGCAGAACGCCACCAACCGGCTGTATGCCGTGCAGGACGAGACGCAGTCACCGGAGAACCTTCGGGGCCGCTTCCACACCGATGCCGGCGGCGCCTTCTCATTCCGCACCGTCCGTCCGGTGGATTACCCGATCCCCGACAACGGCCCGGTGGGCCGCATGTTGCAGGCAACCGGCCGCCATCCCTGGAGACCCGCGCACATCCACTTCGTCGTCTCCGCAGACGGATGTCGCACGGTGACCACCCATGTCTTCGACGCGGAGAGCCCGTATCTCGAATCGGACGCAGTGTTCGGCGTCAAACAGTCACTCGTGCGCACGCTCGATGTGCACGATGGCGCAGTGGAGCCGGAGCCGGCAGGAATCCACGGGCGCTGGTACACGGTCGATATCGACATCGTGTTGCAGCCCGACGCCGCAGTGCCGCCAGGCTAGCTCGCCGTCGGCGTCTCCGCTTCGAGTTGCTGCTGGACCCTGCGCATCCCCTGCAGCCAGCGCTCGGGATCGTCGGCCTTGCGGTGCATCCAGGTCTCGGCGATCGGGTCGGAGACGACCAGGAAGCGCTCCTCGCGAATCGCGTCGACGACGAGGTCGGCAACGTAGCCGGCTTCCTTGATCGGACCGGCGACGATGGCGGCGAACCGGGGGTCGGCGCGCTCGAGCATCGGCGTTCGCACGCCGAGAGGTGCGATCAGCGACACGCGAATGCCGCGATGGTGATACGTGATCGAGAGCCACTCGGCGAGCCCGACAACCGCGTGCTTCGTCGTCGCATAGGTGACGTTGCCATGGCTCGTCAGGATCCCGGCCATCGATGCGGTGTGCACGAGGTACCCCGATCCTCGTTCGAGCATGCGAGGCAGCACCGCGCGGACCGCGTAGACGTGGGCCATGACATTGATCGCCCACTGCTCATTCCAGGTCTCGGCGTCAGTGGCGAGGATGTCGGCGCCGGTCGCGATCCCGGCGTTACTGAAGCAGATGTCGACCGGCCCGAGGCGGGCGGACACTGCATCGACCATCGCGTTGACCGAACGCTCGTTGCTGACATCGGTCACCACCGCGATGCCGTCGACCTCAGCGGCCACTGCCGCGCAGCCCTCCGCGTCACGATCGACGACCGCGACATGTGCGCCCGCGGCGGCGAGCGCGCGACAGGAGGCCGCGCCGATGCCGCTCGCGCCACCGGTGACGATCGCGATTCTCCCGTTCAGGTCGATGACATCACTCCAGCTCGTAGTCGAGATGCAGCGCGTGCGAGCCGTCGTCGTCAATCGTGATCAGTCCCACGCCGGACATCCCCGCAAGCCCGCCGGTCCCCGATCCGGGGGAGATGACGTACCGGCTCAAGGGAGGCTCGTTCCCGATCACGGTCGAGATGTGCAGCAGGACGAAGCTGCCGTCGTGGCCGTCGACGATGCCGGAGATGCGCTCGAGCGCGACGTATCCGGCGCCGGCGAACGACCCGTCCGGGCCCGGCGTGCGCGTGTAGAGCATCTCCACGGTGCTCGTCCCCTCGATCGCACCGCTGAACGTCTTGGAGAGGGTGACGCCGCCATAGGCAACACCGGCCTGCGGGGCGATGGCGACCGGATGCGGCTCCTGCGAGTCGATGACGAAGGCCGCGCTGGTGTGGGGCACGATGGAAGTCTAGTGCCGCATCCGAGGCGTGCATCGCCGCTTGACTGCCCTCGAGGTGCCGGTCAGGCCGTTGGCACACGGCTCTTCTCGGAGAAATGTTGCGGCGAGACCGCTGAAGCGGTCAGTCAGTGCTTGACTTCCTCGGGTGTCTCGTACCAGCGAATGCGCTCACCGACACGGCTCCGAAGCCGCCACGCCCTGGACTTCGGCGCATCCTCGATCGCCTGACGCAGCGCGCCGACCTGCACCGCGACATCGTGCGTGGCGCCGGGCACCGGCTCCTGCGACCACAGCTCCGCCACCTTCTGCGCGTTGCGATCGACGGTGTGACAGAAGCCCCAATCCTTGCCGAGGACCGAGCGCAGCCGCGGAAGGCTGATGCCCTCGGCATCGGCGTCGTCGTCGCTGAGGCCGTGGTCGGCGAGGAGGCAGACGGTGTCGCCGAGGTCCTTGCGATTGATCTCCCACACCTGGAGCTTGGTGAGCAGCAGGTCGGCGAGCGTGATCGTCGGCGCGGGGCCGTCGAGCCGGTCGCGGAGGTCGAGCTTGTGCGACATCACCAGCTCATCGATGACGACATCGATCGACCATCGCCCTGCCGGCTCGCCGTAGTACAGGCGGGTCGCCCCATGGAGTCCATTGAAGAACTGATCCGGCAGGTACCCCTGGGTCATGAGCAACGCCTTGAACTTCGTGCTTGCTGCCGAGCTGATCGCGAAGTCCATATCCTGATACGACCGCGCGAAAGGCCCGTCGTGGACGCTCGGGCAGCGCAGCCAGATGGCGAGCCCGCCGATGAGCCGTGCGGCGAGACCGAGGCTCACGGCGACATCCGCGAGCCGCTCCGCCTCCTCTCGTATGTCGGAGAGGATCGGCGTCTCGTGGTCCGCCATCAGGACTGACCGGTCAGCATGAGGACATGGTAAGGGCGGCCGGTGGGATCACCGACCGCCCTTCCAACCAAGGGGCAGCGACGGTCACTCCGGCGGGAGTTCCTTGTAGACGAAGCTGATGTTCACGCCTTGCTGGGCGCGAATGAATCGCGGGATGTAGTAGAGGAGCGCGCCACCGACGATGAGGCCGAGCAACCACGCGGGGATCCACCACCAGTCAGCCCTGTTGCCGTTCATGACAGACAGCGGGTTGATGAACGAGATCGCGATGATGCCGATGAATTCCAGAATCGACAGTGTTCCGGCGATGTAGAGCACCGGGACTCCCAGGAACCTCACGTTTGCCGGCGACGCCTGATACAGGTCGGGCCGCCGTCCCGGCAGGCTGACCGCCGCAATGCCGACGATGATGACGGCGAGCGCTCCTGCGAGCACGATCAAGCCGAGTACCAGTTGGAACTGATTGCCGATCACGCTCCAGACCACCAGGGCGGCGATGATCACGTTGGTGACGATGATCGCGTTGATCGGCGAGTGAGTCCGCTCGTTGACGTTCGCCAGGCCCTCGGGCATGAGCCGGTCGAACGACCAGGCAAAGAACGACCTGATCGGCATGAACGTGTTGGCGATCATCGACGGCAGTGACCAGAACAGGAACGACCCCATGATGATGATGGTGAGAATCGGCGTGTTGAAGACCAGCGATGCAAGGAACGGATAGAACGGCCCGGAAGGGATGTGGTAGGCATTGTTGCCGGCCGCATTGAGCGCGTACACGAAGTTGTACCCGGCGACCCGGAAGAGCAAGACGACTCCGATAACGAGCAGGACCGTGTCCCAGCCGAGGGCCCCGAACATCACGGACAGCTGGCGGCGACGGTTGGAAGCGCTCTTCAGCTCCCCGGACATGTACACGGACCAGAAGTTCCACATCATGAATCCCTGGATCGAGAAAAGCGTCGGCAGCGTGGCGCTGCTGAAGAAGTTCGGCGCAGCTGACGCCGCGCCCGGCGCTCCTTTGATCACAGCAGCAACGTTGCCGCCGCCAAAGCTCTTGTTGAGCGCGTCGAAGTGGGAGAAGAAGTCACCCTGGCTGCCGATGAGCAACACGACGAATGCGACGAGCGTGCCGGCCATCGCGATGATGAACGAGTAGTTCTGCCAGCGGAACGTGGCCTTGGTGCCGCTGATGAGGATGAGCGTTTGGAGCACGACCATGAACAGCGAAGCTCCGAGGATCCAGCCATTGTTGGTCTGAAATGCGTTGCCCCAGTCGATGAAGTGGCTGTTGTTGAAGATCGCACCCAGCGCGACGAGCACGGGCCCGAGCGCGAGCACCGAGAAGAACTTGGCGAAGAAGGCGGCGCCGAGCAGGCCACCCATGATCATGCAGAGGTTGGAGATCAGCGCCAGAGGCGGCGAGAGCACGCGGCTGACCCAGACATAGTCACCACCCACTCGCGGCATGCTCGCGCCGAGGAGCGCGAACATGATGAGGACGGGGATGTTGATGACCGCGACGAGGATCAGAACGCTGACCACGTCGGCCCCCGGGAACGCGACGAGCGCGAAGAAGATGGAGTAGGCGATCGTCGAGCCGACTGGTGCGGAGATGACCGCGTTGAAGATCGTGGCATCGACAGCCGACGCAGAGCGCACCAGCCCCGTGCTGTTGCGGACGAACAGCCTGCTCGCGGTTGCCATTGCGACCCTCCGGTGGTGTGTGAACACCCAACTTGACACACGCGTCGGAAACAGGCAGAGTTTGAACACAATCGAACACCGGTGTCAAGAAGCTCATTGACATGGAGGGACACCTTCCGGTCAAGACCTGACAAAATTCACCACCAAACTCAGGAGGAGAGGAGCAAAGGTGTTAGCCGTCGAGCGTCGCCTGAAGGTGCTGGAGCGGGTCGCGGAGGACCAGGCCATCGAGGTCAGCACGCTCGCGCGCGACTTCCAGGTTTCGGAGATGACGATCCGGCGCGATCTTCGCCGCCTCGAACGCGACGGTTTCGTGCGTCGGACCTATGGCGGGGCCACGACGCATCTCGTCCGTACCTTCGAGGTCGGCGCCAACGCGCGCACGCTGCATCACGCGCGAGAGAAGCGCGTCATCGCCAAACGCGCGGCGGAGCTGACAGTTGGCGTGCGCGCGATGTTCCTCGGGATCGGGACCACGGTCGAGCACTTCGCCCGGCTGCTCCCCGTTCGCGATGACCTCATGGTGATCACGCCGTCGCTCGCGGTTGCCAGCCTGCTCGGGACCCGCAACGTCCGCGTGATCATCGCCGGCGGTCTGGTGCGCCAGGACGAGTTGACATGCATCGGCGCCTCGGCGGTCGAAGCCGTTCGCCGCTACAACACCGACACCGCGGTGATCGGCGCGGCCGGGCTTTCGGCGCGGCGCGGGATCACCGAGCTCGACGATCGCGACGCCGACGTGATCCGTGGCGGCCTCGAGCGCACCGAACGGATTATCGTGATCGCTGACGGCTCGAAGTTCGGTGCGGTAGCGATGAGCACCGTGGTGCCGATCGAGCAGGTCTCGACGATCGTGACCGACATCAGCGCGGACGTCGAGGAGATCGAGCGCATCGAACAGGCGGGCATCGACGTGGTGATCGCCGGTCCGGATCCTGCACTGATCCGTGGGACGGAGAACGGCCGCACGCGTGTCGCGGACATTCGCAGGCCGGCGTGACTTTGCTGCGGCGGATCTTCGGCGTCGACAAGCCGATCATCGCGATGCTGCACCTGCCTGCCTTGCCCGGCCGCCCGCGGCACGACCGGGCGCTCGGCATGCGGCACCTGGTCGAAACCGTGGAGCACGACCTCGAATCGCTGCAGGCTGCAGGGGTCGACGGGTTCCTCTTCTGCAATGAGGCCGACCTCCCGTACCAGATGCGGGTGGGACCCGAGGTGGCGGCGGGGATGGCGGCGGTGATCGGCCAGGTGCGCGATCTCATCACCCGTCCCTTCGGCGTCGACCTCGTCTGGGACCCGATGTCGAGTCTCGCCGTCGCCCGGGCGACCGGTGCCTCCTTTGTGCGCGAAGTTTTCACCGGTGTCTTCGAGAGTGACCTCGGGATGATGCAACCGGACTTCGGGGCGATCGCCGCATACCGTGAACAGATCGGCGCCGCGAGGGTCGCGATGTTCAGCAACATCACGCCGGAATTCGCGAGCAGTATCGGCAATCGCTCGATCGCGGCCCGGGCACAGAGCGCGGCGTATCTCGGTGTCGATGCGATCCTCATCAGCGGTCAGTTCACCGGCACGGCCACACACATGTCGGAGCTGGCCGAGGCCAAGGAAGCGGTTCCAGAGATGCCGGTGCTCGCCAACACCGGAGTTCGCGAGGAGACCATCGATGAGATCCTCGCAGTCGCCGACGGCGTCTTCGTCGGCACCAGCCTGAAACGCGACGGTATCACCTGGAACCCCGTCGACCCGGAACGCGCCGGGCGATTCATGAGTGCTGCGCATCGCGCTCGCGCGTCAGTTCTTGCCTGAAATGGCAAAAACACGGATCTACTTCGTCAGTGACCTGCACGGGTCGAGCGTGTGCTTCCGCAAGTTCGTCAACGCCGCCAAGATCTACGAGGCGCAGGTGATGATCCTCGGCGGCGATGTCGCCGGCAAGGCGATTCAGTCGATCGTTCGAGCACCCGGTGGTCACTGGCAGTGCCGGTTCATCGGCACCAACTACGACGTCGTCGAAGGATCCGAGCTCATCGCCCTGGAGAAGTTGATCGCCGATCACGGGTACTACGCGTACCGCGCCGATCCGGGCGAACTCGAGGCCAGGGAGGCGGCAGACGGCCTGGACGACCTCTTTCTCCAGTTGATGCGTGAACGGCTCACCGAGTGGCTCGAGCTCGCGGACGCCCGGCTCCGGCCGCTCGGCACCCCGCTGTACTACATGCTCGGCAATGACGACCCCGAGGAGCTCGGCGCTCTGCTCGACAGCGCTCCATGGGGGACGCACGCCGAGGGCAAGGTTGTCTGGCTCGACGATGAGCACGAGATGATCAGCTGCGGTTACTCGAACGTGACTCCCTGGCACACGTACCGCGAGCAGGACGAGACCCATCTCCGCGCCTCGATCGATGCGATGGTGCCCAAGCTCGAGCACCCCGAGCGAACCGTGTTCAACCTGCACGCGCCGCCCTATGGCACGCAGCTCGACGAGGCCCCGCTCCTCGACGCGAATCTGACCGTGCAGGCCTCGCTCGGTCAGGTGCAGATGGCGGCGGTGGGCAGCACGGCGGTGCGGGACGCCGAGCAGACTTATCAGCCGCTGCTGGGCCTCCATGGCCACATCCACGAATCCTCGGGCATCCGGCGCATCGGCAGGACAGTCGTCCTCAACCCGGGCAGTGACTATTCGACGGGAGCACTGAACGGCGCGCTGATCACGCTCGACGGCGACAAGGTGAAGGCACAGCAGCTGGTCCGCGGGTAGACAGCGTGACAACGTCCGCGCAGCAGACCGATACGCTCGTGTCCATCGACGTGGGCACGTCGGGCGCTCGCGCAACCGCATACGACACCGCTGGAGCGCTGCTCCTCGAGGTGCGCCGGCCGTACGCCACGAGCACCCCGCGAGACGGATGGGCGGAGCAGGATGCGACGCGCTGGCGAGCCTCCTCGCTGTCCGCGCTCGGCGCACTCATCAAGCGGCTCGGCGAACACCACACCATCCATGCGATCGGGCTCACCGGCCAGTGCCCGTCCGTGGTCCCGATCGACGATCACGGCACACCGCTGCGCCCCGGCCTCATCTACCGCGACAACCGTGCCGTCGCGGAAGCCGAGGCGCTCAACGCCGCCTTCGGAGCCGAGGAGCTGCACTCGTTGACCGGTCACGTGCCGGCAGCCTTTCACGTCGCCGCGAAGATCCTCTGGATTCGAGCCAACGAGCCAGACGTCTTCAGGGCAACCCGGCTCTTCGTACAGCCCACAGAGTTGGTCGCGCTGACGCTCACCGGTGAACCCGTCACCGACTGGTCGATGGCCGCGGCGACCGCGTTGCTGCACCTCCGCGAACGCCGGTGGGCTCCGGAGCTCGTCGAGTTCGTCGGTCTCGAGATGACCCAGCTGCCGGTGCCACATCCGTCGTGGAGCGTGGTCGGTGCGCTCCGCCCATCGCTGGTACGCCGTTTCGGGCTCTCGGCGTCGATACCGGTCGTCGCGGGAGCCGGCGACAGCATCGCGTGCGCACTCGGTGCGGGGGTCACGTCGCCCGGCCCGGTGAGCGAGATGGCAGGCAGTTCCACGTGCCTCAACACAGTCGTGAGCGAGCCGATCACTGACCTGGCTGTCACCCACTACCCCAGCGCCGTGGACCGCGATGGCTACGTGACCGAGGTCGGGATCAACACCGCGGGCGAGGCAATCGACTGGCTCGCCTCGCTGACGTACGGCGGTCGCTCCGGACGTCTCCGCGCGGCGGATTTCGAGCAACTCGACCGCGAGACGTCGACGGTCGCGCCAGGGTCCGACGGGCTCCTCTTCGTCCCGGTCCTCGGCGACGGCGAGCGTGACGACCCCACGCTGCGGGGGGCGGCGATCGGTCTGTCGGTCCGGCATGACCGGAGCTCGCTGGCACGAGCCGTGATGGAGGGCGTGGCCTTTGCGATTCGCGCCCACGTCGACGGTCTCGGCAGGGCCGGCACACCCGCCACCGAGATGCGGGTCTCGGGACGGCCGGCGTCACTGCGCACCTGGACTCACATCAAGGCCGACGTGCTCGGCATCCCGGTGTCGCGCGTCGCGGGTGACGCGACCACGTCGGGGGTGGCGATGCTCGCGGGGATCGGCGTCGGCATCTATCCGGATGCCGAGTCCGCGATTGCAATAGCCTGCCGGCCCGACCCGCCGATCGAGCCAGATCTGGCCAATCACGACAAATACACATCAGTCTACGAGCACTACAGAACAGTCGTCGCGTCCGCGACGCTGCACGGGGGCGCTGTCGCGGCGCCGGCACATGCCCCGCGATCGAAACGCAATCCGGGAGGGCGCGCATGAAGGTCAACCTCGGCATCAACACCTGCTTCGCACTCAAGCGCTGGCCGCGTCCGGCGGACTGGGCGTCGATCGTTCACAACGACCTCGGTCTGGATCTCGTCGAGCTGTCCCTCGACCTCATCGAGGGCACCGAGACATTCAGCGGCGGACGCGACGCCGTGGAGCGTCACCGCGCCGCGCTCGACGCCAACGGACTGCGGGCGCACGCAACGTTCACCGGTCTGTCGGCGTATTCGCTCGATCTGCTCATGCACCCGGACCAGGCGCGGCGGGAATCGGCGCTCGACTGGTACCGGACGGTCATCGATCTGACCGCGTCGCTGGGAGCCCGTGCGACCGGAGGTCACGTGGGGGCGATGAGCGTTCCGGACTGGAACGTTGCCGAGCGCCGCGCCGAGCGCTGGGCGGGACTGAAACACGACCTCGAGACCATCGCGGCGCACGCCAGCATGGCCGGGCTCGACTACCTCCTCATCGAGAATCTCGTCTCGGTGCGCGAGCCCTCGACGATGGCGCGCATCGAGGAGTTGCTGAGCGACGGCGACGCCGGACACGCTCCATGGAGGCTCTGCCTCGATGTCGGACATCAGTGCGTTCCGGGCACCGAGGGGGATGAACGTGATCCATACGCCTGGCTGCGTCGATTCGCGAGCCGGCTCGTCGAGGTGCAGTTGCAGCAGTCCGACGGCGTCGCCGACCGTCACTGGGCATTCACCGCAGAGCACAACGCCACCGGCCTCATCGAGCCGGCGAAGGTTCTCGAAACGCTCGAGGCGTCCGGCGCCGGAATGGTCGACCTGATCTTCGAGATCATTCCCGGGTTCGAGGATCCAGACGATCAGGTCATCTCCGACCTCCTTGTCTCTGTCGATCTCTGGCGGCGCTCTATCGAAGCGCGCGGTCTCGCGAGTTAGGCGGATGCCCACAGTTCTGGCGAATGGCCTCGATATGCACTACCGGATCACCGGCGACGGTGCGGACACCGTCCTGCTCATCAACGGCGTCGGTGATGACCTCGAGGGCTGGGCGATGCAGGTCGATCCCTTTGTCGCCGCCGGTCTGCGTGTGGTGACATTCGACAACCGCGGTGTCGGGCGCTCGTCGTTTCCGCCGGGCCCGTACACGAGTCGCGAGATGGCTGCGGATACCAGGGCACTCGCCAACATGCTCGGTCTCACGCACTTCCACCTGGTCGGCGTCTCCATGGGCGGTCTGGTCGCTCAGGAATACGCGCTGTCGTATCCCGAAGAACTCCTCTCGGTGGTGCTCGCCAACACCTACGCGAAGCCGGACGCCTACACCCGGGCCGCATTCGATGCCTGGGCGCAGATCGCTGAATCGGGCGGGATGCCGCTGATGATGCGTCAGCAGGCACCGTGGGTTTTCAGCCCGGCCTTCTACGAGGCGCACCCCGAGCAGCTCGCCGCCATCCTCCTGGAGATGGAGCGAAGCCCGCAGCCGGCCTGGTCGTTCGCGGCGCAGATCGCGGCGCTGCTCACCCACGACTGCACGGCCCGGCTCGGTTCGTTGCTGACGCCGGCGCTGGTGATCGCAGCCGACGACGACATCATCATCCGGCTGTCGCTCTCACACCGCATGTACGAGGAGCTGCCGCACGGATCATGGGCGATCGTGCCGGGAGGCCATGCCGCTTTTGTGGAAAATCCCGACCCGTGGAACCGAGCCGTCATCGAATTCATCGATCAGCATCGCCTCGCGGTGCTGTGAACTTTTGAAAAGGTATCCGAGAATGGATTCCGGTCGCAATGAATGACGTATGTGCACCGCGAAGCGGTGTGTGAGGAGAAGGGATGAATCTGTCACTGGAGCGGCGATTCGGCACCCCCAAGCCCGTGATCGCCATGCTGCACTTTCCGGGCTTGCCCGGCCGGCCCCGTCACAATCGCGAGCTGGGACGAAGCCACCTCGTGGACGTGGTCGGCCGCGACCTGGAGACGTTGCAGGGAGCCGGTGTCGACGGTGTGCTCTTCTGCAACGAGAACGACATCCCCTATCAGCTGGTGGTCGGTCCGGAGATTCCGGCAGCGATGGCGGCGGTCATCGGCGAGCTGCGGGCGTCGGTGCGTGTCCCATTCGGGGTGAACATCCTCTGGGACGCGAAGTCGACCCTCGCGGTCGCTCGGGCGACAGGTGCAACGTTCATTCGCGAGGTGCTCACCGGCGTGTACGAGAGTGACCTCGGTGTGATTGCGCCGGCGATCGGGGATCTGGCCGGCTATCGGACCGCGATCGGCGCCGAAGACGTTGCCCTCTTCGACAACATCTCGCCCGAGTTCAGCAGCGCCCTCGGGACCCGCGGAATCGCGGATCGCGCCCGGAGCGCGGCATTCCTCGGAGTGGACGCGATCCTCATCTCCGGCCCCGCAGCCGGCGTGCCCTTTGCGATGAGCGATCTGCGAACCGCCAAGGACGCGGTGCCCGACATGCCGGTCTTCGCCAACACCGGCGTGAATGCGGAGCGGCTGGAGGAGATCCTCGCAGTGGCCGACGGCGTCATCGTCGGCACCAGCCTCAAGGTCGACGGGGACATCTGGAGCCGGGTGGATCCGGTACGCGCCGAGCGCCTCATGGATACCGCTCGGGCGATACGCTCACGGAGTGCATGAACCGGCGATAACGACTGTCAGACTCGTGCGCGAGACCCGTTGCGGCAAGCCATGAGATGAGGAGCGCATGAGTATGGAGTTCAGAGCCGCCCGCGACTTCCTGCTCTCGCACCGCGCGGACTACGAGACGGCCTACCGGGACTTCGAGTGGCCGCGGCCGGAGCACTTCAACTGGGCCCTCGACTGGTTCGATGTCATCGCTGCCGGGAACGACCGGCCGGCGCTCTGGATCATCGATGACGACGACAGCGAGACGCGCGTGTCGTTCGCCGAGTTGAGCGCTCGATCCGACGCGCTGGCTGCGTGGTTGCTCGAGGTGGGCGTGCGCCGTGGCGATCGAACCCTGCTCATGCTCGGCAACCGCCAGGCGCTCTGGGAGTGCATCCTCGCGCTCACCAAGCTTGGCGCCGTGATGATCCCGTCGACGACACTCCTCACCCCCGCGGACATCGCGGATCGTGTCGCGCGCGGCGGAGTGACCCAGGTGATCGCGGAGTCGGCGCTGACCGGACAGTTCGCGGACATCGCTGGCCGTTTCACGCGAATCGCCGTCGGGGACCCGGTCGACGGATGGCTCCGATACGACGATTTCATTGCCGGCGGCAGTGTGTTCACACCCGACGGCCCGACCCGGGCCACCGACCCGCTGTTCCTCTATTTCACCTCCGGAACCACAGCCCTGCCGAAGCTGGTCGAGCACACCCACGTGAGCTACCCGGTGGGTCATCTCTCGACGATGTACTGGCTCGCCCTGCAGCCCGGGGACGTCCACCTCAACATCTCGTCTCCCGGCTGGGCAAAGCACGCATGGAGCAATGTCTTCGCGCCGTGGAATGCCGAGGCGTGCGTGCTGATCCTCAACGCGGCGCGTTTCTCCGCGCGGCGGCTGCTCGACACGCTGACGCGTTGTTCGGTCACCAGCCTCTGCGCGCCGCCGACGGTGTGGCGGATGGTGATCCAGGAGGACCTGAGCGCCTGGCAACCGCCGCTGCGCGAGGTGCTGAGCGCCGGCGAACCCCTCAACCCCGAGGTCATCGAGCAGGTGCGGCGCGCGTGGGGGCTCACCATTCGCGACGGCTACGGTCAGACGGAGACGACCGCGCAGATCGGCAACACGTCTGACCAGCCGGTCAAGCTCGGCTCGATGGGGCGCCCGCTGCCCGGCTACGTGATCGACCTGATCGATCCCGCGAGCGGCGCTCACGGCGAGACCGGCGAGATCTGCATCGACCTCTCGAAGCGGCCGGTGGCGCTGATGGTTGGATACCGCGACGACAGCGCGCACACCGCCGTGGTGATGCGCGACGGCTTCTATCGCACCGGCGACGTCGCCTCGCGCGACAGCGACGGGTACATCACGTACGTCGGCAGATCGGACGACGTCTTCAAGTCGTCCGACTATCGAATCTCCCCGTTCGAGCTCGAGAGCGTGCTCATCGAGCACCCGGCGGTGGCGGAGGCGGCGGTGGTGCCCTCGCCGGATCCGCTGCGCCTCTCGGTGCCCAAGGCGTTCATCACGCTGGGGGCAGGCCACGCTCCCTCAGCGGACGTCGCGCGATCGGTCTTCGCGCACTCGCAGGCGAACCTTGCCGGCTACAAACGCATACGCCGTCTCGAGTTTGCGGAACTGCCCAAGACGATCTCCGGCAAGATCCGTCGCGTCGACCTGCGCGAAAGGGAGGCGGCGCTTCGTGAGCAGTCGTCAGCGACCCGCGCAGCCAATGAGTACTGGGAAGAAGACTTTCAGATCTGACCTGTGCCTGTGGTGATCCGCGGCGCGCTGCGGGTGCGTGCGCAGTTCAGATGTAGAAGCGGTAGACGCCTTGCGCGATGCAGCACGGCTTCTCCGCGCCGTCACGCTCGATGACGAAGTCGACGACGATCTGCAGGCTGTCGTCCGCAACGGTCTCCACGGAAACGAGCGTTGCTCCGGTACGGATCCTGGAGCCCACCGGCACCGGGGAAGGAAATCGCACCTTGTTCAGTCCGTAGTTGATGCCGAGACGCACACCATCGAAATGGAGGATCTCGCTCCACATCGGCACGAGCAGCGAGAGGGTCAGGAATCCGTGCGCGATTGTCGTGCCGAAAGGGCCGGCCGCAGCGCGCTCCGTATCAATGTGAATCCACTGGTGATCATCGGTGGCGTCCGCGAACGTGTTGATCTGCTCCTGCGTGATCTCCCGCCACGCCGAGTACCCAAGATGCTTGCCGGTCAATTCGGTCAACTCGGCGACGCTTGCGACGGTCGTGGTCACGGTGCCTCCTCAGTCGCTGGCTTGTCTCTTGGTGCGGGCTGTGCCCGCAACTGGGACTTCTGCACCTTACCGGACGCCGTGTGTGGGAGCGACTCGAGAAACACCCAGGATCTCGGGATCTTGTATCGGGCGATGCGTGCTTGCAGGTGCGCGCTCAGCTCCTCCTCGGTCACCGAACCGTCCGCCGTGAGCACCACATAGGCAGCGCCGACCTCGCCCCAGGTCGCGTCCGCAACGCCGATCACCGCTGCCTCGACGACTGCCGCGTGATCGCAGAGCGCCTTCTCGACCTCGGCCGGGTAGACGTTCTCACCGCCGGAGATGTACACGTCCTTGACGCGGTCGACGATGGTGATGACTCCCGACTCGTCGGCAACGGCAACGTCGCCGGAGCGGAACCAGCGGCCATCGAGAAACGCCTGATCGGTGGCGTCCGGGAGTCCCCAGTACCCGCGCATCACATTGGGACCGGCGATGACAACTTCGCCGGCTTCCCCGGGCGCCGCCGGGGATTCGTCACCTCGCACCAGCCGCACGTCGGTGAAGAAGTGCGCCACCCCGGCCGCCCCCACGGTCTCAGCGCTGAGATGCGGGTCGACGATGAGCGCTCCCGGTGCTGTCTCGGTCATGCCATAGCCCTGGACGAACGAGAGGCCGCGTTCGAGGTACGTGGTGATGAGCGACTTCGGGACGGGCGCACCGCCGCACAGCAGGAGGCGCAGCGATGAGAGATCGGCAGCCGCCCATGTCGGGGACTGCGTCAATGCGGTGAACATGGTTGGCACACCGAAGAGCAACGTGACCCGCATGCGCGCGATCGTGTCGAGGACCGCATCCGCATCGAACCGCGGTTCGATGACGAGGTGTCCGCCCTTGAGCAGCGTCGGCAGGCAGGTCATGTTGAGCGCGGCCGTGTGAAACATCGGCGCGGTGACCAGGGTCACCTCGTCGCTGCGGAGATCGAGGTCGACAAGCACGTTGACGCAGTTCCACGTGATGTTGTCGTGACTGAGGATCGCCCCCTTTGGCCTCCCCGTCGTGCCTGAGGTGTACATGATCATGCAGGCCAGGTCGGGGTCGATCCTGGTGTCGAATGGATCGTCCGGGGCGCCCGCGATCATCGCGGTGTAGTCGAGCGCTCCCGGGATCGCTGTGTCGACAGCGATCAACTGCGGGCGCGTTGCGGCGTCGAGGTGTTCCACGGTCGACGCGGATCCACCCCCGAACAGCACCACCTCGGCACCGGAGTCGCCGAGCATGAACGCGATCTCGGCGGCCGACAGCCTGGCGTTGAGAGGAACGAAGATGGCTCCGAGCGTGGCGGTGGCGAAGAGGCTCTCGAGGAATGCCGGATGGTTGCTGCCGAGATAGGCGACTCGCGAGCCGCTGCTGACGCCGATGCCGTCCAGCACATGCGCGAGGCGCGCGACCCGCGACACGAGCGCCGCGTAGGTGGTCGTCTGACCGGCGTAGGTCAGCGCCGGCCGGGACGCGGCCTTGCGTGCTGCGCGGGCCGGCCAAGCGCCCAGGCCGGCAGCACGATTCACGCCGTCAACCCAGGCCGAGGAGGCGCATCGCGTTGAGCTTGAGAATCCGCGGCTTGACCTCGGGTTTGATGTCGAGCGTTTCGAAGTCCGCGAGCCACCGATCCGGTGTCAGCAGCGGATAGTCCGAACCGAACAGGACCTTGTCCTGCAACAAGGTGTTGGCGTACCGGACGAGTTGCGGTGGGAAATACTTCGGTGACCAGCCGGAGAGGTCGATGAACACGTTCGGTTTGTGTGTCGCAACCGCGAGTGCCTCGTCCTGCCATGGAAACGAGGGATGGGCCAGGACGATGCTGAGATCCGGAAAGTCGACTGCGACATCGTCGAGATACAGCGGGTTGGAGTACTTCAGTCGCACGCCACCGCCGCCACGCACTCGAGCGCCGATTCCCGTCTGACCGGTGTGGAAGATCGCGGGGAGGCCGAGAGCCTGAATCGCCTCGTAGAGCGGGTACGCGGACCGATCGTTCGGAAAGAACCCCTGGAGGTTCGGATGAAACTTGAAGCCGCGAACGGCGAATGCCTCGGCGAGACGTCGCGCCTCGCGCGCGCCGGCCGGCCCTTTGGCGGGGTCGATGCTCGCAAACGGTATGAGCACGTCCGGATGCTCGGCGGCAGCTGCAGCGATCTCCTCATTGGAGATGGCCGCGTGCGACGTCGCCGCCTCTGCATCGACCGTGAAGACCACCGCGGCCATGTGACGCTCTCGGTAGTACGCGGCGATCTCCTGCACCGTCGGCATGCGATGCCCTGCCGCAAAGTACGCATCCGCACCTTCACGGAGTGCATCAGGCAGCGAGTGATGTCCGCTCGCGGAGACCTCGACGTGGACGTGGACGTCGATCGCGACCAGGCTCGCGACGTCGATCATCTGCTCGTCAGGCGCGCGTCAGGATGACCACGGGAATTTCACGATCGGTGCGTTGCTGGTACTGATCGTAATCCGGCCAGATTGCGGTCATCGTCTTCCACAGCTCGGGTTTCTCCTCGGCAGTCGCTGTCCGAGCGTGGGCTGCGAAGCGATCTCCCTTCACCTGGACCTGCACCTCGGGGTCGGCGGTGAGATTCACGTACCACCCGGGTGGAGCCGGGGCGCCCCCTTTCGAACCGACGACCAGGTAGTCGTCGCCGTGGCGGCCGAAGATGAGGGCATTGCTGCGCGACCGCCCCGTCTTGCGTCCGGTGGTGGTGAGAATCAGGGTCGCGACGCCGTTGCGCCACTCAAACCCCTCCTCACCGTCAGTGGCAACGTATCGATCCACGTGTTCTTGACCGAACAGCATCAGCGCATCTCCGGAAGTGACTTTGGCCCCGACGCCGGGTGACGGGCTTTCGAGTGTAATTTACCGGTGCACTTCCAAGATCGGCCGTCCTCTCGACCCCGTGTGACCCGGGCCGCGTAAGCGTGGCATCGAGAGCGGGCGGTCTGATCGGCCGTATGGGTCCACTGGCTGTGGCCGTTGCCGCGGCGATGTGGGCAACCGACCCGTACTTCCGTCCCGAACTGGTCAAGCAGCTGACCGCGAGCCAGATCGTCTTTGTCGAGTCGCTGCTCATCGCGCTGTGCTTTCTGCCACTGGCCGGCCGCATTCGCCGTGAGCTGCATCACCTGCCGCTCCGCCAGTGGGTCGCCATGGGCATCATCGCGCTTGGCGCGCAGGCCTTCGCCACGGTGCTCTTCACCCAGGCGCTGAGCTACGCGTTCCCGGCGCATGCGGCCCCGGACTTCAACGTGGAGAACGAGGTGTACCTGCTGTACATGCTGCAGCCGGTGTTCGGTATCGCGATGGCGCGCATCTTCCTGAAGGAGCGTCGCAAGCCGTACTTCTGGCCGCTCGCGGCGTGCGCGATCGTGGGCGTCTACCTGATTGTCTTTCCGCAGAATCCGCTGGCCCCGTTCTCCTCGGTGGAGCACGATCAACTCCTTGCCGCCTTCCTGATTCTCGGCGCCGTGATTCTCTGGGCGTCGGGGACGGTGTTCGGACGATACAGCCTCTCGAATGTGTCCTTCGTCACGACTGCGGCCATGCGTTTCACGCTCGCCCTTCCGGTGTTGCTGATCCTCATGCTGACCGGGGTCGGTGGCGGCCGGCTGGGCACCTTTTCGGTCCACCAGATTCCGAGCTTCGTCGGGATCGCGCTCATCCCCGGCCTGCTCGCGATGCTCCTGTACTACCGGGCTCTTGCGAGCACACCCGCCTCGCTCGCGTCGATCGCCGAGCTGGGGTATCCATGCACCCTGTTCCTGGTCTTCTCGCTCCCGGCGCCGGTCGGCCTGGGGCTCCCCCTGTACGGGATCGAGGTTGTCGGCGCGTTGCTGCTGATCGCCGTGGTCACGACGCTGAACCTGCTCAAGCATCGCGACGTCGTCGAGACACCGCACCGCGACGACGTGCCCGTTGCCGCCGAAGTCGGGACCTAGCCACTCGATGCCGGCCGCATTCTGGATCGTGGTGCTGATCAAGGACTTCACCACCGCGAAAAGTCGGCTCGCATCGGTGCTGGAGCCACAGCCGCGACGAAGGCTCGCCGAGATGACCGCGGCGCGTGCGCTGGATGCGGCGCTCGCGCTGGCGCCGACCCTCGCAGTCTGCGGATCCGTTGAGGCGGCGGATCTGGCTCGAGTCCGCGGCGCGGCCCTGGTCGTCGAGGCCTCGCCGAGCGGCCAGAATCCCGCTGCGATGCGCGGTCTCGCCGAGGTCTCGCGGCGTGGTGCAGCGGCGGCGCTGCTCCTCAGCTCGGACCTCCCGCTCGTCGATGAGGAAGCGCTCCGACGGCTCCTCGCGGTGGCGGAGGCGCCGGGGAGTCTGGCCGTCGCGGCATCGGCGGAAGGCCGCCAGGGCACGAACGCGCTGTATCTGCGACCCCCCGGCGACTTCTCACTCCACTTCGGGGAGGCGTCCCTGCCGAAATTCGCCGAGGAGGCTCGCCTCCGCGGCCGCCGGTTCATCGTTCACGAAGATCCCAGCCTGGCGCTGGACCTCGACGAGCCGTCAGACCTCGCCGCCTGGCGCCGGCTCGAGCCAACCGCGTGATCCTCGAGCTTCGCGGGGTGGAGGGGCTCCCCGAGATCCACCCGGATGACGATCTGGCTGCGTTGATCGTCGAGCACGCCCGAAGGCTTCGCGACGGCGATGTCGTCGTGGTCGCCCAGAAGGTCGTCTCCAAGGCGGAGGGCCGGATCCGCCGCCTCTCGGAGGTAACGCCGTCGAAGCGAGCCCTCACGCTGGCGCCCGGGCTCGATGCGGATGCACGGATGGTCCAGGTGATCCTCGACGAGACGACCCGTGTGGTCCGAGCCGACCGGGTCCTCATCGTCGAGACCCACCAGGGCTTCGTCTGTGCCAATGCGGGCGTCGATCGGTCCAATGTCGACGGCGAGGACGACGTCTGCCTGCTTCCCGTCGACTGCGATGCAAGCGCACGCCGCCTCCGCGACCGGATCGAGGTGCTGCGCGGTGTGCGCGTCGGCGTCATCGTCAGCGATACCTTCGGGCGGGCCTGGCGCATGGGGCTCGTCAACGTCGCCCTCGGCGTCGCAGGGATTCCCGCCATGCTCGACTACCGCGGACGGCCGGACGACTTCGGCATGCCGCTCCAGGCAACCGTGGTCGCGATCGCAGACGAGCTCGCTGCGGCCGCCGAGCTCGTGATGGGCAAGACGCGGCGCGTCCCTGTGGTGGTCGTCCAGGGCCTGGGCGAGCTCGATGGCGGTCCGGGATCCGGGCAGGAGTTGGTGCGGCCCTCGGAGCTGGACCTCTTCCGGTGAGGGTCGCGCTCCTCTCGGGAGGGACCGGCGGCGCCCGGCTGGCGAGCGGGCTGGCGGCGGTGTTACCGCCGGAGGATCTCTCCATCGTCGCCAACACCGCCGATGACGACGAGTTCTGGGGTCTGCTCGTGAGCCCGGACGTCGACGCGATCCTCTACCGGCTGGCCGGTGTCTTCAATGAGGCGACGGGATTCGGCGTTCGCGACGACACCTTTCACGCGCAGGCGATGCTCGGACGCCTTGGGGAGCAAACGTGGTTCCAGCTTGGAGACCGGGACATCGGCGTCCACCTGCTCCGAGCCATGCTCCTCCGCAAGGGCCTTCGCCTCAGCGAGGCCGTGGCGCATCTCGCCCGGGGCTTCGAGATCCGGGTCGGCGTCATTCCGATGAGCGACGACCCGGTGCGCACGCGCATCCGGACGGATTCCGGTGAGCTCAGCATGCAGGAGTGGTTCGTCGGCGAGCGCTGTGCGCCGGTGGTGCGAGGAATCCGGCTCGCCGGCATCGAGTCGGCCGTCGCTTCGCCTGAGGCGAGAGCGGCGGTGCGCACTGCAGACGCCGTGATCATCGGACCGTCGAATCCGCTGCTGAGCGTTGACCCGATCCTGGCCGTCCTTGGCGATGACCTCGACCGCGAACGCGTCACCGTCGTGTCCCCGGTGGTCGGCGGCCGCTCGCTCAAGGGGCCGACCGTTTCGATGCTCGAGCAGGTGGGAGAGGAGGCGACGGCGCTCGGCGTGGCGCGCCGCTACGCCGCCATCGCAGCCACCATCGTGATCGACCGAATCGACATCGCGCTTCGCGAGCCGATCCGGTCGCTGGGGATGCACACGGTCGTCGATGACACGGTCATGGAGGGCTCGCACGGCGAGCGGCGTTTCGCCCGCTCACTCCTGCACGCCGTAGACTCGCTCGATGGGTCATGAACTCGCGCTCGATTTCGTGCGCGCGAGCCATCGCGGTGTGCTCGCCACCTATCGCCGCGACGGGCAGGCGCAACTCTCGCCGGTGATCGCAGCCGTCGATGCCGAAGCTCGCGTGGTGATCAGCACCCGCGATGGGGCAATGAAGACCCACAACCTCCGGCGCACGCCGCGCGCCGGCCTGTGCGTGTTCAGCGAGCGGTTCTTCGGTGAGTGGCACAGTCTCGAGGGCAGCGTCGAGATCCTTAGTCTTCCCGAGGCGATGGAACCACTCGTCGACTACTACCGCCGCGTCAGCGGCGAGCATCCGGACTGGAAGGACTACCGCGAGGCGATGGTGCGTGAGCGACGTGTGCTGCTGCGAATCAGCGTGGACCGGTCCGGCCCGATAGTGCAGGGGTAGATCGGCTCAGGCGGCGCTCGTGCCTGGGGCGATGGCACGAAGACGCGGGAGCACCTCGCGCGAGTACAGGTCCAGAAATCGACGCTGATCGGAGCCGGGCGCGTGGAAGATGAGGTGGGTGAACCCCAGGTCCAGGTACGGGCGGACGCGGTCCACGTGCTCGTCGGGATCCGACGAGACGATCCAGCGACTGGCCGCCCGCTCCGTGGGGAGGGCGTCGGCGAGCCGTTCCATCTCGACGGGGTCCTCGACGCCCGTCTTTTCCTCTGGTGACAGCGCGAGCGCCGACCAGTTGCGCGTGTCCTCACGAGCCCGGACAGGATCGCTGTCGAAGGACACCTTCATCTCGATGGTCAGCTCCACCGCATCGAGCTCTCGTCCGGCCGCGCGTGCGCCCTCCGCAACCGCCGGAAGCAGCGTGTCCGAGTACAGCTCCATACCCTTCCCACTGGTGCAGATCAGCCCGTCGGCGACCCTGCCGGCGAGCCGCGCGGCTGACGCCCCCGCTGCTGCGATGTAGAGGGGGATCGGGTGCGCCGGACGGTCGTAGATGGTGGCGTTCCGCGTTCGGTAGTACGTGCCATCGAAGGTGACGCGATCGGTCGTCAGCAACGTCTGGATGAGCGTCACCGCTTCCTTGAGGCGCGCGAAGCGCTCCTTGGTGTCCGGCCACTCGGTACCGAGCGGCGCCTCGTTCATCGACTCGCCCGTTCCCACCCCGAGCCAGAAGCGGCCGGGAAACATGCTCCCCAGCGTTCCCATCGCCTGGGCCACGATCGCGGGGTGATAGCGGAAGGTGGGGGTGAGCACGCTCGTCCCGAGCGCGATGCGGCTGGTCGCCTGCCCCGCCGCGCCCAACCACGCCAGCGAAAACGGGGCGTGACCCCCGGTGTGCCGCCACGGCTGAAAGTGGTCGCTGATCGCGGCGGTGTCGAACCCGCATTGCTCCGCCGCCACGGTGAATTCGAGCAGTGCGGAGGGGCTGAACTGCTCCGCCGACACCTTGTATCCGAAGCGACGTTGACGAGACACCCTGCTCATCTTCCCATGCGGCCCGCGACGGGCCGGTCAGTGGCGGCGCGGCACGACGCGGATCAGCCGGCGGCGACGATGACGGGCGTATCGAGCTCGGAGTCGATGACCGGTGGCCTTGCGCCACCGACCATTCGTCTCGCCGATTCGACCTTCGCGATCAGCGCCTCGGGTGCGAACGGCTTGCCGAGGTACTCGCACTCCAGGTCGTGGGCGCGATTGAGCATGTCAGCGCCGTCGAGCAGTCCCGTCATCACGACCGCCGGCACACGCGCGTGCATGGCGCTGGCGCGCACGTGACGGATCAGGTCCCACCCGTCGCCGTCCGGCAGACCGATGTCCACCACCATCGCATCGGTGACGTTGGCCAGCTCCGCCATCGCCTCGCGGATGCTTGGAACGAGCACCGTTCGCATGCCGTGCCGCTCGAGGATTCGGCAGGCGGTCGCTCCTCCCAGCGGATCGTCGTCCACGACGAGGATCGGCCCCGTGGTCCCCCGGCGCGGCGCCGGGTCACTCGCGACATCGACCGGAAAGACGGCGCGGCCCCCGTCCCCGGCCCGCGCGGACGCCAGAGAGCGCGCCATGGCGGCGGCATCCATCGGCGGCGCGTAGAAAAACCCTTGCGCGAGGTCATACCCGGCTTCTCGCAGATGCTGGGCCTGATCGGAGCGTTCAACGCCTTCGATGATCGTTCGCAGCTGGAGCGCTCTGACCATGCCGACGACGGCGTCGAGGAGCGCGCTCGCCACGTGTCCGTCGGGGACGTCGTCGACGAGCGATTTGTCGATCTTCACCGCCGCAACCGGGAGGCGACGCAGGCGCGCGATCGATGAGGCGCCGACCCCGAAGTCGTCGATTGCCAGCGCGACCCCCAACGCTTCGAGGCGGCCCAGAATCCGGATCGTGTTGTCCATGTCGTCCATGACCGCTGTCTCGGTCACCTCGAGGATGAGGCGCTTCGGCTCGATGCCGGCGCTGCGAATTGCCTCCTCGACAATTGCCTCGAGGTCGCCCGAGTAGAGCTGGCGCGGCGACACGTTGACGCTCATCGTGATGTCGGCTGCGGCGCCGAACTCCCGCTGCCAGTTCGCGAGCTGCTGGCACGCCTCATTGAGGATTCGCGCGCCGATCGGGATGATGAGACCGGTGCGCTCCGCAATCGGGATGAAGACGTCCGGGGGGACCATGTCGCCGTCCGGGTGCCTCCAGCGCGCGAGCGCCTCGACTGAGACCATGCGGCCATTGGCGAGGTCCACGATCGGTTGGTAGTGCGCGATCAGGTCCCCCGTGAGCCACGCGGTGCGCAGAGCCGCCTCCACGCGCACCCGCTCGGCGACCGCAGTGGACATGAACGGCTTGAAGTGGGCGAACCCGTTGCCGCCCGCGGACTTTGCGGCGTACATGGCGAGGTCGGCGTTGCGCAGCAGCTCGTCCACTGTTTCACCAAGCCCGGCGGAGGCGATGCCGATGCTCGCCGCCACGCTGACGGTGCTCGCGTGCAGTGTGAGTGGCAGCTCCAGAGCCGTGAGCACGCGCCGCGCGACGAACGCCACCTCCTCGGTGGTGCCGGGCGCAAGGACGACGGCAAACTCGTCGCCGCCGAGACGGGCGACCGTATCGCCGTCGCGGACGCTGGCGACGACACGTTGCGCAACCTGAACCAGCACCTGGTCGCCGGTGCTGTGACCGAACGTGTCGTTGACTTCCTTGAATCCATCCAGGTCGAGCATGAGCATCGTCACGCTCTGGTCCGGTGTCTCGAGCGCGGCAAGCGCGCGCTCCAGTCGCCGACGCAGCAGCGTGCGATTCGGCAAACCGGTCAACGAATCGTGTGACGCCTGATGAGCCAGGGCAATCCCGAGCCCGACGTTCATGTACAGCGCCAGATACATCCGTGTGAGCGTCAGACCGACGAGAGCGAGCAACACCCACAGCAACACATCTTCGAGCTCGGTCTCGTGCGCTCGCAACGCGACGGCAAGAACGCACGCCAGCGCCACGGGCACAATCGGTACCCAGAGCCCGGTTCGTGTGGTCATGGCCTTCACGGCGTGAGGCTCGGCCTGACGCCGGAAGCAGAGCGCATAGAGCGCAGCGACACCCAGGCACAGCAGACCCGCGACCCAGCCGTTTGCATAGACCGACCCCGGCGCGCTGATGCCGATGCTGATCTGGTGGGTCGCCTCGATGTCCGCGACGCCGATACCAAGGATGGCCGCACCGATCAGCAGGCCGACCGGACGCGTCTTCGGCCCCACCTTGCCGACGGCCGTGATGACGAGCGTGAGCACCGCCAGGTCCGCGACCGGTTGCGCGAGATTCAGTGCATTCACGAAGACCGCGTTCGGACCGTCGACGATCCGGAGATACCCGGTTGCCAGACCGACGAGCAGCAGCCCGCCGCCCATCAGCAGGCCGTCGCAGCAGGCAACCGTGACGGCGATTCGCGACGACATCAGACGCAGGAAGATGAGCGCGCCGAGCAGGCCCACCGGGAGTTGCGCAAGAGAGGCGATGTTGCCAACCGACAGGAGAGTCCCATTGTGGTGCGCGGCGAGCACGTTCCAGTCGCTGCATGCCTCGAGGATTCCGTAGGCGGACCAGCACAACCATGACAACCGGCGACGACCCCTCGACCTCGTCGCTGTGATCAACGCACTACAGCCGGCGAACAGACCTGCGCCAACTTCCGCGAGGTTGTGGACGCGGTCCTCGAAAACGTTGCCGCCCAACCCGAGCAGCGACGCGCCCGCGAAGACGGCGATCAGGACGGCGACGAATGCCGTCACGACGGTGAAGAGCCGGCGAGATGACACGAACGCGCTAGCTCCGAGTCTGCGACCGTGCGCTTCGGGTAGTCACGGTCAGTGTCTCCTTCGATCGGTGCGACCAACTCGTCCGATCTGCTGCTACCGGTTGCTCCCGCTCCCTGAAGCGATCACGGTGCCGCGTTGCTCCGGAGCCCCAATCTGGCGGAGCCCCGGATGCGCGTCTGTTCGACAGCGTACGGAGCGAGATCGCAGATCGACGCTCGTTCAACACTGTGACAACCGTCACCCTGCCGTCCCTCGTTTCCTGGCGGGCAGGCGTCTGTTCGTGTCGTCCGCGTGTCCGGACGCGTTCCGGCCGGTTGATAGACTGCGGGTCATGGCGAAATGGGTTGTGCTCCACCTGGCTGCGGATGAGGCGTCCACCTATATCAACGTGGAGGCGGTGACCCAGGTTCGCCAGGTTGCCGTGGGATCGACCCGCATCTCCTTCATCGACGGCACTGAGGTGTCGGTTCGGGAGGACGCGCCCATCGTCATCGCGGCCTTCCGTCGCGATTCCATCTAGCGACACGCCGGGCCGGCCAGACGGATCACGGAGGCCGACGTGCATGTGGCAGCATGGGACCGCTCATGACAACGTCGCCGCTGCTCATGATCCCGGGGCCCACCCCGGTCGCGCCGGACGTTCTGGCCGCTCTCGCCGAGCCGGTTCGCAGCCATACCGGCCCCGAGAACGCCGCCACGATGCTGCGCATCCAGGCCGGGATCCGCGAGCTCGTGGGGTCCGCACATGCGCGGGTCCACTGCTTCGCCGGATCGGGCACGCTGGCGATGGAGGCGGCGCTGGTGAACCATGCGTCCGCCGGCGATCGCGTCGTGGTCATCAGTCATGGATATTTCGGTGACCGCTTCACCGAGGCGGCCGGCGCGCTGGGGCTGCGCGCCGATGCGCTCCGTGTCGAATGGGGTGAGCATGCAGACATCGGCGCACTTCGAGCATTGATCCTCGGCGGTGATCAGCCGGCAGTGGTCTGCGTGACGCATGTCGACACCAGCAGCGGGGTGCTCGCGGATTGCGCTGCGCTCACGGCGGTGATTCGCGCCGCGGCCCCGGACGCGGTGATCGTCCTTGACGGAGTCTGCGCGACGGGTGGTGTCGACGAGACGATGGACACGTGGGGTGTTGACGTGCTGCTCACCGGCGCGCAGAAGGCACTCAGCGTTCCGCCCGGTCTGGCACTGCTCGCTCGCTCCGACCGCGCGCGCAGCCGTCGCGAGTCGCTCGGCGACATCCACGCCTACTACGCGGATCTCCGCCGCTGGGATGCATCCGTCGACGATCCCCGCAAGTACTTCTCGACACATGCCGTGTCCCTGCTCCGGGCGCTCGAAGTCTCGCTCGACGGCATTCTTGCCGAGGGCCTGCCCACGCGCTACGAGCGCCATCGTCGCGTCGCCGGGATGGTTCGCGACGGGATGGCGGAGCTTGGATTCACACCGCTCACCAACACAGCGTTCCTCGCACCCACGCTGAGCGTGCTCGCCCTCCCGGAGGGCGTCGACGACGTGACACTCCGCGCTGGGATGAACGAGCGCGGGGTGGTGATCGCTCCCTGTCTCGGCCCCTGGGCAGGGCGGGGTGTGCGCATCGGCCACATGGGGACGGTCACCGAGGCCGACGCTGCCCGCACGATCGATGCCGCGGCGGCGGCGATGGCGTCGCATGCTTGACGCTGCGCTCCAGGAACGGCTCCGTGCTGCAGTCGGCGATGACGGCATGATCAGCGAACCGGCAGCACTGCAGACATACGCGTGCGACGGCCTCACCGGACGCCGCGTCTCCCCGGCGGCCGTGGTCCTTCCGACGACCACCGGGCAGGTGGCGCAGGTGGTACGTGCGTGTGCGGAGAGCGACGTGCCGTTCGTCGCGCGCGGTGCCGGCACCGGTCTCTCGGGTGGTGCACTCCCTGTGGCCGACGGCGTGGTCATCGGCCTCAGCCGGATGCGCGCCATCCTCGACGTCGACCTCGAGAATCAGCAGGTCACCGTGCAACCCGGTGTGACCAACCTCGAGGTGAGCAAGGCGGTGCGGCCGCTCGGGTATTTCTACGCTCCGGATCCGTCGTCGCAACAGGTGTGCACCATCGGCGGCAACGTCGCCGAGAATTCCGGCGGAGCGCACTGCCTGAAGTACGGATTCACCACACACCATGTCCTCGCCGCGACCTTCGTGACCGCGCGAGGCGAGATTGCGCAGCTCGGCGGGTCGGTGCGTGATGCCGCGGGTTATGACCTGCTCGGTGTCGTGATCGGCAGCGAGGGAACGCTCGGCATCGTGACCGAGGTCGTCCTCCGAATCGTCCGCGTCCCTGAGTCGACCGAGACAGTGCTCGCAGCCTTCTCCACGATGGGCGACGCCGGCGAGGCGGTGTCACGCATCATCGCCGCCGGCATCACACCCGCCGCCATCGAGATGATGGATCGTCTCGCCATCCAGGCTTGTGAGGAGATCGTCCACGCCGGTTACCCGGACTGCGGCGCTGCACTGATCGTCGAGCTCGACGGACCGGCAGTCGAGTCGAGCGCGTTTCTTCGCCAGGTGCTCGATATCTGCACGGCGAGCGGGTCGACCGAGACACGGGTGGCTGCGAGCGAGTCCGAGCGCGCGCTGATCTGGAAGGCACGAAAGGCAGCGTTCGCCTCGATGGGACGGATCAGCCCCAGCTACTACGTGCAGGACGGCGTCATACCGCGAACTCGCCTGCGCGAGGTGCTCGAGTCGATCGGCACGCTCTCGACCACGTACGGGCTGCGCGTCGCCAACGTCTTCCACGCGGGCGACGGCAACCTGCACCCGCTCGTCCTCTACGACGACACCGAGCCGGGCGCATCGGATCGCGCGCTCGAGCTCGCCGGGCTGATCCTCGAGTCCTGCATCGCCGCGGGCGGCTCGATCACCGGCGAGCATGGCGTCGGCTCCGACAAGGCCTGCTACATGCCGAAGATGTTCAGCCCCGGCTCGATAGCGGTCATGGGGCGGGTTCGCGACGCCTTCGATGCAAGCGATATCTGCAATCCCGGCAAGGCCCTTCCCACCCCGCGACTCTGCGGCGAGGTGCCCGGGATGTATCGCCCACACGCGATTGAGATAGCCGGACTGGCGGACCGCCTGTGACGAGCTCGACGGCGCAGGAATCGAGCCTCTTCACCGAGCTGGTCGGTGCCGCGCATGTCCGAACCGCCCGTGCCGATGACTCGGTCGGTGGCGTCATGCCACGGCTTGTCGTCTCGCCCGGTGATCAGTCGGAGGTCGCCTCGGTCCTCTCGGCCGCAACCGCCCGAGGGCTCGCGGTTGTTGCACGCGGCGGCGGCACGAAGCTCGACTGGGGTTCGCCGCCGGAGCGCTGCGACATCGTGCTGTCGACGTCCCGCATCACGGGAATCGTCGACCACGAGCCCGCCGACCTCGTGTGCGTGGTGCGGGCGGGAACGCCGCTCGCGCTTGTTCAGGACACGCTCGCCGCAGCACCCGGCTTCCGTCAGCGTCTGATGCTCGATCCACCGCAGGCCGGGGCTGCAACCATCGGCGGCGTGGTCGCCACAGCGGCCAGCGGGCCGTTGCGGACGCGCTTCGGCACCGCCCGTGATCTCGTGATCGGCGCGAGCTTCGTGCTCGCGGACGGCACGGTGGGCCGGAGTGGCGGCAAGGTCGTCAAGAATGTGGCTGGATTCGACGTCGCCAAGTTGCTGGTGGGATCGCTGGGGACCCTCGCAGTCATCACCGAGGTGGCTTTCCGCCTGCACCCGCTGCCGGAGGCCTCGCGAACGGTCGTGCTCGAGTCGCGGTCCGTGTCAGACCTGTGCGCGTTCGCGTCGCGCGTCGGACAGCTCCAGGTGACGCCGAGTCTTGTCGACATCCACTGGCCGCAGGGCGTGGCTGTGGTGCGCTTCGACAGCTCGGAGCTCGGCGCCGGCGTCCAGGCGGAGCGGGTCGTTCACGATGTCGGCGGGCGCGTCCTGTCCGACGATGAGGCGACGACGCTGCATGCGTCGGTTGCCGGATCCCCATGGACCGGCGAAGGGACGGTGTGTGCAGTTGCCATGCTGCCCGCACGCGTCCTCGAGTTACTGTCGACTCTGTCTGCTACGTGCGACGCCGTCTCCCTGCGTCCCCTGCTCGGCACCGGAGAGCTGCGCTTCGCTGCGGATGCCCTCGGGACTGTTGTCGAGGCCGTCCGGGCAGCAGGCGGCCGGATGACGATCAGACGCGGCGACGCGCCCACGGCCGGAAGCGTGGACGATGCTGTGGCGCTCGAACTCATGCGTTCCGTGAAGCTGCAACTCGACCCGGCGCGAACCCTCAGTCCCGGACGCCAGGTCGGTGGCATCTGACGTGGCTGCGGTGAGCTCCGGACCGCCTCGGGTGGAGGGCCATCCGCGCGCAGACGCGACGACCACCGCCTTCGACGATCACCATGCCCCGGACCCCGCCCTGATCTCGGACTGCGTCCACTGCGGTTTCTGCCTGCCGGCCTGTCCCACCTATCTGCTCTGGGGTGAGGAGATGGACTCCCCACGCGGACGGATCCTGCTCATGGACCTCGCGGCGCGTGGCGAGGTCGGCATGAGCGCGGAGGTCGTGCGCCACTGGGACGCATGCCTCGGCTGCATGGCATGTGTCGACGCGTGTCCCTCCGGCGTCCAGTACAACCGCCTCGTCGAACAGGTACGGCCGCAGATCGAACGGCGCTTCGCGCGCTCCTGGCGGGCTCGCGCATCGCGCGCAGCACTCTTCGCAGTGCTGCCACATCCGCGCCGGATGCGCACGCTGGCGTCCGCCGTCGCGCTGACGCAGGCGATCGGGCTTCGCGCTGCGCTGCACGTCAAGCCGTTGCAGCGCCTGGTCCCCCGCACGCTGCGCCGCCTGGACGACATGGCGCCGTCGCTCCGCATCGCCGACCTCAAGGTACGCGCGCCTCGCCGCCTCGTCCCGAGAGGCCCGAAGGTCAAGCGAGTCGCGATGCTCACCGGTTGCGTGCAGGACGCGTTCTTTGCGCATGTCAACCGCGCCACCGCTCGCGTGCTCGCCACGCACGGCTGCGAGGTGCTGGTTCCTCCGCTGCAGAGCTGCTGCGGAGCGCTCGAGATCCATGCAGGACGGGAGCGTCCAGCGCTGCAACGGATGCGCAACCTCATCGCGCAGATGGAGGCGCTCGACGTCGACCACGTGGTTGTGAACAGCGCTGGATGTGGGTCGGCGATGAAGGAGTACGGAGCGCTGCTCGCCGATGATCCGTTCTGGTCGGCCCGCGCCGCGACGTTCTCGGCCAGGGTTCGCGACGTCATGGAGGTGATCGCCGGGCTCGACGTGCAAGGCCCCGCGCGGCTTCATCCCCTGCCCGCTCGGGTCGCGTACCACGATGCGTGTCACCTCGCGCACGCGCAGGGCGTGCGCCTGCAGCCGCGGGCTGTGCTGAGCCGCATCCCGGGCCTCGAGCTGGTGAACCTCCAGGAGGCGGATGTCTGCTGCGGGAGTGCCGGCATCTACAACCTCCTTGCGCCGCAAGCCGCGGACGATCTCGGCGCTCGCAAGGCGGCCAACGTCATCGAGAGCGGGGCCGAGCTGCTCACCGCCGGCAACGGCGGATGCCTGCTCCAGATCCAGGCGGCACTGCGCCGCGCAGGGCACCCGTTGTCCGTCGTTCACCCCGTCGAGTTGCTCGACGCATCCATCCGCGGACTGCCGGTCGCTCAGCTCGTGGCCGCGCTGCCCAGCAGGTAGGGTGAGCCATCCGCCGCCGCCGGGCGACCCCCCTGCAGCCGCACGGCATGGCGATCGCCGCGCTCGTGTCGTGGTGGTCGGCGCCGGAGCGATCGGTCTCGCAGTCGCGCTGCAGCTTCGGCGTGGCGGTGTCGACGGTGTGGTGGTCGTCGACCGCAACGCCTCGCCCGGAATGGGCTCGACAAGCCGCGCCAACGGCGGTGTCAGAGCCCAGTTCACGACGCCGATCAATATCGCGTTCTCGCAATACACGATCGAAAACCTTCGAGCGCTGCACGAGCTCTCGAACGGCGTGGTCGGCTTGCGTGCGGTGGGCTACCTCTTCCTCACCGGAACCGCCACAGGCGCGAACGCGCTCCGGCGAAGCTGGGAGCTGCAGCGCTCACTCGGCGTCGACGTGGAGTGGCTCTCTGCACGTGAGGTGATTGCGAAGGTGCCGTTCGTCAATGTCGACGGCCTCTCCGGGGCCACGTTCTGTGCAGGGGATGGTGTGATCGACCCGCACGGCGTGGTCGGCGCGTTGTGGGCGGAGTCCCGGCGCCTCGAAACCACCTTCCTCTTCGACACCGAGGTGCTCGACGTCGTCGCCGGCGCGCCGGCATTCGTGCGCACCACGTCCGGTGAGATCGAGACCGAGTTCGTCGTCAACGCCGCCGGTCCGTTCGCGCGCGACGTCGCGGCGAAGGCCGGCATCGACCTTCCGGTGATCTCGCGCAGAAGAAATCTTGCATGCACCGAGCCGGTTGGCGGCATCGCCGACGCGATTCCGATGTGCGTCGACAACGACACTGGAGTGCTGATCCGACGCGAGGGATCCGGGTTTCTCATCGGCTTCTCGGACCCGACGGATCCGCCGAGCACGGACACCGGCTTCGACCCCGCATTTCTCGACGCCGTCGCCGCGCGAGTCGGCAACCGCTTCCCGTTCCTCGAGGATGTCCCGATCAACCCGCGTAAGTGCTGGGCCGGCCTCTATCCCGAGACACCCGACCATCACGCCATCATCGACGCTCCCGCAGACGCCCCCTGGTTCATCCAATGCGCCGGCTTCGGCGGTCACGGGATCATGCACTCATTTGCGGCGGGTCAGGCCGTCACCGAATTGGTCACCAGCGGTGCGTCAACGACCTTCGACCTGCGTCCTCTGCGGCTGAGCCGGTTTGCAGAGGCCGGAGCGGTCGTCGAAACCGCCGTCCTCTAGGCGATGATTCCCGCGATCTCCCCGGCCGGATCCTCGACCATCGCGCCCAACGACTGACGCTGCGCGTCGTCCAGGGTGAGCAGCGGCGATCTGACGGCGTCCTCGATTGCGACTCCGCGCCGCTGCAGGATGAACTTCAAAGCCGATTGCAACGGGAAGGGTTCGATCGAGGTTCGCACCCGGGCGGCGCGGGCGCTCGCCTCCGGGGTGTGCGAGCGGACGGCGTCGATGGTGAGCTCCGGGAACGCAGCGGCAAGGCCGGACACCGCTCCGGCCGCGCCGGACTCCATGCCTTGATAGATCAGGCCCTCGGCGCCGATGAACACGTCGAGTCCTGGGATCAGGTACGGCGCCACAGCGTCGAAAGGCGAATCGGAGACTTTGAGACCGGTGAGGTTCGGCGCGGTGGATTGCAGCCGCCGGACCACGTCGATCGGCACCACGTAGCCGCTTCGGGCGGCGAACTCGTAGATGTAGAACGGCAGTGGCGCGCAGGCGTGCGCGGCGGCGTCGAAGTGGCGCCAGATCGCCTCCGCGTCGAGCGCGAAATACGGCGGCGGGATCACAGCCACGCCATCCGCCCCGTGTATCGCCGCATGCTCGGCGAGCGCGATCGTGTCGTGCGTCGTCTGCGCTCCGCAGTGCACCACCACGGCCAGACGGTGATGCGCCGAGGTCACGAACTCGTCGGCCGCCAACCGGCGCTCGTCGGTTGAGAAGAGGATTCCCTCACCGGTCGTGCCGAGCGCGAGGATGCCGTCAAGTCCTGCGCGAGCGTAGAAGTCGACGAGGCCGCCGATACCGTCAGCGTCGATGGAGCCGTCCGCGCCGGTGAGCGGTGTCACCGCAGCCGCGAGCGTTCCGTGCACCGTGCTCACCGCTTGTTGACGCCGGCGGCAGGCGTGCGCAGCGAGGCGATGTCATAGCGGTCTCGCGATTCGGTCGTGCGGAGCAGCAGATCGGCGACCAGCCCGGTCCACCCGGTTTGATGGGAGGCGCCGAGTCCCTGACCGGTCTCCGCGTGAAAGTACTCGTGGAACGGGATCGCGTCGGCGAGGTCCGGCCGCGAATAGAGGTTGATGCCCGCGACCACCGGGCGACCGCCGTCGCCGGCGCGAAGAAAGATGGATGCGAGGCGCGCGGCGATATCGTCCGCAACCTCGCCGAGATGTGCCTGCCGGCCGGAGCCGCGCGGATACTCGACCGTCCACGTGTCGCCGAGAAAGCGGTGGTACACGCGCAGCGCCTCGATGATCAGGTGGTTGACCGGAAACCACACGGGGCCGCGCCAGTTGGAGTTGCCGCCGTAGAGCCGTGATGTCGATTCCGCCGGTTCGTAGTCGAGTCGCGCGACCGTACCGCCGAGATCGATGTCGAGTGGGTGCGCCGCGTGAAATCGTGACAGCCCGCGCAGGCCGTGATCGCTGAGGAACTCGTCCTCGTCCAGCACATAGTCGAGGATGCGGCGCAGGCGGTCAGGGTTGACGATCGCCAGCAGACGGCTCTCACGCTCGGTGTCCTCGACCTCGAGCGATACGGCGTCTGCGTATCGCGGCTTGAGCTTGATGAACAACCGGAGCCGCGCCGCGAAATCGGGGAGCCGGCGCAGCGTGTCGTGACCGAGCGTCGTCGCCGCGCAGAGCGGGATCAGCCCGACGATCGAGCGGGCCTGGATGGGCACACGCGAGCCGTCCGCGAGGCGCCAGTTGTCGTAGTAGAAGCCGGCGTCCTCGTCCCAGAGTCCCTGCTCGTTCATGGCGGTCGCGATCGCGGCGAAGTGCTCGAAGAACTTCGTGGCGACATCCTCGTAGGCACGGTCGGAGGTCGCGAGGATGAGCGCCATCTCAAGCAGGTTGAGGGAGTACATCGCCATCCAAGCCGTGCCATCCGACTGCTCGAGGTGGCCGCCGGCCGGGATCACCGTCGACCGATTGAACGGGCCGATGTTGTCGAGCCCCAGGAAGCCGCCCTCGAAGATGTTGTTGCCGTCGGTGTCCTCGCGATTCACCCACCACGTGAAGTTGATCAGCAGCTTGTGGAAGACGCGAGCGAGGAACTGATGGTCGGTAGCGCCATCGATCTCGAACATCCGCAACGCAGCCCAGGCGTGCACCGGGGGGTTGACGTCGTCGAACGACCACTCGTATGCGGGGAGCTGGCCGTTGGCATGCATATACCACTCGCGACAGAGCAGGATGAGCTGCTCCTTGGCGAACTCGGGATCCACGTGAGCAAGCGCGACGCACTGAAACCCCAGGTCCCACGCGGCAAACCACGGGTACTCCCACTTGTCGGGCATCGACACGACATCGGCAGTGTCGACGTGCCGCCATCCGGCATTGCGTCCCGCGAGTCGTTGCGCCGGCGGCGGCGGCTCGGCCGGATCGCCGTCGAGCCAGCGGGTCACGTTGTAGTGATAGAACTGCTTGCCCCAGAGCATGCCGCCGAGCGCCTGACGGGTCACCAGGCGCTCGTCCGGGGTGAGCCGATCCGGCATCACGCTCGCGTAGAACGCGTCTGCTTCGCCATGCCGCAACTCCAGCGCTGCGGCGGCACCGTCAACGGCGTCGGTCTCGCGGCGTCCGAATCGAAGTCTCACGGTTGCGGTGGATCCGGCGTCGACACTGAGCTGGTAGTGGAGCGCGGCCTTGGTCCCCACCTGCGCGGGGTTGACCGTGTTCGCGCCACCGATGACGTGGTCGTTGATGCCGTCCTTGGGAAAACGGCTCCGGGGCGGCGCCCCCCAGAGGCGCGTCGCGTTCGACTCGTTGTCACAGACGAGCGGCGTGTAGTCGCCGTCACCGGTGAGGAACATCCGACCGACGACGGTGTGGTCGGCGACGATGTGCTTGTCCTCGACGTGCAGTGAGGGGACCGTGTCGGTGATGCCCCACGCCCACGTGTTGCGAAACCACACCGTCGGCAGCACGTGGAGCGTGTGCGTCGCGGTGCCACAATTTCGCGCCCGGAGCTCGATCACGAGATCCTCCGGCGTCTCTTTCGCGTAGTCCACGGTGATGTCCCAGAAGCCGCTGTCGAGCACGCCGGTGTCGGCAAGCTCGTACTCGGGGTCGAGCTGACTCCGGCGCTGGTTCTCGTCGAGCAGGTCGTCATAGGGAAAGGCGAGCTGGGGGTAGAGATATCGCCAGCGCATCCACGAGTGTGTCGGTGTCGAATCGACGTACCACCAGTATTCCTTGGCATCCTCGCCATGGTTTCCCTGCGGACCGGTCAGTCCGTAGATGCGCTCCTTGAGGATGGGATCGACGCCATTCCAGAACGCGAAGGCGAGGCAGAGCAACTGGTGCTCATCGCAGATCGCGCCGAGTCCGTCCTCGCTCCAGCGGAAGGCGCGCGACCGCGCCTGGTCATGCGGGACATAGCCCCACGCGTCACCGTCAGCGCTGTAGTCCTCGCGCACGGTCCCCCAAGCGCGCTCACTGACGTACGGTCCCCACCGCCGCCAGCCGGCTGGATCATCGCGGAGCCGCGTGCGCTCGGCGTCGTCGCTCACAGTTCGTCGACCGCCGCGGAAATCAGACGCTCGCCCGGCGCGGCTACGACTGACGCAGGTGACCGGAGAGGACCTCGACCGCGCGGTCGACGTCCTCCTCGCTCGTTGAGACATGGAATGACAGACGGAGCCTCCCGGCCCGGGTGACCCCGACGATGCCGGCGGATCGCATCAGCCCAGGCACCTCCGCGTCCGCCACGGCGGAAACAATCGCGGAACCCTGGTCCGGCACATCGACCCCGGCGCAGAAACGGTGTGCGAGCGCGACCGCGTGCGCGTGGAGCGCGTCCGTTCCGACTTCGGTGAGGAGTTCCAGCGACGGCACCGCACCAACCCACGGGAGCCATGCGGGCGAGACGTCGAAGCGGCGTGCATCGGCCGCGAGGCGGAGCGGCGCACCGTAAATGCTGCTCCAGCGTTCAGCACCGGCGTACCAACTCGCGTTGTTCGGCAGCACGTCGTCGAGCAACTCAGGCTGGATGGTGAGACACGCGGTCCCACGCGGGATCAACTGCCATTTGTATCCGCCGCTCACGGTGTACGCGAAGCGGCTGGCGTCGACCGGGAGCCAGCCGACAGCCTGGGTGGTGTCCAGCAGGATCCTCGTCCCGGTGGCTGCACATGCGGCCGTCAGCGCATCGAGGTCCACAAGGCGCCCGTCGGCAGACTGCACCGCCGACACGGAGACGAGCGTCGTCCTGCCCGTGACTGCATCGGCGATGTCCTCGAGCGGCGCCTCGCGCACGCTGACGCCGCGAGCCGCCTGGGCGTGGAATGGAAAGAGGATGCTCGTGAAATCCCCCGACGCGGTGAGGACCTCACTGCCGGACGGCAGCGATGCGGCTATCAGGCCTGCAAAGACCGACACCTGACTGCCGACCGACACCATCGCCGGGTCGACGCCGACGAGGCCGGCATACAGGCTGCGCGCTCGAGCGACCGCGACATCATAGGCGGGCGCCTCGGCTCGTCCGGACGTCCATTCGGCGAGCGATTCCTGCACGGCGGCGGTGGTCCGCCTCGGCGGGAGTCCCATCGTCGCCGAGTTGAGAAAGATGACGTCGGCGGAGAACTCGCGGCGCGCGGCCTCGAGCACCACTCGCTGTTCCGGTGTCACCTGGATCTCACGTGTGATCAACGTGGCACAGTATGACCGTGCCAGGAGCCCGGGACCTTGCCGGCGACAGGCGTGCCGTCGAGCCGATCGAGCACGCCGGGACGGCTCTGTGAGCCTCGTGGTCGGGGTCGTGGAGGGCGAGCCCCCGAGCCGCGAGATCCTGGAACCTCGGCCGGAAGTGCGGTACGTCTTCATCGAGCCGGACTCGCCGCCTCCCACGGACGCGATCGACGCCGACGCGCTCCTCGTCTGGAATGTCCGCGGCGGCTACCTCCGCCGGCACTGGAGCGAATTCACCAGGCTCCGTTGGGTGCACGTCGGCAGTGCCGGGGTGGATCGCGTGCTCTTTCCGGAGTTTGCCGCCAGCGACGTGACGCTGACCAACTCGCGTCACGTCTTCGACGATGCACTCGCCGAGTACACGATCGGACTGATGCTCGCGCTCAGCAAGGACCTGCAGACGACACTGCGCCATCAGACCGAGCACCGGTGGGTGCAGCGCGAAAGCGACACACTCTCCGGCAAGTCGGCGCTCCTGGTCGGCGTTGGACCCATCGCGCGGCGAACGGCGCAGCTCGCGAAGGCGTTCGGCATGTCGGTCCGCGGTATCGGCAGGACCGGCCGCACCGGCGACCCCGACTTCGGCGACATCGCCGGTCCCGACGCCGTCCCCGCGCTGTTCGCGGAAGCGGACTACGTCGTGATGATTCTCCCCGGCACACCGGAGACCGCGGGGATGATCGATGCGGCGGCGCTTGGGGCACTCAAGCCGACGGCCCGTCTCGTCAATGTCGGCCGCGGCGTGACCCTGGATCAGGACGCGCTCGTCGGGGCGCTCCGCGAGGGACGTCTTGCCGGCGCAGCGCTCGACGTCATGACCCCGGAACCGCTTCCAGCAGACTCGCAACTCTGGGACGTGCCGAACCTGATCATCTCGCCGCATATGGCAGGCGATCGCACCGGCTGGCAGCAGGACATCGTCCGTCTGTTCCTGACCAACCTCGACCGGTTCCGAAGCGGTCAGCCGCTGCTCAACGTCATCGACAAGCAGCTCGGCTACGCGCCGTCGGAGCCACCGTCGTGAATTGGGTATGGTTGCGCCGTCATGCCGGAATCTGAGGGCTCCGCGGCCCACGAGTTCGCCACGGTCGCCGAGCTCGAACCGCTGGCGCTCATGGAGGGCCTGCGCGTGCGGCCGTTCAGCGGAGACCGCATCACCCTGGCCGTCTTCGAGCTCGACCCCGGAGCCATGATGCCCGAGCACCGCCACCCGAACGAGCAGGTCGGCATCGTCCTGCGCGGTGAGTTCACCTTCACCGTCGGGGGCGAGACGCGGCTGCGCAAGCCCGGAGACATGTGGGTGATCCCTCCCGGAGTGCCGCACAAGGTCGAGCGTACCGGCGCGACAGGATGCACGATCGTCGAGAGCTTTTCCCCGCCTCGCGACGACTGGGCGGACAAGCCCCGGCTGGTGCCGACGCCGGATATCTGGCCGCCGCACTGATCACCGCCTGATCAGATCCCGTTCGGCTCCTCCGAACCGAAGTCGAGGGTGTGCAGGTCCTCGAGCATCCGGTCTGCCAACCTCAGGAACCGACGCGTTCGCCACGCCTGGTCCGGCGGACCCGTGGTGAGCACCGGAACCGCCGCCTCCTTGATGGCAAGCAGCAGCGCCTCGAGGTCACGCATCAATCGCTGGACGCGCGTCCACGCGTCTTCCGCATCGTTCATTCGCCAGTCCCCTTCCGCCATGCCCGACCGGCACGCACGCACATCATCGCACATTGTTTGCCCCGTTTGGTGCGTTCGATCCTGTGCGTTCACGGAGACTTGACGTCGGCTAGAGTAGGGGCGATAGCGTCAGGTCACAGGGAAAGGCAATGAAAATCAGCGCGCGCAACCAGCTTCCGGGCCGCGTGGAGCAGATCACTCGCGGCGGCGCCACCGCGAACGTCTCGGTTTCGGTCGCCAGCATGTCGATGACCGCGGCGATCACCGTTGAGGCGCTTGAGGCGCTCGGCATCAAAGTGGGCAGCGACGTGATCGTCATCGTCAAGGCGTCCGACGTGATGCTCGCCGTCGAGTAGGTGCGCGACGCGAGGCGAGAGGGGACGGGCGGCACCGTGCTCAGCTTGTCCGCTCCCTCGCTCGCGCAAGCTCATTGTCGCACTCGTTCGGGAGCGGCCAAATTCGCTGGGTTCCGCCCGTCCCCTCTCGCCTGACACCCGGTGTGCCGACTTTCGACGGGATCCTCGGGGCTAGAGATTGCCCCGTGCGGCCTGCTCGCGCTCGATGGACTCGAACAGGGCCTTGAAATTTCCCTTCCCGAACCCCTTGCAGCCCTTGCGCTGGATGACCTCGAAGAAGAGCGTCGGGCGGTCGCCGACGGGACGCGTGAAGATCTGCAGCAGGTACCCGTCGTCATCGCGGTCGATGAGGATGTTGAGCGAGCGCAGACGGTCGAGATCCTCGCTGATGCCGGCCGCGCGGTCCCCCAGCGCGTCGTAGTAGGCGCCGGGGGCGGTCAGGAACTCCACGCCGCGATCGCGCATCTCCTGGACGGTGCCGACGATGTCATCCGTGTGGATCGCGATGTGCTGGATGCCGCTGCCGCGGTAGTAGTCGAGGTATTCCTGGATCTGCGACTTCTTGAGCCCGACGTGCGGCTCGTTGATCGGCATGGTGATCTGCGTCCGCGGGTCGCGCGCAACCTTCGAGCGCAGCGCGCTGTACTGCGTCGCGATGTCCTTTTCGTCGAACTCCTGGAAGACGGCGAACCCGAACACCTCGGAGTAGAACGAGATCCAGTCGTCCATCCTGCCCGTGTCGACGTTGCCGACCGTGTGGTCGATGAAGCGGAGCCCGACACCGCCGCCGCTGCGGTTGTCGGCGCGGTACCCAGGCCAGAACACGCCCGAATACTCATCGCGCTCCACGAAGGTGTGAATGGTGTCCCCGAACGTGGCGATCGAGGCCGAGGTCACAACACCGTGCTCGTCCTCCGATCTGCTCGGCTCGGCGACGCCGCGCGCTCCACGTGCGGTGGCCGCCTCATACGCAGCTGTGGCGTCCGCCACCCGGAGCGCGATGGTGCGGACCCCGTCGCCATGGAGTCTGAGGTGATCAGCGATGTCGCCCTCCGGCTGCAGCGGGGCGGTGAGCACCAGGCAGACCTTGCCCTGCTGGAGGACATAGCTGGCGCGGTCGCGGATGCCGGTCTCGGGTCCGGCGTACGCGATGACGTCGAACCCGAAGGCCTTGCGATAGTGGTACGCCGCCTGGCGCGCATTACCGACCCACAACTCGACGTGGTCGGTGCCCTCGAGCACCGGCACGGCTACCTCGGCGACCTGAACCATGTGGTTCTATTGTAGGAGCATGAGTTCACGCGGTCAGATCGAGCAGGGAGTTCCGCCGGGAGCCGACGTGTCGTCGGGCAACGCCGCTGCCGCTCGGGAAGCCGAATTCCAGGCGCTGATCGACTCGGACCAGCGGATCGAGCCCCGCGATTGGATGCCCGACGCCTACCGGACGTCGCTCATCCGCCAGATCGCCCAGCATGCCCACTCGGAGATCATCGGCATGCAGCCGGAGGGCAACTGGATCACCCGGGCGCCTTCGCTCCGGCGCAAGGCGATCCTCATGGCCAAGGTGCAGGACGAGGCCGGTCACGGCCTCTATCTCTACTGCGCGGCCGAGACCCTCGGCGTGGACCGTGCCGAGCTCATCGACCTGCTCGATCAGGGACGCCAGAAGTACTCGAGCATCTTCAATTACCCGACGCTCACATGGGCCGACGTCGGAGCGATCGGCTGGCTCGTCGACGGCGCGGCGATCACCAACCAGATCCCGCTGTGCCGCTGCTCGTTCGGCCCCTACGCACGAGCGATGGTCCGCGTGTGCAAAGAGGAGTCCTTCCACCAGCGACAGGGCTTCGAATCGCTGTATGCGCTCTCGCACGGATCGCCCGAGCAACACGCCATGGCACAGGACGCCGTGAACCGCTGGTGGTGGCCGTCGATCGAGATGCTCGGCCCGCCCGACACCGAGTCGACCCACAGCGCGCAGTCGATGGCCTGGGGGATCAAGCGCTTCTCCAATGACGAGTTGCGCCAGCGATTCGTCGACATGGTTGCGCCGCAGGCCGTTGTCCTGGGTCTCGTTCCTCCGGATCCCAACCTGCGCTGGAATGAGGAGCGCGGACACTACGACTTCGGCGAACCGGACTTCGATGAGTTGCGTCGCGTCGTCGGCGGCGATGGCCCGTGCAACCGCCAGCGCGCCGAGCATCACCGCAGAGCCGGCGAGGAAGGTGCCTGGGTACGCGCAGCCGCCGCCGCGTATGCTGCCAAGCACGCGGCGTCCAGCGCCGCGGCATGAGCGAGGAAACGCCCACGCCGCTGTGGGAGGTGTTCATCCGCAGCAAACGGGGGCTCTCCCACAACCACGTCGGCAGCCTGCACGCTCCTGACGCGGAGATGGCGCTGCGCAACGCGCGTGACGTGTACACGCGGCGACTCGAGGGCGTCAGCATCTGGGTCGTGCCCTCGGCGCTCATCACGGCGAGCTCCCCGGATGAGAAGGACTCGTTCTTCGACCCGGCGGCCGACAAGCCCTACCGGCATCCCACCTTCTACTCGATACCGAAGGAAGTGCAGCAGCTGTGACTCTCGTGGTCGCCAGCGCGGCGGCCGTCTCGACGCTGCGCATCGCGGACGATTGTCTGGTCCTCTCGCACCGTCTCGCGCAGTGGTCGTCGCTGGCGCCGACGCTGGAGGACGATGTCGCCTTGACCAACATCGCCCTGGATCTGCTCGGTCAGGCACGCGCGATGTACGAGCGCACCGCGGAGCTGGACGGGACCGGCCGCTCCGAGGACGACTACGTTTTCATGCGTGACGAGCGCGAGTTCGTCAACTGCCTGCTCGTGGAGCAGGAGAACGGTGATTTTGCGAGGACGATGGTCCGCCAGCTTCTCTGCTCGACGTACCAGCTCGCCCAGTGGCAGGCGCTGACGGACTCGACTGACGCGCAGGTCGCCGCGATCGCGGCTCGAGCGGTGAAGGAGACGTCGTACCACCGCGACCACGCCACCGACTGGACGCTGCGCCTGGGTGATGGCACCGATGAGAGCCACGCCCGCATGGAGCGAGCACTCGCCGACCTCTGGCCGTTCTCGGTCGAGCTCTTCGAGAGTGACGATGTCTCGCGCGACGCGGCCGCCACCGGCTACGGACCCGATCCCCGATCGCTGCGCCCCGAGTGGCAGGCGTATGTCAACCGCGTGCTCGCTGACGCGACACTCGTGGTGCCACAGAGCACGTGGCAACCGACCGGTGGGAGACAAGGACTGCACACCGAGCCGTTTGGATACATGGTGGCGGAGATGCAGCACCTCCATCGCTCGTTCCCCGGGGCGACGTGGTGACCCCGATCGACGAGATCCGACGCATTGCCGGTGCGCTCCCGGACCCCGAGATGCCCGCACTGACCATCGCCGACCTCGGCATTCTCCGCGACGTCCGCGTCGACAGCGGTGGCCACGTCGAGATCGACATCACGCCGACGTACTCCGGTTGCCCCGCGCTCGACACCATCCGCGAGGACCTCGAGCGCTGCATTCGTGACCAGGGATACGACGATGTGACCGTGCGTGTGGTGCTCTCGCCGGCATGGACGACGGAGTGGATGTCGGAGGCGGGCCGGATCAAGCTCCGGGAGTACGGCATCGCGCCGCCACGCCAACAGGTCTTCGACGTGCACGCGCTGAAGATCGCGGTTGCGTGCCCGCAGTGCACATCGTCGCGGACACACGAGGTGGCCCACTTCGGATCCACGCAGTGCCAGGCGGTGCGCGCGTGCGACGCGTGTGGCGAGACCTTCCCGCACTTCAAGGAGCACTGAAGGATTGACCGTGACGCCGGTTGCGGACGCGGGTGTTGGACATCGGCGCGCAACGATCCATCCCCTGCGCGTCAGGACCGTGGAACCGCTGACCGACGACGCCGTCGTGATCGAATTCGAGATTCCGCCCGACCTCGCCGGCGAGTATTCGTTCACCCACGGACAGCACGTCTCACTCCGCTGCGAGGCGGCCGGCGACGACGTGCGGCGGAGCTACTCGATCTGCAGCTCCGCGGGCTCGGGGCGATTGCGGGTCGCGGTGAAGCGCTTGCCCGGCGGGGTCTTCTCGGCGTACGCGTTCGAGCACCTCAAGCCCGGTGAGACGATGGAGGTCGTCACGCCCATCGGCCACTTCAACACACCGCTCGACCCTTCTCGCGCGACGTCGTACGTGATGATTGCGGCGGGCAGTGGCATCACGCCGATCCTGTCGATTCTCAGCACCATCCTCGCCGTCGAGCCACGCAGCTCGGTGACGCTCATCTACGGCAACAGGACGGTCAAGGACATCATGTTTCTCGAGGAGCTCGAGGACCTGAAAAACGAGCATCCGGAACGGTTCGCCCTCTACAACGTCCTGTCGCGTGAGGAGCAGGAGGTGGAGCTCTTCCACGGACATCTCGACGCGCCCCGGTTGCAGGCGTTCCTCGATCAGCTGGTGCCGACGGACGACGTCGACGAGTGGTTCCTCTGCGGGCCGCGCGACATGATCGATGCCGCCCGATCGGTGCTGCTCGATCGCGGTGTTGCGGCGGAGCACCTGCATGCCGAGCTGTTCCACGCGGATGACGCGCAGCGCCCCGTCCGCGATCCCGCGCAGCCGGCGGCGGTGGGAGCGTCCGCGGGTGCCGCTGAGGTCACGATCATCCTCGACGGGCGCAACTCGACCTTTCCCGTTGAACACGATGGAGAGCGAATCCTCGACGCGGCATTGCGCGTGCGAGCCGACGCGCCCTACGCATGCAAGGGCGGCGTGTGCGGGACGTGTCGCGCGAAACTGGTCAGCGGCAGCGTTGCGATGGACCAGCATTTCGCGCTGGAACAGCGTGAGATCGACGCGGGCTTCGTGCTCGCCTGCCAGTCGCATCCCACCACGCCGACGGTCGTCCTCGACTTCGACCAGTGAGGTCGAGCTAGTCCGGTCCTGGCCGGAATCTCAGCCGCCGGCGTCGAAGGCTGGGACGGGTGCCCACCGACATCAGATGATCGGTGTCAGCCAGCTCGCGTACCGGTCGTTCTCGCCTTTGCACGCAGCGAAATAGAGATCCTGGAGCCGGCGTGTCACCTCGCCCGGCTCACCGGATCCGATCGCGCGCCGGTCGATCTCGATCACGGCCGACACCTCCGCCCCGGTGCCGCACAGGAGGACCTCATCGGCGACGTACAGCTCGCTGCGGTCGATCGCCCGCTCGACGACATCGACCCCGAGCTCCTCGCGCGCGAACTGCATCAGCACGGCGCGCGTGATCCCTTCGACGATGTTCTCCGACGGCGGTGGCGTGATCAATTGACCGCGGCGGAGGATGAAGAGGTTCTCGGCGCTGCCCTCGCAGACGTGGCCCTCCTGGGTCATAAGGATTGCTTCGTCGAAACCGTTGAGAAACGCCTCGGTCTTGGCGAGCGCGCTGTTGATGTAGATACCGGTGGCCTTCGAGCGTGCCGGCGCGACGTTGTCGTCGATGCGCCGCCAGCTGGATACCTGACAGCGGATGCCGCCGGTCGTGTCCACGTAGGCGCCAAACGGTACCGGAACAATCATGAAACCGTCGCGCAGGTTGTGGAAGCGAATGCCGATCTCCTCATTCGCCTTGAACACCAGCGGGCGTATGTACACGTCGGTGCGAAAGTCGTTGCGGCGCATCAGTTCCACGGTGATGTCGCAGAGCTCGTCGACGCTGCGCGGGAGTTGCATGTGGAGCATCCGCGCGTTGCCGGTCATGCGCGCGAAGTGATCTGCCATGCGGAAAACATTGATCCGGTGCTGCCGCTCGCTCCAGTACGCGCGGATTCCCTCGAAACAGCCGGTGCCGTAGTGGAGGGCGTGGGTGAGCAGGCCGAGATGCGCGTCGCCGTAGCGGCAGAGCTCGCCGTCGAAGTACACCCAGGTATCGGCCTGTGCGCGGCGCAACTCGGCCTCCGCAACGGGCGCCTTGGTCGGAGTTTCAGTCATCGGTCATCGCCTCGTCCGGTGTTTCGATGAGATTCGCGAGGTGCCGGATGAAGCCGCCGGCCACGCCCCCATCAGCGACCCGATGGTCGAAGACGAGCGAGAGCTCGACGATCGACCGGGGCACGACCTCGTCGTCGACGACCCAGGGCCGCGTCGAGATCCGTCCGACACCGAGGATCGCAGCCTCCGGTGGATTGATGATCGCGGTACCGCCGTCGACGCCGAAGGCGCCGAAGTTGGACACGGTGAAGGTGCTGCCGCGCAGCTCGGCCGCGTCGATGGAGCCGTCTCGCGCGACGCCCGCCAGCCGCTGGAGCTCGTCCGCGATGCCACGCAGCGACTTGGTCTGCGCGTCGTGTATCACGGCGACGACGAGGCCACGTTGCGTCTGCACCGCGACCCCGAGATGGATCGGTGTGAAACGCACGACCTCGTTGGTCTCGGTGTCGAAATGAGCGTTCAGCCGCGGAAACTTCCGAAGTGCCACCGCGCAGAGCCGCAGGATGATCGCGAAGGGTGTCACCGACGCGTCGGTCGACCCGGCGGGCAGCTCGGCCCGCAACTCCATGAGCCGGGTCGCGTCGGCGCTGAGCCAGGCGGACGCGCTCGGTGCATCGTGGTGTGATCGAGTGAGCCGTTCCGCCGCAATCCGATCCACGCCGGTCAGCGCGGTGCGGACGGAGCCGTCGGACGTGGGTCGCTGCTCGGCTGCCGCGCTCGCGTCCTCTCGAGTGGCCGCGCGCTCGAGGTCGGCCCTGGTCACCATGCCGGCGGGGCCGCTGCCGGCGATCGTGGCGGTGTCGATGCCGAGCTCGGCCGCCAGCCGTCGCACCAGCGGCGATGCGGGAGGCGATGCAGACCGCGGCCTGGCGGCGCCCCCGGTCGTCGGCGCCGGAGTGAGGATGCGCCGCGCCCTCGGTGCCGACTCGCTCGTCCCGTACCCGACCAGCACGTTTCCGGACGCGCCCTCCGAAGGCGCACCGGCGACTTCGATGCTGATCAGCGGCGTCCCCACGGCGATGCTCTCGCCCTCCGCGCCGTGCAGTGCGGCGACGCGCCCCGCGAACGGGGTCGGCACCTCCACCACGGCCTTCTCGGTCGTGATCTCGGCGATCGGCTGATCCACCACCACGACGTCACCCTCGGCGACGAGCCAGCGATTGATCTCTCCCTCGGTGAGCCCCTCGCCGAGATCGGGCATCAGGAAGTCGCGAACCGTCAGCATCCGATCAGTACTCGAGCAGGCGAGCGACGGCATCGAGGATGCGATCGGCGTCGGGGAGGAAGTGGCGCTCGATCTTCGCGGAGGGGTACGGGACGTCCCATCCGCTGACGCGCAGCACCGGAGCGGCGAGGTAGCCGAAGGCGCGTTCGTTGAGCTCGGCGGCAATCTCGGCGCCGAATCCCGCGAACCGTGCGGCCTCGTGAACGACAACGACGCGGCCGGTCTTGGCGGCACTCGTCACCAGGGTCTCGACATCGAGCGGCGAGAGCGTTCTGACGTCGACGACCTCGAGATCGAGCCCGCTCTCGTCCGCCGCACGCGTCGCCGACTCCATCGCCGTGGTGACCATCGGCCCGTAGGCGATCACGGTCGCCGTGGTTCCCTCGCGCCGGACGATCGCCTTCCCAATCGGCGGAGCTGTCACCGGGAGGTTCAGGTCCTCCTTCAGCCAGTACCGACGCTTCGGCTCCAGGAAGATGACCGGATCCTCGAAAGCGATGGACGCGCGCAGCAGCGCATACGCGTCCGCGGGCGTCCCGGGGGACACCACCGTGAGACCGGCGGTGTGCGCGTAGTACGCCTCGGGACTCTCCGAGTGATGTTCCACGGCGCCGATGCCTCCGCCATACGGGATGCGGATGACGAGCGGCAGACCGACCCGGCCACGCGTGCGGCTCCGGTACTTAGCGACATGGCTGATGACCTGGTTGAGCGCCGGGTAGGAGAAGCCGTCGAATTGCATCTCGACGACCGGACGCATGCCGTAGAGCGCCATGCCGATTGCGGTTCCGACGATCCCCGACTCGGCGACGGGGGTGTCGAAGCAGCGGTCGGCCCCCATCTCCACCTGGAGACCGTCGGTGATCCGGAAGACACCACCGAGCCGGCCGACATCCTCGCCGTAGACCACCACGGAGTCGTCCTCTCGCATCGAGTCGCGCAGCGCGGCGTTGAGGGCGCCGGCCATGGTGACCTCCATCAGGTCGCCTCCTCGGCCGCCGTCAGCTCCTGCTGGAGCATCGCCCGCTCTGCCTCGAGCAGCGGAGTGGGCGTGGCGTACACGTGGTCGAACATCTCGCGAGGGTCGCCCGCCGGCGCGTCGAACAGGAAGTCGCGCATCCGTGCCGCCACCGCCTCGCCCTCGGCGTCGACCTCCGCGAGGAACGTCTCGTCGACGACGCCGGACGCGCGAAGCACGCCGACGAACCGCGCCACCGGATCGCGATCCCGCCACACCGCGGCCTCGTCGTCGCTTCGATAGCGGCTCGTGTCGTCTGCGGTGGTGTGCGCCTCGAGGCGGTACGTGACCGCCTCGACCAGTGTCGGTCCATCGCCCCGGCGAGCCCGCTCCACCGCCGAACGCACCGCACCGTAGACGGAGATGACGTCGTTGCCGTCGACGCGGATGCCGGGCATCCCGACACCTGCCGCGCGCAACGCGATCGAGGACGCCTTGGTCTGGAGGTGGTACGGCACGCTGATGGCGTAGCCGTTGTTCTGGACGACGAACACGACGGGCGCCGCCGAGACGGCCGCCATGTTCATCGCCTCGTGGGCGTCGCCCTCGCTGGCGGCGCCGTCCCCGAAGAAGGTCAGCGCGACGATCGGATCGTGCTTGATCTTTGCCGCCATCGCGAGACCGACGGCGTGCAGCGCCTGGGTGGCAAGCGGTGTCGTCAGCGGAGCCACCCGGTACTGATAGGGGTCGAAGCCGCAGTGCCAGCTCCCCGAGAACAGCGCGAGCAGTTCGACGACGTCGACACCGCGCGCGAAGGTGCCCACGGTCTCGCGGTAGGTCGGGAAGAGCCAGTCGTCGGCCTCGAGCGCGAACACCGACCCCACCTGGGCCGCCTCCTGGCCCTGGCTTGACGCGAAGACCCCGAGCGCTCCCTGGCGTGTCAGGTTGATCGCCTGGCGGTCGACGCGCCGGCTCAGCGCCATGAGGCGATAGAGGCTGCGCAGCTGGTCGTGTGTCAGGTCGACGTCGTGGGGGAGGGCCTCGCCGAGGGATCCCTCAGCCGCGACGTCCTGCCAGGCGGCCTTCGACGGCCCTGAAAATGAGGACGGCCCGCTGGTCGCCGACGATACCTCCACACTCACGTGCTTCGATCCTACCGCTGCGGACCGCGGTCGCCGAAATCCGGCGCCCGTTTGGCCCGCCTCGCGGCCACACCTTCGACGACATCGGGTCCGGTGAAGCCGAGGAATTCCAGCGCGAGCGAGCTGTCGAAGATCGGGCCGGCCGCCCGCAGCCAGTTGTTGAGCGCGTACTTGGTCCAGCTGAGCGCGGTCGGCGATCCCGTCGCGAGCTTTCGAGCCACCTCGAGCGCCTTGGCATGCACCTGGTCGTCGGGAACGCTCAGCGCGACGAGGCCGATCCTCTCAGCCTCCTCACCACTCACCGGCTCGCAGAGCAGGAGGTGGTACTTGGCCTTGGCGATGCCGCAGAGCAGCGGCCAGATGATCGCCGCGTGGTCGCCGGCGGCGACGCCGATCCGCGTGTGGCCGTCGATGAGACGAGCCGAGCGACCGGCGATCGAGATGTCCGCGAGCAGGCCGACGACGAGCCCGGCGCCGACCGCCACCCCATCCATCGCCGACACGATCGGCTTGCTGCAGTTGATGACGTTGTAGACCAGGTCACGCGCCTCGCGAAGCACCCTGGCGCGAACTGCGAAGTCGGCAACCATCTCTTCGATGAGGTCGAAGTCACCGCCCGACGAGAAGGTCCCGCCGGCCCCTCGGATGATCACGGCGCGGGTGCCGGCGTCGGTGTCCACCGCTCGCCAGACCTCCGCGAGGTCCCGATGCATGGCCGCATCGGCCGCGTTGAGGCGTCCCTCCGCCTTCATCGTGATCACGAGGATCCCGTCCTCGGGACGGTCGAAGATCAGGCTCGGAAACAGGGTCGCGAGGTCCGTCACCGGCACGCCCTCTCAGTGACCCGTGAAGGACGGTCTGCGCTTCTCCTGGAAGGCGGAGATCCCGTCCTGGTAATCGTGGGTGCGCGACGCCCGGCCCTGCGCGGCCGCCTCGGCGGCCAGCACGCCGGCGAATGACATGGTCCCATCGGCGATGCTCCGCACCAGGCGCTTCGACTCGAGGAACGCCGACGTCGGGCCGCGGGCGATCGACGCGGCCAGCTCGCGGGTTCGCCGCACCAGGTCGGCGCCGGCGATGCTCCGGTTGACGAGCCCCCATTCGGCTGCCTCGCGTCCCGACAGCAGCCGGCCCGTGTAGATCAGCTCCAGCGCGCGATGCGCCCCTGCTCCGGACACGAACGCGGCATGCGCCCCGCTGTCGAGCACGGCACCGATCCGCGCGAACGGCGAACCGATGCGCGCGTCGTCGGCCGCGTAGACGATGTCGCAGGCCAGCGCCAGGCCGAGCCCGGTGCCGAGGCAGGCGCCCTGCACCGCGGCGACGGTGGGGATCGCGATGCCAGCCATGCGATCGATCAGCGGATTGAGAAGATCGCGCAGGATCGCCTCACCGTCCTCGTGGAGCGGATCGGCGTCCGCCAGGTCGCGCCCGCTGCAGAAGGCGCGTCCTTCGCCACGGACCAGCAGCGCGCGAGCACCTGACTGCTCGGCCACCTCGAGCGCGTCTTTGAGGTCGTTCACCATCGCGAGGTTCATCGCGTTCAGCTTGTCGGGGCGGTTGAGCACCAGTTCGGCGACACCGTCATCGATGGTCAGCAGGACCGGACCGCCCTCAGATGCCGGCATACGGGGCGCGCTCCCTGGCGGTGAGGATCTTGAGCTGGCTCGCGCAGACGGTGACGCCGTTCTGGTTGAGGATGTCCCAGCGGTAGGTGACGAGCCCTGCGTTCGCGTCCTTCTCGGACTTCTCGAGCACCTCGATGTCGAGGTAGATGGTGTCGTTGATCCACGTCGGCGCCGTGTAGCGAAGGCGGTCGGTCCCGTAGTTGGCGAGGATCGTCGTGGCGTCGGCGGGGACCCCGAGGCCGGTGCCGAGCGCGAAGACCATGATCCCGGGCGCCACGCGCTGGCCGAACATCGATCGCTCGGCGGCCACGCGGTCGATGTGTGGGTAGAACCAGTCGCCGGTGAGCGCACACCAGTTGACGATGTCGCCCTCGGTGATGGTCCGACCACGGGTGCGCTGCGTCTGGCCGACCTCCAGTTCGTCGAAGGTCCGATACAGGAGGAAACGATCCACGCCGAGTACCTCCTGTGACCCGCTTTAACTTTGATGATCGGCTGGCGCAGTCTACGGCCGGCGGTCGATCACTCGCTGGAGCTTGCCGACCGAACGCTCGAGCGTCTCCGGGTCGACCACCTCGACCAGGACGCTCACCCCGACGCGGTCCTTGACTTCGCGTGCCAGCTGCGTTGCGGCCGCGATGCGACGGTCGGGCGCGCAGTCCGGCCGAGCTTCGACGCGCACGGTCAGCGTGTCGAGCCGGCCCTCGCGTCCGAGGATCACCTGGAAGTGCGGCGACAGGCCGCCGGTGCCGATGACGAGCTCCTCGAGTTGCGTCGGAAAGACGTTGACGCCGCGCAGGATGATCATGTCGTCGCTCCGCCCGGTGACCTTCTCCATGCGCCGGAATGCCGGCCGCGCCGTGCCCGGAAGCAGCCGGGTGAGATCCCGCGTCCGGTAGCGGATGATGGGCAGCGCCTGCTTGGTCAGCGACGTGAACACCAGCTCGCCCATCTCCCCGTCCGGAAGCACGTCACCGCTCACCGGGTCGATCACCTCCGGATAGAAATGGTCCTCCCAGATGTGCAGGCCGTCCTTGGTCTCGACGCACTCCTGGGAGATGCCCGGTCCCATCACCTCGGACAGTCCATAGATGTCAACCGCGTGCATGTCCAGACGTTGCTCGATCTCCGCGCGCATCGCCTCGGTCCACGGCTCCGCCCCGAAGATACCGATGCGCAATGACGACGTGCGCGGGTCCACGCCCTGGCGTTCGAACTCGTCGATGAGGGCGAGCATGTACGACGGCGTGACCATGATGATCGCCGGTTGGAAATCGCGGATCAACTGCACCTGTCGTGGAGTCATGCCGCCGGAGATGGGAACGACGGTGCAGCCGAGACGCTCGGCACCGTAGTGCGCGCCAAGGCCGCCAGTGAACAGACCATAGCCATACGCGACGTGCACGATGTCGCCGGCGCGGCCGCCGGCCGCACGTATCGAGCGCGCCACAAGATCAGCCCAGGTGTCGAGGTCATCCTGCGTGTACCCCACCACCGTCGGCCGCCCCGTCGTGCCGCTTGACGCGTGCACGCGGCGCACCGCCGACTGGGGCACGGCGAACATGCCGAACGGGTAGTTGTCGCGGAGATCGAGCTTGGTGGTGAACGGAAATCTCGCGATGTCGGCAAGAGTCTCGCAGTCGCCCGGCGTGACACCCGCGGCGTCGAACGCGCTTCGATAATGGGGCACGTTCGTGTACGCGTGACGCAGCGACCAGCGCAACCGCTCGAGTTGGAGTTCGAACAGCGCGTCCCGGCTCAGGCGTTCTCCCGCGTCGAGGAGATCGGGCGGTGGCGCAACGCCGACGCTACTCATGGGCGGTCCTTCCCGATCGTCCGGCTCGTTCCACGGAACTCGGCGATGACATCGTCGCCACGGCGGACGGTCACATCGTAGATACCGGAGCGGCCGAATCGCGTTCGTTCGACAGCACGCGCCTCGAGCACGTCGCCTGCACGCGACGGCGCGACAAATGTGATGTCGACTGCTGCGGCAACGGTGAGCGGGCCATGGCTGTTGCATGCGCACGCGAACGCCGTGTCCGCCACGGCGAAGACGAATGCTCCATGCGTGATGCCATGACCGTTCACCATGTCCGCCCGGATCGTCATGGTCGCGGTCGCTGCTCCGATGGTGACGTCGCACACCTCGATGCCGAGCGCCCGCGACGCGGCGTCATCCGCGAGCATCCGGGTCACCGACTCCGTCACGAGCTCTCCCCTGCGTGCGACCGGCGCCCCCGCTGACGCCTCAGACCGCTAGTTTGGTGCGCTCGAGCGTGGCCACGGCGTCGGGAGCGCCACTCAGGGTCACATGCGCTGTGGCCCGACGGCCGCCCATGTAGAGGATGAGCTCGGACGCCGGTCCGGTGAGCGTCGCCATCTCCCCCGATCCGAAGCGCTTCTTCGCACCGTCCGGGCGAACGAGCTCGAGCCCGTACGGGTGGATGCGCTTCGCGATCCGCTTGGCACTGTATCCCGTCATCCGCCATGACACCGCTTCAAGGTCGGCCATCTCCGGGCGTGGTTCGCGACCGTTGGCGCGGCGCACGTCCTCATGATGGATGAAGTATTCCAAACCAAGGAGCACGTTGCGGAGCCGCGGCATGCGCCACGGAATCGCCGGTGCACCGGCGCGCAGACGCGCGACGATCGCGGGAAACCCCTTCGCTTTCTCTGCCGCGATCTTCGCATCCGGCCAGCGCTGGAAGTGCTCGCGAAGCACGAGATGCGCCGCGAGATCGGCCGTCGTCCATCCCTCGCAGAGCGTCGGCGCATCCGGCCCGAGCTCGACGAACAGGTCGCAGATGCCGCTGCGCTCGCGGACATCGATCGGTTCGCTCATGGTGTCTTCCGCGGCGTTCGCACGTGCTCTGCAAAGAAGTCGAGCGTCCGTCGCCAGGCGTCCGTCGCAGCACCGGCGTCATACGCCTTCCCGGCGTCGTTGAAGAACGAGTGGCGCGCACCCGGGTAGACCTTGATGTCTCGCGCGACGCCGAGGCCGGCGAGATGCTTGTCGAGCTTCCGACCGGAGCGCGCGGTGAAGTCCTTGCCCGGATAACTGCCCACCACCGGGCACATGCGGTGGACTGCCTCCAGGGGCCGCGGATTGGTGCCGTAGAACGGCGCGATGGCGCGCAGCCGGCGGTCACGACGACCCCACGCGATTGCGAAACCGCCTCCCATGCAGAAGCCGATCGCACCGACTCTGTCCGGGTCAACCTCAGGCAGCGCAACGAGGTAGTCCATCGAAGCAACAAGGTCCTTGATCGATGAAGGCTCTCGACCGGTGAGCATCGACCCCATCAGTTGCGCCATGCAGACCGCCCGGCTGTGATCGGTGAAGAGATCGACGGCGAGCGCCGCATAGCCTTCGTTCGCGAACCGGCCGGCGATGTCACGGATGTTGTCGTTGAGACCGAACGCCTCGTGAATGACCACGACGCCGGGGTGGGGTGCGTCACCGTCGGGGAGGGCCAGGTAAGCGCGGAAGGCGGAGCCTCGCGACGGGAAATGGACGTCTCGCGGTGTCGGTTGCGTCGTCGCTGCTCCGGTGAGATACGTTGCCGTGATACCCGCCAGCCTACATGCTCGAACGCCGGGCTCGGCCTCGACATCGCGGGCGTCTCCTTCGGTTCGGACCTTCGTGTCCCGCCGGCGTTGTGCCCGGACGGCCGCCCGAAATGCCGTCCCGGCGCCACGCCCGCCGGCTGAGGCTCGGCGCTATCCCGGGCCGAGTTGCGACCACGTTGACCTGGGGGTAAGGACCCAGACGTCGACAGGTGGGTCCGATGACTGCGACGCCGACTTCGGCGGCCCGAAGACCAGCAACTCGTCACCATCGGTGATCTCCGTCCCGCTGACCACCGGCACCGTGGCGGTCGAAAAGTGGGCCCAGTCGCTCCCGTTCCAGGCCCAGAATTCCGGTTGCGGCAGCGCTGATGCGTCACACGCGCACAGCACGAGGTGGTCAATGGCCGGGTCGAGCTCCATGGTCGACCCAGCGATCGGCGCGACAGTTGGCGTTGGCAGGAGCGCCCACGCGGTGCCCATCCATCGCCAGGTGGTGTTCGTGGCGCCGGTGGACGGCGGTGGTCCGACGCAGCAGCCGACCGCAAGAAGCGATTTGCTCACCGGGTCGAACGACATCGGGCTGTAGTCCGCGCCCGCGGGGAGGGCCGCACCTGAGGGATCGCTCCAGTGGGTGCCGGCCCAGATCCAGGTCTCGGCGGGGTCCGAGATGACCCCCGAGCTGGTGACGAGCACCATCTGCATGGTCGCCGCGTCCCAGGCCATGTCCGACCCTTCGCCTGGCGGTGGACCGCCGGCGCCGCTGTCGAGATCCGCCCAGGTGGTGCCATTCCACGCCCAGGTGTCGTGGACGGGAGTGCCGTCCTCGAGCCTTCCCCCGAAGAGCACGACGGACCTCGTCCGCGGGTCGTAAGCGGCGGAAGCGCCGAAGCGTCCCTCGGGGCTCGTCGCGGGATGCGCCAGCGACCATCCGGAGCCGTTCCAGAGCCACGTGCTCGAGTAGTCTCCGACGCCGCCGAAGAGCACCACCTGATGCGTTGCGGGGTCGTCAGCCACGCTGAAGCCCGCACCCGACTGGGGTTCGTCCGGCACCGGAGAAGGTGTGATCGGCAACGGACGGAGTTGCGTTGGTGCGGGCTGGGCGAGGGGCTGGGCCGTGTTTTGCGCGAGCGAGATCACGATGCCGATCGCGCCCGCCACGGCGATGGCGCAGAGCAGCGCGATCACGGATCGTGTCTCCAGGCGGCGTCGGCCCCTCTCAACGGGCTCGTTCTGTAGTCGACCTTGCATTGTTGGTGCAAGAGACAATGTGACACGCCAGATCGCCCGCTTGTGGGCGCTGGCCGAGCGTCACGCTCGTCGCGCGACGACGGCCCTCAGCCGGTCTGGGCGTGCCCCGCGCTCACCCGAAGAAGCTGCGGCGTTTCCCGAAGCCCGCGAGTCGCAGGATCGCGAGCAGGATGACCGCGCCCGCGAAGGCGATCACGACTTCAACGACGACCGAGTGGCTGCTGAGACTGGTTGTCACGCCGAGCAACCGGGCGATGAAGCCGCCCGCGAGAGCACCGATGACACCGACAACGATGTCGGCGACGATGCCCTTGCCGTGACCGGTCATCACCTTGCTCGCCAGGAAGCCCGCAATCAGCCCGATCACGGCCCAGACGAGGATTGATCCGGCGTCGAATGTCACCGATACCAGCGCAAGCATTGTGTCCGCGCTCTGTCGCGAGTGTTGCTAATTGGCAGCTGTTGCGCTGCGAGCCGAGATCAACGTGACGACCTTGGCGACGATCGCCGCCGCAAGCCCGTAGATGACGATCGCGAGGACGTCGGCCCAGACGATCAGGTTGCCGCGTGCCGCATACGCCGTCGTGAAGATGCCGGCGAACGGTGCAGCCAGGGCCTTCCCGATGCCGAAGATGAACGATGCGAATCCGACGTCGTTCGCGCCTGCCGCGTGGAAGATGAAATCGAGTGCGAGCAACGCGATGACGATTCCGGCGATGAGCCAGACGAACTCGACGCCGGGGGATCGCCCCGACCACGCACTGGTACGGCTCCGGCGCATGCTCGCTCCCGTGACGGGATCAGCGACCGTCTGTGTCGTGGTATTGACCCCGGTGCGGTTCGATCCGTAGCTCGCGACGGACTGATCCTCGGTCTGCATATCGGTCATGCCGGCTCCTTCGTGGACGCTCGACACTGAAAATCGTTCAGCCTGCGGTCCCACGTGCGCTGAGTCTCAGTTGAGCGGCGCAACAATTGCAGTAACACCACGCACGGCGATGCGTTAGCCGGCGACCACCGGCAGGTTACCCGGGCCAGCAACGAGGCGCGCATCGATACGCCGGCAGGCGGCCTCCCAGAAGCCCAGCCGCGAGCGGAATCGCTCTGCCTGCGCCGCGACGACCGGAACGTTGGTGAGTTCCACCTCCTGCCGGGCTTCGGGTGACTGGTCGGCCATCAGTTGCTGAATGCGCTCGAGGACGGACTCCTCCATCGCCAGAATCTCCGTGTAGATGTTTCTCCAGAACACGGCCTGCTCAAGGGTGGCGGTGGCGGGATCGACCTCGCCTTCCATGCCCAGCGAGTCGTCCCCGCCCCTGATTGCGGCGATGATGTCTGGTCGCTCCGGAGCGGACGTGTGGTCCATGGTCCCTGTGATACACCGGCAGGCGTAAGAAGTTCAGCAACAGCTTCCGTATAGTCATCGCCGTGGGGACCGGCCGAACCGCACCGGCGTCGCGCCCGCTCGAGGGCGAGGACATCCAGACCGAGCACTGGGAAGACGCGCGTCACTGGATGAGCATCTATGACGACTTGATCCGCTTCAAGCTGGGCCTGCTCGAGCGCGTGCGACGAGAACTCCCCAAGTTGCACCCGGTGGCTCAGACCGCCGCCGACGAGGACATCGGGTTCATCGAGTCGCAGATGGCCGGGTATTACGCCCGCCTTGACCTCTGGTACCAGCGCGTCTGGCAACTCCAGGGCCTCTGGCTCGATCCGGACGGACGTGTCGTCCGGCACAAGGGGCAGCATGCGGTCCTCACCAACCGAGAGTTCGAGCTGCTGCAGTTCCTGCTCGATCATCCCCACCGCTTCTACACCTCGGCGCAGATCACGACCTATGCATGGTCGGACGCCGCGCTGTTCCCCGAGGAGGTCCGCAACTACGTGATGCGGCTCAGGAAGATCCTGGCCCGCCTCGACATACCGTGCGACCTGGTGAACAGGCCTGGTAAAGGGTACTCGCTGACCTTCCGGGACACCGAGGTGCAGGCGCCATAACCGGCTCACAACCGAGTGCAGCGCCTCCCACCGCTACGATGCCCGTGGTGAGCATCGAGACCTCGACCGGCAACACCATCAACCTGGACGCGCTTGTCACCGCCTGGCGTGCGGCCAACTATCTGACGGTTGCCCAGATCTACCTCCAGGCGAATCCGCTCCTCCGCGACCCGCTCGCGGCGGAGCACATCAAACCCCGGTTGCTCGGCCACTGGGGAACTTCGCCCGCCCTGAGCCTCATCTACGTCCAGCTCAACCGGCTGATCCAGCAGCGCGACTGCGACGTGCTGTACATCGCCGGCCCGGGGCACGGAGGTCCGGCCGTGGTCGCGAACGTGTACCTCGAAGGTACCTATTCGGAGATCTACCCGGCGGTCTCACGTGATGAGACCGGTCTCCTCCGGCTGGTGCGCCAGTTCTCGACACCAGGCGGCATCCCAAGTCACGTGAGCGTCCCAACGCCCGGCTCGATCCACGAGGGAGGAGAGCTCGGGTACGCGCTGGTGCACGCTTTCGGCGCAGTTTTTGACAATCCCGACTTGATCGCTGCGTGCGTCGTCGGCGACGGCGAGGCGGAGACCGGCCCCCTGGAGGGATCCTGGAAAGGGGTGAGCTTCCTCGATCCGCGCCGCGACGGTGCCGTCCTCCCGATTCTTCAACTCAACGGCTACAAGATCAGCGGACCCACCGTCCTGGGGCGCGCTCGCGAGGAGGACGTGCGCGGTCTGCTCGGCGCTCATGGCTACGACGTCCATGTCGTGAGTGGCGACGAGCCCCGTGCCGTGCACGAGGAGTTCGCACGGACCCTCGACCGCTGCTACGACCGGATTCGCGAGATCCAGTCGGCTGCGCGACGTGGGGAGGGCGACGGCCGGCCTGCCTGGCCCGCGATCGTTCTGCGGACTCCAAAGGGCTGGACTGGACCGAAGTTCGTTGATGGTCTCCCGGTGGAGGGAACCTTCCGCGCCCACCAGGTGCCGCTCGACAACGTCCGGACCAATCCAGACCACCTCGCGCAACTCGAGGAATGGATGCGCAGCTATCGACCCGAGGAGCTCTTTGACAGTGGCGGGACACCGGTTGACGCGGTGACCGCGCTGATGCCCCACGGCGACAGACGCATGGGCGCAACCGCATACGCCAACGGCGGCAGGATGCTCCGCCCCCTGCATCTGCCCGCGTTCACGGACTACGCGATGGCCGTCGACCCCGGGGTCACCGTCGCCGAGTCGACCCGCCGCCTCGGTGAGTGGATTCGAGACATCTACCGCGACAATCCGGACAACTTTCGCCTTTTCTGTCCTGACGAGACCAACAGCAACCGACTCGGTGCGGTCTTCGAGATCGAGAGCCGTTGCTTCGAGGAGGCCACCATCCTGATCGACGATCACGTGAGCGCCGGTGGACGGGTGATGGAGGTCCTGTCGGAGCACCTCTGCGAGGGCTGGCTCGAGGGCTATCTGCTCACCGGCCGGCACGGGCTGTTCGCGACATACGAGGCCTTCGCGATGGTCTCCGCCTCGATGACCGTTCAGCACGCAAAGTGGCTCGAGGCCGCGCGCGCTCTTCGCTGGCGCGAACCGGTCGCGGCGCTGAATGTGCTGCTGACGTCAACCTGCTGGCGCAATGACCACAACGGGTTCAGCCATCAGGGACCCGGCCTGATCGATACCGTCATGGCGATGAGCGGCGACGTCGTCCGCGTGTATCTGCCGCCGGACGCCAACTGCCTGCTCTCCGTCGCAGACCACTGTCTCACCAGCCGCAACTACGTCAACCTGATCGTCATCGACAAACAGCCGGAACTGCAGTATCTGTCGATGGACGCGGCGATCGAACACTGTACGCGTGGCGCGTCGGTCTGGGACTGGGCATCGAACCCGGGTGACGGGCAGCCGGACGTCGTCCTCGGCTGCGCCGGCGATATCCCGACGCTGGAAGCGCTCGCGGCCGCTGCGCTGCTTCGCGAACGCGTCCCCGACATGCGCTTCCGCCTCGTCAACATCGTGGACCTGCTGGCGATGAGCCCGGCGCCGTTCCATCCACACGCGCTCAGTGCCGAGACGTTCACTGAGCTCTTCACGGATGAGACGGACGTCGTGATGGCCTTTCACGGCTATGCGCGAGCGTTTCACCAGGTGGTGCACGGCCGGCCAAACGCCGGACGGTTCCATGTTCGCGGATACAACGAACATGGCACGACAACCACGCCGTTCGACATGGTGGTGCTCAACGGGATGAGCCGCTACCACCTCGTGTTGGAGGCGCTGCATCGATCGCGGCGCACGCCTGACGGGGCTGACGATCTGATTCGATACTGCGGCGACCAGTTGCAGCGCCATCACGACTACATTCGTGCGCACTTCGAGGACATGCCCGAGATCCGCGACTGGCGCTGGCCCGGGTCGCGTGCCGATGGGACGCGGCCAGCAGCATTGGACTGATCGATGCGGATTCTCGCGGTCAACGCGGGCTCGAGCAGCCTGAAGCTGAGCGTCGTCGACGACAACGACTCGGTCGTGGAGGCCCAGGAGGTCGGCGGTGACGCGGACCCGATCGCGGCACTGAAGGACTTCGCATCGCCTGCCGGTGAGGTCGACGCCGTCGCGCATCGCCTCGTGCACGGCGGTGCGGCTGTCCGGCACGCAACGCTCGTCACCGATCACGTCCGTTCGCAACTCGATGCCGCAGTGGAGCTGGCGCCGCTCCATCTCCCCCCGGCACTTGCGCTCCTCGACGCCGCCCGAACGAGCGGCAACCGGCCGCAGATCGTGTGCATCGACACGGCATTCCATGCCCGGATCCCCCGCTCTGCCACGACGTATGCGGTCCCTGCGCACTGGCGTGCGTGGGGACTGCGCCGCTACGGGTTTCACGGCCTGTCGTTCGCCTGGTCGAGCCGCCGCAGCGCGGAGTTGCTCGGGCGACCGTCGCACGCATTGCAGATCGTCATCGCGCACATCGGTTCAGGGGTGTCGGCCTGCGCGGTTCGCGAAGGACGCAGCGTCGACACCAGCATGGGGTTCACGCCGCTCGAAGGCGCGGTGATGGCGACGCGAAGCGGGACGGTCGACCCGGGCGCGCTGCTCTGGCTCCAGGAACACCATGGCGTCTCGGTCGGCGGGCTGACACGCTCGCTGGAACACGGCAGTGGGCTCGTCGGACTCTGCGGTCTGTCCGATGTGCGCGACGTCGAACGTGAGGCCGCGGTCGGCAACGCGGCGTGTGCGCAGGCACTGGACGTGTACGTTCACGTGCTCAGTCGCGTGATCGGCGGGCTCGCGACGTCGCTCGATCGGCTCGACGCCCTCGTGTTCACCGGAGGAGTTGGCGAGCACTCAGCCTTGATCCGTGGCCGCGTATGCGCGCGACTCGGCGTGCTTGGACTTCCGCAAACACTGCTCGCCGCCGACGGCGACGCGGTGATCGGACTTCCGGATCACTCACCCGCCGTCGTCGTGGTCACGGCCCACGAGGATGTCGAGATGGCGCGCGAAGCGCGCCGGGTGCTGGCCGGCTAAACGGCGACGCGGGTGTCCACGGAAGCTGCGACGACGGGCGGGGTCGATTCCACCGCAACCCGAGGCGTGTGGCTGATGAGCGTGCACGCGATGCCGGAGAGCAGCGCTGTACCGGCCGCGTACCACCACAGGTGATGGAAGGCTGTCAGCGCGTCCGCGAGGCTGTGCGGCGTTCCCAGGATCACCACGAGGAGCGCCACACCGAAGGCACCGCCGATCTGACGGGCTGTCTGGTTGACGGCGCTCCCGACCGCGAAGCGATTCGGATGCAGGCTCGACACCGCTGCAGCGCTGAGCACTGGGAACGTGAGCCCGATGCCCAGCCCGACGATCAAGGTGCCCGGCAACCATACGGTGAGGTAGTCGTGCTGGAGGCCGACACGGAGTGCGAACCACACGAGACCGGCGAAGAACACGGTGAAACCGACGAGCAGAACCTTGCGGAAGCCCACGCGGGACGCGATACGCCCCGCAGGCCCGGACACAACCGCGACGACCAGTGGACCCGGCGTGACGGCGAGCCCCGCTTCGAGAATCGGGTAATGCCACACGCTCGTGAGGAACAGGATGTTCCCGAGCAGCATCGCGAAGAACCCCATCGCATAGAGGAAGGTCGCGGCGTTGGCGACGCTGAAGGATCGAGCCCTGAAAAGGGTGAGGTCGAGGACCGGTTCGGGATGCCGTGCCGACCGGAACAGAAAGCCCGTGCCGACGACGACCGCCCCGACGAAGCATGCGATGACCGGCGCCGAAGCCCAGCCCCACGTCGGGCCTTCGGTGATGCCGAGCACCAGGGCGGAGAGAGTCGCCGCGATGAGCACGGCACCGAGATAGTCGGGCGCGGCTCCCGGAGTGCCCGTTCGTGCATTGACCAGAACCCGACGACCCGCAAACCACGCGGCGATCCCGATCGGAACATTGACAAAGAAGGCCGACCGCCACCCACCGACGGTGATCAGTGCCGCTCCAAGGGATGGCCCAGTGGCCACGGCAAGCGCGCCGACTCCGCCCCAGAGCGCGACGACCTGCGAGCGGCGTTCCGTGGGGAACGCGCCGAGAAGGAGGCTCAACGAGGCTGGCAGCAGCGCAGCGGCGCCGAAGCCCTGGATCACGCGCCCGGCGACGAGGAATACCACCGACGGCGCCAGCCCGCAGAGCGCCGAGCCGATCGTGAAAACAGTGAGGCCCGCGAAGAACACCCGCCGGCTGCCGAGCCGGTCCGCGGTGCGACCCGCGATGACGAGCAGCGAGCCGAAGACGATGCCGTAGCTCGTGATCACCCACGCGAGCGTCGCGCGCGGATCGCTGGGAAACGATCGCTCCAGCGCCGGGAACGCGACGTTGACGATCGAGAGGTCGAGCGATGCCATGAACGCCCCGAGCGCCGTGACGATGAACACGATGCGCCGGCGGTTCACCGGTGTTGCGACAGAAGTCGTCGGGGCGGGGGCACTCGGCTGGGTCACGTGGAGGATGTTACGGACTTGCGTTCTATTATGCAACTCACTATCCTGAGGGCATGGATCGCAAGAGCTTCACTGGAATGGACTGCTCGGTCGCCCAGTGCCTCGAGGTCGTCGGCGAGTGGTGGAGCATGCTCATCATTCGAGACACGTTTCTCGGCGTCACCCGGTTCGACGACTTTCAGCGCCGCCTCGGCATCTCCCGCAACATCCTGAACGACCGTCTCAACACGCTCGTCGAGGCCGGGGTCCTCACCCGCATGCCGTATTCCGAGCATCCGCCCCGGCACGACTACCGCCTGACCGACAAGGGCCGTGATCTCTGGCCCGTCCTCACCGCGATGCGCCAGTGGGGCGACCGGTACGCGGCGCCGGACGGTGCGCCACTCCGCGTGACCCACACATCGTGCGGCGCGGTGACCGAAGCGGTACTCGTCTGCTCCTCGTGCGGAGAGGCAGTCGGGCCACGCGACGTCGAGGCGGTGCGGAGCGATGGGCACGAGCTCGTCGGCCTCATGCCCCGCCGCGCATAACCTGCCCACGCACAACTCCGCGCGACACTTCGGACGGGGTGCGTAAGCTCCGACGTCATGGCCGACTGGGTAACCATCTCAGCGCTCGCGACCGCCGGAGGAACACTGATCCTCGCCGTCGCGACCTTCTCGTCGGTGCGCTCGGCGAACCGTGCGGCACGCGCCGCGGAGCGATCGCTGCTGGCCGGACTGCGCCCGGTGCTGATGCCGTCGCGCCTGGAGGATCCGCCGCAGAAAGTCTCGTTCGCCGACCAGCACTGGGTGAAGATCGACGGTGGCCACGCTGCCTTCGAAGTCAGTCCCGAAGCGATCTACCTCGTGATCGGCCTGCGCAACGCCGGGGCAGGCATCGCCGTGTTGCACGGCTGGTATTTCTACCCTGAGCGGCAGGGTGCCTCCGATCATCCGAAGATCGGGGATTTTCGCCGCCTGACGCGCGACATCTACGTCCCCGCGGGCGACACGGGGTTCTGGCAGGGCGCATTTCGCGACCCGAACGAGCCCGTCTTCGCGCTTGCCCGCGACGCCGCAGCAGCGGGGCAACCCGTGACCGTTGATCTGCTGTACGGCGACCACGAGGGCGGACAGCGAATGATCAGCCGCTTCGCGCTCTCGCCGATGCCGAACGGGTCCTGGCTGTCGGTCGTCGGGCGCCACTGGAATCTGGACCGCCCCAACCCTCGCTGACGTCGTACGAGCGCTACTCCCGGCTCTCCGTCTCTGCGTCGACGTTCTGGCCACGCGTCAGGAAGAGCGCCACCGCGAGCACGAGGATCACGCCGGCGTTGGTTCCAAGCTCGAACAATGACTGCGTGATCGACGGCGCTCCAGAGGTGCTTCCCCCGGCGGAGAACGTCAGGCGCGTCGAGACAGCGAGGATGTCCCGAACGGCGGCGATGATGCCGATGACCAGGAACGGACGAAACGGAAACCCCCATCCCTCCAGGTGCGTCAGAACGGTACGCATGATGTCGACGAGAATGATCACCACGAGCACGCCGTCGACAGCGCTGATCAATGCCGTCGTGTAGTCGGACGACGATGTGAAGAATCCGATGAAACTCCGAACCAGCACCACAGCCGCGAGCACGAGCAACACGATCGCCACGCCATACTGCACAAGGTCGATCAGCACCCGAAGCGGCGTGCCCCGCCGTATCTCCGGCCACGACAGAACGCCGCCACCCGACCCTCTCGCGTCCGGTGGCTGCTTCTCGCGGACCGAATCCGGCACGTCAGACATGGAGTGCCGCTCAGTCTAGAGCGGCCCCGCCGATTGCGCCGTTACCCGCGCGAGCGCGCGGCCCAGGCGTGAAATCGCCACGATCGCTGCTCTAAGGGAGCCGGACGGCACCGGTGAGGTAGGCGTCGCAGCTGCGTGCTGCCGCTCGCCCGTCCGCGATCGCCCAGACGATCAGCGAGGCCCCGCGCACCGCATCCCCGGCAGCGAACACGCCCGGTGTCGCGCAGGCGAAGGCATCGTCGACCCCGACGTTGCCGGCGTCGTCAAACGTCACCGACAGCTCATCGAGCAGGCTGGAACGAGTTGCGCCGTCGTAGCCGATGGCGATGAGCACGAGGTCCGCTTCAAGGTGCGTCTCCTCTCCGGGAAGGGCGACGAACGTGCGGCGCCCGTTCTCACGGCGCGCCTCGACGTGTGCAGCACGGACCCGCTGGACGGCGCCGTCCTCGCCCTCGAAATTCGTGACCATGAGGCCGAACTCGCGCGAGCCACCCTCATCGTGGGCGGGATACGTTCTGAGGATCAACGGCCATTGCGGCCACGGGTTGTCCCCGGACCGTGTGTCCGGTGGTTGCGCGTAGATGTACAGCTGCTGCACGTCGCTGCACTGCTCGCGGATGACATTGCCGAGACAGTCGGCGCCCGTATCGCCGCCGCCGATGATGACGACCCTCCGTCCCTGAGCGCTGATCTCGGGAACCGCGTGGATGCGGTCACCGGCGACCCTGCGGTTCTGCTGCACCAGGTAGTCCATCGCGAAGTGCACTCCCGCCAGCCCGCGGCCCGGCACATCGAGATCACGTGGCCGGTCGGCGCCGACAGCGAGCACGACGGCCTCGAAGCGCTCGCGCAACTGCGCGGCCGTGATGTCAACGCCGACGTCGTAGCCGGTCTCGAAGGTGATCCCCTCGGCTTCGAGCAGATCGATCCGCCGGTCGAGCACCCACTTCTCCATCTTGAAATCAGGGATGCCGTAGCGAAGGAGGCCACCGATTCGGTCCGAGCGCTCGTACACGGTCACACGATGTCCGGCGCGATTGAGTTGCTGGGCCGCGGCGAGCCCCGCCGGTCCGGAACCGACCACTGCGACACGACGCCCGGTGCGATGCGCCGGCGGCTCGGCACGGATCCATCCCTCGTCGAACGCCCGGTCGATGATCGACTGCTCGATCTGCTTGATCGCGACCGGGTCATCGTTGATGGCAAGCACGCAAGCCGGCTCGCAGGGCGCCGGACAGAGACGTCCGGTGAACTCCGGGAAGTTGTTGGTGGCATGAAGGCGTTCGACGGCGGCCTTCCAGTCGTCGCGGTAGACGAGGTCGTTCCACTCCGGGATGAGGTTGCCGAGCGGGCAGCCGCTGTGGCAGAAGGCGACGCCGCAGTCCATGCATCGCGCTCCCTGCTCACGCAACACCTGTACCGGCAGCGGGAGATACACCTCGCGGTAGTCGGCGATCCGTTCTGCCACAGGGCGCTTGTGCGCGGTATGACGGGCGTGCTCGAGGAATCCGGTGCGTGTCCCCATCAGCTCACCAGTTCGAGCTGTGCGCGCAGCGCGCGCCGGTATTCTTCCGGCATCACCTTCACGAAGCGCTCGCGCTCCTGCGGCCATGCACGAAGCAGGCGCGTCGCGACGGCGCTGCCGGTGAGCGCCACATGGCGCTCGAGGAGGCCGTGGACGAGTTCGCTGTCATCGACGCCCAGCGTCTCGAGCGCAACGGACGCCCGGTTGCATCGCTCGGCAAAGGTGTGCTCCTCGTCAAGCACGAAGGCGAGGCCGCCACTCATCCCTGCCGAGAAGTTCCGTCCCGTCGGGCCGAGCACGACCACGACTCCTCCGGTCATGTACTCGCAGCCATGGTCGCCGACGCCCTCGACCACCGCGATCGCACCGGAGTTGCGCACGCAGAAGCGCTCACCGGCGACGCCGCGAATGAAGGCCTCGCCGGAGGTCGCGCCGTACAGGGCGACGTTGCCGATGATGATGTTGTCCTCGGCGCGGCGAACCGAGCGCTCGGGCGGCACGATGACCAGCCGGCCTCCGGACAGTCCCTTGCCGACGTAGTCGTTGGCCTCGCCACGGAGCGTCAGCGTCACTCCGTTCGCCAGCCACGCGCCGAACGATTGACCGGCCGCGCCGTCCAACTCCACTGCAATCGTGTCGTCGGGAAGCCCCGCAGCACCGTGGCGACGCGCGATCTCACCGCTGAGCATCGCGCCGACGCAGCGATGCACGTTGCGCACCGCGAGCCGCATGCGCACCGGTGTGGCGCTGTCGAGTGCATCGCCGCAGAGGGCGATGAGCTCGTTGTCGAGCATGTCCCCGAGGTCGGCGGTCTGATGGGTGCTGTGGCGGCGGTCCTCCGGCGCATCGACCTCGGGCACCATCAGCAGCGGCTGGAGGTCGAGGCCCCGAGCTTTCCAATGGTCGACAGCTGGATCGGTGCCGATGAGATCGACGCGGCCGATCATGTCCTCGAACCGGCGGAACCCGAGCCGCGACATCCAGCGGCGCACGTCTTCGGCGAGGAACAGCATGAACGCGACGACGTGCTCGGGCCGGCCGGCGAACCTGGAACGCAGGACGGGATCCTGTGTGGCAATCCCGACCGGGCAGGTGTTGAGGTGGCAGACGCGCATCATCACGCAGCCTGCGGCGATGAGCGGCGCGGTGGCGAATGCGAACTCGTCGGCGCCGAGGAGCGCGCCGACGACGACGTCACGACCGGTCTTCATCTGCCCGTCCGCCAGGAGCGTGACGCGGCTGCGCAAACGCTGGGCGGTGAGCACCTGCTGGGCTTCGGCGAGTCCGAGCTCCCACGGCACGCCGGCGTGCTTGATCGCCGTCAGCGGCGACGCGCCGGTGCCACCCTCGTAGCCGGCGATCACGATGTGGTCCGCGCGCGCCTTGGCCACTCCCGCGGCCACGGTCCCGACGCCGGCCTCGGCCACGAGCTTGACGCTGATCCGCGCCGTGGGGTTCACACAACGCAGATCCCAGATGAGCTGGGCGAGATCCTCGATCGAATAGATGTCGTGATGCGGCGGTGGCGAGATGAGTCCGACACCCGGAGTCGAGTGCCGCAGACGTGCGATCGCCTCGTCAACCTTGGCGCCCGGGAGCTGACCTCCCTCGCCCGGTTTGGCGCCCTGGGCGATCTTGATCTGCAGCTCGTCGGCATTGACGAGGTAATGCGCGGTGACGCCGAAACGAGCCGACGCAACCTGCTTGATCGCACTCCTCCGCCAGTCACCATTTGCGTCCGGCTCGAATCGCGAGGAATCCTCGCCACCCTCACCGGTGTTGGACCGTGCGCCGATGCGGTTCATCGCGATCGCGAGGAGCTCGTGCACCTCCTTGCTCAGCGACCCGTGGGACATGCCACCCGTCGAGAAGCGGCGGACGATGTCCAGTGCCGGCTCGATCTCGTCCAACGGGACGGGCGACGGCGCCTCCTGGAGCACGAACAGCCCGCGGAGATTCTTCAACGCACGCGACTCGTCGTCAGCGAGAGCGACGTAGTGGCGAAACGCCTGCTCGTCATTGGCCTTGACGGCGTGCTGAAGCGCGCCGATGACCTCCGGATTCCACTGATGCAGCTCACCCTCGCGCCGCCACCGGTACTCGCCGCGGTCCTCCAGCGTCGGCGGCGTGATCCGCACGTCCGGAAACGCTCGCTGATGGCGTGCGATCGCCTCGGCTGCGATGACGTCCATCCCGATGCCTCCGATGCGCGACGCGGTGTTCGGGAAGTATCGGTCAATGACGGCACGATCGATGCCGAGGCATTCGAAGATCTGCGCGCTGCAATAGGATTGGATCGTCGAGATCCCCATGCGCGCGATGGTCTTGCGCAGCCCCTTGACCAGCGCCTGCACGTAGAGCTCCTCGGCGCGCACCGCGTCGACGGTCGGCGGCATCAGCTCACGGCGTGCGATGTCGGCGATGGTCTCGAATGCGAGATACGGGTTCACGGCCTCGGCGCCGTACCCGATCAGGAGCGCGAGATGCATCACCTCGCGCGCCTCGCCGGTTTCAATGACCAGGCCGACGCCGGTGCGTGTCTGCTCGCGAACCAGATGGTGATGCACCGCAGCGGTTGCGAGCAGCGACGGGATCGGCACGTGCGAGGCATCGATATGCCGATCACTGAGGATCAGCACGGTGGCGCCTGCTTCGATCTGCTGCGACGCAAGGCGACAGATCCGCTCGATGCCGGCGACGAGGCCTGCGGCGCCGGCGTCTCGGTGGAAGACCATGGAGATCGTCTCCGCCGGGAACTGCCGCTGGGTGACGTGACGCAGCTTCTCGAGGTCGTGGTTGGTGAGCACGGGGTGCGGCATCTCGAGCCGCTTCGCCTGTGACGGCCCTTGCTCGAGCAGGTTGCCTCCGGCGCCGAGCGTCGTCACCAGCGACATCACCGCCTGCTCGCGGATCGGATCGATCGGCGGGTTGGTGACCTGGGCGAAGAGCTGCTTGAAGTAGTTGAAGAGGGGGAGCGGCCGCTCGCTCAGCACAGCGAGTGGGGTGTCGTTGCCCATGGATCCGACCGCTTCCTCTCCGGTCTCGCCCATCGGCTCGAGCAGGATCTCGACGTCCTCGATGCTGTACCCGAAGGCCTGCTGACGCACCAGCAGCGTGCCCGGGTCCGGCGCCGGCATGTGATCGGGAGCATCGAGCTCGTCGAGGCGCACGGTGCCTTCGCGAATCCACTCGCTGTACGGCTGCGCCGAGCTGAGCCCCTTCTTGACGGCGGCGTCGTCGAGAATCCGCCCCGCCGCCGTGTCGACCAGGAGGAGGCGTCCCGGCTCGAGCCGCCACTTGCGCGCAATCCGCTCCTCGGGCAGATCGAGCACCCCTGCCTCTGATGCCATCACGACGAGGCCGTCATCGGTGACGAGATACCGGGCGGGTCGGAGGCCGTTGCGATCGAGGGTCGCACCGATCACGCGGCCATCGGTGAAGGCGATCGCAGCCGGCCCGTCCCAGGGTTCGAGCAGCGAGCCGTGAAACTCGTAGAAGGCGCGCCGCTCGTCGTCCATCAGCGGGTTCTGATGCCACGCCTCCGGGATCATCATCATCACCGCGTGCTCGATCGGGCGGCCGGTCATCGCGAGCAGCTCGAGCGCGTTGTCAAACTGCGAGGAGTCCGAGCCGGACTCGTCGAGAACGGGCATCAGCTTCGCGATGTCATCGCCGAAATGCGGGCTCCGGAACCGCGACTGACGGGCGCGCATCCAGTTGACGTTGCCGCGCAGTGTGTTGATCTCGCCGTTGTGCGCCGACAGACGGAATGGTTGCGCGAGGTCCCAGCGCGGGAGAACGTTCGTGGAAAACCGCGCGTGGACGAGTGCCAGCGCCGAGGTCACCCGCTCGTCGACCAGGTCCGGATAGAAGCCCGCGAGTTGCGCCGCGGTGAGCATCCCCTTGTAGACGATCGTGCGGCTCGAGAAGCTCGCCCAGTGAAATCGATCGCGTCCGATTCCCGCGATCAGGGCGTCGCGCTCGATGACCCGCCGCAGTACCAGGAGCCGACCTTCGAGGGCCGCGCCGTCGAGGCCGATTGCGGCGACGAAGACCTGGCGGAGTGACGGCAGCGCCCGGCGCGCCGATCTTCCGACTGCATCGGCAACGACGGGCACATCACGCCAGCCGAGGAGGCGCAGCCCCTCGGCCCGGCACGCCTGCAGCGTGATCGCCTCGCACCGAGCCCGCTCGTCCGGATCCCGGGGAAGCATCCCCATGCCGACGCCATAGGCGCCGGGAGCCGGCAGCGACAGCCCGGTCGTCTCACGCAGGAACGCGTCCGGAAGCTGGAGCAGAATCCCGGCTCCATCGCCGCTGTCGGGCTCAGCCCCAGACGCGCCGCGATGGCCGAGGTTGACGAGCGCCTGGATCCCCTGCTCGACCACGGCGTGCACAGGGCCGCCGGCGATCCGGGCGACGAACGCCACGCCACAGGCGTCATGTTCGACGGCAGGCTCGGATAAACCTCGATACGGGGGCTGTCCGCCTAACTCTGCGCCGATACGTGCGTAGCCTGACATGCTCGGGCGACCAGATCAAGGTTCGTGTGTATGACACGTTCGGTGTGCTAGGGTCTGGACACATGGCGACAACTGCGCGTCGATACTTTGGCCCGCCAGCCGTAAGGCTGCCGGGGGTCTTCTAACCCAACGCGCAGTCGTTTACCAGGGCTGGTTCATCAGAGATGGGTCAGCCCCGGATCCCGTGTGGTGGCCCATCACCACACGGAGGTGCCACACAGTGACCATCGAGCCGCTGCTGATCAGCGCGACCCGACGACACGACACACATGAGGTGAGCATCGGCGCCGTCGCGATCGGCGGTGACACGGTGCCGATCATCGCGGGCCCATGCGCCGTCGAGGACGGCTACGTGGAGCACGCTCTCGCCGCGCGACGGGCTGGTGCATCCGTCCTGCGCGGCTGCGTCCTGAAGCCTCGCACCAGGCCGGGATCGTTCCAGGGGCTCGGCGTTGCCGGTCTGCCGCTGCTCGACGAGGCGCGACGGGTCACGGGGTTACCCGTGATCGCCGAACCGCTCGACGCCGGCGACATCGACCTGCTGCGAGGCCATGTCGACGCGCTGATGATCGGAGCGCGCTCGATGCACAACACGCCGCTGTTGCGCGCAGCAGGTCAGAGCGGCATGCCGGTCATCCTCAAACGAGGGATGTCGGCGACCTACGACGAGTGGCTCGCCGCCGCGGAGTACATCACCGCGGAGGGCAACCGCCAGGTCGTGCTCTGTGAGCGCGGCATCCGCACCTTCGAGCCTGCGACGCGGAACACGCTCGACGTGAGCGCGATCGCCGTCCTTCGCGACTTGACCGACCTTCCGATTGCGGTTGACCCGAGCCATGCCGCCGGCAACGCGCGATGGGTCCCCTCGCTTGCAGTCGCCGCCCTGGCTGCCGGCGCGGACGCACTCATCATCGAGTGCCATCCGGATCCAGCGGCGTCACGCTGCGACGCCGCGCAGGCGATCACCCCACAGGTACTCAGCCGGATCGTGCAGACCGCTCGGGCACTGTGCGCGATGACTCGCCCCGCCGTGGCGGATTCCGTCGAGGGGTGTCGGGACATGATCGACGCCGTCGACGACGCCGTCTTCCGGCTCATCGAGTACCGCGCGGCGATGGTCGAGGCGGTGCAGCAGCGCAAGCTCGCGGCGTTGCTGCCGGAGCGTGACGCCGTGCGGGAGCACGAGATCGTGGAACGGCTGTCGCGGCGCGCGCCGCGGCTCGGCGAGCAACGTGTCGATCGGCTCGTCCACGCGATCATCGACGAGTGCCTCGACGCGGTTCCTGCCACGCAGGCGGTCGCATGAGCCGGCGGTGGCCGGAGAGCGGCGCGCGCTCCTGCGAACGCTCCACCGGCCCGACGCGTGACTTGAGATGCTGATCGGGACCGACGGTCATACTCGAAGCTGACCGAGCGGCCCGGACTGGTCGCAGGAGTGAGGCGAGAATCAGTGGCACCGGTGACCGAAGCGCCTCATGCGGCGCCCGACGTGCTGCCTGATCGATCAGATGCCGCGACGCGGACCTGGCCGGTCCAGGAGCGAACCCTCGTCGAGCTGTTTCGCCGCCAGGCCGCGTCGCGAGGTGACCAGCCGGCGATGTTCCATCGCGCCGGTGACCAGTGGGCGGTGATCCGCTGGGACGAGTACGCGCAGCAGGCGCGGCAGCTCGCCGCGTTCTTTCTCAGTGTGGGGTTGCAGGCGGGCGAGCACGTCGCGATCTGGTCGTTCAACCGGCCGGAATTCATCGTCAGCAGCACTGCCACGATGCTGGCCGGAGCATGCACGGCGCCGCTGTATCAGACGTTGAGCGCGCAGGAGGCTGCGTACGTGCTCGAGCACTCGGACGCGCCGATCGTGGTTGTCGAGAACGCAGACCTCCTCGCCAAGGTGCTCCGCGTGCGAGACGGATTGCCGGCCCTGCGCTGCGTGGTGCTCATTGACGGCGCCGCGCCGCCGGGCGACGAAGCCGTCGTCGTGCCGTGGGCGGATGCGCTGCAACGCGGTCTCGAGACGCCGGCGGCCGTCGCGGAGGCGTTGGACGCGCGGAGCGATGCCGTGCAACCGACCGACGTCGCGACCCTTGTCTACACGAGTGGCACCACCGGCCCACCCAAGGCGGTCATGGCGACCCATGAGAACCTGGTCGCGGCGATCAACGCCCTCGGCCCCATCGTCGATCTCTCGACCGACGACCGCGTCCTCAGCTATCTACCGCTCGCCCACATCCTCGAACGCCTCAACAGTGAGGTGCGCCTCTATTGCGCCGGCAATCCGCTCTGGTTCGCGGCGTCGATCGCGGAGATGCCCGCTGCGGTGCGTGACCTCCGACCGACCTGCTTCGTGGGCGTGCCGCGGGTCTGGGAGAAGATGGCAGCGACGATCGATGCCGCGATCGATGCCATGCCGTCGTCGCGCCGCCGGCTCGCGCGGTGGGCGATCGCGGTCGGCGAACAGGCTGTCGATCGCCGCCAGCGCGGCGAGCGCTCGTCGCGCACGCAGCGCCTGCGCCATCGTTCCGCGGATCGCCTCGTGCTGCACCGTATCCGCGAGGAGACGGGTCTTGACCAGGCGCACACGCTGATCACCGGCGCGGCGCCGATCTCTCCGCGTGTGCTGCGCTTCTTTCACGCCCTCGGCCTCGAGGTTCTCGAGGGCTATGGGATGAGCGAGAACATGACGGTCACCAGCGTCAATCGCCGTGGCCGGGCTCGCCTCGGCACGGTCGGGCAGGTCATCCCCGGGGTGGAGCTTCGCATCGCCGATGACGGCGAGATCTGCATGCGCGGCGACGTGCTGTTCGCCGGGTACTACAAAGACCCGGCCGCGACTGCGGAGGCCGTGGTCGACGGCTGGCTGCACACCGGTGACATCGGCGAGCTCGACGGCGACGGGTACCTGCGGATCACCGACCGCAAGAAGGATCTGATCATCACGGCAGGCGGGAAGAACCTCTCCCCGGCGAACATCGAGGACGCGCTGCGGAGCGACTTGATCGCGAATCCCGTCGTGATCGGCGATCGGCGACCATACGTCGTCGCGCTGCTCACGCTCGACGCCTCGGGGCTCGAACTGTTCGCCAGCCGGCACGGACTGCTCGCGAACGCTGACGAGTTGTTGCGCCATCCCATCCTGCTCGACGAGGTGCGGCGGCGGGTGGATGCCGTCAACAGGAATCTGGCCAACGTCGAGAAGGTCCGGCGCTGGCTCCTGCTGCCGCGAGAGTTCACGGTCGGCGTCGAGCTCACCCCGACGTTCAAGGTCCGCCGGAAGGTCGTTGCCGAGCGCTTCGCGTCCGAGATCGAGAGCCTGTACACGGCACGGCCCGAGGCACCCGCCCAACATTGACGGCGCCCGAGGCGCACGCGCTGACCAATCCCGAGGGCGGCGTCCCGGGACGTTCCTCCATCATGGACGCATGACTGACCATCCCGAAGATCTCCCGTGGAATGACGTTGCCGCCGACTCGGACGCCCCCTTCGGGAGTGGCGAGCCCGACCCGGCCGAGGTGACCGGCGACGAGGACGATCCGGCCCTGGTCGACGCGTCGCTGGCCGACCGGCTCCACGATGTCGACGAATACCGGCGCGACACCCTCGATGAACGCCTCAGCGAGGAGGAGCCCGATCGCGCCGCGAACTTCGAGGAGCCGGAAGCGGGCGCGCTGCAGGCACCGGAGTCGGGCGACGACGATATCGCGCTCCTCCGCGGAGAACCCGACATCTTGGACTCGGAGGAGGGCGACGACGGCGCTGAAGAGGCCGCCGTCCACGTCATCCCGTAGGGGTCAGATCTCGCCGGCGGTCACCGTCTCCTGCTCCGGAACCACCAGCAGTGCTGCATGACCGGCGTGGAGGAGCCTGGTCGACACGCTGCCGAGCAGGAGGCGTCGCACCGCACCGAGACCGCGTGTCCCGACGACCATGAGACTGGTACCGGGTCGCTCGGCGTCACAGGCAATCAGTGCCTCCGCCGGATCTCCGACCGCGATCGCCGTGTCGACGCCACGTCCAGCAACCGGCGCCAGCGCGCGGGCGAACTGGCGCAGGTGACCGTGCTCGATCATGGGGTCGTCGTTGGGGCTCAGATAGCGATCTTCCGCGGCCGACACAAGGGGTTCGGCTTCCACGAGTTCAATCGCAGCGTCCCTGTAGAGGTGCGTGATCGTCGCCGCGAACAGCGCGGCGTCGCGCGAGCCTTCGGAGTCATCGAAGCCGACGATCACCTGCTCGGGCGGCCAGCAGCCCGGTCCGCCGCGAACGATGAGCACCGGACGATGGACGCAGTGCATGACCCGCTCGGAGACGCTGCCGACGAGGAGGCGCTTGAGGCCGTCGAGCTCGCGACTCCCGACCACCACGAGATCGGCGTCCACCGTCAGAGCCACGTCCATGACCGCGTTGAAAGCCGGTTCCCGCGCAACGTGGAGGCTTCCCACCGTGGCACCGAGTGCCACCACCCGATCCCGCTCGACCTCGAGCAGCGTTTGGGCGTCCGCCTCGAACGTGTCCCAGGCGCTGTCGGGACCGATGTATGGCGCAAACGCCAGAACACTGGCGGGCGCGAACTCGTACGCGGTGACGAGGTGGAGCGCGGCACCGGAGCGTCTCGCCAGGTCAGCGGCGGCGCCGAGCGCCCAGTGCGCGGCAGTGGAGCCATCGGTTGCAAGCAGGATGTTGCGCAGGTTGACCGTCCGCACGAGCGGCTCGTCACGGCTGAGCACTTGCATGGCACGCATCCCCCGGTGATCGTTGGTTCGCTTCTCCGTCCAGGAAACCATCCGGGGGCGGATTCGGACCACAGTCGTTGGTCACAAGGATCGGATGGCGATGGACATAAGCTTGCCCCGTGTCCGTCGTGACCCCCGACCAGAACAAGAAGCCGGCCGGCGCGAATCCGCGCGGTGCGAAGGTGCCTGGCTACAACCCGATGGGCTGGCGGCGGTTCTGGCTCGTCATCGGGCTGCTGCTCGTTCTCAACTTCGTGATCACCACGATCATCGAGGCGGTCTCGGCACCCCCGTCGGTCACGATCCCGTACGACGTCTTCCTCACCCAGGTCGATACCGGCAATGTGCTGAACATCACCGCGACCGGTGATTCGATCACCGGAACGACCAGGAAGGCCGTCACCGCCGGGTCAGGACAGCCAAAAGCGACCACCTTCTCCACGGAGCGTCCGACGTTCGCGAGCGACAACCTCGAGGCGGCGCTCCTCAAGTACAAGGTGAGCATCCTCGCTGAGCCACCCAATCCACCGACGCCGCTCTGGCAGACGCTCCTGCTGGGCTTCGGGCCGGCCCTCCTGCTCGTCTTCGGGTTCATCTACCTGATGCGCCGGACCGCAGCGCTATCAGGCGGCGGTACGGGAAGCATCCTCGGCCGCTTCGCCCAGAGCGGCGCGCGCCTGTACAACGCCGAGACTCCGGACACGACCTTTGCCGATGTCGCGGGCATCGACGAGGTCAAGGCGGAGCTGGTCGAGATCGTCGACTTCCTCAAGAAACCCGAGAAGTACCAGCGGCTCGGCGGCACAGTCCCCAAGGGCGTGCTGCTCATCGGCGCACCGGGGACCGGTAAGACACTGCTCGCTCGCGCCGTCGCGGGCGAGGCAGCGGTCCCGTTCTTCTCCATCTCCGCCTCAGAGTTCATCGAGGCAATCGTCGGAGTCGGCGCGGCCCGGGTGCGTGACCTGTTCCAGAAAGCGCGCGCAGCAGCGCCTGCGATCGTCTTCATCGACGAGCTGGACGCCATCGGTCGTTCCAGATCGACCGGCGCGCGCCTCGGCGGCAATGAGGAGCAGGAGCAGACCCTGAACCAGGTCCTCACGGAGATGGACGGTTTCGACGCGCAAGGCGGTGTGATCGTCCTGGCCGCAACCAATCGCGCCGACGTGCTCGATGCCGCGCTGCTCCGTCCTGGTCGTTTCGACCGCCGGGTCACGGTGCCGTTTCCCGACCGACGGGGCCGTCTCGAGATCCTCGGCATCCATACCAGGCACATCCCGCTCGGGCCGGATGTCGACCTCGGCGCCATCGCGTCGCTCACCGCCGGCATGGTCGGCGCCGACCTGCGCAACCTCGCCAACGAGGCGGCCCTCGCCGGGGCTCGCCGTGACGCGTCGACGGTGGCTCAGATCGACTTCACCGATGCCCTCGAGAAAGTGGAGCTGGGATCCGAGCGCAAACTCTCGCTCAGCGCGGTGGACCGCGAGCGGATCGCGTATCACGAGGCCGGTCACGCGCTCCTGGGACTGCTCCAGCCCGGGGCCGACCCGGTACGGAGGGTATCGATCATCCCTCGGGGCCAGTCGCTGGGAGCCACGGTGCAGAGCCCTGTCGACGACCGTTTCAACTACGGCGAGGACTACCTCCGCGGTCGCATCACCGGGGCGCTCGGCGGCAGGGCTGCCGAACAGCTGGTGTACGGGGTGATCACGACGGGCGCCGAGAGCGACCTCCGGCAGGTGACGTCCATCGCGCGTCAGATGGTGGTGCGCTACGGCATGAGTCCCAAGGTGGGCGTGCTCAGCCTCGCTGACGACGGCGATACGCCAGGCCAATCGCTGAGCCTGACCCGCGCGTACAGCGAGGAGACGGCAGCCATGGTTGACGAGGAGATCCGGCGCATCTGCGAGGAGTGTCTCGGTCAGGCGGTCTCGCTGCTGACCAGCAACCGCGACAAGCTCGATGCGCTCGTCCACGCGCTGCTCGAGCACGACACGCTCGGCGAGGCGGAGATCCTCACCGTCACCGGGATCGAGGCACCGGCGCAGACCTCGCAGCGCTGAGCTGACGGCCCGGGACGACCGGGACGATCTGTCAGGTCCCCTGAATCCTGCGGCCCGTGACCTCTTCGATCGTGACCCGCACCCAGTGCTCGGTGGAGCGGGTTGCCCAGGAGCGAAGCGGCCCGCGCCGGAGTGCGTCCAGCTGACTCTCATCGGTGATCTCGTGAGCCGTCCCCTTGACGAGGACACTCCAGCCCGCGTGATACAGCGCACGGCTGTCGTCCACCTCGAAGACAACGGGAGCCCCGCCACCGATCGCGCTGAGCTTGGTTCCCGGCGCAGTGCAGAAGATGACGGAATCATCGTCGGCGAGGTAGTTCACCGGGATGATCAGCGGCCGCCCATCGACCACGAAGCCGATCCTGCCAACGAAGGCATGCAGTTGCAGCAGCTCGACAGCTTCGGCTCTGGTGAGCTCGTGCACCCTCGTCTGAAGTTGGGTCGCCATGCTTTCTCCTCTGATGACCGGTGGTTGATTGCAACGTTGGGTGCATGCGACGCTGGAATCCAGAGCTATAGGTCCCAGACTTCGGGTCCTTTGGACCCTTGGCAGGATCGTCTCCATGCCGGAGGCTAGTCGCAATGGACACACCGTGGTGATCGGCTCGTGATCGCAACGCTGCCGGCTGACTACCCGTCGGTCTGGGCTCTCGATGCCGTGCTCGCGGACGGAGGCACGGTGCACGTGCGACCGATCCGCCCCGACGACGCGGCCGCGCACCGAGCGTTCTTCGCGAAACAGTCGCCGCAGAGCGTGCATTTCCGCTTCTTCGGCTACAGGTCGGAGCTGAGCGATCGCGAGGTGACCAGGTTCACGACCGTCGACTACCACGACCGCATGGCGTTTGTTGCCTTCCTCCGCGACGAGATGATTGCCATCGGTCGCTACGACCGGCTCGCCGGCGGCGACGAGGCCGAGGTCGCGTTCGCTGTGGCCGACGGGCATCAGGGGCGGGGGCTGGCGACGCTGCTCCTGGAGTACCTGGCGACCTATGCGGCGGGCAACGGGATCACGCGCTTCGCTGCCGATACCCTGATCGACAACCGGGGCATGCTCGAGGTTTTTCAGGCCGTGGGGTTCCGGCGTGAGAGCCGATCGATCGATTATGGAGTTGTCCATCTCGCCTTCGACATCGAGCCGACCGGAGACTCGTTCGCGGCGAGCGAGCGGCGCGCCTGGACTGCCGGTGTGCACAGCATCTCCAGACTCCTGCAGCCGGCGTCGGTCGCAGTCATCGGCGCGGGACGCAATCCATCGGGTATCGGGCACACCGTCGTCCGCAACCTCGTCGATGGCGGCTTCACCGGTGTGGTGCACCCGGTCAATCCGCACATCGACACGCTGCTCGGGCTCACCTGCTCGCCAGACGTCGAGGCGATCGAGGGCCCGGTCGACCTGGCGGTCCTCGCAATCCCTGCGGATCAGTGCCTCGCGGTGGTCGACGCGTGTGGTCGCAAGGGTGTGAAGAGCCTCGTGGTCATCTCCTCGGGCTTCGCGGAGGTCGGCGCGGACGGCGCGGCGCTGCAGGCTGCGTTGCTCCGGCGTGCCCATCGTGGTGGCATGCGCGTGGTCGGGCCGAACTGTTTCGGTGTGATCAACACCGCGCCTGGCGTGTGCCTCAACGCCACCTTCGCGTCGAGCGCGCCCATCCACGGCGGCATCGCATTCGCATCGCAGTCGGGCGCACTCGGCATCGCCATCCTCGAACAGTCACTGACCTCGCGACTGGGGCTTTCGAGCTTTGTGAGCATGGGGAACAAGAGCGACGTCAGCAGCAATGACCTGCTGCGGTTCTGGCATCAGGACGGCGCGACACGCGCGATCCTGCTCTATCTGGAATCGTTCGGCAACCCGCGCGCGTTCGCGCGAGTGGCGCCCGTGGTGTCACGCACCACGCCGATCGTGGTCGTGAAGTCAGGACGGAGCTCGGCCGGCACGCGCGCTGCCGCTTCGCATACCGCCGCACTGGCGAGCCCCGACATCGTCGTCGACGCGCTCTTCCGGCAGGCAGGCGTCATACGTGTCGACACGCTCGAGGAGCTGCTCGATTGCGGCCGGCTCCTGTCGAATCAGCCGGCGCTGGCCGGGAACCGCCTCGCCATCATCGGCAATGCCGGTGGCGCGGCGGTGCTCGCGGCGGATGCATGCGACGCGGCCGGTCTCACCGTCCCCGAGTTTGATGTGGAGACACAGCGCGCCCTCCGCGCGATCGCGGGACCGAATGCAGGCGTGAGCAACCCCGTGGATCTCGGCGCCGGGGCTACTCCGAAGCTCTTCGAGGATGCGCTGCGGGCAGCGCTCCGGTCGTCAGCGATCGACGGCGTGGTGGTGATTCTCGCGCCAGTCGCAACCGCGAGCGCCGAGGAGGTCGCCAGAGCAGTCGTCGGGATCGACGCCGGGACGCGTCCGATTGTCTTCGTGCACCTCGGGGTTGGCACCGCACCGGCGGCGCTGAGCGGGGAGAACGGACCCATCCCGTGCTATGCATTCCCCGAGCGCGCCGTTCGAGCGCTGGGACGCGTTGCCGAGCACTCGACCTGGAAGCGCCGGCCGGTTGGTCAGACCGCCCACCTCGAAGGCATCGACGCGGACGCCGCGCACGCGATCGTCAAGGAGTATCTCGCCGGACACCCTGACGGTGGCTGGCTTTCGCCGGCAGCCGCCGTTGCGATGCTTCGGGCGTTCGGCATCGCCACCGCCGCCGAGATCGCCGTGTCGTCGGCCGGCCAGGCCGCTGCAGCCGCGATCGAGATCGGATGCCCGGTCGCGTTGAAGGCAATGGGGAAGACGATCCTGCACAAGTCCGATGTGGGTGGCGTGCGCGTCGATCTGAATGCTCCGGAGGATGTCGCGGCGGCATTCGCATCGATGGCGGGCCACCTCGGTGATGCCATGGAAGGAGCCATCGTGCAACCCATGCTGCGGGGAGTCGAGCTGATTGCCGGGGTCGTCAGCGACCCATCCTTCGGCCCGGTGGTCATGTTCGGGAGCGGCGGTACCGCCGTCGAACTCTTTGGCGATCGAGTCCTCCGAATCCTGCCGTTGACCGATCTGGATGCTCACGAGATGGTCCGGTCGATTCGAGGCGCGCCGCTGCTCTTCGGTCACCGGGGCGCGCCTGCGTGCGACGTTGCGGCGGTGGAAGACGTGCTCCTCCGCGTCGCCCGCCTCGCGGACGAGGTTCCCCAGGTTGCCGAGATGGACCTGAATCCGCTGATCGCCTCTCCACGTGGCGCGGTGGCCATTGATGTGCGTCTCCGTCTGGCGCCGTGGCGACGCCACGCTGAAAAGGACGTTCGCCGCCTGCGCTGACCGGATCGGCCGTTCGGTCGGTTGACGTCGATGCCTCCGACCCTCGCGAAATATGTGAGACTTCGCGCGTTGCGGGACGTCCACCGCATACAGGGAGACGGCGGGACGATGTCAGAGGAACCTTTTGGGTCACCTCGCGTGGCCACCGACACGCTCGTGTTTCACATCGCTCCGCACGGGCTCAGCCTCATCGGCGGAAGCGGCCGCGGTGAGGGATGGAGCGGCATCGTTGATCTGGTGCTGGAGCAGGAGCCGCTTGCGGCTCGCGTCCACGGCTCGAGCCGACCCGCGCGTGTCGACGGCGACGGCGAGCCGGTCCGCGTCATCGGTCCGTACTGGGCACACCACGCGGCGCTGGTACCGGTTGGTGGCGACTACCTCGTGGTCTTCGGCAGTGACGAGCCGCTCCCTGATTCGGATGCGACACTCGTCCCAGCCGCAGCGCTCCTCGTCGCGGAGGTGCAGCAGATCTCGCCGGCGAGGTTGCTCGCGGACGAGCTCGAATTGGTGCAAGCGATCCGCGACCTGATCGAGTATCGCCCCGAGCAGGTCGCCGAGACGGCTCGGCACATCGCGGAAAAGGCCGCCCTGCCCCTCTCCTGCGAGGTCGGAGCCGTCCTGCTCCACTACAACGGCGAGCTCGTTGCGGAAGTCGTGACCCGCAACTGGCCGCAGCACCTCGATGTGGCAGCGATCCGGGGAACGCTCGTGACCCTCTTCCAGCGAGCGGAGCTGGGCGCGTTCGTCGATCTCGAGCTTGGAACGGAGCCCGGGGATGCGCTCGGACGAGACCAGGGACTGGTTGCGCGCTTCGTCGTCCCGATCGGCAGGCCGAAACCGTTCGGAATCCTCGTTGTCGCTCATGCGGCAACGCGAGCTCGCGGGTTCACCAACCTCTGTCAGCGCATCGGATACGGGCTGGCTGAGGTGGCCGAATCGCTCCTGCTCCAGGCCATCTCTCGCGAGCAGCTCGCGGCCGACCGCGACCGTTTCGCTCGTCAGGCGCGGATCGATCCCCTGACCGGGCTCGAGAATCGCGCGGCGTGGGACGAGGACGTGATGGCGGAGGAGGCTCGACGCGTGCGATACGCGCGGTCGGTCACGATCGTCAGCGCCGACCTCGACAACCTCAAGGCCGTCAACGACCGCTACGGGCACGAGGCCGGCGATCGGCTGATTCGTGCTGCCGCCAATCTCCTGCGCACGCATGCCCGCGACGCCGATCGTCTTGCACGCGTCGGCGGCGATGAGTTTCTGATACTCATGCCGGAAACTGATCTGCATGGCGCAGGACGGTACCTCGCGCGGGTGCGATCCGCGATCCGGCGCATCCAGGCGACCGAGGTCGCAGCACTGCAACTCTCGTTCGGAGCCGCAACGGCGCGAGACGAGGAGTCACTGGCGTCCGTGATGGGGCGCGCCGACGCTGCCATGTACGCCGCAAAGAAACGGCGTGTGCGGAGGTCGCGGGACACGGGATAGGAGAGCGGTCGGAACCTGATGGCGACGCAGCATCCCCCAGCCGACTGAATGGCGCTGCGGGACCCCCAGCCGACGCTAGACGACCGCAACGATCGCAGATCCGCAGAACTGCGACACGACGGCCTCGGGACTGATCGGACGGCTGATCAGGTACCCCTGGAGCTCGGAGCACTGTCGCTTCACGAGGTACGCGCGTTGCACCTCGGTCTCGACGCCCTCGGCAACAATCCTCAGACCGAGGCTGAGTCCCATCGCGATCATCGCGTCGACGATCGGCGCCGGTCTGTCTTCGGAGACGATCGACCGGACAAACGACAAATCGATCTTGAGGGTGTCAACCGGGAATCCCTGGAGCCGGCTGAGCACCGAGTACCCGGTGCCGAAGTCATCGATCGCGATTCGCACGCCGAGGTCCCGGATGCCCTGCAGCAGGCCGAGCGCCTTGCCATGTTCGGGAATGGCGGCGCTCTCGGTGATCTCGAGTTCGAGGAGCCTCGGGTCCAGGCCGCTCTGGTTGAGCGCGTCGAGGACGCGCTCGTTCAGCCCGCAGCTCACGAGGCTTCGTCCCGAGACGTTCACCGCCACAGGGATTGCCCCGACCGCCGATGTGGCCCACGCCTGAGCCTGGCGACACGCCGACGCCAGCACCCACGCATCGAGTTCGTTGATCAGGCCGCTCTGCTCCGCAATGGGAATGAACTGATCCGGACCGACGAGGCCGCGGAGCGGGTGATTCCACCGTACGAGCGCCTCGACGCCACTCATGCGTCCCGTTCGGGCATCCACCTTCGGCTGATAGAGGAGCATGAGCTCGTCACGAGCGATGCCGGCGCGAAGGTCCTGCTCGAGGGTGAGACGCTCGATCGCGGTGACGTGCATGTCGGCAGAGAAGACCTCGTAACGATCCTTGCCCGCAGCCTTCCCGACGTACAGCGCGGCGTCAGCGTTGCGAACGGCATCCGTGGCGGCGCCGCTCCCGGACGATGTCGCCACGCCGATTGTCGCCGTGATGGTGAGCACTCGGCCGCCAACCCTGAACGGCACACGAAACGCGTCGCGTATCCCGTCGGCGGCGCCGGTCGCGCCGGCGGGATCGGCCAGGTCCTCCAGCAGGATCGCGAACTCGTCGCCACCGAGACGAGCAGCCGTGTCACCGGCACGAACCCAGGTCGCCAGGCGACGCGACACCTCAACGAGCAGGGCATCGCCCGCCGCGTGACCCAGGCCGTCATTGACCGTCTTGAAATTATCGAGGTCCAGCATCAGGACCGCATACCAGCCAGGGCCTCGCGCCAGGCGCTGGTGCGCATGCTCGAGGCGATCGCCGAAGAGCGATCGATTTGGTAGTCCGGTCAGCGCGTCGTGAAAGGCCTGGTGCTCGAGCTCACGCTGCAGCCGAACACGGTCTGTCACGTCACTCGCGCAGACGATCATCGCGCTCTCACCGTCGAAGATGGTCTCGCGGGTGTCCACCTCGACTTCGAGCACGCTTCCGGTCCTGGTGCAGTGGCGAACGTCCTCGAAGTGCGTGCGCCCTCCCCGCATGGCGTGCAGATTGGTCCGCAGCAGGTCGCGATCCTCCGGCGGCCGGATGTCGGCCAGCGTGAGCGCGAGGAATTCGGTGCGACTGTAGCCGTACATCGCAAGCGCGGCACTGTTGGCAGCGAGAAAGGGGAGGTTTCCACCCACCGTGGTCGTGCCGGGAAGCGTGGTGACCATCATCGCTTGCGGGTTCTCATCGAACAGCGATCGGAACGTTTCCTCGCGGGTTGCCGTGATACGCGTCTCCTGCGCCAGCGCGGCGGTGGTCGCCAGGTTCGCGGCAACGGCCGCTCGCCGGCGGCGCCCATAGAGCGCGAACAGCAGGATCAGGATCCCCGACCCGGTGACGACGCCCATCGATGCGACGTAGGCGGCGGTGACACCTCTCGCCGCGCTCGATGCCTCGGCGTCACTGACTGTTGCCAGCTCGGCGTCGAGCGCTGTGAAGGCCGGATCGCCGCTTTGTGCATCGATGGCTGCCGCGACCTGCGGAGCGCCGCGAATCATGGCGGTGATCTCCGCGGAGACCGCGTGCTGATAGACGGCGGTCATCCTGTCGATGATCGGCAAGACGGAGGTGGACGTCTCGGTCGACTGGATGAGCGACAACGCCGCGTTTGCCTTGGCCTCTGCCCCGGCCGTCACGCCTGCCGAGTCGAGGACACCTTCCTGCTCGACTGCGATCAGGGTACGGAGCGAACTGATCGATTGTGATGCGAGCTGCCGGTCAGATGACCACGAGTGCAGTACGACAAGTGCGACAACCACCCCGAGGGTCAGGAGTGCGGCCGCTCCGCTACTCACCCAGAAGGGGATATCCCGTGAAAACGGGCGCTGCCGGTCGTGGCCTTGTCTCACTTCCTGCCTCGTGACGGTCGCGCAGCGATCTCCGCTTGGCGTCGACGCCCCCACCCTAGGCGTGCGATCGAGGCCGGCCCGCCGCGTCGGTGCCTCCGAACAATGCCGGAACGCCTTCGGAACCCCTCAAACGGGGGCTCGACGGGTCCTCAGCGCAACGAGGAGGGGCAGCCCCCTCGCACCGTGGACCACCGCGGCGCCACGAGACGAGGCGTCGGCGCGGACGCGCGGTGGCCTCAACCCCCCATCAGTGAGCGGCGCACCGAGTCGAGTTTTGCCCGCATCTCAGTGACGTCCGCAGTGGCCGCGCCTCCGTGTTCCGCTGCACGCTCGGCTCGAGCAACCGCGCCGGCCAGCGCCGCACTCAGGCCGCGGGTGGATCGGTCCGCATCGCGGATCCAGGCGCGAGCAGTGCGTTCGACGCTCTGGACGGTCGCATAGCGCAGTCGTCCGGCGAGGCGGTCGGCGTCCTCGACCGCGCGTTGCTGACGAGCCCGCTCACGCCATCGACGACCGGCAGCGCCTGGAACACGCGCTCGGACCTGGCGCACCCCCATCGCGAGCGCACCCGGGTCATCGCTGAGGGTCACGCGGACGCTCTCCACGTCGACGCGCGTGCCGACGTCGAATGCCGAGGGGAGCTGCACGCCGAAGGCCGCACCGGTCTGTGCGATGAAGTGTTCCGCGAGCTCGTGCGTGCGCGTTGTGTGGCTGTCGACCGGACCGCGAATCGAAGCGACCAGCGCTGCCCCGACATCATGCCGCCACGCATCTGCCGCAGCCGCAATGCGACCCGGCCAGGCTGCATCGTCGCCCGCCAGCAGGATCGACGGCAGCGACGCCCGCAACTCGTCGGCGCGTGGCTCGATCACCGTGTCAGTCGCGCGCCGGCATGCCGCCAGCAGGAGTGTCGCCTCGTCATCGACTGCACCTGCAAGAGCAGCCTGCGCGGTGACGAACGCCGCGCGCGCCACAGCCGCTTCCCGTGCCGGCTTGGCTGCCGCCGCCGCTTCGAGCTGCAACGTTGCGTCGGCGAGGGCCAGCACCGTGGTCGCAACCTGAGCGCCACGCTCATTCGCGAGACTCATCTGGGAACCCGCCACGTCGTCGCGCAACCACGCGGCCAACGACGTCACACCGCTGTCCGCGCCACCATTGCGTGCTGAGAGTGCGAACACCGTGATATCCGGAGTGCCGGACACGGCTGCCACTCGGGGTCGCACGAACGCCAGGGCGTCGCGTGTCTCATCGGCGGTGAGCCGGTCGACCTTGTTCAGACATATGGCGATGCGCGCAGCGCTCTGCGCCACCTCATGGAGCAGCCGTGTCTCGGAGCTGGAGAGCGGCGCGTCGACCGTCAGCACGAGCAATGCGACGTCGACGCGAGGAAGAAAGTCCGTCGCCGTCTGCGTGTTGTGGAGGTGCACGCTCCCGGTTCCCGGGGTGTCGACAAGAATGAGGCCGCTCTCCAGCACCGCGGCGGGATACTCGATGCTCGCCTCGCGAACACCCTTGGCATTCGCAGGGTTTCCCTGCTCCGTCAGGTATGCCGGCAGCTCGCCGACGGGGATCTCGAGGGCCGAGCCGTCCAGGAGGCGTATCGTCGCCATGGATCGCACGCCGAAGCGCACGAGTGCCGGTATCGCGGTGACCGGGAGCACGCCGGTCGGCAACAACTCCACACCGAGCAGCGCGTTGATGAGTGTCGTCTTGCCTCGTTTGAATTCGCCGATCACAGCGACGTACAGACCAAGTCCGGAGAGCTTGGCGGCTGCCTCCTCCGCAAGCTGCCGCTGCGCCTCCGGCAGCAACTCCAGCGTGGCGAGCGCGCGAAGACCGTCCTCGACCACGGTATTTCGCTGCCACATCGCCCTAACCTCCATACGAATGGTGATCAGGGGCCATCAGCTCAAACGGAGCGCTTCCAGGCGCACTCAATGACGAAGCCGCGTCTTGTCGATGTCGTCGTGATTCATGCCGAAGTAGTGAGCGACCTCGTGCAACACCGTGTCGTTGACCTGGTCGACCAGCTCCTCGCGCGTGCTGGACCACCGCTCGATGTGGTGCTGGAGCAACACGATGCGCTTGGGATACCCGCTCGGACTGAACGTCGAGTCGGTGCTTCCTTGAAAGTATCCGAGCACGCGCATGTCGATCCCCCGCCCACGGTCGTCCTCAGTCGCGTCCGGCTGAATTGTGATCATGAGATTGTCGGCGTCCATGCGGGCGCGCAGCTCCCCCGGGATGCTCTCGAGGGCATCGGCGGCGATGCGCTCGAATTCCTCCGCGGACACGTGATACGGCACGCCGTGAGAATGGCACAGCTGCCGGCGGTGGCGAAGGACATGCTCGACCACGCTGGTCCGTCGCGTGCCGTACCCTCTGGAGCCTGAACAGCCCGAAATGGCTCCACGCCGCTGACCTGAGGATCGGCCTCGGATGCATGCGTCTCGCGGCCGCGACCGACCCTGAACGGGCGCTCGCGGTGGAGACGATCGGTGCCGCGGCGGAAGCCGGAATCGTGATCTTCGACACCGCGCATGCCTACGGCCCCGACGATGCGATCCCTGGACAGAACGAGCGACTCGTCGCGAACGCGCTTCGGCGGTGCGGAGCCGACCGGAACGCACGCGTCGTCACCAAAGGCGGCATGACTCGCGCCGGCGCGCAGTGGATACCCGACGGCCGCGCCAGAACGATTCGCACCGATTGCGAAGCGAGCCTCGCTGCGCTGGACGGGGTCGCAATCGACCTGTACCTCGTCCACGCCCCCGACCCGAGCACACCCTGGCGAACGACGGTTCGCGCGCTCGCCGAGTTGGTGCGCGATGGGCTGGTCCACGACGTCGGCGTTGCCAATGTCAACCGACGCCAGTTGGAAGAGGCGCTCGATGTCGTCAAGGTTGCCGCCATCCAGGTTGCGTTGAGCGTGCTCGATGACACCGCCGTCCGAGGAGGGCTCGTCGACCTCTGCGAGCAGCGCGGGATCGCCGTGATCGCGCACTCACCGTTGGGAGGCCCGCGCCGGGCGAGCGCGCTCGCGCGGCGTCAGGCGCTCATCGATGTTGCGCAGGACCGTGGCGTGACGCCGGAGGAGGTCGCGCTCGCCTGGGTGCTCGACGTCTCGCCCGCTGTCGTTGCGATCCCGGGCGCCCGGCGCCCCGCGACCGCGCGGTCAGCAGCCCGCGCGGCGGCACTCAGCCTTGCGCCGAGCGATCGAGCGGTGCTCGTTCGGGGTTTCGCCTTGCCACACCAGCGATCCGCGGCAGCGTCGGCGCCCGATGACGAGGGCGAGGTTGTCATGGTCATGGGGATCCCGGGGTCCGGCAAGACCAGGTACGCAGAGGAGTACACCGCCCGCGGCTACCTTCGCCTCAACCGTGATGAGCGGGGAGGGTCGCTGCGCGACCTCAACGCCGCCCTCGATGCGGCGCTGGCATCCGGCCGCCGGCGGATCGTCCTCGACAACACGTACCTGACCCGCGCCACTCGAAGCCATGTGCTCGATGTTGCCGCCCGCCATCACCTGGGCACTCGCTGCGTCTGGGTCGACACACCGCTCGCCGAGGCACAGATCAACCTTGTCGAGCGGCTCCTCGACCGGTTCGGCTCCCTCCCAGACCCGGAGTCGTTGCGTGTGCTCGCGCGCAGCGAGCCGGGCATCCTGCTCCCGACGAACCAGATGCGCGCCTATCGCGAGCTCGAGCCGCCGTCCGAAGACGAAGGATTCACCGCGGTGGAGCAGGTACCGTTCGCACGCGCGGCGCCGGTCTCCACCGGCGTTGCCGTGACGGGAGGTGTCTTCGTAGCAGCGGGGGCGCTCTCCGCGCCGGGCTGGGAGGGCGCCGTCGCCGGGATCACTCCCCGCATGCCCTGCCTGCTCTTCGACTGGGAACCCGGCGCCGACGTCGACGCCCTTGACGCGGACGCCTCCCGCCTCTCCGCCGTGCTGCATCAGCGCGTGAGCACCGCGCTCTGTCCGCACGCGGCGGGACCGCCGGTGTGCTGGTGCAGGCCGCCACTTCCCGGGCTCATCCAGTCGTTCGCGCGAACGCACACCATCGACGTGTCGCGCTCGACCCTCGTCGGAGCCGGGCCTGCGCACCGGACACTTGCCAAGACGCTCGGAGCCACGTACCTCTCGGTCTGACGCACCTCGCGGCGCTTCGCGCGGCGGACCGCGGAATTGAGCGAAAGTACGGACATGGCAGAGCATTACGGCGCGCTCTTTTTCGGAGAGCGAGAGGCAGCGGTGTACGACGAGCACGAAGCCGACATGTTCACTCCGGAGGTGGTGACGCCGATCGTGGACGTGCTGGCGAGCCTCGCCGGAACGGGCGCGGCCCTGGAGATGGGGATCGGCACCGGCCGGATCGCGTTGCCACTGGCAGCTCGGGGTGTCAGCGTTCATGGCATCGACGCCTCGTCGGCAATGGTCGCGAAGCTGCGGGCCAAGCCGGGCGGCGATGCCATGAACGTCGTGATCGGCGACTTCTCGTCGACGCGTGTCGACGGTGCATTCACGCTCGTCTACCTGATCTTCAACACGATCTTCAACCTCAAGACGCAGGACGAGCAGGTCGCGTGCTTCCAGAATGCGGCCGCTCATCTCGTCACCGGTGGTCACTTCGTCGTCGAGCTCGGGGTGCCCGATCTGCAGCGGCTCTCGCCCGGTCAGGACGTGTACGTGTATCGGGTCGATGCACGAACCATGTCGTTCGATACCTATGACGTGGTCACGCAGGGGTTGACGTCGAACCACTTCGTGATCGATGACGGTCGGGTGAGCTCGTTTCCGGTAGAGGGACGCTACGCGTGGCCGTCGGAGCTCGATCTCATGGCGCGCCTGGCGGGCATGCGGCTGAGCGAGCGCTGGGCCGGCTGGAAGCGCGAGACGTTCACGAGTCTCAGCCGCTCACATGTCTCCGTGTACGGGAAGCAGTGAGCCGGCCGGGCTAGGGGTGTGACGGCGCGGGCGGCGCGTCCTCGAGTTCGAACATCAGATCGTCGAGGTAGCAGTAGTACCAGTCCTCGCCGGGTTCATAGGACCGGATGATCGGATCGCCGGCGGTCTTGAAATGCGCGGTCGCGTGTTTGCCGGGCGAATAGTCACAGCACCCGACATGGCCGCATTCCTGACAGACGCGGAGATGCACCCAGTCGTGACGGCCCGCGGCCATGCACTCGACGCATCCGGTTCCGGTGGGCGTGACGTCGTGGATCTGATCGAGATGCTGGCAGCCGTCGCTCATGTGGATCTCCTGGAGGCGTGGTCAGTCGTCGGGGAACCGGGTTCCGGGAATATTGTCAGGTCGCCGCTCCATCCAAGCAGATTCGCCGCACCGTCGTACGAGCTCGCGAGGAACTCGCGGATTGCACGCCGGGGGTCGGGGGAAGAGAGCGCCGCGTCATAGCGAAAGAGAAACTCGCCGGCGTCCGGGCTCCACGCCGCGTCGCGCGGCTGCAGGCTGACCGCCTCGATGCCGGGAGGTGCCGGGTGCGCGTACGAGAAGAACGCGGGCGCCGCCAGTCGGTGATCGCCGGGCCACCACCCGGCGCAGACCTGCTCGGCGTCAGAGCTGAAATGGGTGATCACGTTGGTGCCGGGCGCCGGATCCACCAGCCGGCCGGAGTAGCGCGTCAGAGCGAGGTCGAAGGATCCCCAGAAGAAGTGCACTGGCGTGGTGCGCCCGCGAAACTGCGCTCGATGCTCCTTCATGACGATGTCGACCATGGCGAGCACGGTATGAAAGCGCTCCGCCTGGGCCGGGTCGTACGTCGCATGCGTGCGGTCGTCTGGAAAGGGTATGGGATCCGGTACCTCGGATGGAGTGACCGAGATGCTGACGGCGATTCCCATGCGCCGGAGCGCGTCCATCACGTCGCGGTAGAAATCCGCGACAGCACCGCCAAGAGGTCTGCGTTCGATCTGTCCATCGCTGCTGCGGAGCACCAGCACATGGTCGTGAAGATCGAGCTCGGCATCGAACGTGCGCAACCCGACCGGCACTGTCGATGACGCCAGCCCTCGCGCGGTGACGTAGAGCGGCACGTTGGCCCAGCCAGGCTCGAAAGGGCTCAGCGCGAGGCGGAGCTTGCCGATCACCTGCGTGTACATGTGCAGCGTGTCGCGCGTGTCGCGCCACGCCGCATAGGGCAGAGCCGGCCACCCTCCGGACGCGTCGCTCATCTCCCAATGATGATGCTCGCGCTCCACAATGTGACGTCGCTCTCCCGGTTGTCGCCACGGTCCGTTGGGGCTACTGTGGCGGCTCCGTGAGTGACGTTCCCATAACCTCCGAGCCCGAGGTACACGCCTCGACGTGGTCGCCCATGCGAATCGGCGTGTTTCGGGCGATCTGGATCGCGGTCCTGGTCAGCAACATCGGCCTGTGGATGCAGACCGTCGGCGCCCAGTGGCTCCTGGTCGCGCAGCCGCACGCGTCGGTTCTGGTGGCGCTCGTGCAGACGGCGGACATGCTCCCAGACGTCATCTTCGGCGTGGTCGGAGGTGTGCTGGCGGACATGTTCGACCGCCGCCGGCTGCTGGTCGCCGTGAACGCCTTCATGGCGGTGACCGGGATTGTCCTCGCCGTGCTGACGTTTGCCGGTCAGATGCCGCCGGCGTTGCTCCTCACCTTCACGTTTGTCCTCGGCTCGGGATCCGTGATCTCGTTGCCGGCATATCAGTCGCTGATACCGGAGCTCGTCCCGCGGACAGACATTCAGGCCGCATCGACGCTTGGATCGATCAGCGTCAATCTCGCTCGCGCGATCGGGCCCGCGATCGCCGGCGTGCTCATCGCCCAAATCGGCGTTGGTGCTGTGTTCGCCATCAACGCGGCGACCTCACTCGCATACGGCGTCGTGGTCTTCGCCTGGCACCCGAAGACCGAGGAGTCGACCCAACTGCCGGAGCGCTTCGTCTCGGCGCTCAGGGCCGGCGGAAGATACGTCCGGTATTCGCCGGTGATGCGGCGAATGCTGCTGCGCACCGCGCTGTTCCTGGTCCCCGGCAGTGCCTTGTGGGCGCTGCTCCCGCTCGTGGCGACGCAGCGACTCAAGATGGGCGCCAGCGGCTACGGCCTGCTCCTCGGTGCTCTTGGTGTCGGCGCGGTGGCGGGCTCGTTCCTCCTGCGCCGGCTGCGGACGGCGCTTTCCCCGAATCGCCTCCTCGCGGCAGCGAGCGTCGCGTACGCAGTGGTGATGGTGGTGATCGTTCTCGTCCCCAGCGTCATCGTCGCAGTGGTCGTGCTGCTTCCGGCAGGGCTCGCGTGGATCTCGGTGCTCTCCACCATGAACGCGGCACTGCAACTGTTCCTTCCCCAATGGGTGCGCGCCCGTGGGCTCTCGGTCTATCTCACCGTGCTCTTCGGCAGCCAGGCTGCAGGCGCCGTGCTCTGGGGCTTCGTCGCAGACCCGAAAGGGGTGCTGCTCGCGTATCTCATCGCGGCGGCACTGATGGTCGTCGGCGCCGCCACAATCCGGATCTGGCCACTCATCGACACTGCCGGCATGGACCGCGGGACCGTTGCGGGCGTTCGGCCTGAGCTTGCCGTTGACGCCCTGCCCGCGCAGGGCCCGGTGGTGGTGAGGATCACGTACACCGTCGCAACGGCCCGCGAAGACGCGTTTCTCGGCGCGATGGTCCGCGTCCGGCTCTCACGGCTTCGCACCGGAGCCACGCAATGGGGGCTGTTCCGCGACGGGGAGGTGCCGCACGACTTCGTCGAGCTGTTCGTCGTTGCCTCGTGGGACGAGCACCTGCGCCAGCACACGGACCGGCTCACCGGCGCCGACGCGGTCTATCTCGACGCGGCGCGCGCGCTGTCCGAGCCCGCGCCACGTACTTCACACCTCATCGCGACCGAGCCTCCGGGTTAACGCGCGGGTCCTGGATCCTTCATTTCGAGCCAGAGAAGTCCCCGCAGCGCAAGGCGAAAACGCCCTCCCGCGTGCACGATGACCATCAGGACGCTCTCGCAAGCGGCACATCGCAGCACTGCGCCGGGTGAGCGTGGCGCCATGTACAGATGCTGTGTGCCCAGCTCGCCAACTGCGCCACACCCGGCGCACGCGCCACGCGCGTCGGTGAGCTCGTGAACAAAGATTTCCTGGAGCAGCCCCGCTGCCGCGTTGCCGTCAAGCCTCAAGTCCGCGTCGTGGGTCTGCACGTCATCCTCCAGTCGGTCCAAATCGTTCGGTCCTGATGCGCGTGGGCTCGTGACCGAGCTGCACGAGTGACTCCGCGACCGACTCGACAAGCGGCGTCGGCCCACAGACAAAGATCAACGGCCGCTGCGTTGCCGGCCATGCAAGCTCCGTGAGCATGGCGGTATCGATGCGCCGCCGCAGCCCCGTCCAATCCTGGGGCTGGAGGCGCGTCAGCGTGTGCACCACCTCGAGGCCGGTGTCCATCGCGGCGAGGCTGTCGAGCTCGTTGCGGAAGATGACGTCCTCGAGGGAGCGCGACGAATAGAGCAGGCGGGTCTCCGCCGTGCTGCCGGCGGCGTGCCGGAGACGGAGCATCGCCATGAGTGGGCAGATGCCCGATCCGCCGGCCACCAGCAGCAGCGGGCCGCCGAGCGCGACCTCCCACACGAAGTACCCACCGATCGGACCGCGCAACTCCACCTGGTCGCCGGTGCGCAATTCCCCCGCGAGATATGGCGAAACCTCGCCGTCGTCAAGGCGCTCGACGGTCAGCGCGATCCGTTGATCGTCGGCGGGTGCGGAGGCGATCGAGTAGCTGCGCTGCGTCTGATACCCGTCCTCAGCGGTCAAACGCACATCCACGTGCTGGCCGGCCAGGTGTCCAGGCCAGCCCGGGACCGCCAGCATCAGGCTTCGTACGCGCGGAGTCTCATCGAGAACATCGACGACCTCGGCGATGCGCCAGATCAGTCGCCGCTGTAGCGCTGTTCCTGCCAAGGATCGCCGTACATGTGATAACCGTACGTCTCCCAGAAGCCCGGCGAATCCTCATGCATCAGTCTCAAGCCGCGGATCCACTTGGCGCTCTTCCAGAAGTACAGATGCGGCACGAGCAACCGTGCCGGCCCGCCATGCTCGCTCTCGAGTGGCTGCCCGTCGAATGCGAAGGCGATCCAGGCCTTGCCGCCGGTGAGGTCGTCGAGCGGGAGATTGGTGGTGTATCCGCCGTCGCAGAACGCCATCACGTAGTCGGCCGCCGTCTCGACCCCTTCGAGCAGCGTGTCGATCGACACTCCCTCCCACGTCGTGTCGAACTTGGACCACTTGGTGACGCAGTGGATGTCGCGGGTCACCGTCTCGCTTGGAAGCGCGCGCAATTCCTCCCAGCTCCAGTGCTTCACCTCATCAACCTCGCCGTCGATCGAAAACGACCAATCCGTGAGCGGCGTATGCGGCGTTGGGCCGGCCGACAGCACGGGAAAATCGCGAACCAGGTACTGACCAGGCGGGATCCGCGCGTCGCGCGGCTGATCGCGAGGCCGGCCCTTGAAAGCCCGGCTCACAAAGCTCACGCCGCGTGCTCCACGGGATCCATTGTGCGTTGCAGCCGGTCCGGCCGCAAGGTCGATCCAGTCGCCACGGCGCGGCCGGCTCACCGGTACTTGGAATGTTTAGCACCGTACCGTTGGGGTATGGTGATGACATCGCCTCGAATCTCGAGGGGTATCGCTCGTGGTCGTCATTCCTTCTCGAACGGACGCGCTGCGTCTGTTTTTCGTAACGAGAAGGAATTGGAGAGACCAGAGTGACTGGTACCGTAAAGAAGATCGTCGCCGAACGCGGCTTCGGCTTCATCACCGCCGAGGATGGACAGGAGTATTTCTTCCATCGCAGTGGACTCGACAGTTCGCTGACCTTCGAAAACCTCGCGGGCGATGAGCGCGTGAGCTTCGAGATCGAGCGGAGCGACAAGGGCCCTCGCGCCCGCCAGGTCCGCGCGGCCTGATCGTCGCTGCGTGAGGCATCCCGGTCATCGCCGCTCGGCGGCGATGACCGGAACCTCGTTTCGCCGTATACAGTGGGCGTATGGCGGATGAACTCCCCGGGGCCTCGGAATCTCCGGGCGACCCGGCGCCTGCTCCACCCGATTCCGCCGACCAGGAGTCGCCCCCGGCGGACGACAGCTACCTGCTCGGTGCGACCGGAGTCGAAGAGCAGGTCCTCGCGGAACTGGCTCGCGCCGAGGCGAGCATCAATGATCCCGAGGAAGACAGTGACGACAGCGATGGTGCTGTCGTCTGACTCTCACTGACCGAAAGCAACAGGTGCCGAAGTCGGCGCACCGAAAGTTGCCGGTCCCAGTTCGCAGAGTACTGACCGGCGTGATCGGCCTCGCCGGGATTGCGGGCGTCGTGATCTTTCTCAATCCAGGCAAGGTCGGACACGCGCTGGCGCACTTCCAGCTGGCACTGATCGTTCCCATCCTGCTGCTCTCGGTGCTCGTCTACATCCTGCAGGGAATCCGCTGGCACTTCCTGCTTGCCGATGTCGGCACGACGCTGCGCCTTCGGGACACGATCCTGATCAACCTCGCCGGCCAGACCATCACCGCGATCGTTCCACTCGGCGACCTTACGCGCGCCGCGTTCGCGAGCACCGCCGACGGCACCGACTTCGGCACCGTGGCGGCCACGGTCACCGTGCAGGAGCTCTCCTACATGCTCTGGCTCATCCTCTCGGCGCTGCCGGCGATTCTCGCGCTGGGATATGGACTCGCCGCGGTGATACCCGTAGCGCTGGGGATGGCGCTGATCGTCGTCGCGCTCACCGTGTCACCGGTGTTCCGCAGGTTCCACGACCTGATCGCGCACATACCGTTTCTCAACAAGCTGCTCCCGGCAATCGACGAGCTGCAGCAGGAGACGTCGACGCTGTTGCATCGACCTGACGCGCTCGCCCTTTCGGTGCTCGACGCAGCGCGCGTGGTGGTCGCGGTGACAACGTTCTGGTTGGTGGTGCAGGGTCTTGAGCCCGGAAGGGTCGGCTGGTGGCAGGCGGCGTTCGTGCTCGCGCTCGCCACCATCGGCGGCGCGATCAGCCTGATCCCCGGTGGGGTCGGCGCCAACGAGGCAAGCGTCGCGGCGCTGCTGATCTTCCTCGGCGTCGACGCCGGCAGCGCCGGGGCGGCCGCGATCATCCAGCGCGGGCTCATGACCGGCCTCTCCGTGATCCTCGGCTTCACGGCGTATGCACTGATCAACAAGCGCCTGCACCTCGGCGGGATCTTCCAGCTCTTTTCGCGACGGCCCGCACCAGCTCGGGCGTAGGCGCCGGCGCGGGGCTCGGTTGGCGCAACCGGCCCCTGCGGTCACGCGCGGGTCGTCGGCGCCGGTGGGCCGGGAAACAGTCCGAGTTGCCCCCAGAGCGTCATGCGATCGGGCAGAAACCACGCCGCGTCGACGCTTTGTTGGCCTCGATGTTCTCACTCACGATCCGCGGGTTTGACGGATCAGTCGTCAGGGAGCGTGATCGCGTGCCCCGCGGACCGAAGAGCCCCCGGCGGGCAGAGCCAGGTCATCACCTCGACGACGAGCCTGCCGGCGCGCACCGCCGGATCAGCCTCCGCAAGCTCGCGGGCGCGGGCGAGTGATCCGGTCCGGTAGAAGGCGAGGCCGCGCAGCGACTTGTCCGGCTGATCCGTCACCGGACCGTTGGTTGCGATCTCCCCCGAGGTTCGCAGCGTCGCGAGATAGCTGAGGTGTTCCCGCTGGATTCGGTTGAGGGTCTCCTCGTCGTACGCCGGAGCGTCCGGAGGCCTGCGGAGCAGCACCAGCTCGAACGATTCCAGTTCCACGTTCAGGCGTTCGACGGGGTCGCGGCGACCGGTTCCAGCCAGCGATGTCCCCACGCGCCGAGAGCGCTGAGCGAGTCCCTCAGGTCCGTCCCGGCCTCGGTCAGCGCGTACTCGACGCCAACCGGCGGACCCGGAAGCACGTGTCGAGACACCAGGCCCGCGACCTCGAGTTCTCGGAGACGGTCGGCACAGAGGCGCTCCGACATCCCGGGGACCGCGCTGACCAGGGTGTGAAAGCGGACCGGACCGCGGAGCAGGATGCTGACAATCGCCCCCGTCCAGCGCTTGCCGATCAACTCAATTGCGTGGTGAAACACAGTGCAGACGACGGCCGGATCGTGTGCGATCTCGGGTGTCTGCGCTGCTGCGGAATCGGGTGCCGTTGCCATCTCCACATCATAGCTCCGCTCCATACCTTTGACATTGTTACTTATTTTCAGTAAGCTACTCGTATTACTTCAGCTAATCGCATCGGGAGATCTCCCTCATGACTGCTCTGAACACCGGTCTACTCGTGCTCCGCCTCGTCGTGGGTATCGGGCTCGCGGCGCACGGCGCCCAGAAGCTCTTCGGCTGGTGGGGTGGTCCCGGTGTTCGCGGCCTCGTGGGTCATCTCACGCACATGCGCTTCCGGCCGGCTCCTCTGTGGGTCGCCGGTGCGATCGGCACCGAGATCGGCGGCGGTGTGCTGCTCGCAGCCGGTTTCCTCAGCCCGCTGGGCTCGGTCGGGGTGGGCGCGGCAATGCTCATGGCGATCGTTGCCTTCCATTGGGGCAAGGGATTCTTCGGTCAGGGCGGCGGCATCGAGTCGCCCTTCCTCTACCTGGTCGCTGCCGCCAGCCTCGGGATGACCGGGCCTGGCTCGTACTCGCTCGACTCGCTCTTCAAGATCGCGCTCCCCGAACCCGTGACCGGCATCGTCGCCGCCGGCCTCGCGGTGGTCGGTGTGGCGATCGGTATGGCCGGTCGCCGGCCCGCCTCGCCCGTCGTGCTCGCGCCGTCAGAAGTCGCCGCCTGACCCAGGCGGGGGCGAGCCCCGTCGGGTCTGGGTAGGCCGCTCGTCAGCCGGCCGCGGCGACCGCCGCGGTGTCGTCTGGCTGATCGAGCACCCGCATGAGGATGCTGTCCAACGCGTCAAGCTCAGCCGGTGTCAGGGTCGCGAAGGAATCTCGCAGCACGCGTTCGACGATCGCGTCTCCCGCTTCGCGGAGCCCCCTGCCCTTGTCGGTCAGCCGGTGCCGTACCGCCCGCCCTGGACCGGGGACGCGTTCGATCAGACCACGCTGGATCATGCGACCAGCAAGCGTTCCGAACGACTGATCGCTCTGGAAGGTCAGGAGCGCGAGATCGTGGAGCGATGCGCCCGGGTTCTCGTCGAGATGGCGGAGCGCATCCCACTGTACGAGGCTGACCCCGAGCGGCGCGAGGCCGGAATCGAGCGCGCGGTGGTGGCGCATCTGCAGGCGCTTCACGGACAGGCCGATGGCGGGGAGCGATCTCGTCACACCAGGATTCTAGGCGTACGTATCAGTTTGCTTATATCAACATGTTGTGATAAGGTTGTTGATATCGCCGAGTGAGCACGATTCGAGGAGGTCAAGCGATGAGCTCAGAGACAACCCAGGAGCTGACGATCGACACTGCGGGACCAGTCGAGGTCACCTTCACCGACACGGGTGTCGGGCACCCGTTCCTGCTGCTCCACGGTGGGGCCGGTCCCCAGTCGGTCGCGTTCTTCGCGAACCTGCTCGCCACGACCAGAGGTGCTCGGGTGATCACACCAACGCATCCGGGCTTCGGTGGGACAACGCGGCCTGAGCGCATGGACGGCGTGAAAGCGCTTGCCCGTCTCTACGTGGCACTCCTCGATCGCCTGGAGCTCGAAAACGTCACCGTCGTCGGCAACTCCATCGGTGGATGGATCGCCGCCGAGATGGGACTGCTCGGCTCCCCGCGGATCGGAAGCCTGGTCCTTGTCGATGCGGCCGGCATCGACGTCCCGGGTCATCCGGCCGCCGACTTCTTCTCGCTCACCCTCGACGAGGTTGCGCGAGTGAGCTACCACGACCCCGTCCGTTTCCGGATCGACCCCTCGACGATGACGGAGGCGCAGCGCGCTGCGTTCGCCGGTAACCGTGCCAGCCTGGCCGTCTACGGTGGTCAGTCGATGACCGACCCGAGCCTCCGGGGACGCCTCGCCGGCATCACGGTGCCGGCGCTGGTCGTGTGGGGCGAAAGTGACCGGATGTTCGATCCCGAGTACGGTCGCGCCTACGCCGCATCGATCCCCGGCGCGACATTCACCCTGCTCAGCGCCACCGGCCACGTGCCGCAGATCGAGACGCCCGAGCAGTTGCTGGATCCGATCTGGGAGTTCGCCGCGGCACAGGGCGCAGCGCGCTCCGTGAGCTGAGCGCTTCGGAGCGCCGAACCCAGGTCGATCACCCTGGCCAAGGTCAGGCTGCCGGACCCTCGATGGTCACCTCGAAGAGCGGGCTCTGTTCGACCATGACGTCGAGGTCGTCGCGCTTCCAGTTGCGCGCGACCTCGGTCAGCACCGCACGGCGCTCGGTCTCGTCGGAGATGATCCGGGCCGTCGCCGCGAGGTCGGCGTGCACGGCCCCCTTGAGGTGAAGGGTGAGGTGTGGGTCGGCCGCGAGGTTGGCGATGTAGCTGCGCTTGAAGCCAGGCATGCCACTGATGTAGAGGCGCCCGCCGATGTTGTGAACGACGATCTCGATGCGATGCTGCTGGCCGGTCTTGCGGCCGGTCGTGGTGATGTCGATGTTGCCGCCGCGGGCGAGCGCGTCAAGGACGGCCTGGTCGAGATTCGCTGTGGTCATGGTGCTTCCCCGCTGATGGGCCGGCCGTGATGGCCGGTGAGGCCTCAGCCTAGACCGCTCGGTCCGTGAGGCGCGTTGTGACATGGTCCCACCGCCATGGGGTTCATCGACGTCAGCGACCTGAGCTACTCGATCGGCGGTCGCATGCTCTTTCACGACGTGAGCTTTCGCGTCGGCGAGGGGAGCAAGGTCGCCATCGTCGGCGCCAACGGCACCGGGAAGACAACGCTCCTCCGTCTCATCGCCGGCGATATCACGCCGGAGACCGGCACCATCAGCAGGAGTGGTGGGGTCGGAGTCATGCGCCAGTTCATCGGCAGCGCCGGCGGTACCGACACCGTGCGGGATTTCCTGCTCGGGCTCGCGCCGGACCCCATCCGTCTCGCGGGCGGTGCGCTCATCGCCGCCGAGCAACGGCTCGCCGGCGATCCGGACAACGAGACGGTCGCGATCGACTACGCGCAGGCGGTGGCCGACTGGGCATCGGCCGGGGGGTACGAGGCCGAGTTCGCGTGGAACGCGTGCTGCGAAAGCAGCATCGACGCATCGTTCGAGGAGGTGCGCGACCGCCTGGTCACGACGCTCAGCGGTGGCGAGCAGAAGCGCCTCGCACTCGAGGTGCTGCTCCGAAGCAACGAGGAGGTCCTGCTCCTTGACGAGCCCGACAACTACCTGGACGTCGCCGCCAAGCGCCAGCTCGAGAAGTCGTTGCGCAGCACGGGGAAGACCGTCCTGTACGTGAGTCACGACCGTCAGGTGCTCGCCGAGACGGCGACGAAGATCGTGACCCTGGAAGGCCACGGCGCCTGGGTCCACGGCGGCGGGTTCGCTGACTACGCGGAAGCGCGCGAGGCGCGTCTTGGCAGGCTCGACGAGTTGCACCGGCGTTGGGACGAGGAACACGAGCACCTGAAAGACCTGGTGCGCCGGATGCGAGTCCAGGCGACGATGAGCGACGCGATGGCAAGCCGGCTGGCGGCGGCGGTCACCCGACTCCGGAAATTCGAAGAGGCCGGACCACCCGCCGAACGACCGCGCCGTCAGGATGTGCGCATCCGCCTGCGCGGCGGACGTACCGGAATGCGCGTGCTCACCTCCCACAAGCTGGCGATCCCGGGACTGGTCCTGCCATTCGACCTCGAGGTGTCGTTCGGCGAACGCATCGCTCTGCTCGGGAACAACGGCACCGGCAAGAGTCACCTCCTGCGTCTCTTCGCCGGCGAGGAGATCACGCACGAAGGACGGTTCGCGCTCGGTGCGCGCGTCAACCCAGGGCATTTCAAGCAGACCCACGAGCATCCCGAACTGCGCGGCCGCACGCTCGTCGAGTCGCTGCGCCAGCACGGACTCGAGGACAAGGCCGCCGCTATGCGTGCGCTTGCTCGGTACGAGCTCGTCAGCCACGCCGACCAGGACTTCGCGACACTCAGCGGTGGTCAGCAGGCGCGGTTGCTCATCCTGATGCTCGAGATCGGCGGCGCGACGCTGCTCCTGCTCGACGAGCCCACGGACAACCTCGACGTGCACTCGGCCGACGCGCTCGAGCGTGGTCTCGACGACTTCGAGGGAACGGTGATCGCCGTGACCCACGACCGGTGGTTCGCCAGGCGCTTCAACCGCTTTCTCGTCCTTGCGGAGGACGGCGTCGTCACCGACCAGTCCTCGCCGGTGTGGGACTGAGCGCGTCGCCGGGCGCTGTGTTCTCGGCGTCGCGCCAGGCGAGCCAGTCACGCAGCTCGCTGAGGTCGTAGTCCGGGCCGCTGCTGCCGATGACGAAGAGCGTGATGCCGAGTGCGCGCAGCGCGTCGCCGCGTCCCTCGGGCTTGCCGTCGACAAACGTCGAACGCTCGATATCTGCGGGATCTCGACCGAGCTCCGCGCAGTGCTGCTCGAGAATGGCCGTCTTGTGGGCGAGTGCTTCTCCCTCGGTGAAGGTGTGCCAGATGTCCGCGTGGCGTGCGACGAGTCGTAGCGTTTTCTGTTCGCCGCTCCCGCCGATCAACACCGGGATCTTCCGCATCGGCAGGGGATTGAGGACGGCCAGACGGCGCTCGATTCTCGACAGCGCGTCAGCAAGGTCAGCCAGGCGACTTCCCACTGTGCCGAACTCGTAGCCGTACTCGACGTAGTCGCGCTCCTTGAATCCTGCCCCGATGCCGAGTATCAGCCGGCCGTTGCTGATGTGATCGACCGTGCGCGCCATGTCTGCCAGCAGATCCGGGTTGCGGTAGCTGTTGCACGAGACCAGCGCGCCGATCTCGACTCGCGACGTTGACTCCGCCCACGCGCCGAGCATCGTCCAGCACTCGAAGTGTTTGCCCTCACGCACTTTGCCGAGTGGGAAGAAGTGATCCCAGTTGAAGAGGATGTCGACACCGAGTTCCTCCGCCTCGGCTGCGGCACGGCGGATCGCGACGTAGTCGCCGTCCTGTGGTCGCATCTGCAGCGCTATCCGCACCGGTCGATGGCTGGCACTCCTCACGAAGTGGCGAACATCTGCGCTACCCGGATGTGATTACCAAACGGATCGCGCATCCCGAAGTCGATGCCGTAGGGCTGCTCCGTGGGTTCCTGGGTGAATTCAACACCCTTGGCGCGGAGCTCCTCGTAGGTTGCGTGGCAGTCCGCCGTCGTGAAGAAGAGGTGCCCGCCGGCTCGACCCTTGGTCAGCAGCAGGCGGACCTCGTCTGCAGTTGCAGGATCCATGGCAGGTGGACCTGGCTTCTCGAGCAGGATCTGGCGACCGGAGTCACCCGGCAGCGTGACGGTGAGAAATCGCATGAAGCCGAGATCCTGGTCGAGGAGGATCTCCAGACCGAGTTTGCCCACATAGAAGTCGACTGCCTGGTCCTGATCGAGCACGTAGATCTGCGAGATCCTGAGGCTGCTGAGCATTGCGCTGTTCCCTTGGTGTTGGTGGGTGAAAGGTGGTGCCGACGCTACCCGCCCGCCGCGCGGACGTCTTCTCCAAAACTGCTCGGTCTCGTCCACGCCATGGCGACGCACGTCGGCACAGCGATGACCTCTCCCCGCCGCCGGTAGTCCGTCGGCGACTCGCCAACGATCATGTGGAACGTCGTGCTGAATGTCCCCAGGCTCGCGAATCCGACGTCGTAGCAGATGTCCGTGACGCTCCGATCCGTGCAGCGGAGCAGGAAGAGCGCTCGCTCAACGCGGCGGCGCTGCAGGTATCGATGTGGCGTCTCGCCAAAGGCCGCGCGAAATGCGCGAATGAAATGCGCCTCGGATACGAAGGCGATGCGAGCCAGCGCGGCGATGTTCAGTGGTTGCCCGTACGTCAGATCCATCGCGTCGCGGGCGCGAAGCAGCCGCCGATTCGACTCCTCGACTGCCCTGGTCATCGAGCGGACGGCGCCCGAAACTGTCCGGAGACCAACACGTTCCCGTCGATGAGCAGCGTCGGGCCGCGCTCCTCGACGACCGTCAGACCTCCGCGCTCGAGGTCGTTGTGGCTCGGCGGCGGCAGGTGCATCTCCGCCGCGCAACATACCGCCGCGCGGCGGCTTCCCGCTACGTGGTCAGGAGGAGCTGTCGCTCGCCGGCGCGGCCGCACCATGACGCAGACCGTCGAAAAGGAGTCCCACGAGCCGCACGGATGCCTCTGAGCGTTCCTGGTCGGTCGACATGCAGATGCCGCCGACGGCACGGAGCAGGTCGTCCCCGTTGACATCGGCACGTACCGTCCCGGCCGCGGCGCCGGCTTCGAGCAGCTTGGTGGCGGCCGCGGCCGCGCGGCCGCGCGTCTGCTCGGAGAAGGTGGCATTGGTGCTCATCAATTGCTTCAGCACCGAGAGCATCCCCTTCTTCATCGCCACGTGGCGGACGAAGAGTTGCATCCACTCGGCAAGCGCCTGATCCGGCGGGAGGCTCTCGAGCAGTTCGTCAGCCTGCTCGCACAGGACGTCGATCTCGTGGCGGTACACCGCCTCGACGAGAGTCTCGCGCGTGGGGAAATGGCGGTACAGGGTGCCGATGCCAACACCGGCCGCGCGAGCGATGTCCTCGAGCGGCACGTCCGCGCCGCGGGCGGCGAACGCCGCCGAGGCTGCGGTGAGGAGGAGATCCCGGTTGCGCACGGCGTCGGCGCGAGGGCGTCGCTCGGTGGATCTCTCCCCGCCTTCGGCTCTCGCGACTTCCCGGACCAGCACTGTTACGAACCTCACTTGCAAAACGGAGACAGCCTCCGTATACTAACCGGAGCCGGCTTCCGTTTCTTAGTCTACGCCATCTGGAGGTTCTCCGTGCCACCCACTGCCACTCTCGTTTCCCCGCCACAGCAGGCAACCGAGCGCCAGCCCCGGCGGGGCCTGGTGCTCGCGATCATCCTCGCCGTCCAGCTGATGGTCGTCCTCGACGCAACCATCGTGAACATCGCTCTCCCCGACATCGCGGGCGCCCTCCACTTCTCGCCCGCGAACCTCTCCTGGGTCATCACCGCGTACACCCTGGCCTTCGGCGGCTTCCTGCTGCTCGGCGCCCGGGCCGGCGATCTCCTCGGCCGCAGGCGGGTGTTCATCGCCGGTATCGCGGTCTTCACCGCAGCGTCCTTCCTCGGCGGCCTGGCGCCGTGGAGCGGTTGGCTCCTCGCAGCACGCGCGCTCCAGGGAGTGGGCGGCGCGCTCGCCGCGCCGTCGGCGCTCGCGCTGCTGATGACGATGTTCCGTGATGGCCAGGAGCGCGTCCGCGCGATCGGCTGGTACGCCGCCGTGTCCATCGGTGGCGGCGCCATCGGCCTCATCCTCGGAGGCCTCCTTGTGCAGTGGGCGTCGTGGCGTTGGGTGCTGTTCGTCAACGTGCCGATCGGCATCGTCGTGATCGCGCTCGCCCGCCGTCTGCTCACCGAGACCCCCAGCCGCAACGGTCACTTCGATGTGCGCGGTGCGCTGACCTCGACGATCGGCGTGACCTCGCTCGCCTACGGCTTCGTGCGTGCCGCGACCTCGGGGTGGGGCGACGTGACGACGATGGTCGCGTTCGCTGCCGGCATCGCATTGCTCGTCACCTTCGTGTTGCTCGAGCGGCGCGCGCCGGAGCCAATCACACCGCTGGGTCTCTTCGCAGATCGGAGCCGGAGCGCGTCGTACGTTGCGCGACTCTTCCTCACCGCCGGAATGTTCGGGATGTTCTTCTTCCTGACGCAATTCCTGCAGGACGTGCTCCACTACGCTCCGCTCGAGACCGGCCTGGCATTCCTGCCATTCACGTTGGCGCTGTTCGCGATGTCGCAGCTCAGCGCACGCCGTCTGGTGCAGCGATTCGGCGCCAAGCCGATCATGGTGATCGGGTTCACGGTGTCGACCATCGGCATGCTGCTCATGACTCAGCTTGCTGCATCAAGCGATTACCTCTCGTTGCTGGCTCCCCTGGTGCTCTTCGGCGCCGGCAACGGCCTGGCGTTCGTGCCGCTCACGTCGACGTCGCTGAGCGGTGTGCGCCAGGAGGAAGCCGGCGCAGCGTCGGGGCTCGTCAACGTGATGCAGCAACTCGGCGGCGCACTGGGACTCGCGGTGCTGGTCTCGGTGTTCGGCACCACTGCGCGCGGCGCAGCCGCGCAGTCGGTGGCTGCAGCGCAGCACGGCTTCGTGGTGGGCGCTGACCACGCATTCATCGCGGCGACACTGTTCGTCGGCGCGACGGTCGTGGTACTGGCTCTTGCGATCCCCGGGCGGCGCGCAGCCGCCCGCATCGCCTCTGTGTCCGTCCCTGCGTGGGTGCGCGAACTCGAGGCGCCCGCTATCGTGACTCCGGAGCCGTGATCCCTCCGACGAAGATCCTCGATCGGTAGTACGCGAGCTCCGCAATCGACTCGCGGATGTCGCCGAGCGCGCGATGTGCCTCGCGCTTCGGCGGCACCGCCGCGAGGACCTCGGGATACCACCGGCGGCACAGCTCCTTGACACTCGACACGTCGATCGACCGGTAGTGCAGGAAGTTCTCGATGTCGGGCAGCTGCAGCGCCAGAAAGCGCCGGTCGGTCCCGATCGAGTTCCCGCACAACGGCACCGATCGGGCCTCCGGGATATTCGCTTTGAGGAAGGCAAGCGTCTGCTCACCGGCCTCGGCCAGCGACGTCGGCGACGCCCGGATGGCCGCCAGGAGCCCGGACCGCGTGTGCATGGCCCGAACCACCTCATCCATCTGCTCGAGCTCCTCGTCGGTCGCATGGACCACGATGTCGGGGCCTTCGGCCATCAGCTGAAGGTCGTCATCCGTGAGGAGCGTCGCGATCTCGACGACCACATTCCGGGCGGGGTCAAGCCCGGTCATCTCGAGGTCCATCCAGGCGAGCACGACCCGATCGTAGCGTGGCGCTCACCGCGGCCGAGACCGGTTCGTGACCGCGTGGACGCCGTGTGGTTCCCGGACCGGCCGTTGCACTGTGGACGAGTGGTCACAATCCGACGACGAGGCGGATCGCACCGGGATCTCGGAAGGACCGCCGATCACCCTGGCGAGATGCGTGCATCGACATCTCGACGCACCGCTCTGGGTTCGACGCTCGAACCCCCGCTTTTGCCTTCCGGCGTCGTGCGAACGGCATGACTTCCCGGAGCGCCGGCAGCCTCACCGGTCAGAGGCGAGCGTGAAACCGAAGGGAGATGGAGGCGGCGACCCGATCCCCGCAGAGAGTGGTGTCCGGCAGGGCCGGCGTCGGCGGGACGGGCGACGTCTCGATGCCGCCCATCAGGCTGGCCTCCAGGAAGGCCTGCGCATGTATCGCAGCATGTTCGAACGAGGCGCACTCGGTCAGCTCATCGTCGATCTGTCGACGTTCCAGATCAGCCGGGTGAATCAAGCGCTCTGCGCCATGACGGGGTTCAGCGCTGAAGAGCTCGTCGGATCACCCGTCGCGAAGATCTTTCCGGCAGACGGGAATCCGTCGCAGGATGCCCTCGCGCGGCTCGCCGAGGGCGGCGTCGACGGCTACTCCGTCGAGCGAGAGTTGCAGCACAAGGGCGGGACCATCTTTCCGATCCTCTCGACCGTCTCCGCGGTGCGCGACGAGGACGGCAGGCCCATCCAGGCGCTCGTGCTCATGCAGGACCTCAGCGAACAGCACGAAGTCAAACAGGCGCAGGTCCGAGGCCAGGCGCTGATCGACGCTGCCGTCGCGGCGCTGCCGATCGCGTTCTCCACCTACGACACCATGCTGCGGCTCACCTTCGTTGTGGGTCGACGCGAGCTGGCCGGGCTGCGCGTCGAAGACTTGATCGGCAGGCACGCATCAGAGATCACGTCCGACCCGACTGCGTTGCTCGCACTAGAGAACGCCCTCGCAGGCTCCGAGACCACCTCGCGCGCCAGCTTCAACGGCAGCGTCTACCTGACTCTCAACGCCCCGATGCGCACCGACGACGGCACGATCGTCGGCGTCATCTCGGTCTCCAACAACATCACCGCCGAGGTGTCTGCCGACAACGAACGCCGGCAGGCGGAGGAGTCGCGGCGGTTCGCCGTCCGGCACGACTCGCTGACGGGGTTACTTGGCAGATCCGGTCTCGTGGAGCACCTCAGCGATCTCCTCGCAGCCGGTCGATCCACGGGCGCACTCCTGCTCCTCGATCTCGACGACTTCAACCTCATCAACGACAGTCTCGGACACGAGGTTGGCGATGCCGTGCTGCTCGAGATCGCCCGACGCCTGTCGACGGTGTTCCCCGGTGCGGTGCTCGCGAAGTACGGTGGCGATGAGTTCGCGGTGGTGGCACCGTTTGTCAGTGACCATGCAGGGGCTGCGAGGGCCGCCCGCACGATCTTTGGCATGCTTGACGCCGATGTCGCCGTCAACGATCACGCGCTTCGGGTGACCGCGAGCCTCGGCATCGCATTGCAGCAAGGTTCGGACGGCATCTCAGCGCCGACGCTGATACGCAATGCCGATTCCGCGCTCTCCCATGCCAAGAGCGCGGGACCCGCACAGTACCGGCTCTACGACTCGGTGATGCGCCGCGAGGTGCGCCAGCAGCTCGAGATCCAGGACGGTCTCCGCAATGCGATGGAGGCGGGGCAGTTGCATCTTGCGTATCAACCGATCGTCAACCTCGCCGATCGCCACACCATCGGGGCGGAGGCCCTGCTCCGATGGACCCATCCCGAGAAGGGCAACATCCCGCCCGCCGACTTCATTCACGTCGCCGAGAAAAGTGGTCTCATCCTGCCCATCGGGCAGTGGGTCATGCACTCGGCGTGCGCGACGATGCTGCCGCTGCACGCGGAGTACGGCCTGTACATTGCGGTGAATGTGTCGGTGCGCCAGCTCGTCGGTGATCTCTTCGCAGCGCGGGTCGAGGATGTGCTTGCACGCACGCGTCTCGAGCCGAGCGCGCTTGTCGTTGAAGTCACCGAGACCGCGCTGATGGACAACATCGGACCCGTTCGAAGCGCGTTTCACCGTCTGCGAGCCCACGGTGTCAGGGTCGCCATCGACGACTTCGGCACGGGCTACTCGTCCCTCGCCCGGTTGCAGGGTCTCCCGGTTGACATCATCAAGCTGGATCGGGCGTTCGTGACCGATGTGGACACGAGGGCGGAGGCGCGAGCGATGGCAGCGGCAATCCTCCAGGTGAGTGGCGCGATCGGAGCGCAGATCGTCGCAGAGGGGATCGAGACCGAAGCCGAAGCCGCCGTGCTGCTCGACCTCGGATACTCGGCGGCGCAGGGGTATCTCTTCGGCCGGCCGATGCCGATCGACGCGCTCCGCGGTCGTCTGACAAACGTCAGACGGGCGGCGTCCCAGGGACCCTCGACCGTCGCTTAGCCGGCGCGCGAGGTGTCCGGTCCGGGACGCGCATGCCGACCTCCTGAGGTGTCAGCCACTAGACTGACGGCAGCGTCGCAACACCGGAGAATGCAGGGAATGATCGGACAGCCTGGACCGCCCCGGGTTGCGCGTACACGGGCGGCCGGGGAAGACGGGACCCGTTGGGTTCTCAGCAGTGCCGACGCTGACTGACAACCCGCTCGTGCGAGGCGTCGCACGAATCTCCATCTCCGTCGAGCGCAAGCTGCTCATCGCCTTCGCGCTCGTCGTCGCCCTGCTGGTGGCCGTCGGCGCTCTGGGCGTCGGCGTCCTCAGTCAGTCGAACAGCCGTGTCGTGGCGCTTGATCAACTCCCGCAACGTGCAGCGGCCTATCAGCAACTCTACAACGAGAGCACTCAGCTCGGCGGCTGGCTCGCGGATCGCAGCGGTGTCATCGAGAACTGCTTCCAAAGAAAGGCAAAGCTGTTCTGTGACGACATCAGCGCGAACGGGAACAGCGAGAATCTGTTCGTGGATGACGGAGAGGTCGAGGCCACGATCGAGCTGATGGAGCCTCTCACCGATGTCAACAACGTCGCGGATCTGGGCTTCGAGCCGCCACACAACGAGCGGGTCATCCTGACCCAGGTTCACACGGAGTACGTGGCGATCGCGATGGGTATGTCGACCCTCAAGATCGACGACGAGAATGGCGGGCCGTACGTTGACAACATCGCCGAATTCGATGCAGACAGTCAGCTCTCGTCCCAGGCGCTGCAACTGGTCGGCATCACGTCGGCGGCCGGTACGAGCCTGGTCGCGCAGAATGACGCGTCGTATCTCGCCTCACAGCATCTCTTCATCGGTGTCGCGGTGGCGAGCGCGCTGCTCGCACTCCTGCTTGCGCTGATTCTCTCAAGGGCGCTGACCGGGCCGATCCGACGCATCGACTCCAGGCTCGCGGCCATCGCGTCCGGCAACTTCTCGGAACACGTCGACATCCCCAATCGGGACGAGCTCGGCGCACTCGCAGCAAACCTCAACCGCATGAACGACGAGCTGGGGCGTCTGTATCGCGAGGTCGAGGAGGCGAGCAGACACAAGTCGGAGTTCCTCGCAAACATGTCGCACGAGCTGCGCACCCCGCTCAATGCCGTGATCGGCTTCTCGGACGTGCTCCGCGACGAGATGTTCGGCGAGTTGAACGAGAAGCAGTTGGAGTACGTCACCGACATCCACACCTCCGGCCGGCATCTCCTGACCCTGATCAACGACATCCTCGACATGTCCAAGATCGAGGCCGGTCGCATGGACCTCCAGGTGAGCAGCTTCAGCCTCCCCGACGTGCTGCGAAACTCGGTGGCGCTGCTGCGTGAGCGCGCCACGCGCCAGGGGATCGTTCTGAGCCTCGAGATCGACCCAGGCATCGAGATGATCGAGGCCGATGAGCGCCTGCTCAAGCAGGTGCTCTTCAACCTCCTCTCCAACGCGCTGAACTTCACGGAACGCGGCGGGCGGGTCGAGGTCGTCGCTCGCGAACAGGGCGACGTTGTCGCGATCAGCGTGCGCGACGACGGCGTCGGGATTGCGCCAGAGGACCAGGCGCGAATCTTCCTCGAGTTCGAGCAGGCCGGGAAGTCCAAGGCGCAGGAGGGGACCGGTCTCGGGCTTGCGCTGTCGCGCCGATTCGTGGAGCTCCACGGTGGCCAACTCATCGTCGACAGCGCTCCGGGAGAGGGCAGCACGTTCCTGTTCACGCTGCCGAAGACGCCGAGATCCATCGACACCGCTACGGCGGTGGTGGCGCAGGACCAGCAGCGCGCGTCCCTTGCGGAGGCGCAGCACTGATGGCAACGCTCGCGGACGGCCAACTCGTGCTCATCGTCGAGGACAACGAGAGGAACCTCAAGCTCGCCCGGGACCTGCTGCAGTACCACGGCTTCCGCACGGTCGAAGCCGTGGATGGGGAAACGGGTCTCGATGTCGCGCGAGCGCAGCTTCCCGACATCATCCTCATGGACATCGAGCTGCCGGGAATCGATGGCGTCACCACGCTCGAGCGCCTCCGCGCCGACCCGCTCACCGCAGGGATCACCGTCGTGGCGGTGACCGCGTCGGTGATGCCGGTCGATCGGGACCGATTCGCCCGTGCCGGCTTCGCGGCGATCATCCTCAAGCCCATCGACGTCAGGACGTTTCCCGCGCTCGTGCTCTCCTATTGCAATCGGCCTGCGGGGGCTGACTGATGAGCCATCCGGCTCGGATCCTGGTTGTCGACGACACCGCCGCCAACGCGCGGCTGCTCGAGGCGATGCTCGTCCCGCAGGGCTACGCGGTGATCACGGCAGCCTCCGGTGGCGAGGCGCTCGACAAGGTCCGGACCGAGCATCCTGATCTGATCCTGCTCGACATCGTGATGCCGGACATGTCCGGCTACGACGTGTGCCGGCAGCTGCGCGCCGACCCGCTCACCCGGATGCTGCCGGTGGTGATGGTCACCTCGAGCGGCGATCAGGACAAGGTTGGCGCCATCGACTCGGGGGCGGATGACTTCATCTCCCGGCCGTTCCATCCGCCCGAGCTCTTCAGCCGGGTGCGCTCGCTGCTCCGGATCAAGGAGTATCACGACACCATCCAGGCCCAGGCGGCAGAGCTCGCGGACTGGAATCTCCAGCTCGAACAGCGTGTGCAGAGCCAGCTGGCTCAGATCGAGGGCCTCGATCGCCTCAGGCGATTCTTCTCGCCACAGGTCGCCGAGCTGATCCTCTCGGGTGGGGATCAACTCCTCGACGCGCACCGCCGCGAGGTCAGCATCTGGTTCTGCGACCTTCGCGGCTTCACCGCCTTCTCGGCGACTGCGGAGCCCGAGGACGTCCTCGGCGAGCTGGGCCGTTTCTACAGCGCCGTGGGCAGCGAGATCCTTCGCTTCGAGGCCACCCTCGAGCAGTTCGCCGGTGACTCGGTGATGGCCATCTTCAATGATCCGATGCCCCGCCCCGACCACACCGCCGCGGCCGTCCGCATGGCCGTTGCGGTTCGAGAACAGGTCAAGCCGCTCAAGGAGAGCTGGCGTCTCAAGGGGTATGACCTCGACGTCGGCATCGGGATCGCAGATGGCTACGCCACGCTCGGCCGGGTCGGGTTCGAGGGACGCTTCGACTATCGCGCCACCGGTACCGTGGTCAACCTGGCGTCGCGGCTCTGCGCCCAGGCGCTCGGCGGTCAGATCCTGCTGGCGCCTCGTGCCTACGCCGAGGTGATCGACCTGGTCGAGGCCGAGCCGATCGGGCCGCTCCGGCTCAAGGGCTTCCACGAACCTGTTCCGGCGTACAACGTGACGGCTCTCAGAGCCGGCTGATCCAGGCCGCCCGGAGGCCGTCGTTACAGCGACGCAACCGGAGGCAGCCGGGATCGCATGCCTCTCACGCCGGCGTCAAGCCGCGTTCCATGCGAAGTCACAAACCCGGGCAGCGCCGATGACATGGCTCTCGCGGCGCCAGTTTTCCCCGTACGGTCGTGGCGTCTTCGTCGATCAGGTTTTTGAGACCCTTTGTGAGCAACACTCACCCGACCCGACCTTCTCGTCGCGTCATGGCCCGGCGGCTCAAGGTGCCGATGTGCCTGGTGACCGTATTCGCCACCGTGGCCGTGCTCATGCCGACCACCGCGTTTGCGGCGGGCTCGCCGCTCACGACCGAGACCTTCGCGAACAACTCCACCGCGGCCGGACAGTGGTATCTCCCGGCGGGGATCGGCGGCACCAACGGCGCCTGCCTGACCGCCGGACCGGTCTCGGCGACCACGTCGATCCCGAACTGCGCCGGCGCCTCCGATACGTCCGGCAGCGGCTCGCTCCGGTTGACCACCAATGCGGGCGACGCAGTCGGCGCAGTCTTCTATCAGGCGAGCCTGCCCACCACCGAGGGCCTCGACGTCACCCTCGACACGTACCAGTTCGACGGCACGGGGGCTGACGGCATCGTCTTCGCCCTCGCCGCGGCCAACCCCGCGGACCCCACGCCTCCGGCCAGCACGGGCCCGCTCGGCGGCGATCTCGGTTACGCCGCGAACACGCAGAGCGCGGCTGGGACCGCAGGCATGCCCTACGGCTACCTCGGCATCGGCCTGGACGTCTACGGCAACTACGAGAACACGCCGCTTGCGGGCGGCTCCGGATGCACGATCCCCTCACCGCTCGTCGCCAACAGGGCATATCCCGAGTCGGTCACTGCGCGCGGGCCGGGCGACGGCACCGTGGGCTATTGCATCCTCGGCACGACCGCGACCGCGTACGACCAGAGCAGTGCGGGCGGTAGCGCCGGCGGCACGATCACCAATGTCGGCACCGGCAACACGCTCGACAAGCAGACCGCGACATCGCGAACCGGGGACATGGTGCCGGTGGAGATGGCGATCAACCCCTCGGCCACAGCGACGACCACGACGAGCGGGCTGTCGGTGCCGGCAATGTCGTGGCTGATCGCGTACACACCGATCGGTACGACCACGCAGCAGACGCTGACCGGCGCGCTGCCGACAACGAGCAACAACGCCGCCCTCGCGACCTTCCCCTCCTCATGGATCAACCCGGCGACCGGGATCCCCTACCAGTTGACGTTCGGATGGACGGCATCCACCGGCGGATCGAACGAGTATCACGAGGTCAATCAGCTCACCGCATCGACGCTGACGGGGAGCGTGCCGGACCTTTCGCTGACCAAAACCGATAACGAGAGCGGTCAGATGCTCGCGGGCAACCACGCGAACTTCATCCTCGAGCCCGGCACCACGTCGAGCGGCGGTACCGAGGCGGACATGCTGACCGTCACCGACACGGTGCCGGCCGGCATGACCCCGGGCACCGCCACGAGCAGCTCCGACTGGACATGCGCGACCGCAGGCCAGACCGTCACGTGCACGTATACGCCCGCGTCGGCGATCGGAGCCGGAACCTCGTTGCCGGATATCACGATTCCGGTGACGCTCTCCTCGAGCCTGAGCGGCTCGGTGACCAACTCTGCACGCATCTCATCCGACGATGCGCTGCCCGCTGTCAGTAGCGATACGGTCAACGTCAGCACCTTGACGGCAACGGCGCTGCCGTCGCCGCAGGCGTACACGCAGACGGTGACGTACACCGCAGCGCTCCCCTCGAGCGCGACCGGTTCGGTGACGTTCAGCATCGGCGGCACGACGCTGTGCACCGCGACGCTGCCGACACTGAGCTGCACCGCGACAAATGCACCGGTCGGCGTCGACACCGTCACGGCAGCGTACTCTGGAAACTCGACGTTCGCGCCACAGACCACGACGACAACACTCACCATCACCAAGGCAACACCGACGTTTTCGGAGAATGCCGCGCCAGCGTCGATTGTCTATGGCTCGCAGGACACGCTGTCCGACTCCGGGCTCCCCGTCGCCGCGACGGGGACGGTGACCTTCGCCTCGGGTGGCTCCACCCTCTGCGTCGCGACGATCCCTGCGACGAGTTGCCAGACCGCCGCGACACTCGGTGCGGGGACATACCCTGTCACCGCAACCTACTCAGGTGACGGCAGCTACAACAGTGCAACCGCGACCGGCGCGAGTTTTACGGTCACCAGGGCCAGTACGTCCATGACCGAGTCCGCGGCGCCGGCGACCATCCCGTATGGCACCGCTGACACGGTGTCGGTTGCCGGCCTGCCGGTCGGCGCGACGGGCACCGTCACGTTCACGTCGGGCGCAACCGCTCTCTGTGTCGCGACGTTGCCGGCGACAAGCTGCGCGACTCCGACGACGCTGACGCCCGCGACCTACCCGGTCACGGCGACGTACTCGGGCAACGCCAACTTCAGCGGCACGACCGCGACCGGCGCCGCCTTCACGGTGACACTCTCGAGCACCGCGATGACCGAGTCGGCGGCACCGGCGAGCGTCCCGTACGGCACGAGCGACACGCTGTCGGTGTCCGGACTGCCTGGCGGCGCAACAGGAACCGTCACGTTTACTTCAGGCGGATCGACCCTCTGCGTCGCCGCGCTGCCGTCGACAGGCTGCTCCACCTCGACGTCGCTCGTCCCCGGCACCTACCCGGTGACCGCGACCTACTCAGGTGACAGCAACTACCACGGCACCACCGCGACGGGCGCAAGCTTCGCGGTGACCAAGGCGAACACGTCGATGACCGAGGCCGCATCGCCGCCATCGATTGGCTTCGGGTCGCAGGACACGCTGTCAGTGACCGGATTGCCCGGTGGCGCAACGGGAGTCGTGACCTTCTCGTCCGGCGGATCGACGCTCTGCACGGCAGTCCTGCCGGCAACGAGCTGCCAGACGGCGCCCACGCTGCTCCCGGGCGTGTACCCGGTCACCGCGACCTACGCGGGTGACAGCAACCACAACGGCACCACCGCAACCGGCGCCAGCTTCACCGTCACCAGGGCGAACCCGACCTTCACCGAGTCCGCCGCACCGTCGAGCGTCGCGTACGGAAACGCAGACACGCTCTCGGCCAACGGCCTGCCGGGCAATGCCACGGGGACTGTGACCTTCACCTCGGGTGGAGCCACACTCTGTGTCACGGTCCTGCCGGCGACGAGCTGTGACACATCGTCGACGCTTGCCACCGGTAGCTACCCGGTGACGGCGTCGTACTCGGGCGACAGCAACTACAACGCATCGACTGCGACCGGCGCGAGCTTCACGGTCACCAAGGCGGACACCGCGATGACCGAATCCGCCGCGCCCGCGAGCATCGCGTACGGCGCGCAGGACACACTCTCGGTTGCCGGTCTCCCCGGTGATGCGACGGGGACGGTGACCTTCTCCTCCGGCGGATCCCCGCTGTGCAGCGCGCTCCTGCCGGCGATCAGCTGCCAGACATCGGCGACGCTCGCACCGGGCACCTACCCGGTGACGGCGACGTACTCTGGTGACGGCAATTACCACGGCACCACCGCAACCGGCGCGAGCTTCACGGTCACCAGAGCAGACCCAGCCTTCACGGAATCGGCCGCCCCCTCCACGGTCCCGTACGGCACCGCGGACACCGTCTCGGCTGCCGGTCTGCCCGGCGATGCGACCGGCACGGTGACCTTCACGTCGGGTGGCACCACACTGTGCGTCGCAGAGCTCCCGACGATCAGCTGCCAGACCTCATCCACGCTGGACCCGGCCAGTTACCCAGTCACCGCAACGTATTCGGGTGACAGTAACTACGAGGCCTCCATCGCGACCGGTGCGAGCTTCACCGTCGTCGAGGCGGACACCGCCATGATGGAATCAGCGTCGCCCGCGAGCATCACCTTCGGCGCGCAGGACACGCTCTCGGTGACCGGTCTGCCTGGCGACGCGACGGGCACCGTGACCTTCAGCTCCGGCGGAAGCACACTCTGCGTCGCCGTTCTTCCCGAAACGAGTTGCCTCACGGCGACGACACTCGCGCCAGGTGCCTACCCGGTGACCGCGACGTACTCCGGGGATTCCAACTACAACGGTTCGAGCGTGACCGGCGCGAGCTTCACCGTCACCAAGGTCGATGTGTTCCTCACCGAGACCGCCGCACCGGCCTCGATCGTGTACGGCTCGACGGACACAGTCGCCGCCTTCGGCATTCCGGCGGGCGCCACCGGGACGGTGACCTTCACCTCAGGAACCACCGAGCTGTGCGTCGCAACGCTTGCGGCGACGACGTGCACGACCGCGGACACACTGACGCCCGCGACCTACCCGGTGACGGCCACGTACTCCGGTGACGTCAATGACAGCTCGGCCGTCGCGACCGGCGCGACGTTCACGGTCCTCAAGGCTGATACGCACATGACGGTCATCGTCTCGCCCGGCTCGGTCACCGAGGGATCAGCTGTCACCGTGTGGGTCACAGGCCTGCCGCCCGGAGCCACCGGAACCGTGACCTTCACGTCCGGCGGCAGGGTGCTCTGCACCGCGACGCTCCCGGCAACGAGTTGCACCACAACTGCCGGCTTCCCTGCCGGCGCCTACCCGGTGACGGCCACCTACTCCGGCAACGTCGACTACAACGGCTCGACCGCGATCGGCAGTGGCCGGGACGGCGTGCTCTCGGTGGTGTCCGCCGCCAGTGTCCCCGAAACCGGTGGCGACCCGATGGGACCACGGAGCGTGCTCGGCGCGGTCATGGTCGTCCTCGGGGCTGGGATGACCTTCGTCGCACAGGGCCGGCGCCGCCGCAACCGCAGGTCATAGGGCCGGCGCGCCCGAGGAGGATCGGGCGCAGGCGGGCAGGCGTGTAGTGTCGTCGCCGTGACGACCTACAACAGCCCCCTTCACGAGATGACGCAGACGACTGCGACGTGTCTCTGGAACGATTCAGCGGCCATCGACGAGCTCACATACTCCATCGAGAACGGCGCCGTCGGGGCGACCTGCAATCCGGTGATCGCCGCCACGGTCCTCGCGGCCGACGCGGCAACGTGGCGGCCGCGCGCCGAGAGACTGCTGCGCGAGATGCCCAAGGCCACCGAGGACACCATCGCGTGGCAGCTCGTGGAGGAGCTGTCGATTCGGGCCGCCCGGCTGCTCGAGCCGATTTTCGAGACCCATCGCGGGCGCAACGGCCGCCTCTCCATCCAGACGGATCCGCGGTTCTTCCGCGACAGCGAGGCAATCGTCACGCAGGCACTCGCCTTCAGCCGGCTCGCCCCGAACATGATCGTCAAGATCCCGGTCACGCGTGCCGGCATCGCTGCGATCGAGGAGGCGACGGCGCAGGGGGTCAGCATCAACGCGACCGTCTGTTTCACCCTCCCGCAGTGCATTGCTGTTGCAGAGGCTGTCGAGCGCGGCCTACGGCGGCGCGAGGCCGACGGCGAGGATGTTGCCTCAATGGGTCCGGTCTGCACGATCATGGTGGGCCGGCTCGACGACTGGCTCAAGGTCGTCATGGAGCGAGACGGGATCAGTGTCGACCCCGGCTTTGTCGAGTGGGCCGGTGTTGCGGTTTTCAAGAAGGCGTATGGGATTTTCCGCGAGCGCGGCTACCGGATCCGGCTGCTGTCCGCGGCGTTTCGCAACCACATGCACTGGAGTGAGTTCATCGGCGCCGATGCCGTCGTCTCCCCGACGTACGCGTGGCAGAGGCGGTTGAACGCCGGCGACGTCGCGGTGATTCCCCGTATCGACAACCCCGTGCATCCGAAGGTGGTCGACGAACTGCTGACACACTTCGCGGACTTTCGCCGCGCCTACGCGGAGGATGGTCTCAGCGTTGCGGAGTTCGACCAGTTCGCACCGACGCGGCGCACGCTCCGGCAGTTCGTTGCCGCGTGCGGTGCCCTGAACACGTTCGTGCGCGACGTCATGATCCCGGACCCGGATCGGGAGGCGGCGCGGTGAACGTGACCTCGTTGATCCGCGCGGGGGAGCGGACCAAGCACATCTCCCTCGACCTGCGTGTCGCGCAGCCCGGCGAGTCCGTGGTGCTCACGCCCGGGGACGAGCGCCTGGTGGTGATCCTTTCGGGACGGGCCGGACTCACGCTGGACGGCCAGGATCGCGGCGTCGTGGGAGGCCGAGCCGACGTCTTCGATGGCGCAGGCGACGCGGTGTACGTGCCTCCCTCGTCATCTGCCGTGTTGGTGGCGCTCGCTGACGGCGATGCGGACGGCACAACCCTGGCCGTCGCCGCCGCGCCCCCGAGCGCGCAACCGCCTGGCGTAGCGCGCGTCATCCCGGCCGCGACACAGCGCGAGGTGGTGGTCGGCCACGACAGCTGGGGCCGGACGGTGCGCACGATCCTCGGAGCGGACGACGCGGCCTCGCGGCTCATCGTTGGTGAGACCGTGCACAACGGCACGGGGACATGGTCGTCGTTCCCACCGCATCGTCACGACCGGGAGTCTTCTGACGAGGCGCAGCTGGAGGAGGTGTATTTCTATCGCGTGCGACCTGCCAACGGCTTTGCGGTGCAGGTGCGCTACGAGACCGACGCCGACCGGGAGGATCTGCGCATCGTGCACGACGGTGACGCGGCGGCGATCACGTCGGGATTCCATCCGCTCGTGGCGGCACCGGGCCACGGCCTGTACTACCTCTGGATCCTTGCCGGCGAGCAGCGCGTGATGCGCGTGTACGTCGATCCGCGCTATCGCTGGGTGAGCGAGCAACCGCGAACGTAGAACGCGTGTACGCGTTTTACGAAGTCTTAACCGGTCGTTGAGGTCTCCGCCCCCTCCGCTTGGTGAGAAGTTAAAAATCGAGACGCCACCATGTCCGCATGGCAATCAAGCGCATGACCCCGGACATTGCGAAGCATCTCAGTCTCGCTGAGCAGCACGAGTGGTTCCAGCAGCGCCACTCTCGCCGGAGCATCCTCAAAGGAGGCATCCTCGGCGCCGGTACGCTCGTGGCCGGCCCGGCCCTGCTGGCCCGGACCGCGCAGGCGGTCGAAGCGGCCGGCAGGCCCGCACAGGCCCCGATGCTCCTCGCGAGCACAACTCCGGCGAGGGCAACCGGCGTCGTGCCATTCGGGCGACACATCACGTTCGGTGCCGATCCGACCAGCGAGATGCGGATCGCCTGGCAGGTGGCGGGGCCGGTCGCGGATCCCTTCGTGCGGATCGGCACCAGCCCCTTCGACCTCGGCGAGCGCCTCGCCGCCGAGCTCCGGAACGTCAGCACCCCGTTGGCTGATATCACCGCGGTCGACAGCCTGCCGCCGGCGATGACGCATAACGAGGAGCAGTACTACCTTCATGCGTCCGCCGCGCATCTCGATCCCGGGAAGACCTATTACTACGTGGTCGGCCATCGCGGCTTCGACCCGACCGCCCACGGACTGACTCGCGGGCTGATCTCGAGCTTCACCACCGCACCACGCGGCGCGGTGCCGTTCACGTTCACCGCCTTCGGCGACCAGGGGAGCACCTACGACTCGGTGGCGAGCACCAACCTGATCCTCGCCCAGTCGCCCGCGTTCCACCTCCACGCGGGTGATGTGTCGTATGCCGAGGATGGCGGATCCGGTCTCATCACCGACGCCTATGACCCGCGGGTCTGGGACTCCTTCTTCTCCGCGGTCGAGCCCACTGCAAAGACCGTCCCGTGGATGGTGTCGCTCGGCAACCATGAGATGGAGGCGTGGTACTCGCCGGACGGCTACGGCGCCGACGTCAAGCGGCTCGACTTCCCGGGGAATGGACCGAGCATCTGCCCCGGCACCTACTCCTTCACCTACGGGAACGTCGCGTTCATCAGCCTCGACCCGAACGACGTCTCCTACGAGCTGCCCGCCAATTTCGGCTACAGCGGCGGGAAGCAGACCTCCTGGCTGGGACACACGCTCAGGCAGCTTCGCAACGACGCGAGCATCGACTTCATCGTGGTGTTCTTCCACCACTGCGGCTACTGCACCTGCACGGCGCACGGCTCCGAAGGTGGCGTGCGCCAGTTCTGGGCGCCGCTCTTCGACCAGTACCACGTCGACCTCGTCATCAACGGCCACAACCACATCTACGAGCGCACCGATCCGATTCGCGCCGGCGCTCCGACGAAAGTGGCACCGATCGGCGCAACGATCCATCCGGCCAACGAGGGGACGACATACGTTGCGGCGGGCGGCGCAGGCAAGAGCCTGTACTCGTTCGGCGTGCCGGACAGCTACGAGCACCACGTCGACAACGTCGCGTCGGTGGCGAGCTACGTGAATGAGGCGGGTGGCACCGAGGTGGATGAGACGGTGACCTGGTCACGCGTGCGCTACACCGGCTACAACCTGATGGTCGTCGACGTTGCGCCGCCGACCCTGGGTTCGACACGGATGGACGTCCGAACGCTCAACGGGAGTGGCGTCGAGGTCGACCGGTTCACGCTGGAGCGGTCCGCGTAGGCGCCCGGACACGCAGCTTCCCTCAGCGGGGCTGCGAGGGCGCCCCGGCCGGTGCAGCGAGCAGGGGCGCCCACGCCGCCGGCACCCCGACGTTGTGCTCCAGCAGCCGGCGCATCGCCAGCGGTGTGAGCGGCTGACCGAACAGGAAGCCCTGGGCCAGCTCACACCCAAGCTCGCCGAGCTCGCGAAGGCACTCCTCGGTCTCGACGCCTTCAGCGATCACGGTGAGGCTGAGACCGACGCCGAAGTTGAAGACGGAGTGCGCGAAGCCGATGGACTGCGTCGGCCCGCACAACGAGGCGGTGAACGACCGGTCGATCTTCAGCAGGTCGACCGGGAAGTCACGCAGGCGGCTCAGTGACGAATGGCCGGTGCCAAAGTCGTCGAGGGCGATGCGCACCCCCGTCTGACGCAGCGCGTTGAGACATTCGATGATCGGCTCCGTGTCGTAGATGATGTCGGCCTCGGTGACCTCGAGGATGAGGCAACTCGCGTCGAGACCGGTTTCGCGCAGCACGGTGCGGACGTTCTCGACGTAGCCCGGCTCGCGCAACTGTCGCACGGCCACGTTGACACTCACCGAGACCGGATCCTCGCCTTCCACTGCGGGCCAGTCGTGCGCCTCCTCGCAGGCACTGCGCAACACCCACTCGCCAACCTGCGTGATCAGTCCCGTTTCCTCCACGAGGCTGATGAAGTCGTCGGGGAGGACCGTCCCACGCGTCGGATGACGCCAGCGCAGCAACGCTTCCGCCGCCACGATGGAACACGTCGACACGCGCACGATCGGCTGATACACCAGCTCGAACTCGACCGATTCCACCGCGTGATACAGGTCCGCCTTCAGCCGGTGGCGGCGCTGTACAGCCGCGTACATCGCGGGTTCGAAGAGCTCATAGCGTGACTTCCCGGAGCTCTTCGCGGTGTAGAGCGCGAGGTCGGCGTTCTGGAGCAGCTCCTGGCCATCGCACACCGTGTCGACCGCGGTCGCGATGCCGATGCTCGCGTGGGTCAGCACCTCTTCCGCGGCGATGATGAACGGCTCGCGGAGTGCCTCGATGACACGCTCGGAGATGCGCACCGCCGTCGCCGGCGCATCGATGCCGATCAGGAGAACGGCGAACTCGTCGCCGCCGAGCCGTGCTGCGACATCGCCGGGACGCAGGCACTGGCCGATGCGATCCGCGATTGCGCGAAGCAGCTCGTCCCCCGCGGCATGACCGAGGCTGTCATTGACAGTCTTGAAGTCGTCGATGTCGATGAAGAGCACGCCGACGTGCTGTCCCGCCTGCGCGAGCGCCTGGTCGACACGCGACCCGAAGAGGAGCCGGTTGGCCATTCCGGTGAGTGGATCGTGCGACGCCTCGTGGCGCAACTGCTCCTGAAGCACGGTGAGCTGCGAGAGCGAGTGCTGCAGCCGTCCCCGTTCGAGGATGACGCCTGTCTGATTGGCGAGCATCTCGAGCAGACGCAGATCCTCGTCATCGAAACCGGTCACCTCGCCGAGGCGGTTGGCGATGAGCATCGTGCCCACCATGTTGTTCTCGCCACGCAGCACCACCGCCATCGCATCGCGCAGCCCGCGCTGTTCGAGGAAGCCGTTCGGATCACTCTCCGTTTTGCCATGTGCGCTGAGCAGCAGCGGCGAATCCAGGAGGAGCCGGCTCATGAACTGCAGCTCCGCCTCATCGAGGGTGACCGGGCTCATGAACTGCGTCGTCTGCTCCTTGTCCACGGCGGTGCGCACCACGGCGTCGCGTTCGCGGGTTGGCAGGAACGTGATCTCCGCAAGCTCAGCGCGGAAGACCTCGCACGATTTGCTCAACAGCGCGGCGACGGCGTCATCGACCGCCTCGGTGCGTTGCAGTTGCTTGCTCGACTGGTACAGGAAGTCAACCTGATCGCGCTTCTCGCGCTCGGCGACGTAGAAGCGATACGCGATGAACACGCCCACCGTGGGGATCGCGAGCAGCCAGAGCTCGGTTGGGTTCTCCCAGACGATGCGGACGCCGATCAGCGCGAGACACGTGTTGACGATGGTGGCAGCCTGTGCGAACCCGAACGTCGATGCGATGCCGGCGCGGTCGATGCGCCCTTCCGAGAACGAGATTGCGGTCAGGATCACCAGTGACTGGACCATGCCACCGGCAAGGACCGCGACCAGCACCCCGAGAAAGCTGATCGCGCTCAGGGCATTGTGGTGGTCCACGAGGTGCATGAACAGGACCGCCACCACGCTGTTCGCGACCGTGAAGTTGGCGAGGTTGAAGGCCAGCTTCAGCGGCGACTGGCGGCGATGGATCGTCAGCGCCAGCGCCGTCCCGACGACCATCGACAGCAGGACCGTCAGCGGCGGCGCGAAGAAGAACCCGACGACGAGGGGCAGCTCACTGAGCGAGAACGACTGGGCGTCGCGGCGGAACTGGATGTGGACGACGAAGACTTCCGCCGCAGAGAAGAGCGGGACGAGCACCCACCAGGGAATCTGGCGCGGCGCCGGGATGCTCCGCAGCGGGGCGACGACGTCGATGAGGAGCACGATGGCCAGCGCCACGAGGACGATCGTCAAAAGGTGGACGCGGTGTCCCCTCCGGTTCGACGGTGACGGTCCCGGATCGCCAGGCGACGCGGGGCCTTCCACCTCGTTGGTCATGCCCGAATCCTCGTGCAGATGAGCCTCATTTGAACTCGCCGTGCCAGTGCTGTTGCCAAGCGGTAGCACGGCGATCGGCGGGGCAGTCATCGAGGTGGCGAGCCGGCCCCGCGGGGTGGCTGGACGGTGGCTGCGGACCTAATTCCAGTCGGCGTCGGACCAGCTCGAGCCGGACCAGGATGCTCCGGACCAGGATGCGCCCGACCACGACGCGCCCGACCACGAGGCACCCGACCACGATGCCCCGGACCACGAGGCACCCGACCACGACGCACCCGACCACGACGCGCCATGGGACCGCATCGATCCATCGGAGCGGCCTCCGTTCGAGGTCGGCCAGGTCTGGACAGCGTCCGGCGCGGGCGCGTCGAGCACCCCGGCGAGGTTCAGTTCGCCGCTGCCGATGAGGTCGTCAGGGCCGTTCATCGAGTTCGTGTTGTCCACGAGGAGCGCCTTGACCTGATCGGGTGTGAGCCAGGGCCGCTGGCTCAAGAGCAGCGCTGCCGCACCCGACACGATCGCCGCTGCCTGCGACGTCCCGCTTCCGAGGAAGAAGCGGCCGTCCACCGTCGCGGTAGCGCCGAACGTATCGTCGATGAAGGAGTTCGGGTCGCGAAGCGAAACGATGTGCGTGCCCGGCGCGGCAAGATCCGGGTTGCGCGTGCCGTCACCCTCGCTGGTGAAGCTCGCGGGCTGATCGTTGCTCACCGACATGGTGTTCTCGGTGTCTGCGGCGCCGACGGCGATCACGTACGGATCGATCGCCGGGTCGGTGAGGCCGTCGGAGTTGTTGCCCTCGTTGCCCGCGGCCACCACAACGACGATGCCGGACAGCCACGCCTGTTCGGCCGCGTAGGCGAGCGGATCCATCACGTAGCTGTCATCACTGTCGGTGCCGTACGAGAGGTTGAGCACGCCGATGTTCATCCCGTTGGCGTTCTGGTGACGAACCACCCAGTCGATGGCCATGAGCACCTGCCCGACACTCGTCTGCCCGAGCGCGTTGGCGACTTTCAGGCTCACGATCTGCGCGTTCGGCGCCATGCCCATGAAGTCCGAGCTGTCGCTCGAGCTCACCGACGTGACCCCGTCGTCGAGGCCGGCGATGATCCCGGCCATGTGCGTGCCGTGACCGAACGTGTCGAGGTTCCTGAGCGCGGAATCGCGTGCTTCTGAGGAGTAGTCGGGGCCGTAGACGACCTTGCCCGGAGTCGTCAGTCCGTTGACCGGGGCGACGCCCGAGTCGATCAATGCAACGCCGACGCCCTGGCCGGTGTAGCCCGCGTTCCAGTACGCGTGTGCGCCGTCCATCTGCTCGACGTTGAACATCGAGTCGACGTCGGTCGCCGGGTCGTACGAGGCACTCGTGTCGCTGTACGAGCTGCCGAGGAGGTGGATCGGTGCATTGGATGTGACCTGCGCAACGCCCGGCGAGGCGCCGAGCTCGGGGACCGCGTTGGCCGGCACATCGGCGATGACGGCGTTGATCAGGGGGATCTGGTTTGTGACCCGGCCACCAACGGTGGTGATGCCCTGGTCGGCGGCGGCGCCCTGTCCGGGGAGAGCTCGCACGATCACGGAAACCATCCGCGGTGCAGCGTGGACCGCAGTGGCGAACGTACTCGCGGTGAGCAGGGCGGCCGCTCCGGCCGCCATCGCGGTGATGGTACGGCGCTTGCGATCGTCCCAGCTGATTCCGTGTACAGGAGCCATCCCCTGGCAACCCCCCGGTTACGTGCCGTGTTTCCCGGCACCCCTTGTTCCCGCCCTCGATCTGTCGTGGTTCGAAGGCTACGGGGTCCTGTTCGGACGGATTGCGCCGCGACCGTTCTGTCACGTGGTCTTACGACTTCCGGCGTGGAGATCCGACGTCGGCGGGCGGGCGTTTGGTTGACCGCCGGGCCAGGGCGTTGCGACGTCAGCCGGCTGGGGCTTCTCCTATGATCGCGGCGGAGGGGGATGTGTGTGGTGCGACCCCGAGGATCGCTCGTATTGCAGCACGAGATGATTCAACCCATACGTTCGTATGAGTTGATGACTCGGGATCAAGTTGGTACTCTGCCCTTCGAGGGGTCCGATCGGTGCGTTCGCAGCGTGACCGGACGGGCGGCCGCGTCCTTCGAGGAGATCCTCGAGGGAGCCGGCCCACCGTGCCCGACGGCGCGCATATTTCAAGAACGGGAGGCAGGGGGCATTGGCCATGGATGACAAGTACTTTCGAACGCGGTCGCTCGCGCGGGGGATGACAGGACTTCGCCCGCGCATCGCCCTGTCTGCGTTGGTCATGTCGCTGGGCCTCGCCGCGTGCGGGTCGAGCTCCACGACGACGACACCAACACCGGCCGGCAGCGGACACGCCGGCACGTTCAACGTTCAGGTGAACTTCACCGGCGCCTCGAACGTGCAAGGATCGTTCACCACGCCGACCGTGGGAGCAACGTGCAAGCAGTACGCGACGAGTGCCTTGGCGTGGACGATCGGTCTCGGACCAGAGGTCGGGACTCCCATCCCCGTCGATGGGCAGAACATCAACTTCCTGATCAGTGTGCCGCAGAGCGGATTCCACGGCGCGGGCGCGTACTCGGGCAATGTCGTGTCCGGCGTCACCGTCGGCCTCGACACCTTTGCCGGTATCAATTCAACGATGACGCTCAACAGCGACGGGTCAGGCAACGCAACGTTCAGCAATTACATCGGCACGACGTCGTCTGCGACCGAGTCCGGGACCATAGCCTGGACGTGCGCGGAGTGAGCAGGACGGCCTGAGGCTGGAGCGGCGCCTCTGACGGCGCACGTGCCGCGGCCAGAGGATCCTCTCGGTCGCAGTCTTCTGACCCTCAGCTCGACGAGACGACGGTGCTCCGCGCGATGTCCGGATCCGTGAAGACGTCGAGATCGTCGCGGCTCTGCGTGGAAAACTCCGAGACGATGGCACCCTCCGGCCCAGCCTGGAACCAGTGCAGCGTGTTGGACGGGACCAGCTGTTGCTCACCCGGCCGGAGGATCACTTCGTGCCAGACCGTGTACGCGCCACGGTCTGCCTTCGCCGGCCTGCAGGTGGGCCGCTCTGCCGGCGGACCCTCGACGTAGAGATATACCAGGCCCCTGCGACAGCGGAATGTCTCCTCTTTGCCGGGAGTGCCGTCGAAGGGCGGGTGGCGATGCTCGGGGCAGGTCTGGCCGGGGAACATCACGATCTCCTTGGCGCAGACGCGCTGCGTGTTGACATACACGACGACCTCGAGGCCTGTTTGCTCGAGCTCTGACAGGCCGAAGTCCGCCACCTCGATGTTGTCGCGCTCGTGGTCGGTGAGGACGAACCCCGCCTCCTCGAGCTGCTGCGCCGCTCGCCGCCGAGCGTCCTGGATCTGATCGTGTGTCAGCACAGCTGCATACCTTAGTGTGTCGACATCCGCCTGGACACGAGCTCCCGATCCGGGATTCCGTCGGTGCAGCCGAGCGCGGTGCACGCGAGAGCGCCGACCTCACTTGCGAACAGCAGTGACCGCTCAAGGGGCCAGCCTTCGAGGATGCCGACAATCAGCCCCGCTGCGAACGCGTCGCCCGCGCCTGAGCCGTCAACGACATCGACGCTCGGCGCCGTGACATGCCGGCTGCCGGTCGCGGTGCGAGCGAGGAGCCCCTCTGCACCCATGGTGATGATCACGGTTTCGGCGCCGGCGTCATTGAAGCAGGCCGCCTGGCGCTCCGGGTCATGCTCCCCCGTCAGGTGGCTCGCCTCGTCGTAGTTCGGCAGGAAGAAGTCAACGCTCGGCAGGATCGTGCGCAGAGCGTCCATGGAGGCGTCCGTGTCACCGGGGAGGACAACGTCCAACAGCGTCCGCGCGCCCCCCCGATGCGCCGCTTCGAAGAGCTCAACCACTGCTCCAGGATGAAGTCCGGGCAGCACCAGGTATCCGCCGAGGTAGACAACATCGATCCCGGACATCGCCGCGGGGGCGAAGTCATGTCCCGTGAGGTCGGCGTTGGCACCGACGTTGTGGATGTAGCGGCGGTCCTCACCGGCAACGGGGACGATCACCGTCTTTGCGGTGCCAACCGTCTCCGACCGCCCGACGAACGAGACGTCGATACCGATAACCGCCAAAGCGGAGATCACGAAATCGCCGAAGGCGTCACGGCCGACCTTGCCCACGACCCTGGAATCGACGCCCAGTTTCGACAGGGCCACTGCGACGTTGGCGGCGCAACCACCGGCCTGCATGAGGAAGTCGTCCGTGACCAGGAGCTCGCCGGCCATTGGCAGCCGAGCCAGCGGCGGGACGAAGAGGTCGCCGACGAGGATGCCCGCGCAGAGTACGCGCGGCGTCATCAGCGCCGTGCCCGATCGAGGACGGTGCGTGCGTTGGAGAGATTGGTGACCAGGACATTCACCATGCCGCTGCGAAGCGCACCAAGAGTTGCGTCTCCTTTGTCCCGCTCGCTGCACACCGCGACAACGCACTCGATCGCCTCGAGATCTGCTCGCTCGATTGCCACCACGCGGTCGCCGATGCCGTCGACAACGGCGTTGCCATCCGCGTCGAAGAAAGAACCGAGGATGTCGCCGGCCGCGCCGCGGTCGCGCAGTCTGCGCATCTCTGCCACCGAGAAGCAACCCATTCGCACCACGGCGCTGTCATCACGAGCATTGCCGATGCCGAGCAGCGCGACACTCGCCGCTCGAGCGCGCGCGAGGCCATCGCGCACGGCGTCGTGATGCAGGAACGCATCGCGCACCTCCGGCGTCTCCGCGTAGGCGGGCGCGTACAGCATCGCTGCACCGCCGCGAAAGGCCTCCGCGAGGCGCCGGCAGATCTCATTCGGGTTGACCTCGCTGTCCACCAGTGGCGATCCTCCGATGGCGCTGACGAACGTCGCCGCGCGCGGAGCGGGAGTGCCGATGAAATCGGCCACAGCGCCAACATTCCTCCCCATGCCGAGTGCAACCACGTCCCCGTCAGTGAGGTGACGCTTGAGGAACCCGGCGGCCGCACGGGCCACCGAGGCCCGCTGGCTGGACTCATCGGTCTGATCGTTGACGAGAATGACCTGGTCCAGTCCGAACTCCGAGGCGAGCGCACCCTCCACCTTGAGGCCGATGTCGGGGTGCACGTTCACCGTGATCTCCACGATGCCAACTGTCCTGGCGCGATCCAGCAGGCGTCCGACCTTGGGCCGTGAGAGACGCAGGGAGCGAGCCACCGCTTCCTGGGTCATCCCCTCCAGGTAGTACTGCGAGGCGACGCGGGTCATCAGCTCGATGTCACGCCCGGCGCCCCGGGGTGTGACGCCACGCGTGCCCATCTAGATAACCCGCTCGTTGCCGCCGTCGACCGGGACCTGCGCACCTGTCGTCGCGGCGAAGGCGGGCCCGCACATGGCCACGCACATCTGCGCGACGTCGTGACTCTGCACCTCCACGCGCAGGACGTTCCGGGCTCGGTACTCGGCGGGACTGACGCCGTATTCGCGCGCGCGCGCCGCAACGATCTCCTCTGTCCAGAGCGCAGTGTCGAAGACCGCATTGGGGTGGATCACGTTGACCCTGATCGCATCCGCACCCCACTCGAGGGCTGCCACGCGCGCCACCTGGGTGAGGGCCGCCTTGGAGGCCGAATACGCTGCAGCGCCGGGACCGGGGGCCGCCACGTTTTTCGAACCGATCACGACGACCCTGCCGCCGCGAGGTGCGAGTCGCAGGAGCGGGTGCAGATGATGCAGGAGCACAACCGACGCTTCCACGTTCACGCCCATGACAGCGCGCCACGCTTCCAGGTCCAGAGCGTCGAGGCGCCGGCTGGGCGGGAAGATGCCGGCGTTCAGGACGGCGATGTCGATGCCACCGAAGCGCTTCACCCCGGCATCAATCGCGGCGGTGACCTCATCCGGAGCCGTCACGTCGCACTGGACGCCGAGCCACGCCGGTCCGGGCACTCTGTCCACGACATCACGGTTGCGATCCAGCCCAACGACGGCCGCGCCCTGCTGGAGCAGCAGCTCAGCGCACGCACGGCCGATACCTGAAGCCGCTCCGGTGACCAGGGCGACCTCGCCGGTGAACTGTGGCCGCGTTCCTTTCCCGAGCTTGGCCTGTTCCAGGTCCCAGTACTCGACGTCGAAGATGTCCTCGGCTGAGAGGGCGCGGTAGCCGCCGAGTTCGGTTGCGTCGAGGATGATTTCGATGGTGTGCCGGTAGATGTCGGCAACAACGGATGCGTCGGCGGCGGAGCGGCCCGCCGAAACCACGCCCATGTGTGCGTCGACGACGACGCGGGGTGCTGCATCAAGCATCTGCAACGGTGCTGCAGATCTGCCTGCGTTTTCAGCGAAGTACCGCTCGTAATCGCGCGCATACGTCGCAACGTCGCGTCCCAGCAATGGCAGTCGCTTGGTGCGGATCACGTGGTCGGGAGTCGCCGGACCCTGCTGAGCAATCACCGAGACGTCCGCACGATTGGCGAAGACAACCGCGCCCGGTCCACCGTCCACACTAAGGATCATCGGCGCTCCGGCGACGTCGGAAAGCCGGCGCCGAAGGGTGGCGACCTCCGTGGATGAAGCGGCACTCGTTGCCGCCTCGTGCGTGCTGCTCCGGCGCCGGACGCGGGTGCGGACGTACGCCTCCGCCAGTGCGACCATCTCGATCATTCGGTCGTACGACTCTCGTGCGGACTCACCCCAGGTGAAGATGCCGTGATGCATCAACACCATGCCGATCGTCTGCGGGCCCTGCTCGCGGGGATACAGGCCGGCGCACAGGTGTGCCAGCTTGAATCCGGGCATCACGTACGGAATGTGCAGGAGGCGATCGCCATAGATCGTCTCGATCAGTTCGGCGCCGTTCAGCGAGTTGGTGAGCGTTATCACCGAGTCCGCGTGGGTGTGATCGACCCACTTGAAGGGGACGATGGCGTGGAGGATCGCTTCGACCGATGGCGACGGCGCGGCCGGGTCGATCGTGGCGAGCCGGAACTCCCGTGCCATGTCCGTGTCGGAAAGGGCAGGGAGCTTGGCGAGCGCAAGCAACTGCCGCATCCGAACCGGTGCGAACCCGGCCGGCTTGATGGTGGCCATATCCCAGCCGCTGCCCTTCACCCAGAGGATGTCTTCCGTCTCGCCAGAGATGTTGGTTTCGGTGAGCTTTACCGAGGTGTTGCCGCCGCCGTGGAGCACCAATCGAGAGTCCTCGCCCAGCAGTCTCGACGTGTATGCACGGAGCTCCAGCTCAGTCGTGCAAGCGGCCGCTTCGTCGTCGCGCCAGCGGCTGGCAACCCCTACGGGCGCTGCGGTGGTCATCCGACCTCGTGCGCGCCTTCGCTCGCACGCTCGACATCGCGGACGGTGATGACACCATCCTGTCCGGTGCCGGCGATCGCAGTCAGGTTGATGCCGAGCTCATTCGCCAGCCGCCGCGCGGCCGGCAGTGCCGGCACTCTCCCGGGTCCGTCGACCGGTGCGCGACGCTCAGGTTCCGTGCGCACGGCCGGAGGTGGCGCTGGACCCTCCGTTGCTGCCGCCGCGGCAGCGGCGACAGAGTTTTCACCGCCGCCCTCCGGAACCACCTCTCCCGGAGTGCCGATATAGGCCACCGCGGAGCCGGCTCGCACGCTGTCACCTGCATCGCGCACGACTTTCAGCAGCGTCCCTGCGGCCAGGGACTCCACCTCGACCTGGGCCTTGTCGGTCTGGACGCTGAAGAGGGATTCTCCGACCGCGACCGTGTCGCCTTCCTTCTTGAGCCATTCGACGATCACGAGTTCGTCCGTCGTCTGACCCACGGAGGGCATGTCGATCCGGTGCGCCACAGTTCTGGTCAGCCCTCGCAACAACGCTGGATGGCGGCCTTGATCCTCGCCTGCGACGGCACTACGGTCTGCTCCATCACCGGGGCGACCGGCAGCGGGATATCGTGGCTGGCAACCCGTCTGATCGGCGCTTCCAGCGAGAAGAGGCACTCCTCGGCCACCCTGGCTGCGAGCTCGGCGCCCCATCCTCCGGTCAGCGTGTCCTCGTGGGCGATCACCAGACGGCCGGTCTTCATGACCGACGCGAAGATGGTCTCCTCGTCGAACGGGAGCAGCGTGAGCGGATCGATCACCTCGCATTCGATGCCGTCCTGCGTCAGCTCCTCGGCGGCCGCGAGGGCGCGATAGAGGCTCATGTGTGTTGCTACCACGGTGACCGATGTGCCCTCGCGTTTCACCACCGCCTTGCCGATGGGGAAGCAGTACTCCTCCTCGGGCACATGCGCGGTCAGGTCCATGCCGCCGGCCTGCTCGCGTCCCTTGCTGCCGTAGAGCAACTTGTGCTCGAAGAACAGCACCGGGTCGTCGTCGCGCACCGCGCTCTTCAGCAGTCCCTTGGCGTGATATGCGTCGGAAACGCAGACGACTTTGAGGCCGGGCACGTGCACGAAGTAGCTCTCCGGGCACTGACCATGTTGCGCCCCGCGGTTTGCCGTGCCGACCGGACAGCGCATGACCATCGGGACGCTCAACTTCCCGTTCGACATGTACCGCATCTTCGCCGCCTGGTTGACCAGCTCGTCCATGCACTCGAACAGGAAGTCCGCGTACTGCAGGTCCGCGATCGGTCGCATCCCCATGAGTGCGGCGCCAATCGCCGCACCCGTCAGGGCTTTCTCGCTGATCGGCGTGTCGATGATGCGGTCATGACCGAATGCTTCGGTCAGGCCGAGGTACACGCCGAACGCGCCCCCGAATCCACCGGGGATGCCGATGTCCTCCCCGATGAGAAAGACCTTCTCATCGTTGCGCATCTCCTCGGCGATCGCTTCCCGCAACGCCTCGGCAATCGTCAGCCGCCGTTCGCCGGTGGCCGGTGGCGCAACCACACTCACGACGCTGACTCCCTGCCGATCACGGTCGCGTACGCGTCGATCAGCGCGTCCTCGGCACGGGGCTGCGGTGACTGCCGGGCGAACTCAATGGCATTGTCAATGGTCGCCTCGACCTGCGCGTCCATGCCGTCGAGGACACCCGCGTCCAGCGTCGACGAGAGACGTTCGCGGAGACGAACGATTGGATCACGCTCCTTCCATTCGGCCTCCTCCTCGCGGCTGCGATAGGCGCGGACGTCGCCGCGGCTGTGGCCCGCGAAACGGTAGGTCTTGAATTCGAGGAGGACCGGACCGGCTCCGGTGCGCGCCTCCGCCACCGCGCGATCGGCGGCCTCGCGCACGGCGAGCACATCCATCCCGTCGACGATCTCTCCCCGCACCCCATACGCGGCAGCGCGCGCCGCGACATCGGGAACGAGACTGATCTGATGGAACGGCGTCGATGCGCCGTACAGGTTGTTCTCGCAGGCGAAGACGATCGGGAGGTGCTGGACCGCCGCGAAGTTCAGACCCTCGTGAAATGCACCCTCGTTGCTCGCACCCTCACCAAAGAAGCACACGGCAACCTGGTCGGTCCGCATCAGCTTGAATGCCAGTCCGAGGCCGGTGACCACCGTGTTGCCTCCCCCGACGATGGCGATCGCCGGGAGCATGCCGATCGATGGGTCGCCAAGATGCATCGAGCCGCCCTTGCCGCCGCAGCAACCGGTCGCCTTGCCGTAGAGCTCGGCCATCGCCGCTCGGACGTCGACGCCCTTGGCCAGTGCGTGACCGTGCGGTCGATGGGTGGAGGTGATCCAGTCCGTCGGTCGCAGGACGTCGCAGACGCCGACCGCAACCGCCTCCTGACCCTGGCTCTGGTGCAGCGTCCCCGGGAGCTCGCCCTGCAGGTAGACGAGATAGACGCGCTCCTCGAACCGCCGGATCAACTGCATGCGGCGATAGAGGTCGAGCGCGTGCGTCGCGTCGAGGTCGTCAGTAATCTGGTTGAGGCCGAGGTCGGTGTCGCCGATGCCGGAGCTCATGTGGCACCCATCTCCGACGCGACCACCGAGCGCCCACTTCCCCCGTACTGCTTGATCAGGGAGCGAACCTTGTCGGTCATGCGCTCCTGGGCGACGTGCATCACATCGGCCTCCTTGTGGGAGCCGAGCAGCTTGTGCACATCGGGGGGCGTCTCGGCGGAGCGGATCGCGGATTCGAGGCCACCCCAGAAGGCGTGCTTGAGGACTGTGCCGACGTTGAACTTCGCGACGCCGAGCGCGATCGCCGGCGCCACTCCGGCTGAGGGGAAACTCGTGCCGCCATGGATGACCAGCGGCACGTCGACCCGTTCATGGATCGATCGCAGTCGCCCCATGTCGATCGTTGACTGTGCGTCCATCATGATGTGGACATTTCCGACCGAAACAGCCAGGCAGTCGACACCGGTCTCCTCCACGAAGCGCGCGGCTTCGTCTGGATCCGTCAGGCTGGCGTGACTCTGATCCACGCCTGAGGCCGTGGCCTCCGCGGGACTTCCGAGTTCGCCCTCAACCGCCACGCCCGACCGGCGCGCCACCCGGCAGAGCTCCCGCACCGCGACGATGGCGTCCTCCGTTTGCCAGGAATGCGTGTCGATCATCACGGCGTTGAAGCCTGCATCGATGCCACGCCTGGCTTGGTCGAGGGTGTGAGCCTCGTTGAACAGCAGAGAGACGTCCACGGAGCTCCTCGCCGCGTAGCTGCGGCCGATGGCTCCGAGTACCTCGACGCCGCCGCCGTCAAGCCACGTCCCATCCACCATCATGGCGCCGAAACCGAGAATCACCGGGGCGGACTCCTCCTCGGCGGCGGTGAGCACCGTCTCGAGCGAGCACGCGTCCCACGCCTCAAAGTACCCGACGGCGTACCCGTCAGACCTTGCGTTGCCCAGGATTCGCTGCAACGGGACGAGCGGCACCTACTCGCCGCCGATGTCGGGCATGCACATCTCCCAGATCTCCGTTGCGCGAGAGCGAGCATACCGGGGCAGTGAGCAAATATCAAGCGCGTGAGCAGATGCTCACGGGCCGCCGGAGCTCCTGGGCCGGCTACCGAGCGACAGCCGATGCCTGATTCGAGAGCGGCCCGGTTCCTCCAGCATTGATCGCTTCCACCTCGTAGAAGTAGGTCGTCCCAGATTTCGTTCCACTGTTGTGGAAGGTGCAGGTCTCGGTGGCGCAGCTCACAACCCTGAACTCGCCCTCTTTGCCCGAGACCTTCCCGCGCAATACCTCGTACCCGGTAATCGCACTCCCGCCGTCAGAAGCGGGAGCGTCCCAGGTGAGGATCACGCCACGTGTGGCCGAGGGCACTGCGACAAGACCCTGGGGCGCGCCGGGGACACTGCCGCCGGTGCCTCCCCCCAGGAGTTGCAGTGCCTGCTGCCAGGTGAACACGACGTCAGTCGGCGCAGCGCCGCATGCTCCAATGAGAATCTCGGCAAACGACGGGCCGTACGCAGACCCGCTGGTCGTCGAGCCGGCGCCCATGAAGTCCTGGGCTCCGGAAAGGCCATAGGAAGTGCAGAGACTGGAGGTGGCGTAGCTGCCGAGGATGTTGTCGCGGTGCCCCCAACAGCCTGGTGCCCCCGACGAGGTGCAGTCACCGTTCGGACTGTTGGGACCGTCGTCGTACATCCAGTAATAGTTGGTTCCGAGCGGATTGCTGGTCCCGGCGGCCCAATTGGCTCCCCCGCTCACGATCACGGCTCCGCCGGTAAGAGCTGACGCGTTGAGAGACGGATCGGTGTTGTTGTTCGCTCCCGTCTGAGCGATGGTGTCCAGCTGGGTCGTCAAACCAGCAATCGGCGGCACGCCGCGGGCCACGCGCTCGACGTCGGCAACCACGAAAAGCTGCTCTGCAACCGTCATGGCCTCATACGCCGTGAGGTTCAGAGACAGGGCGGGAAGGCTTTCGAGAATCGAGCGAGCATTGGTGGTGGCCTGCGCGACATCCGCATTGCATGTGCTGCCATCGTCCAGCACGCCGGATGCGCACGACCCGTCACTGCTGAAATCAGGGTTGGGCGCCAAACTCTCGGAAGGGTTGCCGGCAGGAATCCCTGACGTACTCGAAACCCCGCGAAGCAACGGTGATTCGGCAGCCGCCTGCGAGATTCGCGCGCCAGCACCACCCACCGTCAGAGCGCTTGCGGTTGCCGACGCGAACCCCGTGCAGGCCGTGGCCGCCAGCACCCCGATCGCGAGCAATCCCTTCATGCGTCTCCCAAAAAATGAGTGTGTCCAGACCCGGGGCACGTGCGCAGTATGTCGGCCCTTGTCGGTCAGGAAATTGCGAGATTGTCACGATCACGCCGTTTCGATCACGGCGATGGCACGCACGAGACTGCAGTCGCGCCGCACAGTGGCTAACAAAGAGGATGGGGCCCCCGCCGGTGCGGGGACCCCATCTGAGCTCGTCCTTGCTCAGCTCGGCTGAGCGCGGACCCCTCTGATATCAGTGGTTAGACATTCCTCCCGACTTCGCCCGGAGGATTCGGCTCGTTGTCGAACGTGACCGTGTTCACGCCGATGCCGATGTTGAAGCTGCTCGTCCCGGCTGCGTCACTGGATGTGAAGTCGCTGCCGTTACCCTGGTAGGTGATCGATTCGACATGCACTCCGGGGAATGCTGCCTCGTCGATGTAGACGGTCACCGGCGTACCGTCCGCGTTCACGACCGGGAGGGTCGCGAGGATGCCCGAGCACACGATCACGCCAGCCTGCGCGTTCGTCGGAATCGTCAAGCTCGTTGATCCATCGCCGAGCACACCGTCCACGGTGTAGGCGTACCCGAAGTAGAACGTGTCACCAGCCAGCAGGACGCCAGAGCCATCTGCCGTCGCGCTGGTGGTCTTGCAGATCTTGAACTCCCCGGTGTTGACCGCGTTGGTGTAGGTCACCAGCGTCTCGTTGCCCACCCCACCGAACGGCACGCTCACCGTGATCGGGTTGAGGTCAGGCGCGATGCCGGTCCCGGAGATGATCCGATTGCTGCCGTCGGGGCCGATGGCGGTCACCGACACCTCGTGGTAGTTGGTCGACGCCAGCTCATCAACGGTTGCCGTGCCCGCGGGCACCGCGATCGCAGGCGAGCATTCACCAGCGAGCACGGTGATGGGTGCTCCGCCGTTGACGGTGAATTGGAACGGCTGGCCGTAGGTCTCCGGATCATTGGCGTCCTTGCAGATCTCGATGGTGCCCTCGGCCTGGTTGGTGAAGGTCACCGACGTGATGTTGTTGCCAGGGGTGCCGCTCGGGCTCCAGATCCCGGGGACGGTGACCGTCTGGGTGGCCGTCAGGTCATCAACATTCGTCGTTGCCTCCTCCGAAATCGTCACCACGCTGCCGATCGGGAGTCCCTCGCCGTCGTTGATGAACACGCATGCGGGTCCGTTCGCGAAGGTGTTCGCCACCACATCGGCGGTTCCCTCAGCGGTGCCGCCGGAGCTCAGGGTTGCAGTCCAGTCGAAGTAGAAGTAGCTTCCGGCCAGGGCATTGCTGTTCGCGCTGTCCAGGGCCTTGCAGACCTTGACGTAGCCCAACTCCGTGTCGTTGTAGAACCCGACGTTGGTCTCGGTGCTCGGGTCGCCGGCCGCGACATTGACGGTCGCCGTCCCATTGCTGTCGTTCTCCGAGATGTAGTTCGCCTCGGGGTAGACCTCCACGTAGTCCAGGTAGAACGGCGCCTGCGCCGCTTCGGTGATGGTCGCCGGACCAGCAGTCACCTCGATGGCACCCGTGCACTGCCCGGTCAGCACTGTGAAGGGACCGTACGTCAGCCCGGCTGCGTCCACGATGTTGAACGTGAAGGAGTTGCCATAGACGTAGTCGTCGGTTTCCCACTTGCAGATCTCGACGTAGCCCTTCTGGGCACTCACGTTGATCTGGTTCGTGTAGGTGACGATGTTCACACCCGATCCCACGGTCAGCGAGACCGTGCGCGTGCTCAGATTGGTCACCACGTTGGTCGCCGGGGGCTCGGTGACGGCGATCTGACTGACCGACACGTGTGCCGCCGGGGGCAGCTCGGTCACCGTGACGTTGGTGCCGGCCGCGTACTGGGTCAAGCCGGTGCAGACCGGCGCTCCGTACGGACCCGCATCAATCGTGGTCGCCGCACCACCGTTGATCGAGAAGCTGAACGGCTCGCCGACCAGCTGGGTGCTGTTGGCCGCGGCCTGCTTGCAGACCTTGAGCTCGGCTCCCGGGATCACGTTGGTGTAGGTCACCACCGTCTCGGTGCCACCCGCCGGAGCCCGGACGACCGCCGTCCCCGTGCTGAGATTGCTGGCCAGCAGGCGCGCCTTCGGGAGAGTCTTGATCGACTGCACCACGGTGGCCCCGCCCTGGGCCTCAACCACCGTGACCTGGCCGCCGGCAACGCTCTCCGGTGCGCTGCACTGGCCACCCTCCACGCTCGTCGACCCGCTCACGCCGTCGCTGTCGGTCCACGTGAAGTTGAACGACAGGCCGGTCATGCCGTTGGCGGCTGACTTGCAGATCTCGATGGTTCCCGGCCGCCCCTCAGCATGGGCCGGGAGCTGGGTGAACGCCCCGGCGGCTACCGAGCCGACGGTCAAGGTGGGGAGGAGCAACAGAGCCCGCAGGCTCCGTGGCTTCATCCGTGGTCGCATGGGTTGCCCTCCTCTTGGTCGGTACAGCAGCGACAACCCGGAACATTTGGGTTGATTGCCGTGATCCTAAGGAGCCGGAGGCGATGCCCACAACCACTTCCGTACTGAGTTAAGTACTGAATTCTCAGCGCGCGGTACTGACTTCCACCTCCTGATCGCCAATAAGGACGTCCGCGTGATCCGTGAGGACGTATCGCTCATCCGCGAACTGGTCTCGAGCCAACTCGTGACTAACGGCAGCACACGTTGCAATCCAACGGGATCCAGGCAGCGGACCGTCCGTCCCGCCGCTGGCGGCGCTGAGACACCTTCGTCATCGGGGATGGATGGGGCCCCCGCCGGAGCGGGGACCCCATCTCAGCGTCTCCGCGGCTCAGCTCGGCTGAGTGCAGATCCCTCTGATATCAGTGGCTACACGATCGGAGGATTCGGCTCGTTGTCGTAGGTGACCGTATTCACCCCGTCCCCGAGGTCGAATGCCTCGTATGCAGACGCGGGTAGGTTCAGGAATTCGTTGCCGTTACCCGCGTAGGTGATCGAGAACACGTGCGCACCGGGGTAGAAAACCTCAGTCACTGTGACGACCACCGGGGTACCGTTCGACTGCTCGACGGGGAGCGTCGCGATGATGCCCGAGCACACGATCACGCCTGGCAGCGCGTTCGTCGGAATCGTGAGGCTTGTGCTGTCAGCAGTGATCGCACCGTCGACGGCGTAGCTGTAGTCGAAGGTGAATGTGTCACCAGCGAGCGCGACGACACCATTAGTGCCATTGGTTGCAGTGGTGGTCTTGCAGATCTTGAACTCCCCGGTGTTGACCGCGTTGGTGTAGGTCACCAGCGTCTCGTTGCCCACCCCACCGAACGGCACGCTCACCGTGATCGGGTTGAGGTCAGGCGCGATGCCGGTCCCGGAGATGATCCGGTTGCTGCCGTCGGGGCCGATGGCGGTCACCGACACCTCGTGGTAGTTGGTCGACGCCAGCTCATCAACGGTTGCCGTGCCTGCGGGCACCGCGATCGCCGGCGAGCATTCACCAGCCAGCACGGTGATGGGTGCTCCACCGTTGACGGTGAATTGGAACGGCTGGCCGTCTGTCTGCGGGTCAGCGTAGTCCTTGCAGATCTCGATGGTGC